>Ga0078972_1000321_pt2 | contig 160072 bp, 154 predicted proteins | sample YelNatPaOPGAMG01_FD_67568 | JGI IMG/M metagenome (GOLD analysis project Ga0078972, IMG submission 67568) | Hot spring thermophilic microbial communities from Obsidian Pool, Yellowstone National Park, USA - OP-RAMG-01 (SPADES assembly) (version 2) | ecosystem: Environmental > Aquatic > Thermal...
AAGACTGTCATCGGCAAAAATATCTTTTGATTCAATAACGGGAATGTGGTATTTTATTAATGTCGATAGCATATACTTATATGTTTCAGATGTATCTGACCAAATATTATATCCCCAAAGAATCACATAAAATCTACCGCCATACTTCTCTGCAACTATCTTTTTTGATTGCAAAATAATTTTTAGACATCTTTCCTTATCTCTGTGATTAATATTCCAACCGAGCAGGTTTTTACACCAATAACTATTAGATATTAAGTTAGATTTGGCCAGTTTCCTAAAAATCCAAAATGTAATTTTTGAATTCAGACTATCATTAAATTTTCCGGCATATTCCAGTTCGTTGGATGAATTTAGTTCATATCTCGGCCCATTGACATCCCAAGTGAAATAATTATATTTACACGCTGATCTGGCTACATGGTCTGTTAAAGCGAAATAAATTGCTCCCACTGGTTTTTTATCCATGTTAACGGTATCTATAAATCCGGTCTGCAGCATCCGCAACATCTGATGCGGTCCGTACCCTCCCAAGGCAAAATTGTAAGCCCTATATCTTCCTCCAGATTGTTCTTCAACTAAATAGGGCCAGGATTCATTGTCATCGACTCCCACTCCAAAAGTACATGAGCAGCCAAAAAAGGCAAGATTCTTGTGATCTTTTGGCAAGGTCGCAGGTTGGTTAATGTCATGGGGAGAAATTCGCAAGCCATAGTGATTAGAAGTATAAATAACATCATAAACCTTTTCATGACCTAACGTAGCAAAACTTCTTATTTTCGTATTCTTGGTCAGGGCATAACCCCTTAGGTCATCGATTTGAAAAGGATAATACTTTAGTTCTGTGGTTGAACCCTCCGGTCCTAATAAAATATTAGTAAGTTCCATTTTAGGGGATAAACCAAATCCCCGCCAACCGGCAACATACGCTTCTGCGAAACCTATGGCCAAGACAATGGCGGCTAAGTTTATGAGGGTTGCCTTCCAGACTGAAGGCCCCCTGCTTCTAATGGCGCTGACGATTAGGATAAGAAAGAAAATGAGTGAAATGTAAAAATAAGGGACGTGTTCTATGCCATCCAGTACAACGACACAGACGAATAAGATTAGGAAGAGCCCAACGAGTCTTCGTACCCAAGTCATAGTTCATATCTTCCTTTTTCCCGATTAGTGCCAGTTATCTTTAAATGGAGTAAACAATTGGCATAATTCTACCTGTTATTCCCTGCGGCAGACGCCGAATGTGAAATGGAATTCAGCAAAAGATCACCAACATAAGTTGCGATTAATTGAGAACTATTATCAGTCATGTGAATATTGTCACTAAAATTATAGATATTATTTGTAGAAGCTAAAAACTTCCCCAAATTAATATAAGTAAAATGTTCTCTTTGCGATAAATTAAATAATTCCTCATCCATTTTCTTAAATATTTTAATAAATCTTTTATTTGTTTTCATAATATGAAAATTATCTGTTTTCATACTATAAAACACTTCTCCATCCCATCTTGGATCAATCCATATTCCATTCATCGGCTGCAGGCAGGCAACATATTTTATATTCAATGCTTTACAAATTGTGGACATTGATCTATGAGAATTAATATAATTATCTATAATTGCCTCATCATCGTTCTCGTCCGGAAATAAGGTACAGGAATCAACATAGATTTTTGTTTCTGCTGCCAGGGCTGGAGAGATCTTGTCTGATAACTTATCGATCAGAGCAAAAAAAGATAGATATGATGAGAGATTATGGACCATATTTTTTAAAAAATATTGTGCAGAATTAAATCTTCCCTTAAAGGTATCTTTGTACGTTTCTGCATAGTATAAGCGAGCTAAACTTGGAAAACCATAGGGGCCATCCCTGAATGAGAAAGAATGGGAGATATCGTTGCCGCCATCTATCACGATTACTACATTTGGTTTTAAACGCAAACCAATTCTGTTGAGAGTAATCATCTCCTGTTCGGAAGTATATCCTCCCATAGCTAAGTTAATACAGGTACATGGAAAACCACGTTCATCAAGATATTTTTCCAATTGAGCGCTTATTGTCTTATCATCCGAGGTCATATATGTACCAAAGGCTGCGGACCCCCCTAGTAATAGAATTTTAAAGTGCTTATCTTTTTTGTACTCGGATAGATTTTTGGCGCGATACCCCAAGTTGTTAGTATTTACTACTTTAGATTTATAATTTCTTTGAAAATGCAGCATGGTATAAGGGAATAGACTATAATGATCTATTCTTTGATAATGTTTGACAGCACGGGGTCCAATGATTCTTTCCGGCAAGGTCAATGAGGTATCATGTAAGAATGGTCCAAAGGCATCCTTACTATAATCATAATTATCATGAGAGAAGTCATTACTGGAATAGTCAGTTCTTTGTGATATTTTGAACTCTGGAAGAAGATGGCTTCCCTCTTTATTGTTTGTGGAAATTAGCCTCAAAGTAACATTTGAAATGATCTCAATGATAATAAGAGGCAAGCATATTGCAATAATAACGAAGAGTATTTTTTTATAAGCAGGAATATTCATGAGTCCCAAAGCCCTTCATATCCTTCCCCTTGAGTGCCGCATTCATTTTATCAGGGGAAAAGATTATCTTCAACGGGACGGCGGCCTCCCCGGCTGCCAGATTCCAGGGGGAGCACCGCAGTTTGTCCTTGTTCATGCTGGCAGGAAGTGTCCTGGTGGTCTTAGGGCATTAACGCCAACTTCCAGACAACACTGGCTCCTTTATCCATTAGAGGGATCAGCCGGTAGGTCCGTCCCTGGAAAGAAATATCCCGGGGCGGCGAAAAACTCTGGCATTGGGAAGCGGATGGGTTATCCCAGGTCACCTTATCTACTCCATCCCAGGGCCACTGCCAGTGAGGGTTGCTCCCCGGCTGCAGGCGCAGTCCCCCCAAAGCCACCGTTTGCTTCTTGTCCGGATTGCTCACCGTCAGGCTGCCTCCAGAATTGACAGGGAAGGACCAGGTTGTCCAGACGCCGGGGGGCAGGGACAGGTCCTTGTTCCAGGTCTCTCCATTGGCGTGCCGGGTCAGGAGGAGGTGCTGACCGGGGGAGGCCAGGTTGCCGGGGAGATTGAGGACCTCCAGCGCCTCCGGCCGGGTGGCAGAAGCAAGCTCTAGAGTAAGGGTGGCCCCCGGCGGCAGGGCCAGGTAATTTTTCAACGTTATCAGTTGGACGTAAGGTTCGCTGGTTGGCTGGCCTTGGGGGGTCAGAGTTTGGCAAAGACGAAGGTAGGGGTTGGTGCCCACCAAAAATTTCACCCGGGCTGGGTCAAAGGCCAACCCGGGGGGCAGGGGCAGGTAGGGCAGGTAGACGGCCCGGCGCGACAGGCACCCATGGGTCAAAAAGAAGGGCAGAATGCACTCGGTATCATCCCGGTCATAGAGGATGACGTCTGCCGGGGAAGTTTCCCGGAGCACCCAGCGAGGCTGGGTTACCTCCATAACCATGTCATAGCGGTCGATGGACGACTGCCTGACAATGGACATGAGGTTATAATCCCTGACCTTCTGGGGGAGCAAGCAAAAGATAACAAAGGCAGAAAGAAGGACTCGCCAGAACCACGGGCGGGAGGCAGTCCAGTTTTCCAGAGAGACCGGGGCAAACCGGGGCAAAACCTGGCCCAGTCCGGGTGCCGTGGCCATCAGCATCAGACCGCGACCCAATACTGCCGCAGCGCTCAAAGCCCAGAAGACATACGTGCGGTCGAGTACGTTGCTTGGGCCATCGGGAAGCACGTAGAAACAGGAAATAACCATACCTGCAAAAAGGACTGATAATGCCGAAAGGAGCAGCCTGGGTCTCCCCGATTCGGGATCTGACAGGCCGCGCCATAAAATCAGGAGAAGCAAGGCGGCCGCCCCCAGGGTGAAGACGACGGGGGCCAGCAGCAGAACTGCCGCCAGAAATACTGCTTTTCGCCAGGAGCTTGCCCTGAGTCGAAGGCTGATGATACCAAGACAAACACCCAGTGTTTGGGTGAGGGCGACCAGCCACCAGGGAGTTTTGCTCAAGAAAAACAGCCCCCGGGGCCAGCCATTCTCCAACAGAAAAACTTTCGGATAGAAAAAGACCAACTTTTCGAAATTTCCCAGGACTTCTCTTACATAATCAAATCCATGAGGGGTGGGCAAAGGCACCATCGTAAAGGGGGGCACCCGGTGGATCAGCACCCAGAAGAGAGCCATCAAAACCAGACTGGGAGCAAAGCCTTGCAGACACCGAAACTTTTCCTGGGGATAGCGGCAGGCTATGCCAAAGAGCACCGCAAGGCCGGTAAAAGGAAGACCCATGGGGTGCAGCCCCATGGCTAACAGATTCAAACCATAAAAGGTGAGGCCGGGACGCCCTTCCCGGCGGGCCAGATAGGCAAACATGAGCAGACCTATGCCCAGGGAAAGAGTGGAGGGGACCACGGAGTATATGCCCGCAGGGATAATGTCCTGACCGGGGAACACCAGGGGGGCAATGGAGGCCAGGGCGAGGCCGGCCGCTGACGGTCCGGCCAGGGTTACCAGGAGGAAACTGATGATCGCGGCCAGCCCCAGGCTTCCGAGGATACTCATCTGCCGGTAGGCGTCTTCGTAAGATATGCCTTCCCCTTTCACCAGGGCCCAAAGACCCAGGCTGTAAAGGGGGTGATACTGCGTATAGAACCGAACATGCCGGGTCCATTTCTCGATGGCCAGAGGATAGGGGTCATGGGGGGATGGGGTTACCTGGGGCCGCAAGTCCTTCAGGGCTGGAGAATCCTGGAAAAGATACTGCATCAATTCCGGGGTCTTGACAATGTATGAGTAGGCGTCATCGGCTTCCACCGGCAGGGACCTATACCGATAGGGCGACGAGACCAGGCTCACCTGGAAAGAGAGAAACACTCCCAGACCCAGGGCGAAAATGACCCAGGGCCAGGCTCTCCGGGGTTGCGAGAGGAACCGCGTTCCCGCCCCGATTCTTTCCTTCACGAGGATGGGTCTCCCTGCACCCGGACACCCTGGCTGTTAAGGGGCGTGGTCATGATGTTGCAGCCTGTTTGATGAAGTCATGCAACCAGAATCAGCCTGGAGGAAGGGTGGCAGTCTCCTGGACACTGACCGGAAGATATCTTTTGGCCTTGAAATAGTCAAATAATATCCGGGCCACGAGTTTGTTGCCGTTCTCGTTGAAATGGTGATACTGTCCCCCCAAAAAGAGCTCCATATAACTTCTGGAACCCAGCCGCTTGAGGATCTCCGTTCCGAGATCGATATATTCGATATGTTCCCGTTTCAAGGCATGAATCAGAGGTGCGTAAACAAAGTGCCGGTGATACACCCGAAAGTCTTCATCGGTTGGAAAGACCAGCACGATGGGGTGCTTGCCTCTTTTTTGGACTTCGCTGATGCATTGTTTGATGATTGCCAGGGTCAACGGGAAGGCCTGGGAGGGGTGATGGGGGAGGTAAAATTGTAAATACGACTTATATCCCAGGACATAGCGGTCATAAAAAAATTTATGTGCCTTCAGAATGGACCAGGTATAGGGAAACTCCAGCTTCTGGGCTCCCGAGGGGCCGCCAGGCACGAAATAATCATGGCTTAAATAGTGGTCCGGATTCTGGATAAAATCCTCATAGTTCTGTGCGGTTAATTTCGGCAGCGGCACGAACTGCACGTGTCCCTGGTTATCCAGAACAAATCTCGGCTTGGTTTGGCACTGTGAACTGGGAATGAGAAAATTTCTCAGTTGATTGACATTTCTCTGGATGTTCTCACTTAACACGCCGAAGAGGACGATCTTGGCACCATCCTGATTATTGTCATGAAACCTCAGATAGGCCTGATCGGTGCCGTAACCGGGGATCCCATAATTCGCAATATGGCAGCCCAGCATCCTGCCCAGGACGTTGCTCCAGGCATATTCCGGCTTGACGCCGAACCCTGCGGTGAAAGAGTCCCCATAGGCAGAGATGGGAAACTCCCGGTCAATCTTGGTGAGGTCGGTGCCTGGAGCAGATGCCATGGCAATCATGTCGTCTTGCTGCTTCTGCAGAGCCTGCGAAGAGGGCCAGCCGAGACGCGGGTTGACCCTGGCGGCATAGGTGGCATAATCCTCGGTGATCTGGGGAAGATAAAAGAGAATGCCATATCTTCTGGCCAGATAGGTCGAATAGAAGTAAGCCGCGATTTCCACGGTGGCCAAGATCAGCGCCACCATGAGGGCCAAGCCGGTAAAGGATACCAAGCGATCACGCATGAGAACTGCTGCCTTGTCCATAACTGCCGGTGGCAATCCTGTCTGCTGCACCGGATTTTTTCAAACCATCCCTACTCCGGGAAAGGGTCCGGGGAAAGAGGGCTTGTCCCGCCATTGGCGCCAATTTTCCCCGATTTGCCACCCTGGAATTCCTGTTGCATGAGGTGAGCATAGACGATCCTGGCAAGGAGCCAATTGCCCTTCTCATTCAGATGATTTTGGGTTTCCGGGGAGTACAGTGTTGCCACACCGGCATCCCCCAGGTAGTTGACGAACTTGGGCCCCGCATCAACAAACTCGAGGTTATTTGGGGCCAGGAGGTCGAGGAGAGGTTGATACACCCATTTCCCGGAACGACGATACTCTAAGATATCAAAATGGGTGGGAATGATCAATATCAGGGGCTGCTTGTCCCGTTCCCGGGCCTGCCGGCAAAATTCTTTCATAATCCCCAGAGTGACTTGCACAGCTTGGGAGGGATGACCTGGTTGATAAAAATCAAAGTAGATGGGGCGATGACGCAGGAGGGTCCGCCACAGAAGAGGGAAGGCCCGGAAGATTCTCCAGGTGTAAGGAAACGCCATCCTTTGGTAACCCGAGGGACCTCCAGGCAAGAAAAACTCCTGGGTTAAGATGCGTCCTGGGTTTTCCAGCAAGGTATTGTATTCGGTTTTTGTTACTTGAGGTAGGGGAACCAAGGTTAATTTTCCCTGCTCATTCAGGACGAATCTCGGTTTAAGAAGGCACTCGGTAGAGGTGCTGATCAGGTTGCGCAACTGATTCACATTCCTCATGAGGTTTTCACTGAGGAATCCCAGAATGACCACTTTGGCCTGGTCGCTGAGGTTGTCCAGAAATCGCAGGTAGGCCTGGTCAGTGCCGTAACCGGAGACCCCAAAATTTGCGACCCGGCAGTGGAGAAGCTTGGACAGGGTATTGCTCCAGGCGTGCTCAGAATCAACTCCGGCACCTTCGGTAAAGGAATCTCCATATAACGACACGCAGGTTCTGGTGCCTGCAGGGTCGGGAAAAGCTGGAATGAGGCGTGATCCTGCGGCATCCATAGAGGCAGGCGGAGGCAGCCACCCTAATCGAGGTTGGTGTCTCCTTACATAGCTTTCGTAAGACTCGGTTAAAGAAAGAGGAGTAAAGCCGATGCTATATTGGACGAGCTGACACGACTTTACATAGGCCAAAAACTCTCCAAAGCCTGCAACTATGACAAAAATAATTATCGTGCCGCAAAGACGTACGCTGAGTCGCATGGAACGAGGACAGTTATCAGGATAATTACATAAGGAGGAGATTGAATAGATTTTTCCTGTTAACGGTTATCGACAAAGTATTCCGGTCTCCGGCCAGGGCCATTTTTCCGGCAATTATTCCCGATACCACTCATTGAGTTCGTCAAATTTGGCCAGAGGGAGGACTATCACAATTTCCACGCATCCCTGATCCGATCTGCGATATTTTACCCGGAAAGAAAACCCGCGTAAAGAGGGGGGCCGGAGAATGCCAGATCATCCTAAATACATTGAAGATATTTCGCAACACCTTGCGCCGGCCGGCGGGGGCAGGTTGCAGCGGCACATGGGTTATGCTAAAAACTAACATCAGGATGAGTAGGCCGGAAGAAGGGCAGGGCTTGAAGGAAAAGCCAAATAAATATCGGATCTTGCATGTTATTGACCACTTGGGCAGCGGTGGCGCCCAGGAGACGGTTTGCCAACTGGTCAAGTACAGCCAGGCCGAGCGCTTCCAGCCGGAAGTGCTGACCCTGCATGGTTTCGGTCATTATTGGGATGTGCTGCGTTCCTGGGGGGTGCCGGTTCGCACCCTGGTGCCGCAAGGTTTTGCCCGGGCGGCGATTCCCTTCATATTCCTGAGACTTGTTTTTCTACTGGCTCGCAACCGGTATGACATCGTGCACACTCATCTCATCGGGGCCAATGTCCTGGCGGCTCCCCTGGCGGCCTTGTACCGGGTGCCGGTGCGCTTCACCCACGATCAGACCCATGATGATGTCCGAGGTTATTCTTTCATTCACCGTTGGCTGGATACTTTGGCCAACCGGCTGAACCACCGCGTCATTGCGGTTTCCTCCTCCATCTGCACCTTTTTGTGCCGCCAGGAAAGAATTCCAGCCGACAAAATCTCGGTGATCTATAACTCAGTGGACCTGGTGCGATTTTCTCCCAGAAATGACCCCAGGGCGCGGGAAGAGGCCAGACAGAAGTGGCATGTGCCGGCAGAGGCTCTGATTGTCGGCGGGGTCGGGCGGTTGCACTACCAGAAAAACTTTCCTCTGTTTCTGGAAGTGGCGTCTGAAGTCTGCGCCCGGCTGCCCCAAGCGCTGTTTGTTATTGCCGGAGAGGGGCCGGAACAGGCCGCGTTGGAAGAAATGAGCCGGAAGTTGGGCCTTGCCGCTCGGCTGCGGTTCCTGGGATTTGTCAAAGAAATGCCGGAGTTGTATCAAGCCCTGGACCTTCTGGTGCTCACCTCACATTTTGAAGGGACACCGTTGACGGTCCTGGAGGCCATGGCCATGGGGGTGCCGGTGGTGGCTGCCCGGGTGGACGGGGTGGAGGAAGTCATAGAAGACGGCGCCGACGGCATCCTGGTGCCCCCGGGCAACAAGGACCTTTTCGTCACAGAAATCTGCCGGGTGCTCCAAGACCAAAGCCTGCGGCAAAGGCTTTCCCGGGCCGGCCGGGAAAAAGCGCGGCGGCGCTTTTCGGCAGAGGCCATGGTGCGCCAGGTGGAGTCGCTGTATCTGCAGTATCTGGAAAATGGCAGTGCCTCTGATGAGAAGAATTGCCTCCCGCCTTTAGTACATCCCGCGCAGCAGTCATGAATAAATTCCCTGAAGACTGGAGTTCTGGCTGTCGTTGAAACAGTGGCAAGTGAAAATTCTGGTGGCCCTGGCCGGCATTATCATCGGTCTGGTCGTCGTTGAGGCGGGATTGCGAATCCTGGGGATCCAGTATCCCCTGTTCTATGACTATGACCCATACATGGGCATCAAATTAAGGCCCGGGGCCAAGGGGTATTGGACCACTGAGGGAAAAGGGTTTGTCAGCATCAACAGTGATGGTTTAAGGGATCGTGAGCACCCTGTCAGCCATCCCGCCAATACCCTCAGGATTGCGGTGCTGGGGGACTCCTATGCTGAGGCTTTGCAGGTGAATCAACCAGAGGCCTTCTGGGCCATCATGGGCCAGGAACTCCAAAAGTGTGACCGCCTGCGCGGCCGAAAGGTCGAAGTGATCAACTTCGGCGTCTCGGGTTTCGGCACCACCCAGGAATTGTTGATGCTTCGCCACAAGGTCTGGAAATATTCCCCGGATGTGGTCCTGCTGGCCTTTACCACGGGGAATGATGTGTCGGACAATGCCAGGATATTAAAAAAGATTGATTATGATCCCTATTACATCTATCAGGGGAATAAATTAGTATTGGATGACCGGCAAGCCAGGGAAAATTGGGAAGCCAAACAACACAGCCTCTGGAAGAAATTGGACCTCGATGCTTTTCTTACCTTGAGATTCTTTCAGGTAATGAATCATGCCAAGGACTTGTTTTGGCAATGGTGGTTGCCTCAGGCTGCCGGCCAGGGACCGTATGCCTCCCTTGAGGGGCACGAGCCGGGGATGAGCGATCAGATCTACCAGAAGCCCACCACCAAGGACTGGCAAGAGGCCTGGAGAGTAACGGAGGGCGTCCTTGTGGAGATGCGGGATGAGGTTGTCCAGAAAGGGGCCCGGTTTTTCGTGGTGGCCCTGAGCAACTCCATCCAGGTGAACCCGAATCCCGCCGTACGTCAGGCTTACGCCAGGGCGCTGGGGGTTCCTGACCTGTTTTATCCCGACCACCGCCTGGCCGGGTTTTGCCAGGAGCACCATATACCTGTATTGCTGCTGGCGCCCTCCTTCCAGGAATACGCCACCCGGCACCAGGTTTATCTCCATGGCTTCGGGAAAACCCTTGGCAAGGGCCACTGGAATCAGCAGGGGCACCGTCTGGCCGGAAAAACCATCGCCGCGTGGCTCTGCCCCCAACTCCAATGACGCCCTCCCTAAATCTTTCCCTGCTGGCTGCAGTGCCGGGGGTGCTCTTAAATCGGACTTTCCTGCTGAGGACAGGCAGTCTCACCAGAGCCGGCCAGTTCCATTTCTTCCTCACCAGGTCCGGCAGGAGGCCGGTACAGGAACCAGAGACGAGGTCTAAAAACGGGTAAGAGCGATGCGGCTGTGGGTGGAAAAATTTCTTCTGGTGGCAGCCGGGGTCATCGTGGCCCTGATTATGTGCGAGGTCGGACTGCACCTGGCCGGCATTGAATACCCGTTTTTTTATGACTACGACCCGGTGATCGGGGTCAGGTTGCGCCCCGGCATACGGGGGTATTATCTGAAGGAGGGGGGCGGTTATGTCAGCATCAACAGCGATGGTTTGCGAGATCGGGAACATGCCCTGAAGAAACCCCCGAAGACGATAAGAATCGCAGTCCTGGGTGATTCTTTTGTCGAAGCCATGCAGGTGAACCAGCAAGAGGCTTTTTGGTCGATTCTGGCGAAAGAACTGCAGCAATGTGAGGGTCTGCGGGGTCGCCGAATTGAGGTTATTGATTTTGGCATCTCAGGTCTCGGCACTGCTCAGGAATTGCTGGTTCTCCAGAATCATGTCTGGAAGTATTCGCCGGATATAGTGTTGCTGGCTTTTACCACGGCGAATGATATTTCTGATAATTCCAGAGCATTAAAACAGGTTGATTACAATCCGTACTATGTTTACCGGGACAATAAATTAGTATTGGAGAATCAGCAAACCAGAGCAACCTGGTTGGCAGAGCAAAATAACCTGATTCGTCAGGCTATCTTCCATTGGGGGATCGACAGATTAAGGCTCTTGCAAGTGCTCTATCATGCCAAAGAAGTTCTCCAGGAATGGTGGGCGCAACATGATGTGGGCAGGAGGATCGGCGCCTCCGGGCCAGGTCAGGAAGCCGGCCTCAGCGATATGATTTATAAAGCGCCCACCACCAGGATTTGGCAGGATGCCTGGAGAGTGACGGAGGGCGTCCTTGTGCAGATGCGGGACGAAGTCACCCGGCACGGGGCCCGGTTTTTCATGGTGGCCCTGACCAACGGCATCCAGGTGAACCCGAATCCCGCCGTACGTCAGGCGTATGCCCAGGCGCTGGGGGTTCCTGACCTGTTTTATCCCGACCGCCGCCTGGCCGGGTTTTGCCAGGAGCACCATATACCTGTATTGCTGCTGGCGCCCTCCTTCCAGGAATACGCCACCCGGCACCAGGTTTATCTCCATGGCTTCGGGAAAAGCCTTGGCAAGGGCCACTGGAATCAGCAGGGACACCGCCTGGCCGGAGAAACCATTGCCAGGTGGCTCTGCCCCCAGCTCAGCGATCCGGGGCGGTCTGGCCACCAGGGAGCTTCATGAAGTTTCGAAAAGTCTGGGTCTTTTTGCCTTCAGCCAACCGGGATGGCGCCGAATTATCGGCCCTGGAATGCCTCGATGCCCTCCAGGACCTGGGAATGAACTGTCATGCAGTCCTGCCCAGAAAGGGACCATTATTGGCTGACCTGGCCGCCAGGCATATCGGGTATCAAATCCTTCCCTACCAGGTATGGATAGAACCACCACCGGTCCCGGTGGCAAAACGTCTCCTGGTGACCTTGTGGAATCTGGTCATCACCTCTCTTGCCACTGTTCTCATCAGCCGGCGTAAATGCGACCTGATTATTACCAACACCGTGAATATTTGCACCGGGGCCCTGGTGGCCAGGCTGCTGGGGCTCCCGCACGTTTGGTATTTCCGGGAGTTCGGCTCTGAGGATCACGGCTGGCGCTTTCATCTTGGTGAGAGCCTTTCTCTGGGGATCATCAATCGCCTTACCACACAGGGTCTGGCAGTCTCAAAGGCAGTGGCAGAAAAATATCGGGCAGTGGTTATCGGCGCCAAGGTACAGCATGTGTACCAGCCCGTGGCTGTTGATCAGGCTCCTGGACCAGAAATCTTACCCGCCGGGGGAAAGGCCCGGTTTACCTGCATCATCGTGGGCCGGCTCCAGGAAGGCAAGCGCCAGGAGGACGCGGTGCGCGCGGTCGCCGAACTGCGGGACCAAGGGATAGCCGCGCAGTTGTGGGTGGTGGGGGGGCGGGATCAGGCTTATGGCGATTTTCTCCAGAATCTGGTTCAGGAGCATAATCTGACGAAACAAGTTATGTTCTTGGGACAGGTCAACAACGCTTTTCCCTATATGCAACAGGCTGACGTTCTCCTCCTGTGTTCCCGCTGCGAGGCCTTTGCCAGGGTGGTGGTGGAGGCCATGAAAGCCGGCAAACCGGTGGTGGGCACCCGCAGCGGCGGAACCGTGGAGCAGATCCAGGAGGGCTTCAATGGCTTCCTCTATAATCCTCGGGATTATAAGGAATTAGCAGCAAAAATTAAATATCTTCATGATCATCCGGAAGAGGCCCGAAAAATGGGGGAAAATGGACGACGGTGGGCCATGAGGACCTTTACCCGGGAGCAATACCGGGAAAAGCTTGCTGAAATTCTATCCTCGTTATCAAACGGTTAGGGTGCCTTGACAGAGGAGGTCATTTCTAATATAAATAAAATTCATCGATCTGTGAGTGTACGCTTAATAATAGAATATTTGCCGGTTTTATTCCTGTCTTGTTAAGGTTCGAGTTGCTGATGCCTTTGGGTGTGTAAGTAATCCGGTCTCATTTTATTGTTGTTGCTTTATTAATAACTCATTATTTCTACCAGCCGTCTCAAAAAATACTAAACCATCAACTACGTTCCTTGGAAAATTCTTCTGAGATCAAGAGCAGTATTCCCACAAAAAGGCTCACCTGGTCCTGGAGTTGGTGGCAGGTCAAGATCCTTGTTGCCGGAACATTAGTATACTATCTTTTTTCCTCAGGAAAGCTGTCCCTGGACCTGTTCCATCAGGCCTTCTCCCTGGGCGGCCTGTTGTATATCGCCCTAGCGGGCGCCTTACTTATGTTTGCTTATTTTCTCACCTCCTGGCGCATTTTCCTCCTCTTCAAGGCGCAGAGTTTGCTTTTTTCCGCAAGGCTTTGTTTTCAGATAAATTTGATCGGCTTTTTTTTCAACAATTTTCTTCCGGCTTCCATCGGCGGCGACGCCATGCGCGCCTACTATTTTGCCAAGCGGCGCCGGCATAAGATTGCCACCATCCTGGCTACCCTGGTCTATGACCGCCTGCTGGGTTTTATGGCCTTGGTTTTGTGGGCTTTTACCGGCTTATGCCTGGCCTGGTTCGCGGATGGGATGTTTGTCTGGACGAGGGAGGTTCGCTGGGGCTTTAAGGGGCTGGCCGCCGTTTTCGGTATTTTTTTCCTGTCGTACCTGCTCTCCCGTTGGCCGCGTCTTATGGGTTGGCTCGAATCCCTGCTGGTCAGGATCTCCTGGGGGGAAGCTCTGCTGCGTTTTTTGACGAGCATTGCCAATCTGAGCAGATATGGGCTTCTTTCCCTGGGCCTTTTGGGGATTTCCATGACCGCCCAGATTGCCGCAACCCTGGCGCTCTTCTTCACCGGCCTGGCATTTGGTCTGCACCCGAAGTTCTGGTTGACGATTATTCTGGCGCCCTTGATTTTTTTAAGCGGCGTCCTCCCTCTTTCGCCGAATAATATCGGATGGACGGAATACCTGGGGTCGTTAATCTGGGCCTCTCAGGGGATGGGCCAGGGCGGCAATTTGTGGCTGGCCTTCCGGCTGGTCATGGTATTCTTTAGTCTCAGCGGTTTAATTGTCTATCTGCGTCTGCGGGCAGGAGCGGTATCACATGAAAGTTGAGTTTTATCGCCATCAACTGGGGGAAGCGAACCTGAAACGCTTCGCTCAGGTCATGCACACCATCTTTCTGACCACCGGGGATGAAGTCGCCCTGTTTGAACAGAAGTTTGCCGAATTTCTGGGCGAGAAATATGTCATCGGGGTGACCAGCGCCACGGCCGGCCTGCACCTGTCTTTGGTGGCGCTGGGGGTCGGGGCGGGAGACGAAGTCATTACTACCCCCATGACCTTTGTGGCTACGCCGCTTTCCATCATGCATGCCAATGCCACCCCGGTGTTCGTGGACGTGGAAGAGGACACCGGCAACATGGATGCCAACCTGGTGGAGGCCGCCATCACTCCCAGAACCAGGGCAATCATGCCGGTGCATCTCTATGGCCAGATGGTGGACATGGTGCACCTGAAAGCACTAGCCCGGAAGCATGACCTTGCCATTATTGAAGATGCGGCCCATTGTCTGGAAGGGGTGCGGGACAATGTCCGGGTAGGGCAGTTGTCGGACGCGGCCTGTTTCAGCTTTTACGCCACCAAGAGCATCACCTGCGGGGAAGGTGGAGCCATCAGCACCTCCGATGCGGAGCGGCGGGATATGCTGCATAAGCTCAGGCTGCACGGCATGTCCAGGGATGCCCTGCATAGATATACCAAACTTTACCAGCATTATGATGTGGACGTGCACGGCTGGAAATACAATATGTACAATTTGCAGGCCGCACTGCTCATCGATCAGATAGATGAAATCGAGAGTCGCCGCCAGGCCCGGGAACGGGTGGCCAATTACTATCGGGACAGTTTTGCCGGGGTCCAGGGTTTGGAGATGCCGACCTGCAAGCCCGAAATCAAGCAGGGGCATCACTTGTTCACTATCTGGGTGGACCCGGACCGGCGGGATCATATTCTCTGGGCCCTCCAGGACCAAGGCGTAGGCGTGGCGGTCAATTACCGGGCTTGCCACCTGTACACGCTTTTTCGTCGGCAATACGGCTACAAGGAAGGGGACTTTCCCCGGGCCGAGAAGATCGGCAGCCGGACCATCAGCTTGCCGTTGTACGCCTCTCTCAGGGATGAAGAAGTGGAGTATGTGGCCGGCACGGTGAAAAAAGTAGTGCGCAGCCTGGGCTAAGGCGGCCCGGCGGCAGAAAACCAATGCAGTTTACCGGAATCGTATCCCCAAGTAGGTTGTGACGTAATTAATCACCATGTGCGGCATTTGCGGCATCGTCTATACCGATCCAGAACGTCAGGTGGACCCGGGTTTGCTGGAGAGAATGGCCAGGATCCAGGCCCACCGGGGGCCGGATGACCGGGGCGTCTGGCAGCAGGGTCCCGCCGGGTTGGGACACGTCCGGTTGTCCATCATTGACCTGTCTCCGCTGGGCCATCAGCCCATGAGCAATGAAGATAATTCCGTATGGATTACCTATAACGGTGAGATTTACAATTTTCTCGAACTCCGGCAGGAACTCCAGCAAAAGGGCCATACTTTTCGCTCCCGCACCGACACCGAGGTGATTATTCATCTCTGGGAAGAAGAGGGGGTCAAATGTGTGGAGCGGCTTCGGGGCATGTTTGCCTTCGCCATCTGGGATGACCGGGAGAAAGTGCTTTTTTTGGCCCGGGATCGGATGGGGAAAAAGCCCCTTTTTTACGCCATGCTGCCGGATCGGTTTCTTTTTGCCTCAGAAATCAAGGGGATCCTGGAGGATCAGGACTTCCAACCGGAAGTCGACCTGCGAGCCATCCATTATTACCTGGCCTATCAGTCCGTCCCCTCGCCATATTGCGCTTTTCGAGGCATCCACAAGCTCCCTCCGGCTCACTGCCTGCTGGTCAAGGATGGCGCCGGGGTTCCCCGGCGCTATTGGAAGCTCTCATATCATGAAAAACTATCTGTGAACGGGGCCAGGGCAGAGGAGCGCCTCCAGGAGGAGATCGTCGAGCGACTCCGGGAAGCCGTCCAGATTCGGCTGGTGAGCGACGTGCCGTTGGGGGCGTTTCTGTCCGGAGGCCTTGATTCATCCATGATCGTGGCCCTCATGGCCGGCATTGTCAACCGTGCGGTCAAGACCTTTTCCATCAGCTTTTCCCAGGAGGAATACGACGAGGTCCGCTACGCCCGGATGGTGGCAGACCGGTATGAGACCGACCACTACGAATTCGAGGTCACCCCTGATGCCAGGGCCATCTTTCCGGAGCTTGTCTGGCATTACAATGAGCCCTTTGCCGACCCCTCCGCCATTCCCACGTATTACGTCTCCAAGCTGGCCCGGCACCATGTCACGGTGGTCCTAAGCGGCGACGGGGGCGATGAAAATTTCGCCGGCTATCCCCGCTATGCCTTCCATGGCCAGTTCGGCCAGCAGGGGGGGTGGTTCGCCAAGTTGCAGCAATGGCTGGGAGGACTCTGGGCCTGGCAGGCTTTCACCCGGCAACAGCAGTTGTGGAAAGACCCCGGAGCGTTACGGGCTTTCTCTCCCCGCCTGTTTTCCTATTACTGGCGCATCACCCAGGTTCATGAGCTTTATCAGGCCAATCTCTACACGGACGGCATGAAAGCCGCCACCGCAGCTTATCCGGCTTTTCGGCTGATATTGGAAAAGTATCGCGCCTCTGATGCCCGCTCTTTCCTGGACGCGCTGTTGAACCTGGACCTGGATCTCTACCTTCCGGATACCCTGATGGCCAAGGTGGACATTGCCTCCATGGCCCATTCCCTGGAGACCCGGGCTCCCATGCTGGACCATCAGTTCTTGGAGTTTGTGGCCAAGATACCAGCCGATTTAAAGCTGAAAGACGGCCGGCAGAGTAAATACATTTTTAAGAAGGCGGCCGAGCCTTTTCTCCCTCGAGAGATTATTTACCGCCCCAAAATGGGATTTGGCGTTCCCACCGACCATTGGTTCCGCGAGGATCTCAAGGATCTGGTGAACGATACCCTGCTCAGCCCCAAGGCCACAGGCAGAGGCTACTTCCGTCGGAATTCTCTGGAGAAGATGCTGGCTGAGCATCAGAGCGGCAAGAAAAATTGGCAGTACGTGATCTGGAATTTGTTGATGCTGGAGTTGTGGCATCAGATGTTCATTGACCAGACGTTAGCCCCGCCGGCCCCAAGATCAGTATGACAGCTCCAAAGCCTTCGGTGATGATGATCATCTACAAGTTCCGTCCGGTGGCCAGCGGCGCCGAACTGCAAGCGGAAAGACTGGCCTGCAAGTTGGCGGAGTTGGGCTTTCCCATGCAGGTGCTCACCGAACGCCGGCACCCTTCCTCTTTGCCATGCGAGGTTTTTCAGGGGGTAAAGATTCACCGCTGTGATTTTCCTCTCGCCTATCTGCATCGGGAGGCTGGCCCCACGCTGCGCTATCTGGTCAGAACCCTGCACACCTATGATATCCTGCACAACCACCAGATGTTCGGCCACGCCATAGTTTCGACCCTGGTCGCCAGGTGGTTTGGCAAGAAGAATATTATTAAGCTGGCTTGTGCGGGCACATTTGGGGACCTGGAGGTGTTCTCCCAGTTCAGTTTTGCCAAATGGGGCCTGAAAGTGTTGCGGATGGCCGATGCCATGGTGGCCGTCAGCCATGAAATCCGGTCCGAGTTGCTGCGTTACGGATTTGACCCTGAGCGCATCCATCTCATCCCGAACGGGGTGGACCTCGAGATGTTTCGGCGGTCCCGCCCCTTGCCGTCCCATCGCCCCAAAAGGTTTATCCTGTTGGGCCGCAGAACCCCCCAGAAGGGCCTGGATACCGCCTTGAAGGCCTTAAAAATCCTGGTTGATAAAGGTTTCGGCCCTGACCTGGAACTCAAGTTGTATGGCTATGATTATGCCGAATGGGATTACCGGCACATGGCCCAGGATTTGGGAGTGGAGCGGTATGTGAGCTTTCTGCCCTTTGAGAACGAGGTTCTTGACGTGTACCAGGATGCTTATTGTCTTTTGCTGCCCAGTGTGGGGGAAGGTCTTTCCAATGTGCTCCTGGAGGCCATGTCCCTGGAAATGCCAGTGATCGCCAGCCGGGTGAGCGGCAACGTGGATGTCGTTGACCATGAAGGCAACGGCCTGCTCATCCCTCCTGGTTCGCCGGAAGCTTTGGCCCGCGCCATGGCACTGGTATTGTACAAACCTGATCTGGCCGCAGCCTGGGGCCGCCAGGCCCGCCGGAAAGTGCAGGAGCATTACTCCCTGGATGCCGTGGCCCGGAAGTATGCCAACCTCTATGAACTCCTGATGGCCCGGAAATCAAATTATTCAAGGTTCGAAGATCTGTGGAACTGAATTCTCGCAAACCGGTCATTGTCGTAGCCCCGGGATGTTCAGCAGAGTTGATCCAGGAACTCTTGAGCAGCCGACTCCTGCCATCTTATACCGATGTTCCCGTCCTCCTGCCCCCGAAGAATAAAAGGTGGCACGGCGATTTGATGAAAGCCCCAGGCTTTTCTGGGGGGGCTCAGATTTTTCCGTCGCCAGGCTGGGGATTTTTTTCCATGGGCCACCTGAATTGGCTCCGGGTCAACCTGCGGTCTGCCGGGAACATCTATCTTTTGATACCAAAATCGCCCCTGCAGGACGCCGCCACCGCACTGATATCACTTGCCGTCCTGATGCTTTCGGCAAGAACCATTACCCTGCTCCTGGCAACCCCCGAAGCGGTTATCGACTTGGACGGCCAGGGTTTCTCCGAAAGATGGCTCTTCCAGGATATCAATTGCAAAATCCTGGCTGGCAAATTTTCCAGAATTTGCTGGTTCCTGAGTCCCTGGAATATCTTGTATTTTCTCATGTTCAGCGGGTTGATCCTGCGGCAGTCGCTGGTAACCTTCGTACAATCCTTGACAAAAAAGACTGCCCAGAAAAAAACCCAGAAGAGATGTAAGGGTCATATAATGACGAAAGTATTGTCCCCCCCATCGGGGCGAAAATGAGAGACAGCCATACCTTGAACCGCTCTCAACCGCAACTGCCTCCATGTCGTCAATAGAACATGCAACGGTTCGCAACGCCGGATTATTATTAATTCAGCGTGGCGGTCTCGTCCTCAATGCCCTTCTTTTTGCCGCCCTGGTGCCCCGGCTCATGGGGCCGACAATTTACGGACAGTTTATTCTGCTGACTTCTCTGGCTATGTGGATCGCCAACGGTTCAGCCCTGGGCATAACTCCCATCATGGGCCGTTTTGTGCCGGAGTTTGTCAACCGGGGCGACAGAGAGGGATTGCTCAAGTTTGTGGGTCAGATGGCTGCCTTCAGACTCCTGTTGGCAGCGGCGGGGGCCGCCCTTTATTTCATCCTTACCAGGTTCTGGCTCCAGGAGTTGGACTGGGTGGTCTTAGGGTTCATGGGAGTATCGCTCTTCTTCAGCATTACCAGCCTCTTCATCTACAACGTGTTTCTCGGACTCAACCAGGCAGCCAACTGGGTAATGAATGAAACGCTAAGATGCTGGGGTTCCCTGATCCTGGTGTTGGCGGGAGGGTCGCTCTGGGGGCTCAAAGGCGCCTGTCTGGGGCTGGCCTTAACGGATATTATGGTGTTGGGTGTCGGTTGGAAATGGGGCCGGGGATACCTGGGGGAAACCTTTTCGAGGCTGGAGATGGGCTATCTGATGCCTTTCTTCCGGTTCGGCTTCCTGTTTTTTGTCTCCGATATAATCCTCTCCACCTTCCAGTATAGCGGTGCCACCCTGATACGAGTCATCACCGAGAATTACAACCAGGTGAGCTACTTTGGGCTGGCCCTGCAGGGGTACCTCATGCCGGCGGCGGCCTTTGACCAGCTGGCCATTGCCTTTGCGCCCTTTCTAACCGGGCTGCTGGCCCGCCAGGAAGCCTTGACCTTTGAATATTGGGTCGGGCAACTTCTCAAATGGCTGGCGGTAAGCGGCGTCCTGGTGGTTTTCGTGACCCTGTTTCTGGCGGATACCCTGATTCCCCTGCTGATAGGCGAGGCTTTTTGGCCAGTGGCCCTGAACATCACGATTATGACCCTGAGCCTGCTCATCCAGGGGGTGGTCAGCGTCGGGGGCGCGCTGACCATAGTGAAGGAACGACCGAGGGTGAACCTGGTGGCCTCAGCCCTGCGGCTTTCCGGTTTTCTGTTGGCGGGGGCCATCCTGATATCCTGGCGCGGCAGCCTGGGCGCCAGCCTGGCAGTTGTCGCCGGGGCAGGGTTGCAGGCGGCCTTTTATCTCACCTGCTGGCACAAACTGGTTTCCATGTCCTGGCGCTCCTGGCTTCTGGCCCTGGGATTGGGCGCGGTGTTTGTGCCCTTGATCCTGTTGAAATCCTCCCTGGCGATAAATCTGTGCCTGGCCGCCATTGCGGTGGCAGGCTACCTCGGGGGCCTGCTGCTGCTGGGATTGGTGACCCCCGGGGAACTGACCAAGGCGTGGGGAGCTCTGGTGTCCCGGCAGGTTCCCGTAAGCCCGAACTCCGGGGAAAATGAATAAGCGCGGTTTGACCGCCGCTTCATGCCGGTCCCCCGGTGGCACCCACCGAGGCCACCGGCACCGGTTTGTTCCCTACGCCGCCAGACCCTGCGGGGTTTTCCCTCCTACCAGTAATAGGTGGCCAGGCCGCCCAGCTCCATTTCGATTTCCAGCAGGCGGTTGTACTTGGCGATGCGCTCGCTGCGGCTGGCCGAGCCGGTCTTGAGCTGCCCCCCGTTCATGGCCACCGCGAAGTCCGCCAGGAAATCGTCTTCGGTCTCCCCGGAGCGGTGGGAGATGAAATACCGCCAGCCCGCAGCCTGACACATGCCAATGGCCTCGATGGTCTCGGTCACCGAGCCGATCTGGTTCAACTTGATCAGCGCCGCGTTGGCGGATTTTTCCTTGATCCCCCGGCCAATGTATTTGGTGTTTGTCACAAAGATATCATCGCCCACGACTTCAATTTTGTCCCCCAGCCGCTCGGTGAATTTCCGGAAACCTTCCCAATCGTTTTCCGCCAGGGGGTCTTCCCAAAGAACAATAGGGTATTTTTTCACCCACTCCTCGGCCATGGCGATCAGATCGTCGCTGGTTTTCCGGCCGGTCCCGGACTTCTGCAAATCATAGACGTCGGGTTGGTCGGTGACAAAGGAACTGGCGGCCGAGTCCAGGGCAATGGCAATGTCTTTCCCGGGCTGGTACCCCGCTTTTTCGATGGCCTGGATGATGACCTCCATGGCCGCCTCGTTGCTGGACAGGTTGGGAGCAAAACCGCCCTCGTCCCCGACGCTGGTGGCCAGGTTGCGGGCCTTGAGCAGGCCCTTCAAGGCATGGAAGGTCTCAGCCACATAGCGCAAGCCTTCGCGATAGGTGGGCGCCCCCAGGGGAACTGCCATGAATTCCTGGATATCCACACTGTTGTCGGCGTGGGCCCCGCCGTTGATGATGTTCATGCAGGGCACCGGCAGACGTCGGCTGCCGGGGCCGCCCAGATACTGGTAGAGGGGCAGGCCCGCAGCCAGGGCCGCGGCCCGGGCCACCGCCATGGATACCCCCAGGATGGCGTTGGCCCCGAGTGTGGCCTTGTTCGGGGTGCCATCCAGGTCAAGCATGAGGCGGTCGATTTCCACCTGCCGGTAAACCTCCAGACCGATGAGCTGCGGGGCTATTTTGTCCTGGACATTGGCGACGGCCTTAAGCACACCCTTGCCGCCATAGCGCCTGGGGTCGCCGTCCCGGAGCTCCAGGGCTTCGTTTTCACCGGTGCTGGCGCCGGAAGGCACCGAAGCCTTGCCCATAATACCGTTATCCAGAGTAACCATCACGCGTACAGTGGGGTTGCCGCGGGAATCAAGAATCTCCAAAGCCTTGACAGCAGCTATTTTGGGGGCCATGACGCAATCTCCTTATGCAAAGTTGGAATAAAGATGGATGATTGGGCTTATCACGATCTCCCGGTTTGGGAGTTTAGCGAAGGTAAATTTCCCATAGCATCTTTCCCAAGATTTTTCAATGGGGGACGCAATACTCATAAAGAAACCCCCTGCCCCGAAAAGAGCAGGGGGGTGGAAATGATCTATCTTTTAACCGAACAACAACGACCAGCAACCGAAAAGCGCAAACTGCCTACAAGGCCTTCACCTTGCCCAGTGTCCGGCCCTTGGCGTCCACCAGGTGGATGGCGCAGGCCAGGCAGGGGTCAAAGGAGTGGACTGTGCGCAGCACTTCCAGGGGCTTTTCAGGGTCGGCCACCGGGTTGCCGATGAGGGAAGCCTCGTAGGGGCCCGGTGCGTCGTTCTGGTTGCGGGGGCCCGCGTTCCAGGTGGAGGGTACCACGGCCTGGTAATTTTCAATTTTGCCGTTTTTGATGACCACCCAGTGAGACAGGGTCCCTCGGGGCGCCTCGTGGAAGCCGAAGCCCCGGATCTCACCGTTGGGGAAACTGAACTTGTTCCAGGTCTTGTAGTCTCCTTTGGCAATGTTGTTGACGAGGGCCTGCCACTGGACATCCAGGGCGTCATAGAGCACGGCGCAGCGCACCGCCCGGGCGGCATGGCGGCCGATGGTGGAGTGGAGCGCCTCCGGCCCCACCTTGGCGCCCGCCACCTTGCTGACGGTGGCCAGGGCCAGTTCGACATATTGTTTGGTGGGTCCGTGACCCGCAGCAAACATGCACAACACGTTGGCCAGGGGGCCTACCTGGGCCGGCTGGTCATTAAAGGAGGGGGATTTCACCCAGGAATACTTGCCCTGGTCCTGAAAAGCGGTATGTTGGGGCACCGTGGTCTCGTCATAGGGATGCCTGGTCCAGTCGCCGTCGTACCAGGAATGCTTGATGGACTCCTTGACCCCGAAGCGGAACAACTCCGAGTTGAAGTCGGTGATGGGTTTGAAGGTCGCCAGATCAGCCTTGGCGATATACCCGCCCGGCAGGTGGAACTGGGTGCCCCTGGTGTCCATGGGCATGTCTGGTACGGACAGGTAGTTGGTGACGCCGGCGCCGTACCTGGTCCAATCGGCGTAGAGAGCGCCTATGGCGCAGACATCCGGGAGATAGACATTTTTAATGAAACCGCCCACGTCGTCTATCAGGGTCTTGATGTAATAGAGCCGCTCCATGTCGAGGGCCGAAGAGGTGTCCAGGGCGATGGGGTTGGCAACGCCGCCTACCACCAGGTTCTGAACGTGGGGGGTTTTACTGCCCAGGATGGAGACGATCATGTTGGCCTTCCGCTGATATTCCAGGGCCTGGAGGTAATGGGCCACGGCCATGAGGTTCACTTCGGGGGGCAGCTTCATGGCCGGATGACCCCAGTAGCCATTGGCAAAAATCCCCAATTGGCCTGAGCCCACGAAGGTCTTGAGTCTGTCCTGGACGGCCTTGAATTCCCTGGCGTTGTTCAGGGGCCAGGAAGACAGGCTATCCGCCAGCGCTGCCGTCTTTTGGGGGTCTGCGTTCAGGGCCGCGGGGATGTCCACCCAGTCCGGGGCGGAAAGGATATAAAAATGCACGATGTGATCGTGAATGCCGTGGGCGGCCAGGATGAGATTCCGGATATACTGGGCGTTTAACGGGACTTCGAGGTTGAGGGCATTCTCCACCGCCCGGCACGAGACCAGGGCATGCACCGTGGTGCAGACGCCGCAGATGCGCTGCGTGAAGGTGGGAGCATCCCGGGGATCCCGCCCCTTCAGGATAACCTCGATGCCCCGCCACATCTGGCCTGAAGACCAGGCATTCACCACTTTGCCGTTGTCCACCTCGCAGTCTATCCGCAAATGTCCTTCGATCCGGGTGATGGGATCGACGGTGATTCTCTTGGCCATATAAGTATCTCCTTGCCGCTGAATTGGTCCCGCTGGCGCGTCCCGGGCTCGGGTGCCGGCCCGGGGGTGTTAAAAATTGCTGATCCGTTACAAATGCTCCACCTTGGTGAGCACCGCGTATTTTTTCACAATATAAAGATAGGCCATCAGTTCCACGGCGATAATCCCCAGCGTTATGATGATTTCCGAAAGGGCTGGGAAATAACGCCAACCGGGGCCGGCGCTGTAGCCGATGAGGAAGGCGTTGAAGCGATAGAGGGCTCCCGCCAGGAGCATGGCGGCGGAGCCCACGAACAGCCACTGGGCCCGCTGGCGCAGGGCCGGAGAGATCATGAGCAGGAAGGCCGCCAGATAAAACAGGTTTTCCAGAATGAACATCTTGCTGGTGAGGTTCCCCTGGAAGATGAGGCCCAGGTAGCCCCGCCAGGCCAGGTCGGCAAAGCGGAGAACCAGGTAGACGCCGATGATCCAGGCCATGGTTAGGCCGATTTCGGCGATCAGGGGAGTCTCAAAGGGCCTTTTGAAGGCCAGGGAAGAGAGGATGGACTCGAAGATGGTAACGGCAAAGCCCATGGTAATAGCAGACAGAAGGAAGAACAGGGGCAGAAATCCCGTCTGCCAGAGGGGCGAGAGCTTATAGCCGGCGATGATCATCAGGGTGCCGAGGGATGACTGGTGCATGGTGGGGAGCAATATGCCCACGGCCACGATGACCGGCAGCCAGCGCTCCAGACGTTCCCGAATGGCCTGCGCCCGGGGGTGGGAGGAACCCTCCAGGATGGTGGGCGCCAACTCGATCCACAGCACCACCACGTAAGCCGAGATGCACAGGGCCACTTCCACCAGGACGGAGTTGAAATTGACATACCAGGGCAAAAACAGGTGGTAGCCGTTCCAGTAGCGGCCGATGTCCAGGAAGATGGCGGCCCCGGCCAGGGTGTAGCCGAAGACGCTGGTGAGCACCGCGGAGCGCACCAGGGGATGGTACTGCCAGCGGTTGAGAATATAAACCAGGAGGGCCATGGCGTAGCCGCCGCAGCCCAGGGCGGTGCCCACCAGGACGTCGTAGGTGATCCAGAGGCCCCAGGGGTAGCCGTCACTCAGGTTGGTCACGGCTCCCAGGCCGTAAATGTAGCGGTAGATGATGAGGATGAAGGCAACCAGAGCCAATTCCGCCAAAAAGAGAAAGGGCTTGGTGATGATATTTCCCCCTACAGGTTCGTGTGCGTGCTCCATATGAGGCTCCTTACCGTCAGGGTAAGTCCTGTTTGGTGGTATTTTTGTAAACGATATAGAAAAGGCCGCCCAGGACCACGTAGGGGGCGATCATCCCTTTATAAAGACTGTGCATGAGGGTCTCGGAAGTGGCGGCGGTGGATTCGCCCGGCAGGGTTGGCAGGCCGAGCTTCTCGTAAGGCACGCCGGACAGGATAAGGACCTGGGTGCCGCCCCCGTCCGTTTTCCCGTAAATATAATTCTGGTAAGGGGTCACCAGGCGTTCGCGCCGGTCCTGCGAATCCACCCGGTGCAACGGATAGGTGGCGGTCTGGCCCGGTGTCAGGGCCAGTCGGCGTTTGGCCTCTTTCAGAAGATCCTGGACGTTCCCGAAAATGGAGGCGCCGTTGGGACAGAACTCGCAACAGGCCGGGTAGTTGCCCTGGGCCAGCCGGTGGGAACAGAGTTGGCATTTCTTGATCTGGGGAAAGGCCTGGTCCCATTGAAACTTGGGGATATTGTAGGGACAGGCCACCTGGCAGTACCGGCAGCCGATGCAGGCGTCCTTGTTATAGACCACCGCGCCGGTGTCATGGTCTTTGGTCATGGCCGACACCGGGCAGGCGGAGACGCAGGCCGGGTCGACGCAATGCATGCAGAAACGCCGGATGAAGGAGTAGCCGTTCGTTTCCTGATCCTTGAATTGTCCGGTGCCGTTGGTATACAGCTTGACGATGTTATACGTTTTGGCCGACAGGTCCAGGGGATTGTCCCAGATGCTGTCGGGGGTGGAATGGTCCGGCGGCAGGTTGTTGTATTCCTTGCAGGCGGCCATGCAGGCCTTGCAGCCGATACAGACCGTGGCATCGTAGAGGATGCCCACGGCTTCGGGGAGACGCTCCCTGGGTTCCCGGGCCAGCACCGGCACCGGACTCAAGGCTGAGGCTGCCAGCAGGCCTCCGGTGGCCGAAACTTTCAGAAAGTCTCTTCTGGAGAGTCCCATGGCTTAGTCCTCACCGGCCTTGTCATCGGTCTTGCCTTCCTGGCGTCCTATCTTCATGGCAGCCACCGCGCCGGCGCCCAGGGCGGCGCCGGCCAACCCGGCCGCCAATCCCACCGTGGCCGCCGATGGACCATGCCCCTCCGGAGGGGTAATGGGAGGATAGGAGGCCGGCGGGGTTAGACGCAAGGCCCCGCCGCCCACCCGCTGTCCTTCCCCGGTCTTATAAGGCATGCCCGCAGGGGTAAACCGCTCCAGGCTGGCCTGGGCCACAATGGGTGCGGTAAAGCCCACACCTTTTTCGGAACAGCCGAAACAGGGGCAACCGGTGCCCACCGGCCAGCTTCTGGCGCCCACGTCGCCGAACAGCAAGGCCGGGCAGTTGTTAAAGGTCTCCGGTCCCTTGCAGCCGAGCTTGTACAGGCACCAGCCCCGGCGGTGGCCTTCGTCGCCGAATTCCAGGGCGAACCGGCCGGCATCGAAATGAGCCCGGCGCTCGCAACCCTCGTGAATGAGGCGGCGGTACGCAAACCTGGGCCGGCCCTGGGCGTCCAGGTCGGGAACTTTCTTGAAGGTCAGGAGGTAGAGCACCGTTGACAGAAAATTGTAGGGGTTGGGCGGACACCCCGGGATGTTGATCACCTTAAATTTGTCGCCCAGGGCTTCCTGGGCGCCCACCGCGCCGGTGGGGTTGGGCGCGGCCGAAGGGATGCCGCCCCAGGAGGCACAGGAGCCGATGCCGATGATCGCCGCGGCCAGGGGCGCGGTTTCCCTCACCAGGTCCAGCATGGGTTTGCCGCCGATCATGCAGTAAACCCCGCCGTCTTTGGTGGGGATGGCCCCCTCCACCACCAGGATGAACTTGCCCCGGTTGGCTTCGATGGACTTCCTTTTGGCCTCCTCCACCTGGTAGCCCGCGGCCGCGCTCAGGGTCTCGTGGTAATCAAGGGAGATGAGGTCCAGAATCAGGCTCTCCACCGTGGGGTGGGTGGCGCGGAGCAGGGTTTCGGTGCAGCCGGTGCATTCCTGGCCCGACAGCCAGATGACCGGCGGGCGCTGGGGACTGGCCACGGCTTCGGCGATTTTTACCGCCGCTGCCATAGGGAGCCCCAGACTGGCCGTGACCACGGCGCAAACTTTCAGGAAGTCCCGGCGGGAGACCATGCCGAAATGTTCCGGTAACCGTTCCAAGTCCTTATCCTGCATACGTCCTCCGGTATTCGTTCATATGACTAAAAATCCTGCAACATCTATCCCCTATGGTCGCGCGAGGCACAGGCTCCACGGACCGTCAGCGGAGGTATGAGCATTTGAGTCAAAGAGAATGGTTTCGGTGACCGAACTGCCGGACACCGATGGGGAAATGGGCCAGTTTCTTCCTATGCAACACACAGGAATCAGGGAGAAATCGCTTCCCAAATGCAGTAATTTCGCGGTTTCCCTGAGGCTAACACCCCCTATACCAAATAATATCTATGCCGTCAAATAAAAATACCCTTGTGAAAAATATCATAAATTTTTTTACATGAGCCCTCAAAACCGAAGAGGAGGAATTGGTTGCAATCTTGATAACTTGTGACTATGATGACAGTAGGTTTCAGGAATATGTCAGCAGGCGATCCCGGCAAAACCTGGTAAGCAGCGACCTGCCGCCGGATTGTGCGGAGAAGGTCGCAAGCCTTACCAGCGCGGTTGGAGAACTCTAGATCACTGAAAGGGTTTCTGAAGAGGTCTCAGGGCCTCAAAACTCAATGCCCAGGGGCGAGTATGGGACCCCATGATTTTCACGACCTGCCGGAAGGGGACGGAGTCCTCATCCTTTCCTCCCAGGGAGTGATTCTGGCCGCCACCCTCCAGGCCGAGCGGCTGCTCAGGCGGCGGCTTACGCCCGGCCAGACCCTGGCCCTGGCCGAGATTTTCACCCCCGAGCACCTCTCCCAGGCGGAACTGGCTGTGCAGGAGGCCCTGGACGCCGGCACCCTGCGTTCCAACCTTCTGGCCCGACTCTGCCCGGAAAGGGAACACGTCCTTTACCTGAAATACTCGGTAGCTCCCCTGCATGGCCCGGCCAACGAGATCATGGGCGTGGTCCTCACCTTCCATGACGACACCCTGAGCCGGTCCTGGTCGGCGTGGTCCGACTTCGGTCCGGGAGTGGAGCCCGACGCATTCTTCGAACATTTGGACCGGGGAGTCTTTGTGGTCAACGACCGCTGGCGCATCACGGCCTTTAACCGGCGGGCGAGGGAGATTACCGGCTTTACCCGGGAAGAGGCGGTGGGGCGTTTCTGCTGGGAGGTCTTTCAGGCGGACCGGTGCAAGCGGGGCTGCTTTTTGCGGGCCACCCTGGAAGACGGGGCCAGCCGCCGAAATCAGAATGTGCGCATTTACACCAAGAGCGGCGAGCCCCTTGACCTGCTGGTAAGCACCGCGGCCGTCAAAAACAAGCGCCAGGCCATCGTCGGCGGGGTGGAAACCTTCCAGTCCCTGGGGCTGGCCCTGGTGGAGGAGGAAAAGCCCCCGGTCATCCCCGGGGATGTGGAGATCATCGGTTTAAGCTCTCCCATGAAACGCCTCCTGGCGATGCTGCCGGATGTGGCCGCGTCCGAGGCCACCGTGGTTCTGGAGGGAGAGTCGGGGACCGGCAAGGACCTTTTCGCCCGGGCCATCCATCTGAAAAGCCGCCGGGCGAAGGGCCCCTTTGTGGCCTTCAACTGCTCCGCCCTGGTGGAGACCCTGATTGAATCGGAACTGTTCGGCCATGTGCGGGGCGCCTTCACCGGGGCGGTGAGCCACAAGGTGGGCCGCTTTGAATTGGCCCGGGGTGGCACCCTCTTTCTGGATGAGATCGGCGACCTGAAGCCCGAACTCCAGGCCAAACTTCTCCGGGTCCTGGAGACCAGGGTCTTCGAGCGGGTGGGGAGCACTACTCCCATCCCCCTGGAGGCCCGGGTCATTGCGGCCACCAGCCGCAATCTGGCCCAGGAGGTGCGCCGGGGCCGCTTCCGCATGGACCTCCTCTACCGTCTGCGCACCGTGCCCTTTTTGCTGCCCCCCTTACGGGAGCGGAAAGAGGATATCCCCCTCCTGGTCAACCACTTCCTGGCCCGCCTCAACCGCATATACCGCAAAAACGTCCGGGGTGTCGACCCCAAGGTGATGACGCTGCTGCAGCAATACTCCTGGCCGGGCAACATCCGGGAATTGGAAAGAACCCTGGAACATGCCTTTGTCTTCGTCAAAGGGGCCATTATCTCCCGGGAACATCTGCCCGAATTGAGATCCCCCCTGTCTAGGCCTGTCGCGCCCCAGGCTGCCCCGGAGGAGGAACCGTCTGCCAGCGAGGTTCTCTCCATCCAGAAGGCCCTCAGGAAAGCCCGGGGGAAACGGGAGGCGGCGGCTCGCCTGCTGGGCATCAGCCGCAGTTCTCTGTGGAGAAAAATGAAGGATTACGGAATGTTATAAGCTTAAGGACTCTTGCCAAACCAACCAAGTGTGCCCTCCTCAGCAAATCCCACCACCAGCTTTTTTCCGTTTCAATTGTTTCAAAACTGTTTCAAAAAATAAAATATAATTGAAATACAATTAGTTACAATATTGGGCCTGTTCAATTGTTTCCTCTGCTGATTTGGTTCTTTTTTATTAAATAATAATTGAATCAATAAGTTATATAAATGGCACCAGTATTGCCTCTGAGAATGGGCAAATATCCCAAAAATACGGATGCAGGGAGGTTCCCCATGGAAGGCAAAAAGCCCCAGAAGCCTGATATTGACGCCTTGATGGAAAAATATCCTCGTCATCCCCAACATCTCATCAGTCTGCTCCAGGACGTCCAGGCCGCGTTCAGCTACATCTCTCCCGAAAACCTCAACCTGGTCTGCGATTATTTGGGTGTGCCCATCACCCAAGCCTGGTCCGTTGTCACATTTTACAAGTCCTTCAGCCTCGAACCCAAGGGGGAGCACGAGATCAAGGTATGCCTGGGCACCACCTGCCATCTTAAGGGCGGCGAAAACCTGGCTTCGGCCTGTGAACGGGTTCTGCAGGTGGAACGGGGCCAAACCACCGAGGACCTGCGTTTCACCCTGGACACCGTCAAGTGCGTGGGGGCCTGTTCCGAGGCCCCGGTGGTCATGGTCGATAAGGAGTATCTGGGCCAGGCTTCCCTGCTTTCCCTCAAGCAGCATCTGAAAAAGCTGTAAAGATGGGTCGGTCAGGAGGACACAATGAAGAAAATCATGAGTGCAGCCGAACTACAGGACCTGAGCCAAACCCTGCTGGCGGCGTCTGATCCCGACCAGCCGGTGGCACGGGTCTGTCTGGGGCCGGGTTGCCTGGCCCTGGGTGCGGAAAAAGTCTCCCAGGCGTTCCGGTCGGCCCTCAAGAAGAGCAATGCCAATTTCAAGGTGCAGCCTCTCATCAAAACCACAGGCTGTCACGGCCTGTGCAGCCAGGGCACCCTGGTCAACCTCTCCCCCGGCAACTTCATGTATGTGCGGGTAAAGCCCGAGGACGTGCCGGAAATCGTGGAAACCACCCTGGTCGGCGGGAAGGTGGTGGAGCGCCTCCTCTATAGTGAGAACGGCACCAGGTATCGCACTGCGGCTGACATTCCTTTTTACCGTGCTCAACAAAAGGTCATCCTCAAGAACGTAGGGACCATTGATCCCCTGGACATAAAAGATGCCATCATGGCCGGGGCGTACCAGTCCATGGCCAAGGCCCTCCTGGAAATGTCACCGGACGAGGTTATCCACACGGTGGAGGTTTCCGGCTTGCGGGGCCGGGGCGGGGGCGGCTTCCCCACGGCCTATAAGTGGCGCCGGGCCGCGGAAAATGCTCAGGAGAAGCCGGGGCCGGTGTTTCTCATCGCCAACGGCGAAGAGGGGGACCCCGGCGCCTTCATGGACCGGGCCATCATGGAAGGAGACCCCCATGCGGTCATCGAAGGGATGATCATCGGCGGCTACGCCATGGGAGCCCACCAGGGCTTTCTCTATGTGCGGCATGAATACCCCATCGCCATTCAGCACCTGTCGGTGGCCGTGCAGCAAGCCTATGCCCTGGGCCTCCTGGGCAAAAACATCCTGGGCAGCGGTTTTGATTTCGACATCCAGCTCAATCGGGGCGCCGGGGCCTATGTCTGTGGGGAAGAAACCGCGATCATCGCTTCCCTGGAAGGCCGGGTGGGCGAACCCGTGGTCCGGCCGCCCTACCCGGTGGAACTGGGCCTTTGGGGCCGCCCCACGGTCATCAACAACGTGGAAACCTGGGCCAACGTGCCGCATATTATTCGCCTGGGGGCCGAGAGCTACGCCAAGCTGGGGGTGCCCCACAGCACCGGCACCAAAATCTTCTCTCTGGTGGGCAAGGTGAGAAATTCTGGCCTGGTGGAAGTGCCCATGGGCATCAGCCTCGGGGCTCTGGTGGAGGAGATCGGCGGCGGCGTGCCCGGCCAGGCGCACTTCAAGGCCGTGCAGACCGGAGGGCCTTCGGGGGGCATTGTCCCTTATGAGTTGAAAGATGTTACCGCCGAGGCTGCTGAGAAAAAAACTCTCTCCGTGGACTTCGATTCCATGGCCAGGACCGGCTCCATCATGGGAGGCGGGGGCATGATCGTCATGGACAATCACGATTGCGTGGTTGACCTGGCCCGCTACTTTTTGCGCTTTCTGGAAGAGGAGTCCTGTGGCAAATGCCTTCCCTGCCGCCTGGGCTTGAAGGGCATGCTGGGTTTTCTGGATCATTTCGCCAAAGGCGAGGGCACCCCTGAGGACATCGACGCCCTGGAAAGCCTGGGACAGGCCCTGGTGGACGGGTCGCTGTGCGGCCTGGGAAAGTCCGCGCCCAATGCGGTGCTTACCAGCATCCGCTATTTCCGGGATGAATACCTGGCTCACATCGTGGATCACAAGTGCCCGGCGGGGGTCTGCAAGGACCTGATCAGCTTCAGCATTGACCCGGAAACCTGCGACGGCTGCGGTCTGTGCGCCGAAAACTGCCCCGAGGAGTGCATCACCGGCAAGAAAAAGAAGCTTTTCACCATTAACCCTGCTGCTTGTATCCGTTGCGGGGTGTGCCGGGATGTGTGTCCGGTGAACGCCGTGCACGTGGCTTAGGGAGGCGTAAACATGAGTTCCAAAAAGGCGAAAAAAGACGATTCCATCGATTTCACCATCGACGGTCAGAAGGTCCAGGCCCGGGAGGGCTGGACCATCCTGGAGACCGCCCGGGCCAACCACATCGACATCCCCACCCTGTGTTATCACCCCGCGCTCCATCCCTGGGGCAGTTGCCGCCTGTGCGTGGTGGAAATCAGGCAAGACGGCCGGACCAACGTCACGGCCTCCTGTCTGGCCAAGCCGGCGGCTGGCATGGAGGTCCTGACCCGGTCGGAGCGGGTGGAGAATGTCCGGCGCTGGGTCCTGGAAATGCTGCTGGCCGAATGTCCGGCCTCTCAGGAGATCAGGGACCTGGCGGCCCGGCATGGGGTGACGGCCACCCGCTTTGCCATCACCGACCCCGCCGAGGAATGCCTCAAGTGCGGCCGCTGCGTGGCCGTCTGTAACGAGGTGGTAGGTGTGCGGGCGCTGACCTTCGGCTCCCGGGGAGTGAAAAAGAAGCTCGAAACCCCCTACCGGGTCCCCAACAACATGTGCATCGGCTGCGGCTGCTGCGTTTCCGTGTGCCCCACCGGGGCCCTGCAAAAACGGCTGGACACCGTCCGGGGGGATATCTCCCGCCGCACCGGCGCCAGCTTTGCTCACTGAGGGAGGTGAACGATGAAACGGGAACAAGCCCTCAAAGAAAGCGGGCCTACACCCCGGCTCGGAATTTTTCTCTGCGAATGCGGCGTTGAAATCGCTCCCCGGATTGACCTTGAAGTCCTGGCCAAACTGGCGGGCGGCAGTCCTGATGTGGCCCACGTAGAGGTTCTGCCCGCTTCCTGCCTGACTCCCGGGTTGGAGCGCATTCAAGAGATGGTGAGAAAAAAAGGCCTCAATCGCGTCATTGTGGCCGGCTGCGAAAGCCGCCTCCTCCACAAGAAATTCGAGCAGGCCCTGGCTGAACTGGGGTTGGCGGAAGGCCAGTTTGACCTGATCAACCTCCGGGACCACGTAGCCCGGGTGCACCGGGGCAAGCCCAAGGAGCTGGCGGAAAAAGGGGCCAAGCTCATCCGGGCTTCCCAGGCCTGGTTGGAAACACTGCAACTTGCGCCCCGTCTCCGTATCGACTACCAAGGGCCGGTAATGATTCTGGGCGGGGGCATTTCCGCCTATGGCGCGGCCCAGGAACTGATGGAACACGGCGTCGAAACCATTTTTGCCCGCCCCTTCGACCTGGCCGAGGAAAAAGAGCGGGCCTACCAAATCTTTCCGGGGGAATTTCACACGTATGAGCGGCTGTGGAAAGCCATGGACGAAGTGGAAAAAAGCCCCTTGGTAAAGAAGGTCAGGGTAGGGGATCTGCAGGAGGTTTCCGGCCGCTTCGGCGATTACACCGTCACTTTCGCCTCGCCGGATCAGGAGGAAAGCCTGGTATTCAAAACCGGGGCCATTATTGCCGCCCTCGCCTGGGAGATCAGCCATCAACTGCCGGAATTCGGCCACGACGGGGAGCGGGTCATCTGCCAGCTCGAAATGAACGACCTTCTCCGGAAAGGGGCTCACATAACCGGTCCGGTGGTTTTCTGGGTCAATGACCTCCTCGCCGGCCAGCCCTTCGGCGCGCACCTGTCCTTGAAGAGCGCCTGGCACATGGCGGAGTATCTGAAGGAAAACTTCCCGGAATGCCAGGCGGCCATCCTCTATGACAGTGCCATCGACATTCCCCTGGGGGACGTGGACTTTGTCCGTGCCCGGAGGCTGGGTATTCCCCTGATTCCTTATAGGGGCGAGGTCCGCCCCACCGTCAGGCAGGACAGTATTGCCTACGAGAGAGCCGATGACCGCACCGAACAGGAATTGGATTGGCGTCTGCTGGTGCTCTCCCCTCGCCGGGGACCGGGAAAGAAGGCGCTGGCAACCGCCAAAATCCTGGGTCTGGAGGTCAAAGAGGAAGAGTTCCTGGAGCGCTATCCCCAGATGGTGAGGCCGGACCAGGTGGTCCTGGGCGAAAAGCTCATGGTGGGGTCTGCCTGTCAGCCCTGTGACCTGCGCGGGGCCATCAGCCAGGGACACCGGGTGGCCGGCAAGACCGCGGCGCTGGTCAAAAAGGCCCAGGCCGGCGAACTCTTCGCTCCGGCCGTGATTTCCATGGTGGACCAGGACAAGTGCTCGGTGTGCACCCTGTGCCGGGAGGTCTGCGACTGCCTGGCCATCCAGCCGGTAAGCGGGCCGGTGGCCGGCCTCGGCCACAATGTCCCCCGCATCGTGGACCCTATGCTCTGCACCGGGGAGGGCACCTGTGTGGCCTCCTGCCCGGAAATGGCCTTGACTCTCACGAACTGCACCCTGGCCCAGCACGAAGCCCGGGTGACGGCCCTGGCCCAGAGCCTGGCCGCCGACGAGGTCATGGGGTTCGGCTGCCAGTGGAGCGGCGCGGCCAGCGCTGATCAGGCGGGTTTGCGGGGATTAAGCTACAGTGATCGTTTTTACCTGTTGCCGGTGCGCTGTCTGGGGCAGATTGACCCGGTGGTCATGGGCCGGGCCTTCCTGGAAGGGGCCAATGGCCTGCTGCTGGTGGGCTGCAATCCCGAGGAATGCCACCACAGCCACGGCCTGGATCACACCTGGAGCCGGGTGTGGGCCTTAAAAAAACTGCTGGCCCTGTGCGGCCTGGAACGGGACCGCATCGCCCTGGCTCATAGCGACATCACCAAACCGGAGGAGTATGTCCACACGGTGGAGAGCTTTATCAGGACCATGGACCGCTTCGGCCCCATCCAGCGGGACGCCGATACCCAGGGCAAGCTGAAGGCTCTCTATGACGCGCTCCATACCTACCGGGTGCGCTGGGTCCTGGGGGTGAGCCTGAGGCGCCCCTGGGAAACCACCTACCCCATGCACATGCGCAACCCTGCGGCCTATGACCAGACTCTGACGGAGATCCTCACCGAAGAATTCTTCCGGGCCCAGGTAACCAATCTGCTGCGGCAACGGGGCCGGTCCCTGCAACTGGCTGACATCGCCCAGGCATTGCGCACTGATGAGGAACGGGCCTACGACTACCTGAAGGACATGGGGCACGATGGGCTGGTCTCCATCGTCTTTATCAACCGTACCCCTTACTACGGCCTGCCCTTCGGTCCTCAGTGAAGGTGCAGGAACAGGAAAAGGTGTGGGGGAGGGGGCGGAGGGACAGTGGCCCCTTTCCCCCCGATCCCCTCTTGGGGGCTCATTTGGCAGGGGGAGCCGGGGTGAACGTCCCGTCTTCCCGGTCCACTGACGAACTGTTGAAAAACCGCCAAAAGAGGGAATTTGTCAGGCTGAGCGCAGCTTAGAAACTCGTATGTTCAAGAGGCCGGGATCATTCACTTCGTTCAGGATGACAAAGAAAAGCAATCTTTCCACAGCCTGCTAAAGGGGGGAGAGGAAGGTGGAGGGTCAGAGCAGGGCGGGTTGAAAATTCGCCCCTGCTCCCTGGCCCTCCCCCTTGCGGCTTTATCCTTCAATGGCCGTGGGGCCAGGGTTCGTCTTCCCGTTCCTCCATGAAATAAAAGAAACGGTCCTTTTCGATCTCCTTGTGGGAGACAGGGCATTTTAGTTTGATTTTGCGGTCGCCCACCTCGATGATTTCCCAGTCTCCCCCCCAGGGGCCACCTTGAAAGAAGATTTTATCCCCCACCTGGGCGGGGTAGGGACGGAAAACCAGGACCCGGTGGCCGCCTTTTTTGCTTTCAGCCATGACGTTCTCCTTTTTTGCCAGCACGCAACTCTTGTGACCCGAACCCGCAAAATCGCTCTATGCCGCCATCAGGCGGTCCGACAGCTGCTCCACCAGGAACAACAGGGATTCGAGGTCCAGGTAATCTGCGACGCTGCCGTCAAAGAGGTAATGGACCTGGGCCGGGAAATCCTCCTCGGGGTCGGCTTCCCAGAAAAGCATGAGCACCGGCACCTTGGGAAGGGGCCTGAAGACCACTTGCAGATCGGCATCCCCGGCCTCCTTGACCGGCTCGCCTCGGAGACGGGCAGCGGCCGCCTCCAAGTCCTTTTGCTTTCCGGCAAAATGAACCGCCAGTTCCCCTTCCAGACGCTTTAAGGTCTTGGTCTTGGAAATGGAGTTCGGCAGGCTCTGATAGGTGATCCAGGTGCCGGTTTCCTCTGCATCACCCTGGGAAGCCAGATAATTATAGATCAGAATGGCGTCCCAGGGATTTGCTGCCACACCTTCGGGATAGCAGACCTTATCCTTGAAGACCCGGATGATCTGGCCGAAATACGTCAAATCCACAAATGGGCAACCATCCTGCAGGCCGAAGCGCGCCCCCACCCCGTCAGCCAGGGCGGCAAAATCCAGGGGGGCCACCTTTTCCTGAAGCGCCTCCAAGGCAATGGCGATGGACTCCCGTCGCCTTCCGATCCCCGCGGCTTGCTGCGAGGTAATGTCCCCGGCCATGGCCCGGGCCGCCTCGGTAAGGTGCGGGCAGCGGCCCAGTTCCTCTCCTTCCTTGATAACCCGGGTGGCAAAGGCCAGACAGGTAGCCTGTCCGCAGTCCCCGCAATTGGTGCGGGGCAGCGTCTTGAGTACTTCCATAACAGTCAGGGGCATAACCTTCCCTCAATGAAAATCAAGTTCATCTTTTTCCACGGCCAGGTGCGCGACCTGCGAAACTCCGCAGCAGCTAAAGTCAGCCCGATAGTGCTCAAAAAAGGTATCGCAGGCCAGTTGACGCGCCTCCACCTCCCGCCAGACCCCGCAATATTCGCAGCGGGCCTCATACGTGCCCTTCGCGCTTCTTAATTCAGCCATGGCCTCTTCCTCGCTTTCTTTCCCATCTTTCTTGAACTTTCCGGCAAAGGCGGCCTGCCCTCCTTGAGCTTAGCCATGTCCTGACCATTCAGGTTATCATAGATCAGCCCGTTTCTGTCGGCGGAAACCGAACAGGTTTTAAAAATCTGAACGGGCCTCAGGTGCCGATTGGCAGTACCCGCCGGATAATATTTGGGCGTTCATTTTCCTTGACAAGAAAGAGCGTCCCACGGTATTATATATCTTGTAGCATGTCAGACTGAAAGCCGGACCGCGGGTCCGTGAACGAAATCGGGAGGGTGTGCTCAGACATACCCGCCCGTTTTTTTTCTGACTGTTGCGGTCCTGCCCTGGGGTTGGGACAAATTTTTTCACAAAGTGAGGTTCCTCGTACTATGAGGGAAACGGGTAAGGTTAAGTGGTTTAATGACGCAAAAGGCTTTGGTTTTATCACCCGCGAGTCTGGCCCTGATGTTTTTGTGCATCACACTGCCATTGAGGGCGCTGGCTTCCGCACCCTGGCGGAAGACCAGGAGGTCGAATTCGAGGTCGTCCAGGGAGCCAAAGGGCTCCAGGCCCAAAACGTGGTTAAATTGTAAATTGTAACTTGATGGGGGGCCTCGGATGACAGGCCGGGGCCCTTTTATGATGGTAAACGTGAGGTAGAGATTGGCTAAAAACCGCTATGGCTGGAATAAGCGCATCAAAGAGATGGCTCGCAAGATGAAGCAGGAAGACAAACTCAAGCGCCGCCAGTCAAAATCCCGGGAAAAGCAGGCCGAAGAAACTCCTGAGCATACCGACAGGGAGCCGGAAGCTGCCAAAGTGGCAGAAGAGTCCCCGGTAGCCTGACCTGACGGCAGAGCTGTTAAAAGAGAGAGATCATGAGCATGAAATTATTTGTGGGCAACCTGCCCGAGAGCATGACCGATGAACAGTTAAAGACGGTCTTTACCGAGGCCGGTCACGTATCATCGGCCAAAGTCATTATGGACCGTTACACCGGCCAGCCCCGGGGGTTCGGATTTGTCGAAATGGAAACCAAAGTGGACGGCCAGCGGGCCATCTCCATGTTTAACGGCAAGGACGTGGACGGCAATTCGCTGAAAGTCAACGAGGCCCGGCCTCAGGCCAAAGGCGGCGGCCGCGGCGGCGGGCGTTTCGGTGGCGGCGGCGGTGGTGGCCGCTTTGGCGGCGGCGGAGGGGGCGGCCGGTCCCAGCGGAGATATTAGAAAATCGGCCAGCAGAAAAATTCGATCAGATTACCGGCAGGGGTGTTCCGCCTTGCCGGTTTTTTTATGGTAAAATTTTCGAATAGGAGGAGAGAACCATGGAACAATCTTCCGTACCCGAGGTGAGCCCGGTTTCCCGGACCCAGATCCTCATCCGCCTGCTGTTCACCGTGCTGTTTTTTATTGTCCTGGGCATTGTCCATTTTCTTATCAACCTGGCCACCGTCTTTCAGTATGTGGTACTGCTCATTACCCTGAAACCCAATGAACCGGTGCGCCGCTTCGCCAACCAGGTGGCCGCGTACGGCTACCGGGTGATGCGCTACCTGACCCTGAATGACAATCTGCGGCCCTTTCCCTTCAGCGAACTGCCCCAGGACATGGAGCCTCCGGTGAGCGAGGTGAAGTTCGATTAGGGGGGAGGATGGAAAGAGGTAAGGAATTGAAATTGCAGGGTAACCCACGGGATAGATGTCTCATTTCCGAGGGATGAGTATTCTGAAGAATAAAGAGAAAATCTGGACACCGGGTAGCACGGGCTTCCAGCCCGTGCCGGATGGGCAACTTATTAAGGCCAGGCGTCAGCTCCCACATTGGCAGATGGGGGGATCGACTTATTTTATTACGTTTCGTTCCACAGGATCTCATCTTCCCCCCGAGGCCCGAAAGATCGTTTTGGAAGCCTGCTGTTTCTTGAACGCTAAGAAATATCGCCTTTGGGCGGCGGTGGTCATGCCCGATCATGTTCACCTGCTCTTGACACCCAAAGAGAAAGCCCAAGATGCCTTTTTTTCCTTGACAGAAATCTTACATTCTCTGAAGTCATTCACCGGGAACAGGATAAATAAGATATTGAATCGACGAGGCATTCTCTGGCAGTAAGATTACTTCAACCGCATCGTTCGGGATGAGAATGAATTTTTAGAGAAATGGAATTATATCCGCAATAATCCGGTGAAAAAGGAATTGTGCCAGACCCCGAAAGAGTGGGACGCTTTTTATGAATATCAGGGAACTCATGATTGGTAACTTAGAGTGGTAGAACGGGCTTCCAGCCCGTTCTTGCACGGGCAGGATGCCCGTGCTACCGTTAACATATTGGCCTTGGTTAATCATGCATAACATCCGCAACTTCAGCATCATCGCCCATATTGACCACGGCAAGTCCACGCTGGCGGACCGGCTTATCCAGGCCACCATCATGGTGCCCGAACGGCTGCTCAAGTCCCAGATGCTGGACACCATGGAGCTCGAACGGGAGCGGGGCATCACCATCAAGAGCAACACCATCACCCTGCCGTACCGGGCCCGGGACGGTAAGGAATATGCCCTCAACCTCATCGACACGCCGGGCCACGTGGATTTTTCCTACGAGGTCTCCCGGGCCCTGGCCTCCTGCGAGGGCGTGCTGCTGCTGGTGGACGCCTCCCAGGGCGTGGAGGCCCAGACCCTGGCCAACCTGTATCTGGCCCTGGAGCACAACCTGGCCATCATCCCGGTGATCAACAAGATCGACCTCCCCCAGGCGGACATTCCCATGGTCAAGGAGCAAATCAAGCGGGAACTGGGTCTGGACCCGGATGCCGCCATCCTGTGCTCCGCCAAGGAAGGCATCGGCATCGCGGCTGTGCTGGAGGCCATCGTGGTCTCCATCCCGCCGCCGAAGGGCGCTCTTTCCGGCCCCTTGACCGCGCTCATCTTCGATGCTACCTATGACCCCTACCGGGGCACGGTAGTCTCCTGCCGTGTCTTCGACGGCAAAGTCAAGCCGGGGGACACCATCCTTCTTATGTCCAGCGGCACCCCCCATAAGGTGGAGGAGGTGGGGCTCTTCGGCCTCACCCGGGAACCCCGCCGGGAGCTTGCCGCCGGCCAGGTGGGTTATCTCATCGCGGGCATCAAGACGGTGAGCGATGTGAGGATCGGGGATACCATCACCCTGGAGAACAACCCGGCCAAGGAGCCCCTGCCCGGCTTCACCGAGGTCAAGCCCGTGGTCTTCGCCTCCATCTATCCGGTGAGCGCCGACGACTACGGGGCCCTGGCTGACGCCCTGGAAAAGTACAAGCTCAATGACGCCTCCCTGGTCTATCAGAAAGACGCCTCCGCGGCGCTGGGCCAGGGGTTTCGCTGCGGTTTTCTCGGCCTCCTCCACCTGGAGATCGTCTCGGAGCGCCTGGCCCGGGAGTTTGGCCAATCGTTGATCATGACGGTGCCGGGAGTGCGTTACGAATTTACCCTGTCAGACGGCCACGTGGTGGCGGTGGACAACCCCCAGCACTACCCCGACCCCACCCGGATCAAGAGCACCGCCGAGCCCTACATCAAGGCCAGCATCATCATCCCGGAGCGCTACGTGGGCGCGGTGATGAAGCTGTGCCTGGAGCGCCGGGGGGTGAACCCCCACTTCGGCAACCCGTCGCTCGGCCGGGTGGAGTTGAGCTTCGAGATGCCCCTGGCCGAAGTCATCATCGATTTTTATGACCGCCTGAAAAGCATCACCCAGGGCTACGGTTCCTTTGACTATGACCTCATCGGCTACCGGTCCAGCGACCTGGTCAAGCTGGACATCCTGGTGAACGGCGAACGGGTGGACGCGCTGGGCATGATCGTCCACAAGGACCGGGCCCGGGATTGGGCTGTGCGGGTCTGCGAACGCCTCAAGGAAGAGATTCCCCGGCAGCAGTTCAAGATCGCCATCCAGGGCGCCATCGGCGGCAAGATCATCGCCCGGGAAACCATCAGCGCCTTCCGCAAAGACGTCACCGCCAAGTGCTACGGCGGCGACATTACCCGGAAGAGGAAGCTCCTGGAAAAACAGAAGGCCGGCAAAAAACGCATGAAGATGGTGGGCGCGGTGGAAATCCCCCAGAGCGCCTTCGTGGCGGTGCTGCGGACGGATAAGGAGTAGCAGGAAAAGATTTGGGGGGAAGGGGGCCAGGGGTCGGGGGACCCCTTCCCCCAACCCCTTGGGTGGTAATTGTTGATGACTATCCATGTTGATGACGCTGCCGGGCTTTATGTCCATGTCCCCTTTTGCCTGAGGAAATGCCCCTACTGCGATTTTGCTTCGGGGACCGAGCTTGCTTTGGTGGCCGACTGGCTGAGGGCAATAAAGCGGGAAATGGGGTTTTATGGCGACTTTGCCCCGCGCTTTGACAGCCTTTATTTGGGAGGCGGGACCCCGAGCCTGTTGGCCGCGGATGAACTTGCCAGTCTTGTGGAGGCCCTTGAGGACCATTTTGCCTTTTCCCCGGACACGGAAATTACCCTGGAAGTCAATCCCGATGACGTAACGCCGCAGAGTCTGCAACATTACCGAGAGTTGGGGATCAATCGCCTGAGTCTCGGGGTGCAATCTTTTGATGACCGGGAACTGGCCTTTCTGGGGAGACGGCACGATAGCTCCCGGTCCCACCGGGCCCTTGCCTGGGCCCGGGAGGCGGGCTTTGCCAACCTGGGGCTGGACCTGATCTATGGCCTGCCGGGGCAGATCGTCGAACAATGGCGGCGGAGTCTGGAAACAGCCCTGGGCTTTGGCCCCGAACATCTGTCCTGCTATCAGCTCACCATCGAGGCGGGCACCCCGCTCGCCCGCCGGCAGGCAGAAGGGCAATTTCAGCGCCTTTCTGAAGAGGCGGAGCGGGAATTTTTCCTGTTCACCTCCAGGTTCCTGGAAGAGGCGGGCTATCTGCACTACGAAATTTCCAACTTCGCCCGGGGCAACGAAAACCGCTCCCGGCACAACCGCAAATATTGGAATCACACGCCTTACCTGGGCCTGGGGCCCGGGGCCCACTCCTTTCGGGACGGGCGGCGCTGGTGGAATCACCGCTCCCTGAAAGATTACTGCCAGACGCTGAACGCCGGGGAGGCACCGGTCGCCGGAGAAGAAATACTCACCCCGGAACAAACCCGCCTGGAGGCCCTCTATCTGGGCCTGCGCACCAGGGAGGGAGTGGATCTGAATGTGTTACTTAAGGCCCAGCGGGGAAAAATCGGTCTGCAAGAAATGGTCAAAGCCGGACTGGCGAAGGTGAGAGACAACCGGCTCATCCCCACCCGAAAAGGACTGGTGGTAGCCGACCGCCTGGCCTTGGGATTCATGGACTGATGCGAATTTACCAGCGCTTGCCGATAATTTTGCTGTGGCTGGCTGTCGCCGTGACGGGCGGCCTGATGATCGCCGGCTGCGGAGTGCGACAACTCGTCCGGGGTGAACTCGCGCCCCCTGAAGTGCGGTTCAAGGGCCTGGGTTTGCAGCCTCCCACCCCCCAGGGCCTGCCCCTGACCGTGGTCTTGGCCCTTTACAACCCCAACCCGACCACCATCAAGGTCCTGGGTTATGACTACGAAGTCCGCGCGGCAGGGCAGGGCGTGGCCCAGGGGGTGAGCCATCAGGCGGTCACCCTGCCGGCTGGGGGTGAGACCACGGTAACGGTGCCGGTGGTGGTGAAACTCCGGGCGCTTCCGGGGCTGGTGCCGAGCCTCCTCCAGGACAAAAAAATTCCCGTGGACATCACCGGGGGGGTCAGGCTGCCCCAGACCCTGGGTTTTCGGGTGCCTTTCCACTTCCGGGAGGAAGTGGCCCCCCAGGAGGGCCTGGAAGAGATCAGGCCCTTCCTGGGTAAATAATCTTACTTCGGGCACCCCTTGGCCAGTTTTATCAAGGCCCGGTAGGGTTCCTCGGCGCCGGCCGGAAAGTCAATGACCAGGTCCCCCGGGTAGCCCTGGGTATCATCGCTCAGGATCACATAATCACCCTTGGCCAGATGCTCGTTGAGCATTTTTAAGGCTTCGGGATCATACCCTTCCGCCATTTCTATGAGTTTTGCCGGGGTGTAGCTCACAGCCCAGGCTTGTTCGGCCTGCAGTGCTTCCATGATCTGCCTCCTCTCCTGTGAAAAGTAAGCATTCATGGTTCCGGATCAAGGCTGGGATGAAAGCCAAAGTTCCAGGTTCAAAGCAGGGGAGGGTGGCTCTACTCACTAAGAAAGCGAGTCTGACGAAGCCCCCTTGGCCGGGAGTATAGGCATCCTGCCTGTGCTGCCGAGAGGCTTGGACTTGCGGCTACCCCATTGTTATCTGCGTATCGGACCGAGACCCTGGCCCAGCGCCCCGATATCCGGGGACAGCAGGAAAGGGAAGTAGATCAGGAAGGCCGCCAGGAGGACGAAGACCAGGAGGACCAGGGTGCGGCGCTCGGCAGGCACAAACCCGTGGAACAGTCCCACGATTTGCCGCCAGTGCAGAATGATATGCACGACCAGAAGCCCTAAAAAAACCATGGCGAGGTCCAGGTGGATGTCCCCCCAGTCATGGCGGTCCCAGCCGAACAGAGTCCGGTTGGCGTTGCGGCCGTATTTAATCCAGCGCTCCCGCCCGGGAACGAGGACATATTTCATGAGAAAGCCGAGTCCGGCCATGCCCATTATGATCAGGAACATGAGGGCGTCGATGATGAAAGTGAGTTTGGATTTGTCAGTCATACAAAATTCCTTATTTTTCTGAAGCTATGGTTAAAAAGACCTTTCTGCAGGAAACCGATTTCACCAGGCTACAATTGCAGGCTGTTCTAACATTCGGCGAACAATTAATATAAATCTAAAGTGAGCGATTTCATGGAAGATTTACTTGTAGCCGCAGGCTTCAGCCGGCGCATTCCATACCCCGACATATTAGCGATTACCGGCGTAACCTAAAGGTTGCGGCTACCAATCGCCCAATTCAGGAGAAAGAAAATTATCTTGAAAAGGTGTTTTATTGACTTTTCGTGGAGCTGTTTTACTTTTAGTCATATCAACCTCAAAAGGAGGAAAAACCGCATATGAAGGCAGCGATCGTGTTTACCGGTTCCGGGCCTCTGGTAATCTTATCTTCCTACGAGTCATTCACTGATCCCAAGCTGGCAGCGAAGTTAAATGCCAAGGGGATAAAAAAATACATGGGTTTTGAGGTGCCCCTGGAGCTTTGCCAGAAACGCTACGGGGAGCATTACCCGGTGGTGATGAATGACCTGAAGCAGACAGACGACCTCCGGGTCCTGGATTATGATGGCCACCATGTCTTCCTGACCTTCTCGTTTTCCGAATACGGCAAAGAATTCCGGCATGAATAATGCTTTGACGCGGGGCGGTTCCGGCCGCCCCGGAGGGAGCCTTTCTTAAAGCGCCACCAGAAGAACCGCCCACAGCAGCAGACCGGCGATACCCCAAAAAGCTGGCACAATTCCCCAGACCGGCAGTACCGCCAAACTCAGCCCCAGGGACCCCAGGGTAGCCCCGAGCAGGTCCACCGCATAGAACAGACCGTCGCGCCAAGCCGTGGCAGGCCGCGTCTTTTGCCAGAGACTGCTTGCTAAAGAAAACACGCCGCCACCGGCAAATCCGGCTGCAAAAAGAACGACCAGGTAAATTCCCTGCAAAATAACATCTGGGGGCAGATAGCCCGACGCCGCCTGAAGGGGGAGGACCAGGGCCAGAAAGAGGGTCAGCAGGGCCAGCCCGCCCTGGCAGGCGGCGAGCATGCCGGGAGTGGCCCGCCCCCGGGCCGCCCGGCGCGCCCCCCAGGCGCCTCCGGCTCCCATGCCTGCCATGAAGGCCGCCACCAGCAGCCCCAACTGGCGGTACAAGAGACCCAGGTGCACCTGGCAGAGCACCAGCACCAGGACCTCCAGGCCCATGCCTGCCAGTCCCATGACCAGCACCTGGGCCAGATAGACCCCGGTGGGCCGCCTTCTGAGAATAACCAGGCCACATAAGCCCATGAGCCCCAAGCCGGCCCAGGGCCACAGAGGCGGCAGGTTTTTCAGGGTAAAAAGAACCTCTTTCAGAGGCAAGCCTTCCCGGGCGCCGGTGAGGATCAGGTCATAAAAATAGCTTTTGGGATGGAGATCGGTGTTGATTTCCGGGGGGTAGCTGGTAAGGAGCTGGCGCACATATTCCTGGCGGGAGATGGACAAGTCGTCAAGGATATAATATCCCCGGACATAGCGCAGGTTCAAGCCCCGTTCGGTAAGCCGGGCCGTCAGGATCCCGGGGTCCCGCACCAGCAAGCCCTGAGTGGGGCTGGCCAGGAAGCGCACATGCTCGCCGGGGAAAACCACGACCTCGGGGAAAGTAAGCTTCAGGGTATGGTAAATCAGGGATAAATAACCGGCCCGCAGGGGATTGATGCTGGTTTCGCCACCGGTCAGGGTGAAGCTGAACACTCCGTCAGGCTTAAGGCGGCGGGCCACTATGGCGAAAAATTCCCGGGTATAGTAGCGGTTCAACTGGGCGCTGCCGGGCTCGGGCAGGTTCATGAGGATGACGTCGTAACGGTTTGTGCCCCTGGTTAGGAAGCGGCGGGCATCCTGAAAGATCAGATGCACCCGGGGATCTTTGAGCGGCAGGATTGCGGCTTTGGGCAACAGCCGCTGCACCAGGCGCACCAGGTCAGGGTCCAGTTCCACGTAGTCGATCCGGGAGACGCTGTTATACTTCAAAGCCTCCGGGATGAGGCCCGCGGCGCCCCCGCTAAGGAGGAGCACCTCCCGGGGATGAGGGTGTTCCAGCATCCCCAGATGCACGGCCATTTCGGCGGAATAGGGATCGGGATAGGTGAAATTCCAGACCCGGTTGGCGTAAAAGCTGGTCTGGTCGGCTTCCCGGGTGGCGCTCAAGAGGGCATACGGGGAATCCAGGGAGGCTGCCACCTGCCGGCCGGGCCACTGCACGTTTCGGGAAAAATTTTCCAGCGCCGGTGAGAAAATGAGGGATGCTGCCAATGCCAGGAGAGCAGCGCCCAGACCCAGGCGGCCGGTCAGATTGCGGGGGGCTGCTGCGGCCCAGGCGATCAGGGTAAGGCAGAATCCGGCCCCCAGGGCGATGGCCAGAGCGGGGAATTGTCCTACCAGGAGCAATTGCAGCAGACATACTCCCAGGGCCGCGCCCAGGGCCTCCAGGGCATATATGCGTCCGGTGGCGCCCACAGGTTCAATGGTGCGCCGGACCGCAGTGGCAAAGGGAAAAAAACAACCGGAGACCAGGCAAAAGGGGGCCAGCAGGGCCAGGAAAAGGACTAGGGCCGAGGCCGGCGGCAGGGACTGGCCGATGACCTCAGGGGCTAAAGTGGGAAGGGCCCGGGCCAGCAGCAGGGTGGCGGGCATCAGCAGGGCCAGCAGGGCCAAAAGCCCCGCCAGGATACCGGGAGTCGCAGTGCGGCGAGCCGCCAGCCAGCCCCCCAGGAGGCTTCCCAAGCCGGTCCACACCAGCCAGCACCACAGCCCCAAGGCCAGTTTCAGCTCCTGGCCCTGGGCCAGGACCAGGATCTCCCTTAGTATCAGGACCTGGCCGGCCAGGGTGGCGGCGCCATAAGCCAGAACCAGAAAACTCAAACCCCGGCGGGGAAGCGAAGGGGCGGGGGGATCCATAGGGCTGATACGCTGAGGTTAGAGGAGATTGTAGCGCTTGAGCTTTTCCCTGAGCGTTTTGCGGTCGATGCCCAGGGCCTTGGCGGTATCGCTTTTGTGGCCCCCGAACTTCTGGAGGGTGCGCCGAATGTGCTCCCTCTCCAGGTCCTTTAATCCCAGGGCTGTGCTTTCGGCGGGCGGCGTCAAAAAGAGGCCGGCATAGGCCAGGTCCTCGGTTTCAAGGTAGGGCCCGGTGCTCAGGACTACCAGCCGTTCCACGGTGTTTTCCAATTCCCGCACGTTCCCCGGCCAGTCGTGGTGCAGAAAGACCTCGAGGGCCTCAGGGGATACCCCCTTGATCTGATTGCTTTGTTTGTGAATGCGGGAATTGTATTTTTCCAGGAAATGGTCCACCAATAAGGGAATGTCTTCTTTGCGCTCCCGCAAGGGTGGAATGTGCAGGCTCACCACATTCAGGCGGTAGAAGAGGTCACCCCGAAAAGATCCTTCCTTAATGGCCTCGGACAAGTTCCGGTTGGTGGCGGCCACCAGACGCACATCCACGGTGATGAGGCGGTGGCTGCCCACCTTGGAGACCTTGCGCTCCTCCACGGCCCACAGGAGCTTGGCCTGAACCTCCAGCGAAATATTGCTGATCTCGTCAAAGAACAGGGTGCCCTGCTGGGCCATTTCGAACTTGCCCACCTTATTGGCATCCGCGCCGGTGAAGGCCCCCTTGACATGGCCGAAGAGTTCGCTTTCGAACAGGGTCTCCACCAGGGTGCCGCAATCCACGGTGATGAAGGGACGCTTGGCCCGGGAACTGAGGCGGTGTATCTGGCGGGCGATGATGCTTTTGCCGGTGCCGGACTCCCCGGTGATGAGCACCGTGGAGTCTGTGCCTGCCACCCGGGAGACCATCTCCATGATCCGGGCCATGCACTCGCTCTGATAAACCACAGTGCCCCGGCCGTCCTTGGAGGTCAGTTCCTGGCGCAGGTACAGATTCTCCAGATTGAGGCGGCGTTTTTCCAAAGCCCGTGTGGTGACGGTGCGCAGATCATCGGGGGCAAAAGGCTTGGAAAGAAAATGGAAGGCCCCGGCCTTCATGGCTTCCACCGCAGTGGGGATGGAGCCGTAGCCGGTGATGATAATGACTTCACAGTCAGTATCAACGGACTTGATTTTCTTCAGGGTCTCCAGACCGTCCAAGTCCGGCATGACCAGGTCCAGCAGGATGACGTCAAAGGAACTCCGCTCCAGCAGTCCCAACCCCTGGCGGGCGCTGGCGGCTTGCTCGACCTGGAAGCCCTGGCGGCTCAGGATCTGGTGGCAGGCATCCCGCATAGCCTTATCGTCATCCACCACCAGGATCTGGGCCCGGGGGGTGTTCCCGGAAGCAACGGCTTTAGGCATACAACTTACTGTAATATCGTTGTTTTTAGCTAATTTTAAAAAATTTCCCCGGCAGTTGTCAAGGAAAAGGGTCATTTCACCCCGGAACATCTCTCCTCTCAGACCGGGGTCTGACTTGCCCCGTTTCGTATCCCTCTGAAAAATTTCCCTATCTTGACTTAAATCAGGGCAAGACCGGCAACCATGATTACAATATACGTAAAATACCTGATCAGGGAAGACATCTTATGGCAAAGCGGCAGATCGTGAAAATAGACCAGGAAAAATGTGACGGCTGTGGTCTGTGTGTGCCCTCCTGCGCCGAGGGGGCCATTGTTATCGTAGCTGGCAAGGCCCAGCTCCTGGCCGATAAGTTCTGCGACGGCCTGGGAGCCTGCCTGGGTGAATGCCCCAGGGGGGCCCTTAGCATCGAGGAGCGGGACACCGAGGAGTTTGCGGGTCCGGCTCCCGGCGCCTCTGGCGAGCATGGCCGCCAGGAAGCCGTCAAATCCACAGAAGCTCCGGCCGAAAAACCTTTTGTATGCCCCGGCAGCGCCATGCGGCAATTCAAGCCGGCGGCCGCGCCGGAAGCCGGGACCTCGGCCCTGGGCCACTGGCCGGTCAAACTCCGCCTGGTGTCCGCCAAGGCGCCCTTCTTCAAGGATGCGGAATTGCTGGTGGCGGCGGACTGCGGTCCCTTTGCCGCCGGGGATTTTCACGCCCGGTATCTCGCCGGCAAAGCCGTGGTCTGCGGCTGTCCCAAATTTGATGATCAGGAAGAGGCCGTCGTCAAACTTACCGGCATCCTCAGGGAAAACGACGTCAAAGGGATCACCATCGTCAACATGGAAGTTCCTTGCTGCAGCGGGCTCATTACGGCGGTGCGCCGGGCTCTGGAAGCTTCCGGCAAGAGCCTGCCGGTGTCCATCTGCACCCTTTCGGCCCAGGGTCAGGTGGTGCAGCAGGCCAAAATCAAAGCGGCGTGAGGCAGAATTATGGAACAGATCAAATGCCCAGGACAGGATACCCGTTACTGGAAGTCTGACGACATCTTCACGGTGGAGTGCCCCAAGTGCGGGGCGGAAATGGAGTTTTTCAAGGATGATACCCGGCGGCGCTGCGCCTGGTGCGGCCACCTTTTCTATAATCCCAAGATCGAGATGGGCTGCGCCGAATGGTGCCAGTATGCCGACAAATGCGTGCCCGAACTGGTCAAAGAAAAGCAGGCCATGCAAACCTTCAAGGAGCGCCTCAAAGAACGGGCGCTGGCCCTGGCGGGCGGGGACCCAAAACTGGCGGCCCGGTTGAACCGGGGCCTGGCTCTGGCCACCGATCTTCTCAAAGCCGAGGGTGGCGACCCCAAAGTGGTGTTCGCGGCCATCCTGCTCCAGAAAATCGGCCCCGAGCAGGGTAAAGACCTCTTGGCGGAAATGGAAACTGAGCCGGAAATTGCGCAGTCCATTTTGGAGGTTTTGACGGCCGGTTCCCAGGTCTCGGATATCAACGGGCAAATCTACCAGGATGTGTTGGCTCTGCTCGAAGCCGAGGCCGGCGGCGCCGCCGCCCCGCTTCATACCCGGACTGCGCAGCGTCTGGCTTCGAAAATCCAACCCCGCTCGTGATGCCTGTGAGGGAGGGAGCAGCTTCCCCAAGCAGGCCCCCAGCGCCGCTGCCCCTCCCTTCACCCCCGTTTTCCGACCCTTCAGGGTTCGGCCCCAAAGGACATAATCGACATCATTATTCCTGCCTTTCCTTATGCAATACAATCAGGTAAAAATCCGGCATGTGCCTTTCCAAGTCGATAAAGAATATCCTCGTCTGGCACCAGGGGGCGCTGGGGGATTTGCTGTTGGCCGGGCCGGCCCTGGTGGCTTTGCGCCATCATTTTGCCGGCGCCAGGTTTATCGGGGTGGGACAGCCGCACCTCTGGCGCCTGCTGGCCGGGACCCTGCCCCTGAATGCTGTCTGGAATGGGGGCGAGGCGGTGTGGGCCGGGCTTTTTCAGGAACACGGAGCTCCTTCCGCCACCCTGCAGGAACGCCTGGCCGACGTTGATCTGGTGCTGGTTTTCACTCCCAGACCCCGCCAGGCTTTCCTGAGGCGCCTGGCCCAGGCCGGGGCGGGGCAGGCCGTCTGGCTACCATCATTCCCCGAAGGGGGAACCGACCCTGTGGCCGTGGTTCAGGGCCGGCGCCTGCGGGAATTGGGCATCAAAGAAGCCCTGGCGCCGTTCCGGCTGCGGCTGGAACCGGGGGGTGAGACCGACACGGAGTTCGCTCCGGATGACCGGATCCTGGCCCTGGCGCCGGGAAGCGGCAGCGCCGGCAAGAACTGGCCCTTGTCTTGCTACTATGCGGTGGCCCGGGACTTGGCCTGGGAAGCGGGGCTCAAGGTGGTGTGGCTGGCCGGCCCGGCCGAAGCGCCGGTGCTGCCGTATATCCGGGGACTGGCCGCGGCCCAGGAGCAGGTGGTCTGGGCCAACCAGCCCCTGGAGCGGCTGGCCCGCCTTTTGGCCCGGGCCCAGGTCTATTTGGGGGGCGACAGCGGCATAACTCACCTCGCCGCGGCAGCCGGCGCCCGCCGGGTCGTGGCCCTCTTCGGCCCCACCGACCCCCGGGTGTGGGCCCCGTGGGGAGAACAGGTCACTGTGTTGACTCCTCCTAAAGGGCCAGGCCAAGACGCTTCTTTGGCCAACCTGACGGCTGCCGCGGTACTCGCGGAGGTGCGCCGTTCCTTGTAAAAAACGCTTATGCCCTTTGCTCCGCAAAGAGAATAAAGCTTTTCACATGGCGGCAGGGGGTAAGGGCCCGCTGGCCTTAGCCCCCGCGCTTCTGCGATTCTGGATTTTGCAGAGCACAAGACGGAATCGAAAAAAACCGGGGGATCTTCAGCCGTTCAATGAATTTTACCAAGGCTCATGCGATAGGTAAAATTAGTCGGAGCGGGGTTAAAATATTTGTCCGGTTGGTCTAACCAGGCGGCAAATGGGATAAAGTCAGCCTCAAAATGAGGTGAAGTTCCTTTCAGCGGTCGCAGGCCGGTAAAAAAAATTGAACCAGACAGACCGGCAGAGATGGGAACGGATATTTTAACTATGATAAATTATTGGTAAAAAAAATTTATGTAAGTTTTGGCATGGTTGCTGCATGTTATATGTGCACAGGTTACCCCCGAAAACATATACCATTTTCTCCTTTCTCCGCGTGGCCGGGCATCCCCCTCCCGGCCACGTTACTTTTGGCGGCCTGAAAATTTCGGCTCAACCCCGCCCTTTAAAATAGGCCTTTACCTTTTCCAAGTCTGCCGGTTTTCGGGCGATCTGCTTCCGAAGGTGCTCCAGGCGGTTCTGCGCTTCGGCCAGACGCTGCTGTAAGCTGTGATCACTCTGCAAGAGCGCGGCTGCTTCCCAAACGGCCTTGCCTTCGCTGCAGATGAGCAGCAGATCCGCGCCCGCCATGAGAGCCTGGCAGGCGGCAGCGGGCACGGCAGTTGCCCCGGCAATGGCCCCCATCTCCAGGTCGTCGGTGATGATCACCCCCCGAAAACCCAGATTGCCGCGCAGCCAATCGCTGAGAGCCACGGCGGACAGGGTGGCGGGCTGGCTGTCCCAGGCCGGAACGTGGACATGGGCGGTCATGATGACGGGCACCCCGGCAGCCACGGCCTGGCGGAAGGGCAGCAGGTGCCCCGGTCTGGCCGCGTCGGGGTCCTGGGCCGTGGGTAAAACCTGGTGAGAATCCACCGAGGTGTCTCCGAGTCCCGGAAAATGCTTGGCCGCCGGCAGAATGCCCCCCTCGAGAAAACCCCGGATGGCGGCCGCACCAAAGCGTGCCACCTGTTCCGGGTCAGAACTGTAGGAGCGCCTCCATTGGGGGCAGGCAGGACTCCGGGCTACGTCCAAAACCGGCGCCAGATTCAGGTTGACGCCCACCAGGGCCAACTCCCGGGCCACGGTCCGGGACAAGGCCGCCACTTCGGCGGGGGTAGCATTGTTTCCTAAATCCCGGGCCGCCGGGATGCGGGTAAACGGTCCTGTAAGCCTTTGCACGACCCCGCCCTCCTGGTCCACCGCGATAAGAAGGGGCAGATCTCCTCGTGCCCGAGCCTCCTGCTGCAAATCCCGGGTCAGTTCCCAGACCTGTTCGGGCGTTTCGATGTTGCGGGAGAAAAGAATTACGCCGCCGACCCGCAGTTCCCGCACCAGCTCCCGGGCCGCTTCGTCCAACCGGGGGCCCGGTATGCCTACCATGAAGAGCGGTCCAGCCGAGGGCCAATCCCGGCTAGGTCCTGGCGTCGCCATGCCATCCCTCCCTTTAAGTTATAAGCCCTGAAAACCTGAGATTTTCTTCTGTAGCCGCAGCCTTGAGGCTGCGTGATATGCTCCAGGCCAGAGGGGACGTCTTTTACGCAGATTGAAGCCTGCGGCTGCATTTTTTCTTCTCTAAGCTTACAGCTTACAGCCTCTTTATTCCACGAAATAAACCCGGCAGGCCCAGTCCAGGGTCTCGGGCGACAAGACCGGGGGCACCTGGTGAAAGGTGCTGAAATCCAGAATCTGCTCCAGGAGATCCCGGGGATGGCAGGCGTCCATAAAACGCTGGCCGTCATCATATTGCCGGGCGAGAAGATGGGCCACGGCCGCCTCATTGAAGGCCACCTGGTAATTCTTGCAAACCAGGCGAAATATCTCAATAAATTGATCACGAGTAACGTGATTCACCTTCACCTTGGAGCGGATGCGCCGCAGGAAGGCGTCGTCCACCAGGCTCCGGGGCTCGAGGTTGGTGGCAAACACCAGAAACTGATCGAAGGGGATGGTAAATTTCTGGCCGGTGTGCAGGCAGAGAAAATCCTGGCGGTTCTCCAACGGGATAATCCAGCGGTTTAACAGCTCCTGGGGGGACACCTGCTGGCGGCCGAAGTCATCCACAATAAACAGGCCGTTGTTGGCTTTGAGCTGCACCGGAGCCTCATAATATTTGAGGAAAGGGTTAAAGGCGAGATCCAGCATGCCCAGGGTCAGTTCACCCCCGACGATGACCGTGGGCCGGCGGCAGCGAACCCAGCGGCGGTCTGTCTGGTCATTGCCGGCAGTGCCTGCCTGGACGGTGCGATGGGTCATTTCATCATACACCCGGATGACATTGCCTTCCACGAAGAGGGCGAAGGGCACCAGGATGACATCGTCCCAGATCTGCCCCAGGCGGGTGGCGATGGTGGTTTTGCCGTTGCCGGGAGGGCCGTAGAGGAACAGGGGCTTGCCGCTCACCGCGGCGGGCCCCAACTGCTCCAGCAAGTCGGAGGAGACCACCAGGCCGTCGAAAACCCGGGACAGGTTGTCGGCGGTGACCTGCGTGAGCTTGATGCTCTGGCGGCCCACCTGCTCCCAGTAGTCCTCCAGGCTCACCGGGGCCGGGCCCACATAGGCGTCATATTCCAGCAGACTGGCGGCCCGGCGCTTGCCGGATTCGGTGATGGCCAGGCGGTTGGCCAGGGCCAGGGGGTTGGCCACGGGCTTTAAGGGGTCCGGCCCCCGGATCTCGAGGTATTTTTCCCTGCGCAGATAATCCACCAACTGGGTGAGCACCGTGGTGGGGAGCTTGAGCCGGTCAGACAGCTCGGACAGTTGGAAAGTGTCCAGGTAAAAGCAGTGTTTCAGGGTCAGATTGGCAATAAAGATCTCAGGCACCCCTAAGTCCTGGGTAGACTGGGGCAAAGGCCGAAAAGTCGGATCGCTGGCGACAGTGCGGGGATTCGGGGCCACTTGGGGTTGGGAAGCGAACATGATTATTCCTTTCTCCTGGGGGAAGCAGTCAGCCCCCGGCTCACCTCTGCCTGCTCAGCGTCTCTGCACTACTGAGCAGCGCCGCAGAGGTGCAGGGGCGCAGAGGGTAATGCTGCCGGGGAAAAGCTTACTGTTGATGGCTTCAGGGAGGAGATCGGGCCGGGTCTGCAAAAACTTAAATCCGAACGGGCCGGGGGGAATTTTAAAGATCAAAAAGAAACTGCCGATAAGCTGAATGAAGTAAGAACGGTTCCCGAGAAAGGCCAACTGTCCGAAAGGGCAGGGCGCAAAATCACCGGCCTACAGCCCACGGTTTCTTGGGTCTCGGGTTTTAAGGTTCGGGCCTCGGTTGGTCACCGGACTGAAAACTCAGGACCCAGAATCTGCTTCAGGGCCAGGGCAGCGGGATTGCCGAAGTGGACCACCCTTTGGTGAACTCGGAGAACCCCACAGGAAAGCCTGAACGGTTCCCTCAGGCTCGGGAAGGTGCGGGAAAGGCCGACCGCAGCCGTGGTGCCGGCTTTCCAAAATCACACGGCAAAAAGGAGCAGCAAAGATGAAAGATCTGTTCACCAAAGTGAAAAGCTTCATCCGGGAAGAGGAAGGCGCCAGCGCGGTGGAATACGGCCTGCTGGTGGCCGGCATTGCGGTGGTGGTGATGACGGCCATCTATGCCATCGGCACCAACCTCAATACCAAGTTTCAGCGCGTGGCGGACCAGCTTGGCGGGGCGGCAGCTAACTAAATAATGTGCGCCGCGGCAGCAACCCTGTGATCTGAGCGGCAGGTCGCAGGCGGGGGTCCGGCGCTCCTGAGAGGGCTCCGGGCCCCGCTTTCCCCGTCCTGAGGACCTGTCCGGTGGCGGTTTCGGGTTTTAATTTGGGGGGGTCTTCCTGGAGAAAAATTCTTATGCACCCTCTCCTCCCCCGGAGGAGAGGGTGGGGGTGAGGGGGAGTTAACTCTAAGGGGCGGATGTGCTTAAGGCTTGGCCGCGCCGGCTCCGGCATAAAGGCGGCGGTTTCCACGAAAGCTGCGTTTCCGGTAAAAACGCGCCTCGACTAAAAGGCAGGTGGCCATGAAGGCGATAAGGTTAAAGAATCAGCAAGGGGCGGCGGTCGTGGAATTTGCCCTCCTGGCGCCCCTGTTTGTGGCCCTCCTTTTCGGCGTGGTGGAATTCGGTTTGTCCATTTACAGCAAAGAGGTGATCACCAACGCCAGCCGGGAAGGGGCCCGGTTCGGGGTGGTCTATTGTTCCCCCCGGAAAACCGCGGCGCAGATCAAGGCCCAGGTCCAGGACTATTTGACCAAGGCCGGCTTCACTGACGCCGCGGACATAACCGTCAGCCCCGACCCGCCGCCGTCCACGAGCGGCAGCCCTTTGACCGTGTCGGTGAAATATCCTTATAATTTCCAGGTGTTGCCCCAATTTGTCGGCGGCCTGCTGGGCACCGTCACTTTGCAGGCCAACACCGTCATGCTGATGGAGTGAAGCGCATGCGGCGGTTACCTCCCTGGTTGTGGTTGATTCTGGCCCTGGTCTTCGGGACCATGGCCACCTTTATGGCCATGGGCTGGCTGGCGAACAAGTCCAGAAAAGTAGCCCAGCAAAAACCTGAAACCGTCCCGGTGGTGGTGGCCGCCAAGAATATTCCCTCGGCCGTGGCTCTGGCCCGGGAGCAGTTAAAGGTCCTGCCCTGGCCGGCGGATTCGCCCCTGCCGGGGAAATTTGCCCGGCTGGATGAGGTGGAGGGCCGGGTCACGGCCTACGCTCTGAGCGCCGGCGAGCCGATTCTGGAAAACAAGCTGGCCCCCAAAGGGGTGAGTGCCGGCTTGACCGCGCTGCTGCCGCCGGAGAAACGGGCCATGACGGTGAAGGTGGACGAGGCCTCCGGGGTGGCGGGCTTCCTGAACCCGGACAACCGGGTGGACGTGGTGGTCACGGTGGATAAGGGGGACTTCAATAAAGATCCCATTTCCAAAGTGGTGCTCCAGAATCTGCGGGTGCTGGGCACCGGCCAGCGCCTGGAGAAAACCCTGGGGGAAAAACCCCAGGTGGTGCCCACCGTCACCCTGGAAGTGACTCCGGAGGAAGGGGAGCGCCTGGCCCTGGCGGTGCGGGAGGGGGCGATCTCCCTGGTCCTGCGCAACCAGCAGGACGAGCAGGTGGTGCAGACCGGGGGGGTGCGGACCAGCGTGCTTTTGAGCAGCGCTCCGGAAAATGTGGGAAAGGTTGCGGCGCAAATCTCCCCGCCTCCCCCCCAGCATCTTCTGACCACCAGCATCATGCGGGGACCGTACCGGGCGCGCAAGGGGGTCAATTATGAGAAGGCGACGCCCGCGGCGCCGGGTGAGGAGGTCGTCCGCTGGGATGCCCACGGCCACCGCATTGATTCGTATGACTAGCGGCCAGCAGGTCCGGCTTGCCAACGGCGGATGAGGAATCATGAACAACTTGGGCGGCCAATCCCCCCCCAGGATGGAACCAGGAGATGGCCATAAAGTTCTCGCTGTTTTATCAGACTCCGGAAACCTGCGAATATTTAAAGGATATTATTTATTCCTCCCAACAGACCGTGGTGGTGGAGAACCAGGGTCTGGAGCGCCTTCCGGAGCGGGTCAACTCCGGGGCCAACGTCATCTTCCTGGAATATCAGGAAGGCCACCCCGAACTGGATCAGTGGATAAAAAAGACGGCGGCTGATCACCGCAATCCGCCCATCTTCCTATATCTCCACGAAATTTCCACGGAACAGTTGTGGAAGGCCCTGCGCTTCGGGGTCAAGGAGTGCTTCACCCATCCCATCCGGCCGGAGGAGTTCCAGGAAGCCCTGGACCGCCTGCCCCAATTCCTGCCCTTAAGCGGGGAGGCGGCCAAGACCAAGGTCATTACCATCCTGGGGAGCAAAGGGGGGGTGGGGACCACCTTTTTGACCGTCAATCTGGCCTATCTCCTGGCCCAAGCGGAGAACCACCAGGTCCTGGCCGTGGACCTGGACCTGCGCTACGGCCAGATGGTGTATTTCCTGGATGTCAAGCCCCAGTACACCCTCACCGAAGTCATTGAAAATGTGGAGCATCTGGATGATTCCTATCTGAAAAGCCTCTTTTTCCATTGGGATAAAAATCTCCAGATCCTGCCGGCCCCGGCCCGGCTGGAAGAAGCGGAAGCGGTGACCGCGGAGAATCTGGAAAAGGTCATAAATTTTGTAAAAAATCTCTCCACTTATAGCCATGTCCTGGTGGACGCCGGGCATCGCCTGGATGAGATCTCCATCAAGGCCCTGGAGTTGGCGGACCAGGTGATCCTGGTGGCGGACCAGTCGGTGCCGGCCCTGTCCAATACCCGGAAAGTCCTTGAAATCTTTGATCTCCTGGGTTTGGGTGAGCTCGACCTGGAAATCTGGCTCAACTGCTGGGAGAAAAACGGCGATCTCAGCCTGGAGGACGTCGCCAAATTCCTGGGCCGGGAAGTCAAAGGCACGGTGCCGTTTCTCGCCAGGGAAGTCAAGGCCAGCATTAATGAGGGCGTCCCTCTGGCCAAGAGCTCGCCCAATCTGAGCCTCTGCCAGGAACTGCGGAATCTGGCCGGCCGTTTTTGGGAAGCGCCGGAGCCCAACGGGGAGCGGCAGCCTCGCTGGAACCTTTTCAGCCGTTTCCTGAGGAGGAAAAAGTAGGATGAGCATCATTGCCCGCATCCGGGAACGCACCCAGGCGGAACGGGGGGCGCCCGCCCCGAGCCGCCTGCAGGACAGGAAAGAAGAAAGCTTTAATGAGCTGAAGAGCAAAATTCACCATCGCCTGTTAAATCTGCTGGACCTGTCCCGCCTGTCCGAAGCGGAAGAAGCCGTGCTGGCGGACGACCTGCGCCGGGGCATCGAGATGATCCTGGCCGAAGAGGGCATGGCCCTCACCCTGCCCGAGCGGGACCGGCTGTGCAAGGAGATTCGGGATGAGCTTTTGGGGTATGGGCCCCTGGAGCCGCTCTTAAAAGACCCCACCATCAATGATATCCTGGTGAACGGCTACAATCAGGTATATGTTGAGCGCAAGGGCAAGCTTGAACTGAGCAGCGTGCGCTTTACCGACAATGCCCACCTTCTGAAAATCATTGAAAAGATCGCCTCGGGGGTGGGCCGCCGGATAGATGAGTCCTGTCCCATGGTGGATGCCCGCCTGCCGGACGGTTCCCGGGTGAACGCCATCATCCCGCCCCTGTCCCTGGATGGTCCGGCCCTGTCCATCCGGAAATTCGCCAAAGACCCCATCCGGGTTCACCATTTGATCGAGTTCGGGGCCATCACTCCGGAGATTGCCCAGGTTCTGGAGGGCATGGTCAGGGCCCGCCTGAACATCCTCATCTCCGGCGGCACGGGTACCGGGAAAACCACCTTCCTGAACGTGCTGTCGAGCTTCATCCCCTATGATGAACGGATCATCACCATTGAAGACTCGGCCGAGCTGCAGTTGCAGCAGGAGCACGTGGTCCGCCTGGAAACCAGACCCCCCAACCTGGAAGGCACCGGGGAGATCACCCAGCGGGATCTGGTGCGCAACGCCCTGCGCATGCGGCCTGAGCGCATCATCTTGGGGGAGGTGCGCCAGGGGGAGGCCCTGGACATGCTCCAGGCCATGAACACCGGCCATGACGGCTCCTTGGCCACCATCCACGCCAACTCGCCCCGGGACGCCCTGACCCGGCTCGAAACCATGGTGTCCATGGCGGGCTTGAACATCCCGGACCGGGCTATCCGCCACCAGGTCTGTTCCGCCATCGACGTGGTTATCCAGTTGGCCCGGCTGAGCGACGGCAGCCGCAAGATGATGGGGCTGCATGAAATCGTGGGCATGGAAGGGGATATGATCACCATGCAGGAGATCTTCGGTTACAAGATGATGGGCCTCACGGAAGACCGCAAGGTGAAGGGCAAGTTCGTCACTTCGGGGATACGGCCCAAGTTCATGACCCGCCTGGAAGAGATGGGAGTCCACCTGCCGCCCAGCCTTTTTCGGGAAAATTCTTGAGAGGAACTGAATAGACCGAATTTTAGCGAAGCTATGACTAGCGGCCGGATGCCAGGGAAGGCCGGGAGACGAAAATGGAGCGACGGCACGGCAGGTTGTTAACAGCGATTCTTGTGGCCGCGGTCCTGGGGGGCGGCGCCGGGAGCGTCCCGGCCTGGGCCCAGGGAGAGGCTGTCGATGCCCCAGGCTTGTTGTCCCATTACTTTCCGGATGTCCCTTTCCTTCTGATTATCCTCACCTTTTTCTTTTTCTTGTGCCTCCTGGAGGGGATCGTCCTGTTTGTTTGGAACCCCCACCGGGTGCAGCGGCGCCGCCTGCAAAAAAGATTGAAATATTTGCAGGGATTGGAGCAGAAGCTTTCCCAGGAGTCCCTCCTCAAGGAAGACCGGCTGAAGAACGTGCCCTGGCTGCGCCAGGCCCTGAAACGAATCCGGCGTCTCGAGCAGCTTCAGGAGCTTTTGGTTCAGGCCGATGTCAACTGGTCTTTGCCGACCATGCTCCTGGTCTTCCTGATTTCCAGCGCGGCCGGGCTAAGCCTGGGCTTTTTCGCCAGGGGATCTCTGGGGGCGCTGATCGGCGGGGCCTTAGGGCTTTACCTGCCTTATTGGTTTTTGAGATTCAAGAAAAAAAGCCGCATTAAAAAATTTGAGAAGCAACTGCCTGAAGCCCTCGATCTTCTCGCCCGGGGCCTCAAGGCAGGCCACGCCTTCGCCTCGGGATTGCAGATCGTCGGCAACGAAATGCCCAACCCCATCGGGCTCGAATTCTTCAAGACCTTCAAGGAATACAATCACGGCATGGACATGAACACCGCGCTCATCAACCTCTGCAAGCGGGTGGAGTTGCGGGAGTTGCGTTTTTTTACCACGGCCATCATGATCCAGCGGGAGACCGGGGGCAATTTGGTGGAAATTCTGGAGAAAATAGCAAGCCTGATTCGGGAGCGGTTCAAGCTGCGCAATCAGGTAAAGGCTCTTACCGCCGAAGGCCGGCTTTCCGGCGTGATCCTTATTCTGATGCCTCCGGCCCTTTTCCTGGTCATGCTGAAAATCAATCCGGATTATACCATGCTCCTGGTGAACCATCCCCTGGGCCGGATGATGGCCATGACCGCCCTTACGTTTCAGGCTTTGGGCTTTCTCGCCATCAGAAAGATCGTCAACATCAAAGTGTAAGGCGGAACCAATGCTGCAATCTCTGATTTTCGGGCTGATGGTGGCAGGGGTAATTCTTTGCCTGGGCTCTTTCTTTGGCTTGGGCAAGTCGCGCATCCGGGAGCGCCTCCAGCTTGAAGCCAAACCAGGACTTCGCTCCAAGGAAGAGGACAAGCTGGATATAGAATTTCTTCCCAAGGCGGTGGTGGAAAAAGTCGAAGACAAGCTGGGCCTGAAGAAGGGGAGCGCCAAGGTCAATGAACTAAAGAAATGCTTGATCCAGGCCGGGATTTACCATGAGAAGGCCGCCGCGATTTACTTCGGTCTCAAACTGGGGTTGAGCCTGGCTCTGCCGATCCTGGGCATCCCCTTTTTTTTCGGAAGAGGATGGCCGTCAATCGTGCTCCTGGGGATCTTTTTCGGCTTGATGGTCCTGGGATACTTCTTCCCGACCCTGATCCTTTCTCACCTGGTGGAGACCCGGCGGCGGAAGATCAAGGAAGGCTTGCCGGACGCCCTGGACCTCCTGGTAGTCTGCGTGGAAGCCGGACAGGGCCTGAACGCGGCCATGAAACGGGTTTCCGACGACCTGGCGTTAAGCAATCCGATTCTGGCCCGGGAACTGGGCATGGTCAATCTCGAGATGGCCGCCGGCCTGGAGCGGGAGGTGGCCCTGCGCAACCTGGCGGAACGCACCGGGGTGGATGATGTGGCCTCGCTGACCTCCATGCTCATTCAGGCCGACCGCTTCGGCACCTCCCTGGCCCAGTCCCTCAAGGTCCAGTCCGAGACCCTGCGCACCACCCGCCGCCAGCGGCTGGAGGAACTGGCCGCCAAGACGCCGGTCAAACTGGTCTTTCCCCTGCTGCTGTTCATCTTTCCCGCCCTCATGGTGGTGATCATCGGTCCCGCAGCCATCCGCATCATGGAAAACCTGAAATAGCAGGCTTCATACCTCTACAAAGAATCCAAGCTAATTTTCCCTTCCGCGCCGCAAGGAGAATAATGGTTTTGAAGTGGGGAAGGGCCTGGAAGCGGTGGCTCCCTGCCCCCACCAAAGTCGACGCCTACGTCTCAACGTCGGGTCATGGCCGCTTAGGTATCCCAGGACCGGTTAAAAGGGCCGGTTTGGCACGGAAAACCATGGTGCGCCTGTCATAATCCGGGCTCGCGGCCGCGCAGCAGGGGCTTGATGACGATATCCACCCGCCGGTTCAAACGCCGGCCGGCTTCCTCATCGTTGCTGGCTAAAGGGGCGAATTCACCGTAACCTGCGGCGGCAAAGCGGGCCGGGTCCAGATGGTCCTTTTTCACGAGATAGCGCAGCAGGTTGGTGGCCCGATGCACGGAGAGTTCCCAATTGGAGGGAAACTGCGGAGTATTGATGGGACGGTTGTCGGTATGGCCTTCCACTACCACCTGGTTGGGGATTTTTCTCAAAAGGCCGGCCAGGCGGTCCAGAAGCGGCTCGGCCTCGGGGCGGATTTGCGCCTCCCCCGAGGCGAACAGGAGAAACTCCGGCAGATGAATCACCAGCCCCCGGCCGGTGATCATCAGCCTGATGTCCTGAAGGTTGGCCTGGTCGTGCAGACTTTCCCGGACGGCCTGGGCTACCTCCTCAATCTGAGTCTGGGCTGCGGCCCTGAGACTGGCTGCGGGCAGGTCTCCCCGGATGCCGGGGGCGGAACGTTCGCCCAAGCCAGGCTCCAGAGGGAAGCCTCCCAGGAAGACCGGAGCGTTCAGGGCGCGCTGGATGGAATATTGGGCCTGGATCAGCTTGGAATTGTCCATTTGGCTGATGGCATAGATGGTGACAAAAAAAGCCAGAAGCAGGGTCACATAATCGGCATAAGAGACCAGCCAGCGATCTCGGGAAGGCCCGGGCGAATTAGTGGGAGCGGATCGAGGGCGACGCATGGGACTTGCTGGGGGTTCGGGAACGCACCGGAGGCGGCCTCATTCCGGCAGCGGCTTTGGGGCTGAGGGCCAAGGCGGGGTCCTGGGAGATCATGCCGTTGAGCCGCTCGGCGATAAGACGGGGATGCTCCCCTTGGGCCAGGGCCAGAACCCCCTCCAGGAGCATTTGATGACGGAGCATCTGGCGTTCGTGGTGCAGTCTGAGTTTGTGGGCGATGGGGAGAAAGAGGAGATTGGCCGAAGCCACTCCATAAATGGTGGCCACGAAGGCCACAGCCACCCCCGTGCCCAGACGGGACGGGTCGGTAAGGTTTTGCACGACCTGGATCAGACCCAAAACCGCGCCCAGAATTCCGATAGTCGGAGCGTAGCCTCCGGCGGCTTCAAAAACCCGGGCAGGAATCAGACCGGTTTCTTCCTTCTGGACCAGATCCATCTCCATGATTTCCCTCACTTGCTGGGGCGGAAAGCCGTCGATGACCAACTCCAGGCTCCGACGCATGAAGGGATCGGGCAGTCTGGCCACGTCTCCCTCTGCGGCCAGGAGACCATGCCGGCGAGCCCGGTAGGCCAGCTCCACCAGGCGGGCCACTTGATCGGGAGTTTCATCACGGGGCCGACGGAATACGGCAGGCAGTGACCGCCAGGATTGGCGCAGCTCCGAACCGGTAAAACTTAGGCATACCGCTCCGGCCGTGCCCCCCAGGACGATGATGCCGGCCGTGGCCTGGAGAATCATGAGGGTGGAGCCGCCTTCCAGATAATGCCCCCCCAACAGGGACAGTCCTCCCAGCAGCAGGCCTATAAGAGTGGTTCGATCCATTTAAGACAGTCGGCTGTTTTTCAATTTTCGGCAAAAAATAGTCAAATCAACCTGTTATTTAGAAAGCAGCTTCCGTCACCATGATATGGACCGGGGGAGCGCCCCGGCCGGAGGGAGTATCTGCAGAGGTCTTCCCGGCCCTCTTGATCTCAGGGTGAGCCGCCCTGATATAGGCGATCTATGATAGCTTATCGGAACTTTAAGGCGAGGCTTTATTTTCGGGGATTAGGGAGAAAATCGCCCTGCCGGGGAGAGCCTTCCAATTCAAGACAACAGCAGGCTTGAGCTTCTAAGACAGACAGGCTCGAGGGCCTGGACCGCCAAGGAACGGCAAGCCGCCCACCCCGGCTCAGGTCTGCTGGCAAGTTCCTGCCCCCGCCTGGCCCAGGTGGGGAACGGGAGGCGGATTTTTCCGCAATGCGGCCTGGGAGAGCTGCCTGATCGGGTAAAGTTGACCCACCGAGGCCAGGTACTTGCGGGTCTCCCGGGGGAGGGAACCGCCCCTTTCCAGGTTTCCAGGCCCCCAATTGTAAGCCGCCAGGGCCATCGGCACATTGCCGCCATAGCGGTCCAGGAGGTCCCTCAGATAGCGGGTGCCGCCGTCAATATTTTCCTTGGGGTTATAGGCACACCGCACTCCCAGGTCCCGGGCGGTCCCGGGCATGAGTTGCATCAGACCCATGGCCCCGGCCGGGGAGGTGGCCCGGGGATCAAAATTGCTCTCCACGCTGATCACCGCCTTGATCAAGCCCTCCGGCACCTGGTGGCGCCGGGCGGCCTCCTTGATCAAGTGGTCGTAGGCCGAGGAATCCCCCCATGAACGCCCCGGACGGGCGTAACCGCCTCTGAAATGGCGCTCTATTTCAGATCCGGAAGGAAGCCGCGCGTGGCCTGCGGTCGGAGCGCAAGCGGCGCCGCGCCCCTGACTTAAGCTCAAAACGGAGTGGAGCAGCAACCCGGAGAGACGGGCGTCTCCTGTGGCCAGGCGGCCACAGGGACGGGGCCAATCCTGCCGCCGCCCGCCTAAAGGCAGGGGTTGAGACTGCCGGGTGATCAAGGCTCCGGCCAGAACCTGGCCAAAGGTCCTGGTGTTTTTGGCCCCGCCGGGGGATATTGGCGGTTGAGCGCTGAGGCCGGCGAGCGCCTCAGGCCGGATGATAGGCCTTGGAGGACTCAGTTGGTGAGGAAACGGTCCAGGGCGCATACCTTCCACGTTTGCAAGATCCGTGCCTGATGCGGGGCGTCTTTGCTTTTATCCAAAAAGAAAGAAGATTATCAATGGCTTATATTAAGAGTCATTGGCCCAAATCGGGACAAATTTTCCGCCCTGAAATGGGAAAAACTTAAAAACCCATGCTGGTTAAAAGATCATTAATGGCATTCTGGTCCAGCGGTTCCTCCGGAGAGGCGGCCGATTCCGGGCTCGGCATCTGGCTGACGCTGTGAAGCAGGCGGTCCAGTTCTTTGCGGGCCAGGTCACTTTCTTGCCCTGGTTTCAACAGATCCGGTTTCATCTCCAGTTTGTGCCCAACAGCTACCAGTAGGGTGAGGACCTGGACCTGCAGCTGGCGAATGATGTTAAGAATTTTGAGCAGCCGCTGACCTGAGAGATCCTGAAAGGACAGAGCTTCGATGATCCGGGAGAGGCTTTTGCTAATCCGCTCCACGATCTCCAAAGCCCCCTGGATTTCAGCGCCGCCCGGGCCTTGACCTCCCGATGCCATGCCTTTGCGGCTTTGCTGATGTTCAGCCAGGAGATTGAGGTTATGCTGCAATTTTTCCCATAACGCGGCGGCCTCGCTGTTTATCTGTCCGGCGGACTCAGTCAATTCCTGTTCCATCCCCTGGGCCTCCAGGGGCAGGGCTGCGACCGGGAAAAGTTTTCCGGCGGACGCGGCCATCTTGGCGAAGAGGTCTTTTACCCGGTCATCCTCGCAATGGCTCTGCAACAGGTTCAACAGCGGCTCCACGGGCAGCTGGTAAAAGCCGTCTTCCTGGGTGGCCCCGGCGGCCAGGAGGCTTAGGGCCCGCTCAGCCTCCGTGGTTCGGAAAATGGCTTCTTGCTTGGCCTGGACCGCTTTGAGGTGCTGCTTGACCTTTTCGTTGGTACAGAATTCCAGGAGGATTTGGAGAATGTCAGTCAGGGAAAAGACGGCTACCCCGTCGGACGGCGGCGCCTCCATGGATTCTCTCGTTGCCCAGATTTGGTCAAGTTGCTTGGCCTGAAACAATACCTGATCCCAGAGCTCCTTTTCGGTGTCATCAGATGCGGGTTCGGAGAGGGTCTCCCCCGGTTCTCTTTCTTTCAGGCTTTGGAGCTTGGCCTGAACCGCCTGGCAGTCCCCGCGAATTTCCTCAACCAGGCCCATGATGTTCAAAGTAGCCTGCTCCGTCATCATCAAGACATCGTTCACCTGGCTGCGGGCCTGATCCAGGCGTTCCCCCGGAGAGCCCATCGCGGTCTGGATGATTTCCGCGAGGGACAGGTCCTGAATGGAAAGATTGATGTCCTTGGCCAGTTTTCCCAGACCTTCGTAAATTTCTCGAGACACCTGCCGATAGTAGCTGAGTTCGTTGGCCATCTGGGCAATATCCCCGTCTCCCCCCGGACCTCGGGGCAGCACTGCGGCGGCCGGGGCTGGGAACTGGTGCGCCGGGTCTCCGGCCGCTTCGCCCGCGGCCTTATCGCGCCCGGAGTTGTTGAGATGAATGGTGATGGACATACCGTCCACACTGAGGCGAAATTCGCCCGGCTCCTGGCCCAGGCTCAGTGCGATGTGCTTGCCGGCCTCCATAATTACCTTCCTGCGAGGGGCCCCGCCGCCAATTACCACCGGTGCCGGCGCGGCGCGATGTCGTCGCTCTATGTTCTAGTTATCGACGATTGGCAAGTTAACTTGAGGGGGATGGAAAAAAATTTCAAAAAACTTAGCAGAAACCGCATTAATGGAGGGGAAGACCGTGCTTGGGAAAGGCAGCCGAGGACGGGGCGCCCGGCCGAAAGAGGCGCCCCGATTGAAACCAAGGCTACATCTTCAAGTCGTCCCGGGTCTTGGCCACCGCAGCGGCTGACTTTTTCAGCAGGCCTTCTTCTTCGGCAGTGAGCTTCAGGGGGACGATCCGCTCGATGCCGCCGGCTCCCAGGATCACCGGCACCCCGAAGAAGATGTCATTTAAGCCGTATTCCCCCTGGAGGTAGGCCGACACCGGCACCAACCGCTTCTGGTCCTTAAGGATGGCCTCAGCCATCTGCACCGCAGCCGCAGCAGGAGCGTAATAGGCTGAGCCGGTTTTCAGCAGGGCCACGATTTCGCCGCCGCCTTTCTTAGTGCGCTCCACCAGGGCGCTGATCCTGTCCTGGGGCAGGAGCTCGGTCAGGGGTACGCCGGAGATATTGGTGGCGCTCACCACGGGCACCATTTCATCCCCGTGGCCGCCCAGGACCATGGCCTGGATTTCCTCCACCGCCACGCCCAGTTCCATGGCAATGAAGCAGCGGTAGCGGGCGGTGTCGAGAATGCCCGCCATGCCCATGACCCGGTTTTTGGGAAAGCCGCTCACCTTATAGGCCACGTAGCACATGGCGTCCAGGGGGTTGCTGACGATGATCAGGAAGGCCCCGGGGCTCTGGGCCGCCACTTCTTTAGTCACATTGGCAACGATGTTCTTGTTGGTGTTGATCAGGTCTTCCCGGCTCATTCCGGGTTTGCGGGCGATGCCGGCGGTGATGATGACCACGTCGGAGCCCTGGGTGGCGGCGTAGTCGTTGGCCCCGGTCACCTCGACGTTGAAGCCGAAAATGGGCCGGGCCTGCATCAGATCCAGGGCCTTGCCCTGGGGCATACCCTCCACGATGTCCACCAGCACCACGTCCGCCAGTTCCCGGGCCGCGGCCCAGTGGGCGCAGGTGGCACCCACGTTGCCCGCTCCCACCACCGTAATTTTTGGTCTTGCCATGCGTATCCTCCTTCCGTGTGGGGAAGATGGGGCCTCGGGTGTCGGCCCGCCTGCCCCTATTCCATAACCATGTAAATTTACCTGTTTGTGAGAAAGGTGCAACGAAAAGTTCAAGGTTCAAGGTTCAATACTCAAGGTTTTAAAGGGACATTTTATGAGCCAATTGGGGGGACCGGGCAGGATGCCGACTCTCCCGAACCAGTCCCACGTTGACAGCATCCGGGGAACTTCCTATAATCCCGAAACATCGGAGGAGCTTCAATGGGTTTGGGGGCATACATTCGGGCGGCGCGGCTGCCCTTTCTTACCGGGTCCCTGATGCCGGTGGCCGTGGTCGCAGCCTTGGTGAGCTTTCGCGGCGCCTGGCAGGGCCTCTGGTATGTGTTCCTCACCGCGCTGGGTGTCGCCGGTCTGCACACCGGCGGGAATCTGATCAATGACTATTACGACTCTTTCGGGAGCGACCCCATCAACCGCTATGCCACCCCGTTCAGCGGCGGCAGCCGGGTTATCCAGAACCAGGAATTCAGCGCCGGATTCATCCGGAATCTGGCCTTCGCCTGCCTGGGGCTGGGGGTGGTCTGCGGCCTGGTGCTGATGTATAATGGACGGCCTTGGGTGCCGTTCCTGGGGCTGTTCGGGCTGGCCGCGGCCTACCTCTACTCTGCCTCGCCGGTTCAACTGATGAGCAAGGGGCTGGGGGAGCTCACCATATTCCTGGCCTTCGGCCCGGTCCTGAGTCTGGGGGCCTACTATGCCATTTCCGGCAGGCTGGCCCCTGAGGGTTTCTTTGTGGGCCTGCCCCTGGCTTTTGTCATCACCGCCATCCTTTGGATTAATGAATTTCCGGACCTGGAAGCGGACACCGCCGCAGCCAAGGAGCACCTGGTGGCCCGCCTGGGGCTGAAAAGAGCCCGGCTGGTCTATGCCGGACTCATGCTGGCCCCTTTCCTGAGCCTGCCCTTCCTCATTGAAATCTTTAATTTCCCCAGCCACCTCTTTGGGAGTCTGGTGGCCCTGCCCCTGGCAGTCCAGGCGGTCCGCCGGTCCTGGCAGACGTCCCCTACGGAGGAGGAATTCGTGCCCATCCAGGCCCTCACCATCAAGACCCATTTTCTCCTGGGGGTGTCCCTGACCCTGGCTTTTCTGTATGCGGCCTGGCGGCAGTAAAGGTAGGACTGGCATTACCTGCCGAATAAAGGGGGTGGGTAAAGCCCCTGGCGCCAACTTCCAAGGGGGAAGCTATGAGTCAATATCTGAAATGCTTGGTTAGTTTTTTGCTGGGCGGCTTGTGTATTTATCTGGGTTCGACCATGGCAGGAAAAGATCAACAGGCCGTCGTTTATTTTCTGTATCTCGTGGGCCTGGTGAATATCTGGCTCGGCGTCCGGGATCTGGCCGCCATATTAAAGGGTAAAAAATAATCAGCCTGTGCCAGGCAGAGACTCAAGGAACATGTCAGCCCGCCCCTGTGAACATACGGCCGACAAAGTGATGGCTCCGGTTTTGGTGGAAGTGACCCGAGGCCCTGAGGTGGAATGCCGCCACCGGGGGGAGATCGCGGTGGTGGCTCGGGACGGCAACCGGCGCGCCGGTCTGGGTGACCCGGAGACCTTGGTGTGCATGCGGTCCCTGGCCAAGCCCTTCCAGGCCCTGCCCCTCATCACCACCGGGGCGGCAGCAGCCTTCGGCTTCGGCCCGGAGGAGCTGGCCCTGATGAGCGGCTCGCTCTCCGGCCAGGACTTCCAGGTTGACCTGGTGCTGAAAATCCTGGCCCGTCTGGACCTCACCCCTGCGGCGCTCCAATGCGGCAGCCACGCCCCCTTGCACCGGCCCACAGCCAAGGCCTTGGCCCAAGCTGGCGAGAAGCCCACCGCCCTTCACCATACCTGCGCGGGCAAGCACGCCAGCATGCTGGCTCTGTGCGTCTATCACTCCTGGCCGGTGGCGGACTACCTCAATCCGGCCCACCCGGTGCAGCAGCTTATCCTGAAAACCGTGGCCGACATGGTGGGGATGAGCCCGGGGCATATCCCTGTGGCTATTGACGGCTGTGGCGCGCCGGTCTTTTACGTGCCTCTGCGCCATATCGCCCTTGGGTTCGCCCGCCTGGCCGCGGCCCCCCCCGACAGTCCTGAGGGCGCCGTCATGACCGCCTGCCTGGGGCACCCCCGCCACATCGCCGGGGACGGCCGGCTGGAAACTATGATCATGCAGGCCCTTCCCGGCCGGGTCTTCGCCAAGACCGGAGCTGAAGGGGGCTTTGCCCTGGCCTTGGCCCGGGAGAAACTCGGGGTGGCCCTGAAAATCGAGGATGGGGCCGGCCGGGCCCTGGGGCCTGCCATTATCGAGGTTCTGCAGCAATTGGGGCTTCTGTCCCCCGAGGCCCGGGAAGCCTTGGCTTCGCAGTGGCGGCCGGTCATCAAAAATCACCGGCTTCAGGAAGTGGGTCTTCTCCGGCCGGTTTTTGGCCTGATCTTTAGCGGGGCAGAGGGCTGAGGGCCGGCAGGGAGCCCGCTGCTCCCTGGCCCTCCCCCCCCACCCAAAGCTTAGGGCTGAGATTATTTGCCACATATCTGAAAGGCGGTAACAACCTCCCGGCCTTTGCGAACCTCCTCCCTAACTTATAAACCATGCCGATTTTGATGCATCGCCGACTCATATCCTTTGCCGCCATCATCCTTTTCCAGGGTTTTCTGAGCCTCGCCCTGACTCCGGTGGCCCTGGCGCTGACTCCTGCGGATCTTATTGTGGTCTATAACGCCAATCTCCCGGAAAGCCGGCAAGTGGCGGAGTATTATGCCGGAAAGCGGGGCGTTCCCCCGGCCAACCTGGTGGGGGTTAAGGTCAGCCCAGGGGAGGACATGACCCGCCAGGAATACGACCAATGCCTGGTGCCGCCCCTGCGCCAAAAAGTGGCGGAACTGCGCCTGTCCCACCGAAACGCCGCCATTCTCCTGGTTTATGGCCTCCCTCTGAGGGTAGGGGACGCGGCTCTTACTGAAACGGAACAGGATATCCAGGCCCTGGTCCGGATGGAAACAAGGAAAGCCACCGCGCAGGGATGGGCCAAGCTTAAGGAACTGGAGGGCTTGCTGACCCGGGTCAAGAGCCCGGAAATCCTGGGATCGCCGGTAGAGGGTCCCAAACCCCGGGATGTTTTCAAACTGGCCCAGGACCTGGTGCCCCGAGCCGAGCGCTTCCTGACCTGGCCCCGGGATCAGGAAATCCGGCCGGAAACCCGGACCCGGGTGGCGGCTCTGGCGGCTGAGTTAAGAGGCCCTCGCCCAGACCTGGAAGCAGGGTTCGGCGGCAAGGGACAGGAGGACTCCCTCCCTCAGCCGGTCCCGATCCCCAAGACCGGACCCGCCCCTGATAAAGAAAGGCTGCAACCCGGTGACAGCCTGGCCACCCAGGCCCGCGCCCTGGGGGACAAAATCCGGAGCGCCGGAGGCTTGCTGGGAGAGCTGAGGTTTTGGGAACATCTCAATTGGATCTATGAGCGGCCCCGAACCGGGGCGGCAGTTGACAGTGAACTGGCCCTGCTCATGGTGGAGAATTACCCTAGGGTGCACTGGCTGCCCAATCCCCTCCACCTCAGCGGCGATGCCGCCCTGAGCAGGTTCCGACAGGCGGTGGTCATGGTGGGCCGTCTGGACGGCCCCACCCCCGAGATCGCCCGCCGCCTGGTCGATGACGCCCTGAAGACTGAGGAGACCGGGCTGACCGGCACATGCTATCTTGACGCCCGGGGATTGCCGGAGGATGGTCCGGTGGGGAGTTATGCCTGGTTTGACGCCCACCTGGTGCGGCTGGCCCGGTTGATTAAAGAAAACTCCAAGTTCAAAGTGGTCCTGGACCAGCGCCCCGGTCTGTTTCTGCCCGGCTCCTGTCCTGAGGCCGCGCTTTACTGCGGCTGGTATTCCCTGGCGAAATACACGGCTTCCTGCATCTGGCGGCAAGGCGCGGTGGCCTATCACGTGGCCAGCGCCGAGGCTACCACCCTCAGGAAACCGGGAAGCCAGGTCTGGTGCAAGCGGATGCTGGAGGAAGGGGTGGCTGCCACTCTTGGCCCGGTGAGCGAACCCTACCTGTTGGCCTTTCCCCGGCCGGATGAGTTCTTCCCCCTCCTGATGTCGGGCAAACTGAGTTTATTGGAGGTGTATTTCCGCACCGTTCCCCACCTTTCCTGGCAGATGGTTCTGATCGGGGACCCTCTGTACAACCCGTTCAAGAGAAGTCCGGCCTGGCGTCCCAAGCCAGGACATCCGGCGGCTCCGGGGCTAATAAAGCGTTGAATCTTCAAAAATTCGTGGTATATTGGCCCCAAGGCGCACCTTGAATCCGCAAAGGAGAATTTTGCCCCTATGAAAGTTCTCTGGGCGCCCTGGCGTATGGAATATATCCTGGGGGAGGACAAGCCCCCGGGCTGCATCTTCTGTCCCTGGCCTGACGAGGATCTGACTGAACGCCTGGTGCTTTTCAGCGGCCGCCGCAGCCGCATCATGATGAACAAGTATCCGTATATCAACGGCCACTTGTTGGTCGCGCCCTTGCGCCATGTCCCCAGTCTGGATGACCTGACCCCCGAGGAACTGCTGGACCTTCAGTTAAAGCTCCGGCAGTCCCTGGGCATCCTCAAGAAAACCATGCGCCCGGACGGCTTCAACGTGGGCCTCAACCTGGGGGTGGTGGCCGGAGCCGGGGTGCAGGCCCACCTCCATTGGCACATTGTTCCCCGCTGGAACGGCGATACCAACTACATCCCGGTCTTTGCCGAAGTCCGGGTAATTCCGGAACACTTCCGTCAGACCTACGCTCGCCTGGCCCCCCATTTCAAGGCCTTGGCAGATGAGGACCTCTCATGCGCTACCTAAAAGCATTTATTATCGGGCTCTTGGCCATAATATCCCTGGTCTTCGTCATCGAAAACATCGAAGTCCTGAGGCAGCCGGTTCAACTGCGGCTTAATTTGTATGTGGCCAACCTGCAAACCGCGCCCCTGGAAATGTGGGTTTTGACGATTTTATCATTTGCTTTAGGAGCCATTTTGGTTCTGATTTACTTTGTCTATGACCACATCAAACAAAGACAGCTTATCCGGCAACTAAGGCAGAATATTGAAATCATGGCCATGGAACTGAAGAGGGCCGGGGTTAATCTGGAGGGATCCCCTACCGTTACCGCAGGCTCTCAAGAAAATCTGTCAGCATAAGAAAATAATTAGAAGATTATGCTCTTTGCTCTGCAAAGTGAGTAACGCTTTTATTTTGGGGGGAGGGCCAGGGAGACGCGGTCCCCTGCCTTCCCCCCCTGCCCCTCCTCCCAACCCTTCTGTGCCATGGCAGAGCCCCAGGCCGATAAAATAACCCCCATGCTCAGGCAGTATCTGGCCCTGAAGGCCCGGTATGCCGATGCCCTGGTCCTTTTCCAGATGGGTGATTTCTTTGAGCTGTTCTACCAGGATGCCGAAGAAGCCGCCCGGGCCCTGGGTCTCGCCCTGACCTCCCGCAGCCGGGCGGGGGAGGACCGCATTCCCATGGCCGGCTTTCCCATCCACGCGGCGGAGAGCTATATCGGCAAGCTCCTCGAGCAGGGCTACAAGGTAGTGGTCTGTGAGCAGGTGGAAGATCCAGCCCAGGCCAAGGGCCTGGTGCGCCGGGAGGTGACCCGCATTCTCACCCGGGGGACCCAGGTGGACCCCACGGCCCTGGACGCCCGGACTGAGAACTACCTGGCCGCGGTGGCGTTTCAGGGAGAGCGCTGGGGCCTGGCCTTCCTGTCCCTGTCCACCGGCGAGTTTCGTCTCACGGAAGGGGCCGGGACCGATGCCCTGGGAGACGAGCTCTGGCGGCTCAAGCCCGCGGAGTTGCTGATACCGGAGGGCTTAGGGGAGGAGGTTTTAGCCGCGACCCTGGCCCCGTTTCAGGTTCCCCCCACCCGGCGAACCTTGCCGCCCTATGCCTATGATCAGGCTGCGGCCCACCGGGAGTTGGGGCGGGTTCTGGGCACCCTGTTCCTGGACGGCTTCGGGTTGCAGGATTACCGCCTGGGCGTGGCCGCGGCGGGGGCGATCCTGCGGTATCTCAGGGACTACCACACCCTGAACCTGCCACACCTGGACCGGCTGTTGCCCTACTCCCGGGATGACTACCTGGGGCTGGACGAAGCAACCCTCAGGCACCTGGAAATTTTTGAGACCTGGCGCAGCGGCAGCCGCCAGGGATCGTTGCTCGAAGTGATTGACGCCGCCGTCACCCCCATGGGATCGCGCCTGTTGGGGCGCTGGCTGCGGCAGCCTTTGAAGGATAAGCCCACCATCGAGGCCCGCCTGGATGCGGTTCAGTTTTTCAAAGATCAGGGGGTGCTGCGGCAAAGATGGCGCCAGGCCCTGAAAGGCCTGGGGGACCTGGAGCGTTTGACCGCCCGCTTGGCCCTGGAGCAGGCCAGCCCCCGGGAGGTGGGCGCGGTCCGCTGGGCGCTGGGACGGTTGCCCCTTCTGCGGGAGATGCTGCCCCAGGCCGCGCCCGCTCTGGTGGCTGACGCGGCCCGGGATCTGGAGGACCTTTCCGACCTGTATGATCTCATTTCCCGGGCCCTGGCCGAAGACCCCCCACCCACCCTCCAGGCTGGAGGGATCATCCGGGAAGGGTACGATGCCGAACTGGATGAGCTTATCCGGATTTCCCGGGAAGGCAAAGACTGGATCGTCCGCCTGGAGGAGCAGGAGCGCCGGCGCACCGGCATCGGCTCGCTTAAGGTGCGTTACAACAAGGTCTTCGGCTATTATCTGGAGGTCTCCAAGGCCAATCTCCATCTGGTCCCCCCGGACTACCACCGCAAGCAGACCCTGGTGAATGCCGAACGCTTCATCACTGCGGACCTGAAGGAATATGAGGCCAAAGTCCTGGGCGCGGAAGAAGCCCGGATCAAGCGGGAGTTGGAGCTATTCCAGGAACTGCGCCGCCGGCTGGCGGGGGAGGCGCCCCGTTTGAAACGGGTGGCCCAAGCCCTGGCCCGCCTGGACGTCTGGGCCGCGTTGGCTGAAATTGCCGCGCAATACCAATATTGCCGTCCGGAAATCTCGGAGGCCCCGGTCTTAAGGATCAAGGCCGGCCGCCATCCGGTGATTGAGCGGGCCCTGCCCGCCGGGGCCTTTGTGCCCAACGACGTGACCCTGGAGGGAGACCAGCGGGTCCTCATCGTCACCGGGCCCAATATGAGCGGCAAATCCACCATCCTGCGCCAGGTGGCCCTCACGGTGCTCCTGGCCCAAATGGGGTCTTTCGTGCCTGCCGAGAGCGCGCTGGTGGGGCTGACGGACCGCATTTTTACCCGGGTGGGCGCGGTGGACGACATCGGCCGGGGCCAGAGCACCTTTCTGGTGGAAATGCACGAAACCGCCCGCATCCTCCATCAGGCCACGCCCCGGAGCCTGGTCATCCTGGACGAAATCGGCCGGGGCACCAGCACCTTCGACGGGTTGTCCCTGGCCTGGGCGGTGGCTGAACACCTCCACGACGTGGGCGGCGCGGGGGTGAATACCCTGTTTGCCACCCATTACCAGGAATTGACCGAACTTTCCCGCCTCAAGCCCCGGGTGAAAAATTTCCAGGTGCTGGTGGCTGAGGAAGGGAACACCATTGTCTTTCTGCACCGGTTGGCCCCGGGAGCCGCCTCCCAGAGCTACGGCATCCAGGTGGCCCGGCTGGCCGGGGTGCCTCAGGCGGTAATCGACCGGGCTCAGGAGGTGCTGGAGAACCTGGAGGCGGGCAGCCTGGATCCCCTGGGATTTCCCAAACTGGCGCGGCCGCGGCGGCGTTCGGGGCGGCAGGAGTCGCAGTTGAAGCTGTTTGGGGAGGGGGGCTGAGGCCGAAGAATGATTAGGCCCTTTGCTCTGGAAAGGAAATAATGGGTGCGGGGAGGGCCGGCTAGCCGCGGCTCCCGGGCCCACTCCCCCACCCCCCGCCTTTCCCTCCAGATTCGCAGCAGTCATATGTTATCCCAGAGCCGCGATGGCGTCCCCCCTCAGACGGCGGCGCATGGCGGTGCTGTCGGCGATAACCTCCGGTCGTTTGGAGGTACTGGGGTGATAGAGGTTGAAGGTCTTCCCCCCCTGAAGCCCCATCATGATTGGTTCAATCATGGCCTCCGGGATGGCCAGATATTTGGAGGCCCCGGGCCGGGTGGATTGGGCCAGCTCCACCACCCCTTCTTTCCCCCATTGCAGGAAAACCGCAACCAACAAGGCCACCGGCCAGGCGGTGTCGGCCACCACAATAATCTCGGCGGCCTCGATGGCATGGCGGTTGCCGTTGAAGGACAGGGCCACCCCGCCCTCGGCCCGCACTTTTCTCAGGGCCGGTACATCCGCGATGCTGTCCCCCACGAACATGAGGTTGGACATGGCCAAGCCGGTCTTGGCCAGGCTGTCTTCCAGGGCTTGGGCCTTTGCCGCACCACCCATGCTTTTCACGTCCCGGTAAATCCGGCCGATGTTCATTCCGGGAATGGTTTCCCAGAAAATAGTGTCCATGAGGGCGATGGTTTCCTGGACCTCCGGAGCCAGGTCTTCCCGGCACTTGGCCTCCGGGGGCAGTTCGATGGCCGGCGCGGCCACGATCCGGCCCAAGAGGCGGTGCAACTCCCTGGCCTCAGTGTCAGAAAGCTCATAGCTGTCCAGGGATGCCTCGGTGCAGTACAGCCGTTCAGGATTGAAGCCCAGCCTGGCGGTCACCGCTTCGGCAAAAGGACGGCAACTGGCGCTGACGGCAAAAATAGGAAAATTGAGGGTATGGAGAAAGCGATAGGTTTCCTCCGCCTTGGGCACGAGGGAGAGATGTTGACGGGAATAATCGGCGATCCGGTCATTGGTGAGCCCGGCGGCTTTAAGGAAGGGCAGGATGAGCTTGACGGTGTCCCCGGCTTGATATTCAGGCTTTGGGGCCAGGTTCACCAGATATTCGCCATAGTTTCTTAGCTGGGTAAAAAAACGGGCGCCATCCGGCAGAAAATCCCGGCATAACTCGAAGGCATTATCATTGAGGGCCAGGGGCCCCTCGCAGTCCGTGTCCAATTGAATGCGGTGCATGAACGCTCCTTGGGTGAAATGGGGTCCGGCAAATTGTTGACCTCGCCGGCAACATGCCAAAAATAAGCCGCAGGTTCTGCCGGGAAAAACTATGGGATGGGGAGCAGGCGCCCCTGCCTGCCGTTACAAGAACAGCCGATACGGCTGTTCCCCGATGATCTCCCATGATCAAAACTCCTCATCTCAAAGAAGCCACTACGGCTTCCATCACCCGCCGGTCAGGGTACTGCTCCCGTCCCGAACCCTCGAGGGCGTAGGCCGCCAGCGAACTGGCCAGGCGCACCGCCTGGGGCAGGTTCAGACCCTGAAACAGCCCGGCAATATACCCGGCGGCAAAAACCTCGCTTGCCCCCACCGTGTCCACCACCCGGTTCGGGACATAGGGAGGAAAATCCAGGTAGCGCACCGGCGTGAGCATCCGGGACCCCCTAGCCCCCCCGAGATTCACCAGGACTACCGGCGGGGCCCAGTCGGGGTGGCGCTTTAAATCTCCTCCCAACATTTGCCATTCCTTTTCCGTGACCAACAGCGTCTCGGTTTGGTCAAGGATATCAGCCAGGGCCTCGCGGCCCCGGCGGGCCCAGAGTCCCCCTGGATGAAAGCAGACCCTGGCGCTGCCGGCCAGCCGCAGGAGAATTCGACGCTCGGCCTCCTGAGAATCTGCCCCGGCGCAGGAAACATGGACAAAGGCTGAGCCGGCCAGCACCTCCAGGGGGATGTCCTGCTCCTTGAGCCGGTCGTTGGTATGGGGGGCCACAAGTATCGTCCGGTCCCCTTCGGAATCCAACAGGATGTAAGCGCGGCCGCTTTGCCCTTGGGTGACCAGATAATCCAGGTTCACCCCGGAGAGGCTGGCTTTTAAAAAGGCCCCCTCCTCGTCCGCCCCCACCCGGCCCACCAGCACCACCGGAATGTCAAGGCGAGCCAGGGCATAGGCCGCGTTGGCCGCCGGGCCGCCCCCGAAACGACCCAGGGGGTCGGAAAACCGGGGCAGGAGTTCCAGGAGCCTTTTTTCCCCGTCGGGAGAAACGGCTTCCTCTCCTCCCCGCACCAGGCCGGTGTTCCAGGCTGCCAGGAAGCCGTTGAGATCATGGACCTTGTAAAGCAGATTCAGGTTAATGGCCCCTAAACAGACAATATAACGTGACATGCAGGGAAACTAACAATATTTCTTATAGGGGTCAAGGTCTAGAGGAAGGCCGGGGTCAAAGGGCCCACCCCGTCTGGCCTCCCTGATCAGCCGGCATCCTCCGAAAACTGGACTTTTCGGTAATCGTTCTTATTTTAATCCTAATGAGCTAAATGAGGACTATTTATGCATCGCCTTATAAAAATACGAATCATCAGAGACCTGGAGCACTTGGAGGAACGGATGCGCTGCTGGCGCGACCGGCTCTTTCCCATGGCTGATGTGGAGATTCCCTTCCGTCCGGCGGCGAATCTTTATGAGACCTCCGCGGGCCTGGTTCTGCAAGTGGAAATCCCCGGAGCGGCCCGGGAAGACCTGAGCATCGATCTGGCCGGCCAGGAGCTGATCATCCGCGGCCGACGCCGACCCGCGCCCCCTGCCGATACGAGCCGGGTCCTGCATTACGAGATAACTTACGGGTGCTTCGAACGAAGTTTCCATTTTCCTATCGCCATTGATCTGGAAGGTGTAACGGCCAGTTATGAGCACGGCATCCTGGAAGTGCAGCTGCCCCGCCACCGTCCCCAGGCCCGGCGCATCCCGGTGCGGGAGATCCGGGACGACCAAGAATGAAAATGAGGTGAGGTTATATGACCGATAACCATAATGATATGCAGCAGGAAGCCCGAGAGAGTCAGGACGCCCCTCAGGAAAAAACCGTGCTTCCCATCCTGCCCAGCTCCGAGCTGGTCCTGTTTCCCAGAGTCATTCTGCCCCTCTCCCTGTGGGATGAGATGGCGCAGAAGTTGGTGAACGACGTTATCCTGACGGACAAGATGTTCGGCATTGTGACCTCTCGGGAAGAATCCGCCACCGGCTATGGCCCTGATAATCTTTATTCGGTGGGCACCGCCGCGGTCATTCTCAAGATGCGCAAACCCGAGGACGGCTCGGTGCGCCTGCTGGTCCAGGGCCTTTATCGTTTCCGGATTGAAAGCTGGCTGGGCTATGAGCCTTATTATTCCGCCCAGGTAACCCCCATTTCCGAAGACTATGAGCCTGACCTGGAATTGGAAGCTCTGCTCGCCAGCGTCAAGGGCCTTTTTCTCAAAATGTTGGAACTCTCTCCCTATCTGCCGTCGGAATTGGGCGCGCTGGTGCGCGAGATGAGCGATCCCCGAGTGCTGGCCGACGTCACCGCGGGCACCCTCAACATCCCCAAGGCGGAGAAGCAGGAACTCCTGGAGACCATTGACGTCAAAGAACGCCTGAACCGGATCCTCACCCTTATCAACCGGGAGATGGAAATCCTGGAACTCGGGAAAAGGATCCAGGCGCAGGTCAAAGGGCAGATGGAGAAGGCCCAGAAGGACTACTATCTCAGGGAACATATCAAGGCTTTGGAGAGGGAATTGGGGGAGACGGATGAAAAAACCCGGGAAATCAACGAGCTTTTAACCCGTCTGGAAGACGCGCAGCTTCCTCCCCACGCCCTGAAAGAGGCCCAACGGGAACTGGACCGCCTGAAGCGCACCCCGCCCACCTCTCCGGATCATCAGGTCATCCGCAATTACCTGGAGTGGATGATCGAGTTGCCTTGGAGGGTCAGCACCGAGGACAATCTGGATCTGAACCAGGCCCGGAAAATCCTGGACGAAGATCACTATGACCTCGAAAAGGTGAAAAAACGCATCCTGGAGTACCTGGCGGTGCGGAAACTCAAGCCCGACATGAAGGGACCCATCCTGTGTTTCGTGGGGCCGCCGGGCACGGGCAAGACCTCCCTGGGCCGCTCCATCGCCCGGGCTTTGGGGCGCAAGTTCGTCCGCCTCTCCTTGGGGGGCGTCAGGGATGAAGCAGAGATCCGGGGCCACCGCCGCACCTATGTGGGGGCGCTCCCGGGACGCATCATCCAGAGCATTCGCCGGGCCGGCTCCAACAATCCGGTGTTCATCCTGGACGAAGTGGACAAGATCGGCGCCGATTTTCGGGGCGACCCCTCCGCGGCGCTCCTGGAGGTGCTGGATCCGGAGCAGAACAATTCCTTTTCCGACCATTACCTGGACGTGGGCTTCGACCTGTCCAAGGTCATGTTCATCACCACCGCCAACCTGATCGACCCCATTCCACCGCCGCTTCGGGACCGCATGGAGGTGTTGGAACTGCCGGGCTATACGGAAGAGGAGAAGGTGGAAATTGCCTTCAAGTACCTCATTCCTCGGCAGTTGGAGGCCCACGGCCTGACCGCGGCGCAATTCTCGGTTACTCCTGAGGCCATCCGGTCCCTCATCGCCTCCTACACCCGGGAGGCGGGGCTGCGCAATCTGGAACGGGAGGTGGCCAGCCTTTGCCGGGCCGCGGGCCGGGAGATCGTGGAAGGTGCTAAACAGCGGGTGGAGATCACCGAAAACGACCTGGCCGCATATCTGGGTCCGCCCAAATTTTTCCGGGAGGCGGCTCTGGATCACCCAGAGCCCGGAGTGGCCACCGGGCTGGCCTGGACCCCCACCGGGGGAGACATCCTGTTCATCGAAGCCTTGCGCATGCCGGGCAAGGGCGACCTCAAACTCACCGGGCAATTGGGGGAGGTGATGAAAGAGTCGGGCGCCGCGGCCTTAAGCTACATCCGGGCCCGGGCCCCTTTCCTGGGGGTGGAGGAGGATTTTTTCGAGGGCACTGACATCCATGTCCACGTGCCCGCGGGAGCCATCCCCAAGGACGGGCCGTCTGCGGGGGTGGCCATTCTCGTGTCCCTGGTGTCCCTCCTCACCGGACGACCGGTCAAGAAGAGCCTGGCCATGACCGGAGAGATCACCCTAAGAGGCCATGTCCTCAGAGTCGGAGGCATCAAGAACAAGGTCCTGGCGGCACACCGGGCCGGCATCAAAGAAATTATCCTGCCGGCGCAAAATCAGGTGGACCTGGAGGAAATACCGGAGTCGGTGCGGCGTGACCTGGTCTTTCACCCGGTGGAGCGCCTGGATCAGGCCCTGGAGATAGCGTTTCCGCACTGATGACGGGAAGGGGCGCCCGAAATCGCACCGTCACCCAACGCCGCCGCTCCGGGCCGGCTCCGTTCGGGAAAAAAGACGGTCGCGGTATGCGGCGTAAGCTAACGCCTGGAATGCGTCCTGTTTCCCTGATCTGCAAAGAAGGGGCAGGAGCTTCGGCGGGTTGATCCGGCTGCGGTTCCTGCCTCCCAATTTCTTCATGGCGGGATCCTTGCGATAATGGTGGCAGAGGCCACTAACCTGTGCTAAATAATGAACCAAGGAATTCGGGAGATTTCTATGGCGGTCTTTAATTGCGAAAAATGCGGCAGCCGGGTGGATACCCGCTGCAAGCCCAAAAAATGTCCCCAATGCGGGGAATCCGGCGTCATGGTCAAAATGGAGGCCCCCAAGCCCGCCCCCAAGGCCAAGGGGAAGTGAGTTTTTAGCAGCCAGCAGCCGGTGTTGATCCTGAGCTTTCCGCAGCTCCCGGCTCCCTGCTTATGATTTACGGCATCGGGGTAGACCTGGTAAAGGTGGAGCGCCTGGCAAGGGTGGTGAACCGCTATGGGGAGCGGTTTCTCCGGCGTGTTTTCACGGAGCGGGAAATCGCCTATTGTCAGAGCCGGGCCAGACAGGGGATTTTGCAGTTTGCCCAGCGTTTCGCCGCCAAGGAGGCCTTTTCCAAGGCCCTGGGGGTGGGATTGCGGAAAGGCGGCATCCGCTGGCGGGACGTGGAGGTGCTTCCCGACCCCATGGGCAAGCCCGAAATTCAGGTGACCGGCCGCGCTGCTAGGCTCTGCCAGGACAAGGGCATCAGGGGCATGCACGTAAGCCTCTCGGATGAAGATAACTTTGCCGTGGCCATGGTTGTTTTGGAGCAGTAAGCATTAGTTCCCTCTGCCTATTGGTTAACGGCTGCTTTCTTCTGCAGCACCCTAGACTATGCGAGTCCTGATCACCGGCGCCACCGGCTTTGTGGGTCGGGAAGTGACGAAGGAGCTGGTAAACCGGGGCCATGAGGTTCGGGCCCTGGTGCGCCCGCGTTCGGAAAAAAAGCTGAAGAACTTGCAGAGGGTGCAAGTATTTTCGGGGGACTGCCTGAGCCCCCAAACCCTGCCCCCGGCCATGGCGGGCTGCGACGCGGTCATACACCTGGTGGGAATCATCCGGGAGTTTCCGGGGCGGGGGGTGACCTTTGAGCGGGTCCACGTCCAGGCCACCCGAAACGTGGTCGATGCCGCCAAAGCCGCCGGAGTCCGGCGCTACCTGCACATGAGCGCTTTGGGGGCCCGGCCCGAGCCCGCCGACCCTTATCAGGTCACCAACTTCCGGGCCGACGAATATGTCAGGGGCTCGGGGTTGGTTTACACCATCTTCCGACCCTCGATCATCTATGGCCCGGGCGACCAGTCCATCAACCTCTTTATCCGGCAGATCCAACGCCTGAGCTTTTTCCCCATTATCGGCGACGGCCGCTACCAGCTCCAGCCGGTGCCGGTGGGGACGGTGGCCCGGGCCTTCGCCCTGGCGCTCGAACTACCGCAGACGGAAAACCGCCTCTACGACGTGGGCGGGCCGGATCCCCTGACCTTCGATGAGATCATTGACACTATTGCGGCGGTTTTGGGGCGCCGGGTCAAAAAAATTCATCAGCCGGTGTGGTGCATGAACTTTGCGGCCAAACTCTGCGGCCGCTTTCGCTGGTTCCCCCTCACTCCCGGCCAACTCCGCATGCTGCTGGAAGGGAGCACCTGCGACCCCACGGCCTTTTACCAGGATTTCGGCCTGAGGCCGATATCCTTTCAGGAGGGCCTGTCCTCCTATGTGGGGGGCAGCAGGAAGGGAACAGGGCAGGGCCTCTGAGGCGAGGATGCCGGCCTGCCGTAAGCTGGGAGCTTCAAGTTGGCGCCATGCTACCGACCTGGGATGATCTGCGGGTATTGGTGCGGGCTCATCTCGAGGCTGCCAAGGGCAGGAAGGCCAATAGGAAGCGGAGCGCTGACCTGAGAAGGGCCCGACGGGCGGCGGAATTCCCCCTGGTTCGGCCGCTGTCCCTGGAGCTCGTCCTGTCCAACCCCGAGGAGCGCCTGGTGGTCTATGGCACGCTGGTGCCGGGGGGCAAATTCCACCATCTCCTGGCGGACATCGACGCGGCCTGGGAGCGCTGCCTAATCCGGGGCCGTCTGGGGACCTACCGGGGTTATCCCTCCTTTAAATGGAACCCGACGGGTGAACCGCATCCTGCCTGGCTGGTGACCTCCTCGGAACTTCCCGCCAAGTATAAGGAATTGGACGATTTTGAGGGTCGGGCCTACATCCGCCGTCTTATCCCGGCGGAGACAGAAGGGCGCCTGGTCATTGCCTATGTCTATGAGGGGAGGGTGAAGGCGTAGCAAAGTGGGGAGGCCCAGGGCCGGAGGGCCATGCCGCCGGGTGACCAGGCCCATACCGCCACATTTACCCAAGCCTTTAGGATGGGAGGACTGATGCCCAGGCTTCCAGGCTGGGGCGCAGACAAGATGCCTGAACTCCCGGAGGTTGGCTTGGGTTAGGGGGAGGGCAGGGACCCGCAGGCCCTGGCCCTTCCCCTGAAAAATTCTACTCAATCCGGTAGTGTTTGCGCACCGGCTTGGTGATGCGCCAATGGCAGGACAGGCCGTTGGGAAAGGTCGCCAGGTCCCCTTGGCCCATGGTCACGGGCGCGCCGCCTTCCGGGGTGACCGTGACTTCCCCTTCCAGAAAGTAACAGGTTTCTTCGCCGTCATAAGTCCAGGGAAACTCCGAAACCTCCTTGGTCCAAATGGGCCAGTTCTTCACCCCCAGGGCCTCCAGGCGGGCCGCGTCGGGGTTCTTTTCCACTTTGATACCGCTCATCAACCGCCTCCTCTTTTCGGGTAAAAAACCTCCTTTTGCAGTAAACTATTCTACCATGAACAGCACCATCGCATCAGGTTTCCGGCTGGCGGGGGCATTTTTCCTGGCCAGCGCGCTTGTTGTGGCGGCGGCGTCCGGGGCCGGGGCCGAAGATTTTCACCAGGCCCGACCGGGACGGGTCTTTCAATTTCCCCGGGATCATGGCGCGCATCCCGAGTTCAAGACGGAATGGTGGTATTATACGGGTCACCTGAAATCAGGGGAGAGAGAAACCTTCGGTTACCAGCTCACCTTCTTTCGGGTGGCCCTGAAAAAACCTGACAGCCAGGCCCGGTCGGCCTGGCGGGCCGACACAGTGTACTTTGCCCACCTGGCCGTGACCGAACCCCACCGGGGGGTTTTTGCCTTTCGGGAAAAAGCCCAGAGAGGGGCCTTGGGGTTGGCAGGCGCCAAGGAGGACCGGCTCGAGGTCTGGATTGACGACTGGCACCTGGGGTCCCGCAGCGACGAGCACCTTCTCAAAGCCCAGAAGGATGGGATCGGCCTGGAACTGGCCCTGACCCCCCTGAAGCCGCCGGTGTTGCACGGTGAAGGCGGTTACAGCCGCAAGGCTGCAGCCGCGGAGGTCGCCAGCCACTATTATTCCATCACCCGGCTGGCCACCCGGGGCAAACTGATCCTGGGGGACCGGACCCTGGAGGTAACCGGTACGAGCTGGTTTGATCGGGAATTTTCCACCAGCCAACTGGCGCCCGATCAGCAGGGCTGGGACTGGTTCTCCCTGCAACTCTCCGACGGGACCGATCTCATGCTCTATCTCATGCGGCTCAAGGACGGTAGCCTCGACCCGGCCTCTGCGGGGACGCTGGTGGACCGGGAAGGCCGGGCCAAGCACCTCGCCTTGGCTGATTTCCGCATAACAGCTACGGGGACCTGGAAATCCCCCCACTCCGGGGCCCGTTATCCGTCCGGGTGGCAGGTCAGCCTCCCGGACGCGGGATACAACCTCCTGGTGACGCCGACCCTGGCCGATCAGGAACTTCGCACCGGCGGGAGCTCTTCCCTTATCTACTGGGAGGGGCAGGTGACCATACAGGGGGTTGACTGCGCCCAGCAACCCGTAACCGGCCAGGGATACGTCGAACTTACCGGTTATGCCGGCTCCCTGGGGGGAAGGTTTTGAAGGATGGCCGGGAGGAAGGATGGGTTGGGGTGACCGGGGAGCGGCGGCTCCCTGCCCCCTCCCTATCCCCTCCCAACTCATAAACGGCCCGTGCAAGACAGGGCATGCCGTCCACTTTGCCCGGGTAAAGGCCCCATTAAGGGATAGGGATCTGAAGGGGGCAACCTGGTCTGATCCCGCTTAAGTGCGCGGGGAGAGCCAGGGACAAAATCGAAAAAACAAAAAGAGCGGGAGGCCAGTGGTCTCCCGCTCGTTGGTTTAGGTGACCATCCCCCCCTAACGGGTGAGCCAGCGGTCGTTTTTCAGGGTCAGAAAGGCGTAAGGCTGCACCCAGTACAGGGCAAAGAAGGCAAAGTAGGCGTACAGGATGCCGTAAACATACTCACTGTCCCGCTCCTGGTGGAGGTAATACAGCATATAGACCAGGGCGATGATCCCCAGACCCGCGATAAATTTCACCATAAGGATTGGGTAGTTGAGGAACGACAAGAGCATGAAGCCCACGAACAGGTAGGTCAACGGAAATTCCAGCTGGGTGACCAGGAAGTCCAAAATCGGCAGGAATCGGTCTTTGGGGCGATACTTCTTAAACAGGAAGGTAAGCTGAACCCAGGATTCCCGGAAATTGGAGCGGTCCCAGCGGAGGTACATCTTCACGAGCCCCCGGTAGGTTTCCGGGACGACGGTATGCACGTGCGCGGTCCGCTGATACACGGAATAGAACCCCTGACGCACTACAAAGTTAGTCAGGGCCCGGTCCTCGCCGATGGTGGCGGGGGCGCCCAGAAAGGTCTGGTGCCGCCATTTTTCCAGGATAGGCAGAATCGCGCTTTTCCGGTAAGCGGATAGGGCTCCGGGCGTGCAGGTCACAAAGCCATAAACGGATTGGGAGGCGCGCAGGAAGTCGAAGGCGAGGACAAAACGCACCGCCAGCATGCGGGCCAGGACGCTGCGGAAGCGGTTATAAACCTTGACGTTGCCGGCCACCGCACCGACCCTGGGGTCATGCACCATGGGGGCAATGACCTGCTTGAGGGTGTCAGGGGAAATAATGCTGTCCGAGTCGATGGTGACGAAAAAATCCCCCTTACCCTGGGAAAAACCGGCATACAGGCCTTCCTTCTTGCCCCGGTTTTTCGGGAAGCGGATAGCCTTGATGAGGTGGGGGAAACGCTTTTGCGCCCGGTCGATGTAAAACCAGGTGTCATCTTGGGAGCCGTCGTCGATGCAAATAATCTCCAGACGGTCCGCCGGGTAGTCGGAAGCCACCACGGAATAGAGCGTTTTTTCCACCATGGCCCCCTCATTATAGGCCGGCACAATGACGGTGACCTTCGGCAAGGGGCCGGTGGGTAGAGGATAAGGCTTATAGCGCATCCACAAGATGGTGCGCACCGCCTGGAAGCCCAGAACCAGGAGGGTGAACGCCGAGCCCAAGGCCATCAAGGGCGTGGCATAGCTCTGGCGGTTAAGCAGGTCCAGATAGCCGCTGAAAGACCCGTACTTTATGGCCGCCAGAAAACAGACGATCAAAAAAGCCGGGACCAGAATCTTCAAGCCGAGGTCCAGAATCTGCAGGCGTTGCTCTTCGGCAGAACCCCATTTTCCCGGGTTCCAGGTGAGGCTGCCGGTTAGGGATCGCATGGTGCGGTTTACCTCTCAGAAAACAGATTGGTTTAGCTGGCAAAGTAACATGCAAGGGCCTTGCCAACCAGCGCCGTCCCCACTAGTGATTAACCTATTGAAATCTGCTGGAAAAAAATTGGAGAAATTTCGTCTCCCCTTTCGCTTATTTCAAAAATTCTCTCCTTGAGAGAAGCCCCGGAAGGCCAGAAAAATTTTTTTCAAAATGAGAAAAATGGTGCAAGGCCAGGATGAAATCAGGGAAGGGGAATGGGGGGGAGCCTCCGGTCAGGTCGGGCCATATTCATTGGTTCGCCGTGCTCTCTGTCTTTCCAGTTCACACAGGGGAATTCCTATGATAAATAAGGAACGGTATTCAGAGAGAAAATAGGCAAAGACGTTTGCCCCCGGGGCCAGGGGAATGGTATGACCCAGAACAATGAGCAGGTTGAAAAACTCAAGCTGGATCAAGTTGGCAAAGAAGTGTGCGTCCCGGCCGGCGTCCGGGTAGTGCGACAGGGGGAGATTCCCCGGCATTTCTATGTGGTCCTTTCCGGGAAGCTCAAGGTCTACCGGGAAACCGATGATGGCATCCGGACCGATCTGACCGTGCTGGGTCCCGGGTCCTACTTCGGCGAGGTGGCGCTGGTGGCCGGGAAACCCAGGACCGCTTCGGTCGAAGCCTTAGAAGAGAGCACCCTCCTGGAAATCACCAAAGAAGAGTTTGAACGGGTGCTGGACCAGAACCCCCAGCTGGCCCGCCAAATCATTTACAGCCTGTCACAGTGGCTGGTGGAGGGAGACAAACGCCTGGAGCAGGAGACGGTGCACCAGGTGAAACTGCGCCAGATTTCCTGGTTCGACTACTTCCTGATCCTGGGCCTCAGCCTGGTTCTGGCCCTGGTCTTTAATCTCTACAATGATAACCAGATCCCGCTGATTCACAGCGTGGGGGACATCTCCGGTATCGAGCAGGTTTCCTTGCCGCAGGCGTTGGAGTTGTACAAAAAGAAGGAAGCTATCTTCGTCGACGCGCGCAAGAGCAATTTTTATGAACAGAGCCACATCAAGGGCTCCCTGAACCTGCCGCTGCTGTTTTTCGACCTGCAATATCCCATGTTTCAGTTCATGTTGGAGCAGGAAAAGGTGCCTCCCGATGAGCCCCTCTTGGTTTACGGCGGCACCCCCAGCCGCCGCTTTGACCTGGAGCTCGCCGAGCTTTTGAAAGAAAAAGACCATAAGGTCATGGTTCTGAGCGGGGATTATCAGGCCTGGAAAAAGGCCTTTCCTCTGGGAGGGCAACCCGGGAAGAAGGTTTCCGCCATGCCCCTCGGCTTGGCAGGATACATCGAATGGCTGCCGGTGAGCATCTTCCTCCTGATCCTGATCCCCCCGGTGCGCCGCAGCCCTTATCTCTCGGTGGCCTGCCGGATAGTCTTAGGAGTCATCTTTGTGCAATTCGCGCTCAGCAAGATCATGCGCCCGGCCGTTTTTGCCCTTAATGTGGTGGATTACGCCATGATGCCCTCCTGGGGGGTCAATCTGTGGGCCCTGTTCCTCCCCTGGGCGGAGTTGCTGGCCGGTCTCTTCCTGGTCCTCGGTATTCGCACCCGGGCTGCGGCTACTATCATCGGCGGCATGAACATCATCTTTATCATCGGCCTGGTTCACGTCATCATGCAAGGATTGCCCATCACTTGCGGCTGCGTGGGGGAGGCAGGGGAACCGGTGACCTGGTGGAAGGTGCTGAAAAACGCCGGAATGTTGGTCATGGCCCTGCAAATCTTCCTCTACGACCGCCTCTTCGTCTTGGACCGGGGAGGCTTTATCTGGCGGGAGAGAAAAATATGAACAAAAAATTGGCGCTCATGGCAGCCGCAAGCCTGGTCCTGGGCGGCCTTTTGGTGCTTGGGTGCGGGGAGTCCCGCCAGCCCTATGCCGGGAATTACCGTTCCCTGGAGCCGTATGCGGGCAAAGGCCACGTTGAACTGGAACTCAAGGAAAACGGCGAGGCCACCTGGAAACTGGCGCAGGAGGGGATGTCCGTCAAATTCAAGTGGAGGGTGGAAGACGGCCAACTCTGGTTTTATACCAAGGAAGGCGGCATTATCCATGCCAACCCCACCGAGGGCGGTCAGAAACTTACGGTGGATATGACCGGGCAATGGCATCCTAGTTGCCCGAAAGAATATTGCATCATCTTCCAACGAGTTAAGGGGGGCGGCTCCTGAGCCCCCGGCCATAAGCCTACAGCCGACCGGGCTCTTGGGCCTGTTGCCTCGCTGTCCTCCTTATCCTCCCTGCCTTGACTGCGCGGGACCAGGGGTGATAATTCTGTCATCCCTGGTATGGAACAGTACTAGGAGCTGGTATGAAATTCTCATGGTGGACCTTGCCAGCCATGGCCGGCCGCAGCTTTGGGCGAAAGGTCGGAGTGGCCTTTTTGCTGCTCTGGATAGGGTCTGTGATTATAGGAGCCTCCCAAGCCCTGGCTTTGGGGGTGGAAGTGCGCAACCTGGGTCTTAGCCGCGTGGGTGAGCGCACCATGTTGACCGTTCTTCTGAGCCGTCCCGCCAGCCCGCGGGTGTCCCCCTATGCCGGGGCCAACCAGACGCAGTTGGTGGTGGAATTTCCCCAGGCCAGCGCCGCGGCGCTGCCACCAGAGGTGGCGGGGGACCAGGAACTGGTGAAAGACGTGAAAACCGAGGTTGCAAGCACCGGGGTAAAGATCATCCTGAACATGTTTCCGGGACGGCCATACCTCTTGCAGAAAGAAACGGTGTCCCTGAAAAGCGGGGCGGCACTCTTCCAGTTGAGCCTGAGGCCGGACTTCAACGCCCCCCCGGCGACGCCGCCTCCGGCCACCGCCTACCCGGCGCCGCCGGAGCCGAGTCCTCAAACAGCTCCTGGAGGCCCGGTGGCCCAGGAGGAGACGCCGGCGCCGGCGCCTTATCCTGAGCCCGCGGCCCCGTCATTCAGCGCTCCGCCCCCCAGCGGCGAGTATGCCGAGATTTACCGCCTCATTCCTCAGGCCCGGGGTCTGTGGGACTTTTTGCGGCGGGATGGCTGGACCGTGGCCAAATCCCAGACCTTTGACAGCCCGGGCAAGCGCCTCAGTCAGGCCTTCACCCTGACCAACAGCCGCTTCCCCGACATGAGTGTCAGGATTGCGCATGTGCCGCCCAGCGGTCCGGGAGCGCCTGCCATCAATATCGTGGATCTGGCGATGGACAGGCTGACGGGCGGCGCGGCTGACGAATACCGGATGATGCGCCACTTGAGCTTTGGTCAGATCAGGTCCAAATACGAGGACATCGGCGACTTCTTTGAAGACGCCCTGAAGCCCCTGAGAGTGGAGATCCGCAAAAAATGCCAGGAACTGGCTGAGCGCCGGTCGCTGTTCATAACCGACTATCTGCGCCAGGCGGTTCCCCAAAAGCCCGGGTTGGCGGACGAAGTCCTCGCCCGGATCCGCAAAAAAGTCAGCCCCCGGTTCGAGGGAGTGCAGTACACTTTGTCTGAGCACCCCCTGACCATCCTGAATCTGGTGGATTTCACCTATATCAGGATTTATTACCTGGGGGGATGAGGAGGAGAATTATGAGCAAGGAAATCATCATCTTCGGCAAGAGCAGCTGACCTTACACCCAGAAGGCCCGGGAGGCCAAAGCCAAGGAAGGCTGCCTGGTGGATTATCGGGACGTGCTAACGGATCCCGCTCACCTGGAAGAAATGCTGAAATTTTCCCAGGGAGTCAGGAAGGTTCCGGTTCTGGTGGAAAACGGCAAGGTGGCGGTGGGATTTGGAGGCTCCTGAGGAGTCTGACAAAACCTGCGGGTCGCAGGTTAGCCGCGTGGTGGCCGCCATGGCGGGTGAACCCACCAAAGCCGGGAAATTCGGGAACTTGCTGAGATAGTCGCCCATTGGGGCGGGGAGTTGGCAATTTAGGTGGGATGAAACGAGAGGCTGGGGGGATTACTGCCCCCGGCCTTTTTCTTTTTAAATTCGGAGGGGTTGGCGCCGTCTAACTAGTTAAAATGGGAATTAAATAGAAAATATGGCAATTTTTAAAATAAAATTTGGGATATTTAAACTAAAATGAAAATTTAATACAAAGATAATATCCTAAAATTACTAATTTTTCATCAGATATTTATTCTTTAATCCAGAAATTGCCGATATCTGTAAAATACTCCCACAATCCCTTTCATAAATAATAAATTTTGGAAATAAACTCCCACTTCTTAGTAAAATGAAAGCTTCTCTTCTATGAACAATGCCTTTGTTCAGAAAAAAACAAATATATTTAAAAAAATTATCCTTAAATATTAAATAGATAAGTATCTTTAAGAAAAAATTGCTTGACATAGTAAATTTTTTGGGATAAAGACACATCTACCATCAACCAACCAGCTATTATCCGTGGTTCTTTTAACTCACCTCTAAATGGCGGACATGAGGGGTTAGGACCAGGTAGCTCCGGCCGGGAAAAGGATTGCCTCCCGTGCTGAGACTGCTCGGAACCGCTGTCGGCTAGAAGAATCCCTAAACCACCTTCGGGGCCTTCGCCCCCTTCTTCCCAGTGGTTCCAGGAACTGCCCCCTGCCATTGGCCTTCTGAAATCACCATAAAACAAGCGAGGGGACCATGAGAACTTTGACGATAATCTGTCTTTTAGGTTTGGGGCTGGCCCTTTTTCCCCAACCCACCCTGGGCGTCAATATGTTAATCGTGACGGTGACCGCGTATTCTTACAGTGGCGGCCAATCTCCCTATTGCGTCACGGCCTCGGGGAAAAGGGTGGAGGAAGGCATGATCGCTCTGAGCCGCGATGTGGAGCGCCACCTCACCCTGAGGTTCGGCGATCGCGTGCTCCTGCACGGCCTGGGCGTCTTCGATTTTCAGGATCGGATGGCCTCCCGCTGGACCCACAAAGCCGATGTGTTCATGCAGAGCGACCACAAGGCCCGGCGATTCGGGGTCAAGCGCCACGTAGTCCTGGTCAAGCTTGTATAACGGAGCTACTTGGCCCGCTCAATATAAGTGCCGGTGCGGGTGTCCACCTTCACCCGGTCGCCTTCGTTGATGAACAGCGGCACCTGAATGACCGCGCCGCTCTCCAGGGTGGCGGGCTTGCTGCCTCCGCTGGCGGTGTCGCCCCTGACGCCGGGTTCGGTCTGGACTACAGTCAGTTCCACAAAGGTGGGAAGCTCCACGGCCACGGGCTGTTTGTTAAAAAAGAGAACTTTGACGTTCAGGTTCTCGGTGAGAAAGAGAACGGCGTCACCTAATTGATCAGCGGTGAGGGCGAACTGCTCGTAGGTCTCGTTATCCATCAGGTAAAAACTGTCCCCTTCCCGGTAAAGGTATTGCATTTCCCGCTCCACCAGGTCAGGGCGTTTAACCTTTTCCCCGGATCGGAAGGTCTGGTCCAGCACTTTGCCGGTTACCAGGTTCTTAATCTTGGTACGGACAAACGCGCCCCCCTTCCCCGGTTTCACGTGCTGAAAATCCACAATCACATAAGGAGCGCCGTCTAGTTCTATTTTGAGGCCTTTCTTGAATTCCGCCGTGGAGTACATCTTTCCTCCTCATTCTTTAATTATTTCCTCATGGTTAATAAATCAAGCTTGGGCCCGGCCCCGGCGGGCCGTCAACAGTGGGAAGGGATGGGGCCGTCCCGCGTGAGAAGCCAGGCAAGACAGGAAGGGGAAATGGGGACCCGAAACCGGGGCTAGTCCGGGTTAGCCGGCTGTTCAGGAAAATCCCGTTCTTACGGGCGGCGACTCTGCGGCCTTGGCTTCTCAGTCCCAGGTGCAGCAGCAGGTGGAGGCCGGTCAGGGATGAGAGCCGCTTTTACAGGATTGTCCTGCTCCCGGGGGGACAACTGAATAATTATCTCGTTTTTCTTAACAAAATTCAATTCGCGGCGGATAAGATCCTGGATCATCTCCGGGTCGTTGTGCAGGCGGTCGATGGTGCGGGCCAGCCGGGCGTTTTCTTCTGCCAGTCTGTAGTTTTCGGTATCAAGGCGGCTTTTTTCCTGCCTGAGGCGGTAAATCTGGTACAATCCCCGATGGCTGAAAAAGACCAACAAAGCCAGGGCCAATCCCAAGGCCAAAGTAATAACGGCCACTGACTTGGGGTTAAGTCTGCTCTTGCCCGCGATCCCTGGTTTACCCTCGGTCTTCACCGGCGCTCTCCCCCTTTGCGCTTGAGCTATTTTGGATGAAAATCCAGGGTGATGCAATGAAAAAGTGAGCATTTCCTGGTTATGGGGGATTTTTCCCAAATCCCCGGTCATGGCGGCGAGGAGCCCGTTGTCTGCTTAATTCCTTTTAATTCCTTGGCCTTAGGGCGCGCCCCGGCTTTCCGGTTTTCAGGTATGGATGCCCTTCAAAGCGGCTTGGCGAGTGGTTGACAGAAGGTGGCAAAGTGACTACATTTGCCCCATGGCGACTTTGCCCCCTCTCGCGGTTACCGGCATCGGCTCCGTCCCGTATAGGGATGCTCAAGAAGCCGTGGCCCAGATTCTTAAGCACATTCCGGAGATACCCTTCTGGCCGCAGCTTGTCCGGTTAGGCTTCCGGGAGGAGATGGTGGCCCAGGGAGCCGGGGGACTGCCGGGATTGAAAGTGGACCTGGAAGCCAGACAAGTGGTGGTCGACCCTGATGTCTCCCGGGAGTTGGCCCTGGCCCAGTTCTATGAGACGCTATGGGCCGGCGGGCTGGAGCCCTTTGGCCTCTCCTTGGAAGAAGCCCAAGGGTTCCATACCCTGATGTCCCGGATAACCGAGGGCGGCAACGGATCCATCGCCCTGAAAGGGCAGGTGGTGGGGCCGGTGACTTTTGCCGGCATGGTGAAAGACCGCACCGGCAAGCCCATTCTTTACGACCGTGAACTTACCCAGGCGGTGTCTCAGGGTCTGGCCCGCAAGGGCGCCTGGCAGGCCGAGCAGTTCCGGCAGGCTGGGCGGGAAGCCGTGGTGTTTTTCGATGAGCCCATTCTCACGGGTTTTGGTTCCGCTTTTCTCCCGGTTTCCCGGGAAGAAGCGGCCACCATGCTGACCGAGACCATTGAAGCAGCCAGGGAATCAGGACCCCTGTATGTGGGAGTGCACTGCTGCGGCAACACCGACTGGGCCCTGCTCCTGGAGGCGCCTATCGATATCCTGAGTTTTGATTCATACGGCTTCTTTGATCATCTGCTCCTCTACGACAAGGCCCTTACCGGCTTTTTCCAGCGGGGGGGATACCTGGCCTGGGGGCTGGTGCCCACCGGAGAAGAGTTGGCCCAGGAAACCGGGGATAGTCTCTGGCAGCGGTTCGTCTCCCAGGTGGAGCGGCTGGCCAAATTGGGGCCGGGGCCTGCGGCAATCCTCGGCCACTCCCTGTTAACCCCGGCCTGTGGGTTGGGATATCTCAGTCCCGAGGCCGCGACCCGGGCGCTGAGGCTTCTTTCGGAACTGAGCCATCGGGCCCGCCAATGGCTGTCGGACTTATAACGGGCGTCGCCAACTTCAGCCGCCCTGACAATTCACAAAACCTCAGATTTTGGGGAGGGGGTATGCTTCCCTTGGGAAGAGCTTGTCATCTTCAGGGGGAAATCACCCCGGTTTCATGAAGGCTTAACTTGGCATTTGGTGGTTATTGTTGCCGGGGGGTGCGGGCAGGACGCGGCCTTGAAGGTTTTTGCCGGAAACTGCCGGGGGAATCATGAAAGTCAAAGATATCATGGTAAAGGAAGTGGCCACCTTAGGGGTAGATGATGAACTCAGCCTGGCCAACGACATTATGCGGCTGGGGCGCATCCGCCACCTGCCTGTGGTCTCTGGCGAGGAGCTGGTGGGGATTATTTCGGAGCGGGACCTTTTTCGCAGCTCTCTGGCCCAAGCCCTGGGCTACGGCAACAAGGACAGCCGAGAGATCATGAAAACCCTGCGCATCAAGGATGTCATGGTCAGGCAGGTGGTTACCGTCTCCCCGGAGATGGAGCTCAAGGATGCGGTGGCTCTCATGGTGGAGCGCAAGATCGGCTGCCTGCCCGTGGTCCAAAACAACAAACTCATCGGTCTGATCACCGAGACTGACGTTCTGCTGCAATATTGCCGGGACTTGGGCGGGTGTCCTACGCCAGAGCTAATAACTGAATAAACTGCTTCATAGTGCGGGGTTCGCAGGCCAGCCCCCGGGCGCCCCGCTTTTCCTGGAGAATTTTCAGCGCGGCGAAGGGACTATGGGCCGGCCGTTGGGGCCGGAAGGTGGTGAGACCGTCGTAAATTTCCAGGATGAACAGAATCCTGGTGTAGGGGTGCTGGTTTTTCAGGGGGAGCCCCTGGGGGTAGCCGGTGCCGTCAGCGCTTTCATGGTGCTCGAGGACCAGGCGCAGGCAGTCCACCGGAATTTCTGGATTTTTCTGGAGGAGGCGGAAGCCCAACCTCGGGTGACGGCTGAGAATCGCCTGTTCCTCTGGTTCCAGCGGCGTGGTTTTATTGACAACTTCTTCACTGAGATGGGTCAGCCCCACATCATGGAACAGCCCTGCCAGCCCGAGTAAGATAGTATCCTGCATTGGTTTCTTCAAGAACCCCATAAAGGCCATGCCCATGATGCTGACGTTCACCGCATGGTTATACAAGGTGTAGTCCCGGTGGAGCATGTCCCAGACCAGGTTCCAGGGGAAGTCTTCTTTTTTCAAGAAGTTGGCCAGGTTCTCCAAGGACTTCTTGACCAACTTGGCATTGGGGCCCAGGCAGGGGTTTTTCAGAGCCCGGCGTAGGCTCAACGAGAGATGCTCTCTCAGGATGCAAAATTTTCCTTGGTAGTGCTCCGGGTCGGCGCTGGTCAGGAGCATATGGTTGTTGAGATAGGCCACGACCCGGTCCAGGTCTTTTTCGTGGAAGTAGAGGTGCTCGATTTCCGCCCGCGCCAATGATTCCACCCAGGGCCGCTGCAAATTTTCCCCTTCTTCCAGATAAGGGAAATACTTGATTTCCCCTTTCTCCCCTTCGCTCACCTTGAGATAGACCGGAAAGGTAATCCTTTGATCCGCCATCAACGCCCGGATAAGTATAGGAAGATAGGGGGAGTTTTCCTGTCTGGGGGTGGGGCGGCGGAGTATTTTCAGGTTTTCCTTCAGGAACTGTTGCCTCAGGCTGGAAATGTCCATGGTTGTCCCTTAGGTTTCCTTAAGCAGTCTCTGTCGTTTATCGGCTCGTCGCGGGGGAAACTTAAGATTGCCGCTTAGAGGAAGGGAATCAAAGATCGGGGGGAAGGCGAAGAGGGAAAAGGCGAAAGGAGAGACTCAGACGAGCTTTTCAGCCCTTCCCCTTTTCCCCGGTTGCCTCCCATACCCCCAAGGCCGCCGCCTTTCAGGAAAAACGGCCTCAAATGTAGGTGAGCCACTGCTGGTAGCGGGGGTCTTGCCCCTTGACCACCGCGAAAAAGGCGGTCTGGAGCTGTTTGGTCAACGGACCCGGCGTGCCGGGGCCGATGAGGCGGCCGTCCACCTCCCGCACCGGGGTGACTTCGGCTGCGGTGCCGGTGAGAAAGGCCTCATCGGCCAGGTACAGATCGTCCAGGGAAAATTTGCCTTCCCGGGCCGGGATACCCGTATCCCGGGCCAGGGTCAGCACCGCATCCCGGGTGATGCCCGGCAGGATGGAGGTCAGAGGCGGCGTCCGCAGAACGCCGTTTTTCACCATAAAGATATTTTCTCCGGAGGCCTCGGAGACATATCCCTCGTTGTCCAGCAGTATGGCCTCGTCATATCCGGCCTGCAACGCCTCCCGCTTGGCCAGGATGGAGTTGACGTAATTGCCCACGGTCTTGGTCTTGGTCATCATGATGCGCACATGGTGCCGGGTGAACGCCGAGGTCTTCAACCTGATCCCTTTGGCGAGCCCCTCCTCCCCCAGGTAAGCGCCCCATAGCCAACTGATGATAGCCACCCGGATGGGATTGGCCCCGGGGTTCAGCCCCATGACGCCATCGCCGACAAAGACCAGGGGGCGGAGGTAGGCCTCTTTCTGCTGGTTCAGGCGCAGAATCTCAAGACAGGCGGCCTCCACCCGGGCTGCGGGAAAGGGGATGGCCAACTGCATGACGTGGGCCGAGTCATACAGGCGCTGAATGTGCTCCTTGAGCCGGAAAATCGCGGTGCGGCCGTCATGACAATGGTAGGCCCGGATGCCTTCGAAGACCCCCAGTCCATAGTGCAGGGTGTGGGTCAGAATGTGTACTCTGGCTTCGTCCCAGGGGATGAAGTCGCCGTCCAGCCAGATATACTTCGCTTTTTCCACCATACGTGTCATCCTCCCAGGAAATAGATAATTTTTGTATCTCAGACAGGGCCAGATGTCAAACCCCCGGTGAGAGTTTTAATTGCAGGAATGTGAACTTTTCCGGTAAGATGCAGCCATGCAACCTTTGCGGGTCGGAGTCATCGGGGTCGGATACCTGGGGCGCTTCCATGCCGACAAATACGCGGCAATGCCCGAGGTCAAACTGGTGGGCGTGGCCGACCTGGTCTGGGACCGGAGCCGGGAGGTGGCCCGGGCCCTGGGCACCGAGGCCTTCGCCGACTACCGTCTGCTGATCCCCCAGGTCGAGGCGGTGAGTGTGGCCGTCAACACCCCGGACCATTACCTGGTGGTGCGGGAAGCCCTGGAGGCCGGCCTCCACGTCTTGGTGGAGAAGCCCCTCACCGCCACCGTGGCCGAGGCCGACGACCTCCTGAATCTGGCCGCCGAGCGCGGCCGCATCCTCATGGTGGGCCACCTGGAGCGCTTCAACAGCGCCATGGTGGAACTGAGAACGCGGACCACCATGCCCCGCTTCATCGAGAGCCACCGCCTGGCGTTTTTCAAGGAACGAGGCACCGACGTGGACGTGGTCCTGGACCTGATGATCCATGATCTTGACCATGTCCTGAGCCTGGTTCACTCCCCGGTCACGGAAATCCGCGCCGCCGGCGTCTCCGTGCTCACCTCCACCGTGGACCTGGCCAACGCCCGGCTCGAATTCGCCGACGGCTGCATCGCCAACCTTACGGCCTCCCGTATGTCGCTGAAAAGTATGCGGCGGTTCCGCCTTTTCCAGCCGGATACTTACCTGGCGGTGGACTTTGAGGCCCAGGAACTGACTATTGCCCAGCGCCGGGAAGGCGCCACCGGCCTCATTCCCGGAGTAGCCCTGGACATAAGGCGCTTTCCCCGGGAAGACGCGTTGCTCAAGGAAATCCAGGCTTTCGTCCACTGTGTGAGAAACCGCGTTCCCGTTCCCGTCAGCGCCGCGGAGGGCAGGGCCGCCCTCAAATTGGCGGAGGATATCATCGCGGCCATGCGCAAGGCCAAGGTATGAGCAGGAAGGCAGATATTGATTTGAGGGAAGGGCCGGGGGATGGCGAATCCCTCCTCCATCCCTCAAACTCCCCTCCCAATTACCTAGGCCGGGTGGGGAAGGGGAGGACTCGTCCCTGGACAATTTTGATAATCGCCGGAGAAGCATCCGGAGACCGCCACGGTGCTGATTTAGTAGCGGAGATCAAAAAACTTTTGCCCCAAGCGCGATTCATCGGCATCGGGGGGGAGGCCCTGGCCGCGCAGGGGGTGAAACTCCTGGCCCAAGCCGAAGATTTGGCCGTGGTGGGCTTGACCGAAGTAGTGGGAAGGCTTCCCGCCGTGGTCCAGGCCCTCAAGGAGGTGGGCCGCAGCCTTAGGGAGGAGCGCCCGGACCTCGCCATCCTTATAGATTTTCCCGATTTCAATTTCCTGGTGGCTCGAATGGCCAAGTGGCGGGGGGTGCCGGTGATGTACTACATCAGTCCCCAGGTGTGGGCCTGGCGCCGCCAGCGGGTCCGCACGATCGCCCGCCGGGTGGACCGCATGGTGGTGATCTTTCCCTTTGAAGAAGATTTTTACCGCCGACAAGGTGTGCCGGTTACCTTTGTGGGACATCCTTTCATGGAGAATTTGCCGGACCTGCCCGACCGGCAAATACTCCTGAAGAATTGGGGTCTGGACCCGGAACGCCTCACATTGGCCCTGCTGCCCGGAAGCCGGGGCAGCGAAATCGAGCGCCACCTGCCCACCATGCTTACCGCAGCCCGACTCATCCGGCAAGTCGTCAGCGAGACGCAATTTCTTCTGCCCCTGGCCCCCGCCGCGCCCCGGGAGATGGTGGAGGAATTGATGGAAAGATTCTTGGAGGGAGGACCAGGGAAAGCTGTTCCCTGCCCTACCCCCAAGACCCCCTCCCAGCCCTTTAAGGGGTTGGGGGCGGGGGTTCGGGAGAGGGTGGAGAAGCTTGCAGCCCCTGGCCCCCTTCCCCAACTGGCAGGCCTGCATGTCCTGCAGGGGCAGGCCTATGCAGCCTTGCGAGCGGCCCACCTGGCGGTGGTGGCTTCGGGCACGGTGACGGTGGAAGCGGCCCTGGCCGGGACGCCCACAGTCATCATTTACCGCCTGGCTCCTCTGACCTTTCAGGTGGCCAGACGCCTCATCCGGGTGGCTCACATCGGCATGGCCAACCTCCTGGCCGGAAAGGAGCTTTTCCCGGAACTCATCCAGGATGAGTTTACCGCCGAAACCTTGGCCCGGGAACTTCTCCGCTGGATCAAGGAACCGCAACGCCTGGAAGAGCTGCGGCAGGGGCTGACGAGAGTAGTGGAACGCCTGGGTCCGCCCGGGGCTTCCGCGCGAGCGGCCCGGGTGGCTCTGGACCTGATAGGGACTTATGCTCCGCCAAAATAAGCTTAATTCGGGACAAAGGTGATCACATGTTCAAGAAGATTCAGACGTTGTTAGGCCCCGAGGCTGAGGACCTCCTGAATTACCAATGCAAGGGCTTCCTCAAGGACAATCTGCACCTCCCCGGTCCGGATTTCCTGGATCGGGTGTTTGTGCCCAGCGACCGGCCCATCGGAGTGCTCCGGTCCCTGGCTGCCATGTTCAATCACGGCCGCCTGGCGGGCACAGGATATCTGGCTATTTTGCCGGTGGACCAAGGAGTGGAACATTCCGCCGCGGCCTCTTTTGCCCCCAATCCCATCTACTTTGACCCGGAAAACATTGTCAAGCTGGCCATCGAAGGCGGTTGCAGCGCCGTAGCCTCAACCCTGGGGGTCCTGGGCGCGGTGGCCCGCAAGTACGCCCACAAGATCCCTTTCATCGTCAAGATCAACCATAACGAACTCCTGACTTACCCGGCGATGCATGACCAGACGCTGTTTGCCCGGGTGGAACAGGCCTTCTGGATGGGCGCGGTGGCGGTGGGGGCCACGGTCTATTTTGGCTCGGCGGAATGCCGCCGCCAACTCCAGGAAGTCAGCCAGGCCTTTGAGAAGGCCCACGAACTGGGAATGGCGACGATTCTTTGGTGCTATCTGCGAAATCCCGCCTTCAAGACGCCGGCCAAGGATTTTCATACGGCCGCGGACTTGACGGGCCAGGCCAACTATCTGGGAGTGACCATCGAGGCCGATCTTGTGAAACAGAAGCAACCCACGCTTAACGGGGGTTATAATGTCATCAACTTCGGGCACACCCACCCCCGGGTCTATTCGGAGCTGGCGGGCACTCACCCCATTGACATGACCCGCTACCAGGTGGCCAACTGCTTCATGGGCCGGGTCGGACTCATCAATTCCGGGGGGGCCTCCGGGGCCAACGACCTGGCCGAAGCGGTGCGCACCGCGGTGATCAACAAGCGGGCCGGGGGCACGGGACTGATCACCGGGCGCAAGGCCTTCCAACGGCCCATGAAGGAAGGGGTGGCGCTGTTGCAGGCCATTCAGGACGTGTATCTGTGTCCGGAGGTGACAGTGGCGTAAGGGGAGCCGTCAGCAGTCAGCAGCCGACGGCAGTCGGCGCAGAGGCTAACCCTAAAGAGGGCCGAAGGTTCATATCCGACTGATTTTAATCATTCTTACCTGACTGCTGACTGCTGGCCGCTGGCTGCTGGCTGATCATATCTTTTGCCGGGAGAAATAATGTTTACCGGACTGGTGGAAGGCGTGGGCGAGATTGTCGAGCTGAGGCGCCTGGCTGAGGGGTTGCGCCTGGCCGTGGCGCCCCCTTTCCCTGTGGCGGAACTGGACTTGGGGGAGTCCGTGGCGGTCTCCGGGGCCTGCCTTACGGTGGTGGCGGTGCAGGGCCGGGCCTTTCAGGTGGACGTCTCCCCTGAAACCCTGGCCCGCAGCACCCTGTCAGCCAAGCAGGTGGGGGACCGGGTGAACCTGGAGCGGGCCCTGCGCCTGGGGGACCGGCTGGGGGGACACCTGGTCACCGGCCACGTGGACGGCCTGGGGGTGCTGAAAGAACGAAGGCAAGGCCCTCAACACCTGGAACTTGCCTTTGGGCTTCCCGCCCCCCTGGCCCCCCTGGTCATTGAGAAGGGCTCCATTGCGGTGGATGGGGTGTCCCTGACGGTGAATGCAGTTCGGGATCAGGTCTTTACGGTTAACGTCATCCCCTTTACGGCCAGGGACACTACCTTGGGCGGCCTCAAAGTGGGCGACCGGGTCAACCTGGAGACCGATATCATCGGCAAGTACGTGGCCCGGCTCCTGGGGCCGCACCTGCCTTCAAAATCGGGCCTGACCGAGGAATTTCTGGAACGCCACGGGTTTCGTTAAAAAAATACCCCTGGTTGCGGAAGGCAGGGTAAGATATTATAGAATGATAAGATTTTTGAACCCGGAGGCGCGGCCTTTCATGGCGTTATCATCTATAGAAGACGTAATTCAAGACATTCGCCAGGGCAAGATGGTCATTCTGGTGGATGATGAAGACCGGGAAAACGAGGGCGACCTGGCCATGGCCGCCGAGCTGGTAACCCCGGAGGCCATCAACTTCATGGCCCGCTATGGCCGGGGTCTGATCTGCCTAGCCCTGGCCCCGGATATCGTGGAGAGGCTGCAGCTCAAACCCATGGTGCGGGACAACCAATCTCCCTATCAGACCGCGTTCTGCGTATCCATCGAGGCCCGCCGGGGAGTGACCACCGGCATATCCGCGGCGGACCGGGCCACCACCATCCGGACCGCGGTGGCGGATGACGCCAAGCCCGACGACTTGGTGAGCCCGGGCCATGTTTTTCCGCTCCGGGCCCGCAAAGGCGGCGTGCTGGTGCGGACCGGCCAGACCGAGGGGTCCATGGACCTGGCCCGGCTGGCCGGACTCAAGCCCGCTGGGGTGATCTGCGAGATCATGAAAGATGACGGCACCATGGCCCGCATGCCGGACCTGGAGAAGTTCGCGGCCGAACACCACTTAAAGATCGCCACCATCGCGGATTTGGTGGCCTACCGCCTCAGGAACGAATCCTTCGTGCATTGCCGGGCTGCGGCCAAACTGCCTACCTATTACGGCGAATTCACCATCTACGGCTACGACAATGATATTGACGACAACCAGCATGTCGCCCTGGTAAAAGGGGAGATAAACCCGGAAGAGCCTATCCTGGTCAGGGTCCACTCCGAGTGCCTGACCGGCGACGTTTTCCACTCCCTGCGTTGCGACTGCGGCGATCAACTGGAGTCGGCCTTGGCCCAGGTCGAAAAGGAGGGCAGGGGGGTCATTCTCTATATGAACCAGGAGGGCCGGGGCATCGGGCTGTTGAATAAGATCAGGGCTTACGCCCTGCAAGACCAGGGCGCGGACACGGTGGAGGCCAACGAGGCTTTGGGTTTTAAGGCCGATCTGCGGGATTACGGCATCGGCGCCCAGATTCTCCGGGACTTGGGAGTGAGAAAGATGCGCCTCATGACCAACAATCCTAAAAAGATCATCGGCCTGGAAGGATACGGCCTCCAGGTGGTGGAAAGGGTCCCCCTGGAAATCCCGCCCAACCGGGAGAACCGCAACTATCTCAAGACCAAGTGCGTGAAGCTGGGCCACATGCTCAAATTAGTGTGAGGTGGAGCCGATGAATGTGCTGGAAGGCAAATTGGCAGGCGAAGGCTTCAAGTTCGCCCTGGTGGTAAGCCGGTTCAATTCCTTCATTACCGAACGCCTGCTGGATGGGGCCCTGGATTGCCTCAAACGCCACGGGGTGGCAGATTCCGGCCTCACCGTGGTCCGGGTTCCGGGGGCCTGGGAAATTCCCCTGGTGGCCAAAAAACTGGCCCAAAGCAAGGCCCACAACGCAATTATCTGTCTGGGCGCGGTGATTCGGGGTTCCACCCCTCACTTTGATTACGTGGCGGCTGAAGTGAGCAAGGGCATTGCCCAGGTGTCGCTGGAAAGCGGCGTGCCTATCCTGTTCGGCGTGCTTACTACCGACACGCTGGAACAGGCGGTGGAGCGGGCCGGAAGCAAGGCCGGCAACAAGGGCTTTGCTGCGGCCGAGTCGGCTCTGGAAATGGTCAACCTCCTCAGGGAGATGGGGGGCTGACCCTTGTGGCGGGCATTTCCCGCAGCCGCTGCCGGGAGTTGGCCTTACAGGTCCTCTACCAGGCCGAGTATATCGGTCACCGGCAAGGGGAGGCAATTAGATTCTACCGGCATTTTCAGGAGCGCGAGAAGGTGCCGCCCTACCTGGTAAAGCTGGTGGAGGGCGTGGCGGCCCACCAGGAGGAACTGGACGCCCTTATCCGCCAATATTCCGAGCATTGGCGCCTGGAACGCATGGCCGCGGTGGACCGCAACCTGCTCCGGCTGGCCCTTTATGAACTTCTCTATGAACCCGAAATCCCGGCCAAGGTGGTCATCAATGAGGCCGTGGAACTGGCTAAACGGTTCGGCAGCGAGGAATCCGGCGCTTTCATCAACGGCATTCTGGATCGGATCCGCCAGTCAGTGCAACGGGAAATCTAGCTTCGCTGGCAAAGGAAGAACTTAACCGATCAGGAGGGAAAGGGAACAAGATGAAAAGGGTGGTGATGGTGATACTGAGTCTTTTTCTGGCAGCCACGGCCTGGGCTCAAAGTCAAACAACCCCCAAAAACTCCAACCCCCCGACCGCTTCACCCCAGTCCGCCACTCAGAAATCCAGCAATGCCAGCATACTGGAGAAGGCCAAACAGAAGCTGGAAGAAGGCAAGAAGAAACTGCAGCACGATATCGACAAAAATACCCATAAGGTCAGAGACTCGAGCCCTGTGTTCGGCGTCCGGGGTTGACGGCCTGAGGGCCCTTGCGTTATCGGCGCCAAAAGGAGGCATGCTAAGAATGAAGAAGTTCTTGACTCTGGTGGTATTGTTGGCATTTGTGGTCTCTCTTTGTGGGTGCGCCACTCCCAGCGGCACCTATGAGCCGGTGAAGTCCACCGCCGCCGGGGCGGCCGGAGGCGCGGCGGCCGGCGCGGCTATCGGCTCCATAATCGGCGCGGCCACCGGCTCCCCCGGCACCGGGGCCTGGGTCGGCGCGGCCACCGGGGCCATTGCCGGGGGCCTTGCCGGGGCTTTGTATGCCAGACATATGAACCAGCAGATGCGGAACCGGGAGGCCGCGGCCCGGCAGTACAATTACACCCCGTCTCAGGGGGTGCTGGTGGACGTGAGCGAGGCCACGGCCACGCCCGCAACGGCGCGGCCCGGTCAAACCGTGGATCTGGCCATGACTTACACTATCCTTAATCCGGATAACAGCCCCACCCAGGTCACCCTTTACCGGGAAGTGCGGTTCAACGGGCAAACGGTGGGGCAGCCTCACGCAGTTCAGGTGGTCAACCAGAACGGCACCTTTCAGGACCGGGTCTCTTTTGCGGTTCCTCCCAACGCCGTCCCCGGAACCTATACGGTCAGCAACCGGGTCATGAGCAGCTACGGCGGGGCGGAGCGCACCACCTCGTTTGTCGTGCAATAGCCCGGAGCTGAGAAAAAAACGGGAAATCCCTCTGGGGCAGTCTAGTTCTGCCTTTACCAGGTAATGATTTTTGACAATCCCCTTATTCCCCTGGCGCTGGACCTGGCGTCGCCGACCCCCGAGACCCGGCTTCGGGCCGCCCGGCGGCTGGCCCAACAGCTTGCGGTGCCCGGGTTTCTGGAGACCCTCCGGGGCCAGCGCCTCACCTGCCTGCTGTATCACACATTGACCCAATTCAACCGGGAAGAGGTGGGGGAGATCCCGCTCCTGGAGGAGCTGCGCCGGGATTACCTGGCGGGCCTGAGAGGATACCGGAATCAAATGAGGGAGGCCTGCTCCCTGGCTCGAGAGCTGTCCGAATCCGGGGTGGAGATCATTTTGCTGAAAGGCGCGGATATCCGCCACCGCCTGTATGATGATCCCGTTTGCCGGCCGATGTCGGATCTGGATGTGCTCATCGCGCCTGCTGACCTGGAAAAGGTCCGGGCTTCCCTGGAGCAGCAGGGCTATACCCTGATCTCCCGGGACCTGGACCTGCGGCCCGGCTTTACGGCGCGGTTCGGCTGGGTCGTCTGCTACCAGTCGCCGGGGGGAGGTTTGCCCCAAGTGGATGTGCATTGGGAAATTCAGGAAGCCGGAACCTTTTTCCGTCTGCCCTATCCCCCTCTGCGAGCCCGGGCTGTGCCTTTGGAACTGCACGGGGTGCCGGTGCTGGTTTTGGCTCCGGAACACCTCATCATGCATCTGGGCCTCCATATTTTTGATGAGCTCGAAGAGGCCTATGTTTTGAAGATTGTCGATTTATACCTGGCCCTGCGTCGCTTTTCCCTGGATTGGGCCTTGTTTTGCGAAGATGCGGCCAGGTTTCGCCTGCAAGAACCGGTATTGTGGATTTTGCGGGAAATGGCCCGCTGGTGTCCGGATCTGGTGCCGACTGCGGTTTTGGAAGAGCTTGGCGAACATCGTCCCGGGTGGGCCGAAAGGTTTATCATGCGCCGTCAGGCCGGCGGCATGCTGGTTTCCTCCCTCATGGCCCTGTGGGCCCATCGGCCGCTCAGGACCTGGCCTTCGTATTTTCTGGCCAAAATCTGGCCCAGCAGTTCATTCCTGAAGGCCAACGCCCATTTCTTTGCAGGCCGCAAAGATTACCTGCGCCATATCATGGGACGGACTAGCAGGAAGACCTAAAAGGCGCGTGCCGGGCCTAGGGGGAGATGATAAGAGGCGGAGCTATTGACAGCACCAGGCGCTTTTGATAAAAGAACATTTTATTCTCCTTGCTCTGGGCGCAGGGTCCCAGGGCTAAAAATCCGCGAGGAGGATCAATGCGAAGGTACGAGACCGTCTGGGTGGTCAACGGCGACCTGCCGGATGAAGACGTCAAAGCCACCATCGACAAGTTTACCAAAGTCATCACCGGTCAGGGCGGCACCCTGGTGAGCGTCGAGGAATGGGGGCGCCGCAAGCTGGCTTACAAGATCGAGGGCGCGGTCAGGGGCTATTACGTCCTGGCTGATTTTGCCGGCCTGCCCGCCACAGTGAAGGAACTGGAGCGGAATTACCGGATTGATGACCGCGTAATTCGCTATCTCACCATTAAGAAATCCGACAAGGTGGACCTGGCGGCCCTGGAGGCGGAAATTGCCGCTAAGGCCAAGGAAGCGGCCCGGCTCCAGAGCGAGCGGGAAGCGGCTTCCGAGGCGGCCGCCACGGCGGCTGCGGCCGAAGCCTCTGCGCCCTCCACGCCGATGGAACCCGCAGAATCTGCCTCGATATCCATTCCGGCAACCGAGGCGGCGGAAGCCGAGTCCGCCGTCGAACCGGATAAGGAGGCCTGATCATGCCGGCAGTGCCCCGACGCAGACGCAAACAGTTTTATGTGCGGCGGAAGGTCTGCCGCTTTTGTGTGGACACCAAGCTGCTGATTGATTACAAGGATGTCGCCACCCTTCGGCAGTTCATCACGGAGCGGGGGAAGATAATCCCTCGGCGCATTTCCGGGAATTGCGCCCGTCATCAACGCCACCTCACCCGGGCCATCAAACAGGCCCGGCTCCTGGCGTTGATGCCGTATGTGCCATCCCCGCCGCCCACATAACATATCAGGGAGGAGGGTCTTGGCAGGCAGCCGGTGGCTTTTTTGGTCCTGCGGCTTGATCACCCTTCTGGCGCTCATCCTGTTCGGACGCACAAGCCCGCTGGCCAGCGTGGTCCTGGGCATCTGGCTGCCGTTGCCCATCCTCCTGGTGGGTTGGCGCCTGGGAACAGGAAAAGCCGCACTCCTGGCCCTGGTCGGAGCCCTGTTCGTTGTGGCCCTGACCCCCGGGCTGGCCGCTTGGCAGGATGACGCGGGCCTATGGGCGATTTTGCTCATGGGCCTGTTGCTTGTGATTTGGCGCTGCCGGGGTTGGCCCGAAGGATCGGGCATCATGGTCACGGTGGCCTTCTTGGGGCTCCTGTCCCTGGGCTTTTTCCTGGGCCAAGCCTACTTCCAGGGCCTTACTCCGGCGCAGCTCTGGCAGGGCCGGTCCCAGGAATTAGGCAATGCGCTTACTGCGATGTTGGCTGATGCCGGGGTGAGCATCTCGGACCTCAAGCTGATGGGGCTGCCGCGCGTGGAGCTCCAGGACTTGTTGATCCAGGTCCTGCCAGCCCTGGTATTGATCAACTATGCCCTGACTGCCTGGATCAACGTCCTGGTGGGCCGGAAGCTGGCCCAGGCCTGGGGTTGGGCCGACCAGGGGGAACCTCTTTCCCTGTGGGCCAGTCCGGAGTGGCTGGTCTTTTTTCTGGTGGCGGCCGGCTTTTCCTTGCTGGTGCCGGTGGCCTGGGTGCGGCAAACCGGCCTGAACCTCATCCTGATACTTGGGTTCATGTATTTCTGCCAAGGAATTGCCGTGATTGCCGCTCTTCTCCAGCGCTATCAGCTGCCCCTGGTCTTGCGCGGCGTGGTGTATTTTCTGGCCTTTATGAACCCCTTGATGATCGTGGTGATGATCCTCGGGCTGACGGACCTCTGGCTGGATTTCCGCATGCTTCAACCCCCCCGGGAGCCATAAGCATGATATAGTTTCTTTTTTTCGGTAGAAAAAATAAGCAGTAACAAGAAAAAAGTTTGTTTCAGGCAAGAACGGATATTGGCAGAGGAGAAAGCCGTGAAAGTTATTCTGACCCAGAACGTCCCCTCGCTGGGAGCCCCTGGCACGGTAGTGGATGTGGCCCGGGGCTATGCCCGGAATTTCCTCATTCCCCAAGGCAAAGCCATGGAGGCCAGCCCCGGCAACATCGCGCGCTTCGAGGCGCAGCGTTCCAAGGTGGAGCAGCAGCTAGAGCGGCAAAAAGAGGCAGCCCGGGAATTGGCCGCCCGCCTGGCGGAGGTGCGTCTCACCATTGCTCAGCGGGTGGGTGAAGCCGAGCGCCTTTATGGCTCGGTGACCACTGCAGCCATCGCCCAAGCTCTGGCCGACAAGGGCTTCAACATCGACCGCAAGCAATTGGAGCTGACTGAGCCCATCAAACAGTTGGGAACGTATTCGGTCACCGTGCGCTTGGCCCCCGAAGTAAAGGTTCAGGTCCAGGTGGAGGTAGTTCCCGAAAAATCCTGAGCCGCATCCCAATCCGGCTAACCGCCAGGTCCATTTTCCGGCGATTGAGACGCCGGCCTTTCTGGAGGCCACATGGCGAGAGCATCAAAACGCGCCGCCGCTGCCACCGGGGAGGGCCCGCCGACCCCGGCCGGCCAAACCCCCCCCGCCAATCTGGAGGCCGAGCAAGCCGTATTGGGGGCCATTCTCCTTCGGGCTCAGGTCATGGACCAGGTCGCCGACCTCCTGACCCCCCAAGATTTTTACCGGGCCGGACACGGCCACATCTTCCAGGCTATGCTGGATCTGTGGGGCCGGGGAGAACCGGTGGACCTGGTGACCACGACCGCGCTTCTGAAGGAACGGGGCCGTCTGGAGGAGGTGGGGGGACCGGTTTTCCTGGCGGCCCTGAGCGAACACGTGGGCACCGCAGCCAACGCGTTGTATTATGCCCGCTTGGTCCACGAAAAAGCCGTGCTGCGCCGCCTCCTCGAATGCGCCCAGAACATCGCCCAATCCTGCCTGGCCCCGGTGGAAGATGTGGAAGAGTTCCTGGACCGGGCCGAGGCCGAGATCTTTCGGGTGGCGGAGAGCAAGATCCGGTTTGGTTTTCAGCCCCTGGGGACCCTGGTGGAACAGGAGGTGGCCACCCTCGAGTCCATCTGGCACCGGGACCGGGGGCGCATCACCGGGGTGCCCAGCGGTTTTCGGGATCTGGACACCCTCACCGCCGGGTTTCAGCCGGGGGACTTGATCATCATCGCCGCCCGGCCCAGCATGGGGAAGACCGCCCTGGCCCTGAACATCGCCTTCAACGCGGCTTATCAGGAGCAGGTGCCGGTGGCTTTTTTCTCCCTGGAAATGTCCAAAGAGCAGCTGGTGCGGCGACTCTTGAGCACCGTGGGGGAAATCGACGCGGCCCACTTGCGCCGGGCCTTCCTGACCGATGCTGAGTGGCAAAAACTTCAGGATGCCGCCAGTTTTTTAATGGATTGTCCCATTTATATCGATGACAGTCCGGCCGCCACCGTCCTGGAGGTGCGCAGCAAGGCCCGTCGCCTGCGGGCCGAAGACAAGTTGGGATTGATCATTGTTGACTATCTCCAGCTTATGAAGGGGGGGCCAGACGCCAACAGCCGGGAACAGGAAATTTCGGAAATATCCCGGTCGCTCAAGGCCCTGGCCAAGGAACTGAACGTGCCGGTCATCGCCCTGTCGCAGTTGAGCCGCAAAGTCGAAGACCGCAAACCCAAGATCCCGGAATTGGCGGACCTGAGAGAGTCAGGGGCCATCGAGCAGGATGCCGATGTCATCCTGTTTATTTACCGGGATGAAGTGTATAACGAGAGCTCCCCCGAAAAGGGCCAAGCCCGCATTCTTTTAAAAAAACAACGCAACGGCCCTACCGGAGAATTCCGCCTGGCCTTTCGGGGCCTGTACACCCGGTTTGACTCCTTCGAACCTGAGGAGCCCCAGGGTTATTCACCCTGACCTGTTCCCCCAGTAAAGCGGAAATGGCCGGTAGGAATTTGCGTCCCCTTCTCCCCGGCGGGCCCCATGGTGGGGGTGGAGCAAGTCACAAACGGCGATTTTAAGTAATCCGGCTTTAATATAAATAAGGCACTGGATATGGACCTCAAGACTTTGGAAGTGTTGGTGAAGGGGCTTGCCACGTATATCCCCGGGTATCAACGGCTTCTGGACAAATTCGGGTTTTCCTGCCCCGGGGGCACATCAGTGCGGAATACTGCTATTCTGTCTGGCTGGCGCACCTCCGGCTGGCCCGGGAAAACGGCTTGCTCACTGAACCGGTTGTAGTGGCGGAAATCGGCCCCGGCAATTCTTTGGGGGTGGGCCTGTGCGCCTTGCTGACGGGGGCGCAGATCTACTACGCCTTTGACCTCGAGGCCTATTCCAACACCGCCAGGAATCTCCAGATTTTCTCCGAATTAGTCAGATTGTTGAGATCGAAGAGCCGGGATTCCCTTTCCGGATCAGGGTTTCCCGAGGATATTCTTACCGAGGAACGCTTGGCCCGCTGTCTGGCGCCTCCTCGTCTGGACCTTATCAAGCAGTGCATTCACCGCCTGAATCAGCCGGTTGCCGGTTTCTATCTGGGTTACGTGGTGCCCTGGGACGATCCCACTGCGGTGAAGGAAAATTCCGTTGATATCATCCTGTCCCACGCGGTCATGGAGCACGTGGACGACCCTGAGGCTGTCTATCGGGTTTTGCACCGTTGGCTCAAGCCGGGGGGCTTCATGTCCCACCTGATTGACTACCGCAGTCACAATCTGTCCCGGACCTGGAACGGCCATTGGGCCTATTCCGAGCCTCTGTGGCGGCTGATGCGCAGCAAACGGCCGTATTTCATCAACCGGCTGCCCCATTCGGCCCATGCTGCCGCGATGCAGCACTGCGGCTTCAGGATCGCCGGAGAAATCAGGACCACGGACAACTCCGGGCTGCCGCGGGAGCAATTGGATTGCCGATTTAGGGGGTTATCGGAGGAGGACTTGACTACCGCCATTGGTCATTTCCAGGCGGTAAAACCCTGTTTGTGACCATTTTCGGGTTAATCAGGCAAGTCACTGCCAAACCTGGTCGCGGACCTTGGTTTACGCCGGCAATCTGGGCTGTTCGACCTTGCCCTCAAAAAAAAAGGGCCAGGAATAATTCCTGACCCTTGCTTTGTCGGGCGCTCAGGATCGCTTTACTCAGTCTTGACTTCGATGCGCCGGGGCTTGGCCTTTTCGGCCTTGGGCAGCGTCAAGGTGAGGACGCCGTTTTTAACAGTGGCCTCAATCTTGTTCTTGTCGATGAGTTCCCCTACCTGGAATTCCCGATAGTAATCGCCCACGGCATATTCCTGCACCAGCATGGTTTCCTTCTCAGAAGGCGGAGTTACCTCTCCGTGGATGGTGAGCAGATTTTCTTTGAGGTCCAGGGTCACTTTGTCTCCGGAAACGCCGGGCATGTCGGCCACCAGCACCAAGGCCTGGGGAGTCTCGAAGATGTCCACCGCAGGTAGAAAAACCCGGCCGGGGCGCACCCGCTCTCCTTTAGCGGGGGCTTCCTCTTTCGCCTTGGGGGTAAGTTCCTTTTCTGCCATAGTCAAATCTCCTTTATTCGCCTTTTACCGTGATTTTCCGGGGTTTGACCTCCTCCGGCTTGGTCAGGGTGATGGTGAGAACGCCGTCCTTGCACCTGGCCTCCACTTTGTTGGGGTCAACCGGGGAAGGCAACCGGAGCACCCGGCGGAAAAAGCCTGATTCCCTCTCCCGGCGGTGGTAATTGACGTTTTTCTCTTCCGGAGGGATCTTGCGTTCGCCCCGCAAGACCAGTTGTTGATCCTTCATGGTGATTTCCAGGTCTTCAGGGTTTACCCCCGGGAGCTCGGCGCGTACGTAAATATGGTCATGGTCTTCGGAGATGTTGACCAGGGGATAAACCCCCACCCGGCGAGGATAGAACTCCCTTCCCGTGAGATCCTGAAAAAGGCGATCCATCTGACGCTGAAGCCGTTCCAATTCCAGGAAGGGATCGCGGTCAAAGAAAATAGCCATACATTATCCTCCATATATCAGGGGGTTATGTTGTTTACCTCAAGGTAAGCAGCTATTGGCTTGCGGTCAAGATGCGACCTTGGAAAAAAAGAGAATTTTTAATAAATTAAACCCTTGATCATCTGGAAGAGGAGATTGCCATGAATTTTCCCTGGGAAGAGGTGACCTGGGTGTTGCTGGATATGGACGGCACCTTGCTGGATAAGCATTTTGATGATTATTTCTGGGAAACCCTGGTGCCCGAGGAATATGCCCGCCGGCAGGGACTTGACCCGGCCGCGGCCCGACAGGAGGTTTTTGCCCGGTATCGGCGGGAGGAAGGCACCCTTAACTGGACCGATATCGATTTCTGGTCCCGGGAGCTGGAACTGGACATACCTGCGTTAAAGGAATCCATCCGGCACCTTATCGAGGTCCACCCGGATGCCGAGGCTTTTTTGAAATTTTTACAAAAAATGCGGAAACGGGTGGCTCTGGTCACCAACGCCCACTGGAAGACGCTGGACCTGAAGATGGCCCACGTGGGCCTGCTGATCTATTTTGACGAGGTGGTCTCCTCCTTTGACCTCGGCGTGCCCAAGGAGGACGAGCGCTTTTGGGAAATCCTGCGGGAGCGGCTGCACTTTGAACCCGAACACGCCCTGCTGGTGGACGATAATGCCGATGTCCTGGCCGCGGCGCGCCGCTGCGGCATCCGCTACACTTTTTTTAAAGCCAGATCCAGCTCCCAACTCCCTCCCAACCCACATCCGGATTTCCCCACCATTGAGAGTTTCCACGAGCTGATGGCGTCAGCGGGCCGTGAGGAGTCTTCAGTAAGCGGCAAGCCCTAAAGGTTTGGTCGCTTTCTGATTACAGCTTCACGCCGGCACCCGCTTGATGCGGGCTCCCAAGGCTGCGAGCTTTTCGGTGAGGTGGGCATAGCCCCGGTCCAGGTGATAGATGCGGTGGACCTCGGTGGTCCCGTGCGCGGCCAAGCCGGCGATAATCAGGGAGGCTGAGGCCCTCAGGTCAGTGGCCATGACTGGTGCGCCGGAAAGGTGGCGGCGGCCCCGCACCACGGCCTGGTTGCCGGAAATGGTGATGTCCGCGCCCAGGCGCTTGAGTTCCCCCACATGGATGAAGCGGTCCTCGAAGATGGTCTCGGTGATCACGCTGGCCCCTTTGGCCACGCTCATAAGGGCCATAAACTGGGCCTGCATGTCGGTGGGGAAACCGGGGTAGGGGAGGGTCTTGACGTCCACGCCATGCAGACTGCCCCCACCTTGGACCTGGATGGCATCCCCTTCGACAGTAAAGCGTACTCCGGCCTCGTGCAGCTTTTCCAGGATGGCGGTAAGATGGGGCACCGGGGCTTTGGTAACAGTCACCTGGCCCTGGGTGATGGCTGCGGCCGCCAGATAGGTGCCGGCTTCGATACGGTCGGACATGACGGTGTAAGAGGCCGGCCGCAGGCCATCCACCCCGCGGATGGTCAGGACGTCGGTGCCGATGCCGTCGATGTCGGCCCCCATGGCCACCAGGTACTTGGCCAGGTCGGCGACTTCGGGTTCCTGGGCCGCGTTTATCAGGCGGGTGGTCCCTTTGGCCAGGGTGGCGGCCATCATGAGGTTCTCAGTGCCGGTAACCGTGGGGATATCCAGGTGGATCTCCGCCCCGCGCAGGCGCTTGGCCTTGGCCTCCACGTACCCCTGGTTCAGGGTGATTTTCACCCCCATGGCCTCCAGGCCTTTCAGGTGCAGGTCGATGGGCCGGGCGCCGATGGCGCAGCCGCCGGGAAGGGAAACACTGGCTTGGCGGGCCCGGGCCACCAGGGGACCCAGGACCAGGACCGCGGCCCGCATGGTTTTCACCAGCTCATAGGGGGCCATCCAGCCGGTGAGTTGGGTGGAATCCACCACCAGGGGGTCGCCGTTGTCGAATTTCACCCCCATGATGCCCAGCAGGCGCTTGATGGTGCGGATATCCGCCAAGGGGGGGATGTTGTACAGCCGGTGGATCCCCGGGGCCAGAAGGGTCGCCGCCAGGATGGGAAGCGCGGCGTTCTTGGCCCCGCTGATGGCCACCTGCCCCTTGAGGGGTATCCCTCCTTCAATCACGATTTTGTCCATGGCCGGCCTGGTCCTAAATCTTCTACAAAGTCATTTTGATGTATATGGCAAGATCGCCCGGCTTGCAACCGATAATATGAGCCTGCTGCGAAAAGGGTCTTGAGGACAGGCTGCACCGGGAGTTAGGTTATTTAAATTTTTCTCCAGCTCCGGTTGACAGAGGGCCCTGGACAAATTACTTTGTGAACAAAGAGTTATACTTCCCAGGAGGGGGAGGCTTCGATGCTGTGCAGTCTTTCCACCAAACTCGGGCCCGAGGAGCTCAAGGCCATCAAGGCGTTGGAAGGCGAACTAGGTACGCCGGTTTTGGCCTTCTCCTGTCGCCCCGACCTCAAACCTGCGGCGGTCACCGGAGACCAGTTAAACAAAATCCAGGCCCTGGAAAGTAAACTGGGCCTCTCCCTGGTGGCGGTGGCGCGCTGAAGCTGGAGGTTTTAAGCCAGAATAATCCTGAAAGTCCGGGGCTGGGTTTGACCTCCCCGACGGCTTGAAAGGGACGGGTGGAACTCTGTGCCGCCCGAACAATCGGCCTTTAACTCCCGCACACCCCGCACCGGCGGCAGGTTTCCGGTCGGCAGGCCGGTGATTCTTTCCCGGCCAGGGCCAATTGGTATTCTTCCCAGAGGTATTCTTTTTTCAGGCCATGGTCCAGGAAATCCCAGGGAAAAAGTTCGTCGGGCCCCCGTTCCCGGTAAACAAAGAAGTCCGGATTTATGGGGCTTTGGCGCAGGGCTTTCGGCCAGCCGTGCTTCCAGGCCAACTGGAGCATATCTCCCACCCGGCGGTCCCCCCGGGCGATGAGGGCCTGAATGTAGGCCCATTTGGGGAGATCCGTGTGCATCCGCACTTCCTTGAGTCCTGAGAGCTCCTGGCGCAGGAGTTTCAGGCGCTGCTTGAGTTCTCGAACCTCCGTGAACGGGACCCACTGAAACGGGGTCCAGGGCTTGGGCACAAAGGAAGCAATACTGAGGGTGATTTGGCGGAACCTCCGGGCCCCTTTACTGTCCTTAATTACCCGGTGCTGCAAATATTTGGTCAACCGGGCGATTTCCCGCACGTCGTCCAGAGTTTCGGTGGGGAGGCCCACCATAAAATAGAGGCGGAGCTGGTCAATGCCCGCCTGGGCCAGAGCGACGGCCGCCCGGGCCAGGTCCTCCCCGGTGAGTCCCTTATTGATAACCCGCCGCAGTCTCTCACTGCCCGCCTCCGGGGCCAGGGCCACCGTTTTAACCCCGCCTCCGGCCAAGAGATCGGCCAGTTCGGCGTCCAGGGAATCGGCTCGCAGGGAGCCGATGCCCAGGGTGCCCCCTGCGGCTAGGATATAACGGCAAAGATCCTTGACCTCGGGGTGATCCGAGACCGCGGCGCCCACCAGACCAAGCTTGCGGCCCTGGTCCAGGCCCTGGTCCAGGACAGGCAGAAGGTCGCTCATCCTGCGGTCTCGGGGGGGGCGGTAGACGAAGCCCGCGGCGCAGAAGCGGCAGCCCCGGGAGCAACCCCGGCCCATTTCCACCAGAAACATTTCGCCCCACTCGCTTTTGGGCGCAACCAGGCGGCTGTGGGTGGCGACCCCGGCCAGGTCCGGCAGGTGGGGCACGACAACTCGTTCGGGATATCCCGGAACCGCCTCAACAGCCGCCAGGGTTCCGTCCGGGCGGTAGCGGGGCTGGTAGCCCGCGGGCACATAAATTCCTGGAAAATTTTGTGCCATCTCCCGCAGCAGAGCTCCACGGTCGCGCTCGGAAGAATTATCGGCCAGAAAATTCAGGGCCTCGATCGCGGCCACTTCCCCCTCTCCCAGGATAAAGGCGTCGATAACAGGCGTCAGGGGTTCAGGATTAAGGAAAGTGGCCACGCCGCCGGCCAGCACCAGGGGGTCTTCCGGCCCCCGGGCCGCAGCCGCCGGTGAAATCCCGGATTGGGCGAGGATTTGCAAGACCTTGGGATAATCCGCCTCAAAGGAGATGGAAAAGGCCACCGCGGCAAAATCCCGCAAGGGCCGCTGAGATTCGAGGCTGAGGATGGGGGTCCGGGTGCGCTGATACTCCGGCCACTCCTCCGGGGTGGGGAAAAACGCCCGCTCACAGGCCAGTCGAGGCTCTGCGTTGACCAGGTGATACAGAGTCTGGAAACCCAGGTTGCCCATGGCCACCGGGTAGATTTCCGGGAAAACCAGGGCCAGGGGCCAGCGCGCGCCCCAATCGCGGACAACCGCCCCTTTTTCCTGGGCCAAAAGCTTTTGGAGGCGGGCTTTGAGCCTGACCGACATGAAGCGTCCTCTGAAACAGCGTTCTGTTGGAAATGGCGGGACCGCCGCCGCGGCGGTTCAGACGCCGACGCTGCATCTGAATCCCGGTAATTTAGTCTTATTATCAGCTTATCCCAAGAAACCGGATTTGGCTATGGGCGGGTCTTTATCTCACAGATGCAGTATTTATCAAGCCCGGCAAATCGCCGGAGATGAATTTGTCGGACTTAAAAGCGGAAAGGGGTGGCGACTTCGGAAGTTCCCTGAATGATTCGGAAGAGTTCATCCGCCGCGGCGGGGTTCCGGAGTGTCAGGATAGCGTATTGCTGGACGGTGGCGTTCTTGTCCCCCAGGCTGTAGTGCAAGACCCCCAGGTTGAACTGGGCCGCGTCGTTATTGGGGTTAAGGGTCACGGCGCGCTCCAGGGCCGCCAGGGATTCGGTGTATTTCCCCTGCTGCCCCAGGGCCACCCCGAGATTATTGCAGGCCTGGTCATTTTGGGGATCATGAGCGACGGCTTCCCTAAGGAGCCGTGCGGCTTGGTCCGGTTTTCCCTGGCGCAGGAGGGTAAGGCCCTGCTGGTTGTAGATCCCGCCCAGGGCGACCTGGGCCTGACGAAAATCTGGGTTCAGCCGCAAAGCCGCGTTGAGGCGGTCGATGGCTCTGTCCTGGTCCCCCTGGGCGGCCCACGCGACCCCCAAGTAATAATTGGCCTCCACTGAATGGGGATCAGCCGCCAGGGCTTGCTGAAGGGCCTTGGCGGCCCGGTCATAATCCCCCGCGTCAAGATACTTCAGACCCTGTTGGAGAGAGGCAGCGGCCGCGGCTGCTTCCCCGGGAGGCTTGGCCGCAGATCCGGGAACAGTTCGAGGTGCGGATGCCGGGGCAGAGAGGGCTGGGGCTTTGGGGGTGCCTCTGATAATTTTCGGGGCATTCCCCTGGGACCACACCGCGGCCGGATACACGAGCCCAGCCAGCAGGAACACCGTTGACCAGCGGAATCCCCGATGCATACCGTCTCCCGGGAGTGGTGGCCGGGAAAGCCCGACTGGGGCCTCCCTGAACCGCTTCAGAACCTTAATGATTCTGGAGCTGGCATTCTGATGGACAGGTGCCAGCCCCCCGTTTTAAGCTTTGATCTTTTAAGGCAAACGAAAACCGTCCTAATCCACCTTTCGCAAAAACGGCGGGGTGTCCAGTTCGCTCTCCTCGTATTGCAGGTCAGGGTGTACTACATACTTTTTCCCCTGCACCACGCCCAAAGGCGGCCGTTTGTCCGTGGCCGCAACTTCTGCGGTGCGGGGCGGCTCAAAGCCTTTGCGGAGGAAGGCCGGAATTTCCAGGTCTTCGGCCGCGGGCAGTTCCGGAGGCGGCGCCTGCCAGACATCCCGGCCCTTTTCCAGATCATGGCGGTGCCCGATGCCGGTGGCGATAACGGTAACCTGCATGGCGTCGCCCAGCTCATCATCGAATACCAAGCCCCACTTGATGAGGGCTTCATCGTGGGCCTCAGCCTGGATGATGCTGCACACTTCCCGGAGTTCTTCCAGAGAAAATTCCTGGGAGGTGGTGATGTTGATGAGGATGCCGCGGGCCCCCTTGATGGAAATGTCTTCCAGGAGCGGATGAGAAATGGCCCGCTCGGCCGACTCTACGGCCCGGGTGTTGCCGCTGGCAAGCCCGGTGCCCATCAAGGCCATGCCGCCCTCCTTCATGATGGTGCGCACGTCGGCGAAATCAACCTTGATGAAAGCAGGTTTGACAATCAAATCGGAAATGCCCCGGACCGCTGCGCCCAGGACTTCGTTGGCCATGGAAAAGATGTCAGTGGTGCGTGAGTTTTTACTGCCCAGGGAGAAAAGCCGGTCATTGGGGATGGTAATGATGGTGTCGCTGACCCGGCGCAGTTCTTCAATGCCTTTGTCGGCCAGGCGCATTTTCATCTTGCCTTCGAATTCAAAGGGCTTACTGACCACCGCGACGGTGAGGGCGCCCACTTCCCGGCTGATCTCAGCAACCACCGGGGCGCCGCCGGTGCCGGTGCCCCCGCCCATGCCTGCGGCAATAAAGACCATGTCCGCGCCTTCCAGCACCTGGCGCAGGCGTTCAGCCTCCTCTCGGGTGGCTTCCCGGCCCACTTCGGGATTTCCGCCCGCCCCCAACCCCCGGGTGAGGGTGGTGCCCAGTTGAATTTTGATGGGAGCCAGGTTGCGCTCCAAGGACATGGCATCAGAGTTGGCGGCGATAAAGTCCACCCCCACCATCTCGGATCTGATCATGTCGTTGATGGCATTGCCGCCGGCCCCGCCTATACCTAAGACCTTGATCTTGGCGGATAACTCATTGGGGACCAGTTGGATTTTCATGTAATACCCCCTTGGCAGGTTTACACCACTTCTTGCAACCAGTTTTTAATGCGGGACCATAGGCCCGATTTGCCGCCCCGGTGGCCGCTGCGAAACCCGCGGCCGCGGGGGCCGGTCTGCCTTCGGTAGAAACCATAGAGCACCAGGCCGACGCCGGTGGCATAGGCCGGGTTGTGAATGACGTCGGTGAGCCCGCCCACTACTTCGGGATACCCCAAGCGGGTCGGGAGCATAAGGGTTTCGTCCACCAGATTGGCCAGGCCCGGAACCAGGGCCGAACCGCCGCTGATGACGGCCCCGGCGAGAACCGGGTTCCCGGCCCCGGCCCGTTGAATGTCCTTTTTGAGGAGGTCCAGGATTTCCTTGAGCCGCATGTCCACAATGTTCGCCAGATCCCTCCTGGGGACGTTGCGGGCTTGGCGCCCCCCCAATCCGGGAATTTCGATAGTGGTGTGGTCATTCTCATCCAAGGCGTTCAGGCAACAACCGTATTCCTTTTTGAGAAATTCGGCATTGTTGAGGGAGGTTTGCAGACCTACGGCGATATCATTGGTGAGGTTGTTGCCGCCCACCGGGATGACTGAATTATACCGCAGGGAATTCCCGGAGAAAATGGCCAGGTCGGTGGTCCCTCCGCCGAAGTCGATGAGGGCCACCCCCAGGGCCTTTTCTTCTTCCGTGAGGATGGCTTCGCTGGCGGCCAGGCTCTGGAGCACAAACCCCTTGCCGCCCTCGGCCACTTCCAGGCCGGCCCGGTTGACGCACTTGATGATGTTGTTCAAGGCGTTGACCGCCGCGGTGACAATGTGGATGCGGCATTCCAGGCGCATACCATGGATGCCCACCGGGTCTTTGATGCCGTCCTGGCCGTCAATGATAAAATCCTGGACCAGGGTGTGGATGACTTCCCGATCAGAGGGGATGGAGACCATGAGGCGGGCGGATTCGATGACCCGATCCACTTCCGCGGGGGTCACTTCCCGGTCCTTAATGACGATGACCCCCTGGCTGTTATGTCCCTGGATATGGGCCCCGGCCACCCCGGTGTACACTGACCCGATGGTGCAGTTGGCCATGATCTCGGCTTCTTCCACGGCTCGCCGGATGGACCTCACGGTGTTTTCGATATTGACCACCACACCCTTGCGCAGGCCGCCTTGGGTAGGAGCGGTGCCTACGCCCACGATTTCCACGTGTTGATCCCGTACTTCCCCCACCACCGCACAGACCTTGGTGGTGCCGATATCTAAACCAATGATGATTTCCTGGGTCACAAATTTGTTCCTGGCTTCCTTCCCGAAATATTCAGTTGGTTGCTTCCATCTCCCGCAGGGTCAGGAGCAGACGCTGGGGATGGTCAAGGTTAATACGGCCGGCATGGGCCAGATAGCCCCGCTGGGCCAAAAACGGCCACACCTTGGTTAACTTTTCGATTTTCTCGGGCAACTCAGAGAAACCCAGATACAATGCGGTTTTCAGGCCGCTGAGGTAAAGGGTGAAACCCCGTTCCGGGTCCACATTTATTTCTGCCACCATACTGCTTTTTATTGGCTCGGTGCTCTCCTGGAGGAGCTCCAGGAGCTTGAGGGTCTGGCTGACCAGGGTTGAAGGGGAACTCTGGCCGGCCGGGAAATAATCCCTGGTCAGGCCGGTGATTACCGGAAAATCATGCGGGTCCCCAGGAGAAGCAGGCCTGAACAGGGAGCCGGTCTGATCGATATAATACAGGTCCTCCAACTGCACGAAAGCCATGGGCGTCCGTTCGGTGATCCGCAGGGTCAGGCGGTTCGGCCAATGGCGCTCCAGTTCCGCCTTGGCGATCCAGGGATGAGTCTGCAGAGCTTGTTCCACCAGGGCGGGCTTCAGGGCCAGGAGATTGGTCCGGGCGTCGAGATGGGCCATTTCAAGGATCTGGGCGCGAGTAAACCTCTGAATCCCGGTAATCTCAATATTGTTGTTATCTTTAATGTAAAAGAGCGAGCAGGTCAAGAGTTGATAATAAAGGAGCACCAACCCCAGGCTGATTCCGGCCAGCCCGGTGAGCCCTAAAGCGCACCAGAGGATCCCAGGCCACATCCTTTTAGGCTCCCGCCGCCGTCGCTTGGTGTTGCGGCGCTGGCTCCGGCGCAGGAGGGACTGCTTTTTCCGGACCGGCTGCTGGGGAATCAGGCGTGAAGGGCGCGAGGGGCGCGGCATGGAGAATCTCCCGTTGATTGGCTATTGGGTGAAGCGGTAGGGTGGCCCAACCGCTGGAGCAGCTCTTCTCCCACTTTCCAAATGTCCCCGGCCCCCAGGGTGAGGAAAAGGTCCCCGGGACGGAGGCACGCAACGAGTGTCTCTGGAAATTTTGCCAGGTCCTCCACAAAATCGACCTGGGGGTGTAGTTGTTTAACCCCCTTAAAAAGGTCGATGCCGGAGATACCCGGCAAGGGCGGTTCGCCGGCGCTGTAAATTTCCGTGATAAATACCAGATGGGCCTGCTCAAAAACGGGGAAAAACTCGGGGAGCAAGGCCTTGGTGCGGCTGTAACGGTGCGGCTGAAAGGCCACTACCAGGCGGCGCTCCGGCAAGGCCTGGGCCAAGGCGGCAAGGGTGGCGGCAATCTCGGTGGGGTGATGGCCGTAGTCGTCCATTACCAGGATGCCGCGAGCCTCCCCTTTTACCTGGCAGCGCCGGTGAATCTGCCCCAGGTTGGCCAGGCCCTGCTGCCAGACCGGGAAGGGCAGAGACAGGAGAGCGCCCACCGCGCAGGCCGCCAGGGAATTGAGCACATAATGCCGGCCGGCCAGGGGCAGGCGTATGGTGCCCAGCGGCTTTCCGGCCTGCCAGAGGCGGTAGCGGCAGCCCAGGCCTGACACCTGCAGGTCCGTGGCCACCAGATCGGCCCCGGGAGCAAGGCTGTAAGTGATGGTGCGTTGGGGCCGTTCCCTGAGCAGCGGCGCCAGGTAGGGGTCGTCCCGCCAGGCCACGATCCGGGCCTCCGGAGAAAGGGCTGCCAAGTACCGGGCAAAGGTGTCCCGGATGTGATCCAGATCGCGGTAAAAATCCAGGTGTTCCCGATCGATGTTGGTGATCACCGCTACTTGAGGGGACAGATGCAGGAAGGAGGCATCGCTTTCGTCAGCCTCGGCCACGAAATATTTCCCCTGGCCCAGAATGGCGTTGCTGCCGAGATTGTCCCACACCGCACCCACCAGAACCGACGGGTCCAACCCCCCGGCCCTCAGGACCGCGGCAGTCATGGCGGTGGTGGAAGTTTTGCCGTGGGCCCCGGTGACGGCCACCTGAGTGTAGCCCTCCATGACCCGGGCCTGCATTTCCCCCCGGCGCAGGACAGTGCGCCCACTGGCCCGGGCTGCGGCCAGTTCGGGATTGTCCTCCTTCACCGCAGTGGTGTGGACCACCACCTCCGCAGTGCCGAGGTTTTCAGCGCGGTGGCCCTTGTAGACGCACACCCCCAAGTCCTGGAGACGCCTGGTTATGGCGCTCTCCGCCGCATCGGAGCCGCTCACCTGGTGCCCCTGGCGCACCAGTAACTCCGCCAGGCCGCTCATGCCGATGCCGCCGATGCCGATAAAATGGTAAGAAGTTATTGCTCTCCCCCTGAAGAAGAGGCCGGCGCTTGCGCCAGGCCAGCATTTTTTATCCATGCAGGGCGGGCCCTGCCCGCCGTTTTTGCTGTTCTCCAAATTTTTCAGTAGATCAGGGACCTCAGATCCTCGCCCCCACCCAAGCATGGGAGAAAAGGGATCTAATGCTTTAGGTTTTTCCGGCGGACAGGGCCCGCCCTGTATCTCAGGCGATATTAAGATAGACTTTCCAACAGCTCCAGACAACCCGCCACGATCTCCCGGGCGGCCTGGGGTTTGGCCAGGCGGGCGCTGGCGGCCTCCATCTCCAGCAGGCGCTCCGGCTGGGCCAAAAACTGATTTATCCTATCAGCCAAAACTTCACCTGTAAAATGTTTATTTAAAATGAGCTCTGCGGCCCCGGCCGTCTCGAGGAACCGGGCGTTGGCCTCCTGGTGGTTGTTGGCCGCAAAGGGGTAGGGGACCAGGAGTCCGGTCCGGCCCCGGGCGGTTAGTTCGGCCAGAGTGGAGGCTCCGGCCCGGCATACCAGCAGGTGGGCCCGGCCCATCCAGGCGGCCACCCCCGGGGTAAAGGCCGCCGCTTCGGCCGCAAACCCCGCTTCCCGGTAACCCTGTTGCACCGCCGCCAGGTCCTCCGGGCCGGTAAGATGCAGAAATTGCAGGCGCTCCCGGTGCGCCGCCAGGAGAGGCAGGGCTTTCATGACCTCCATATTCAGATGATGAGCCCCCTGGCTCCCCCCCATGACCATGATGGTGAACGGCTTGGCGGGCCGGGGGGGTGCCGGCTCAAAAAACTCACGACGGATGGGGTTCCCCGTCCACCGGCTTTTATCCTTGGCGAAATGGCCCCCAGCGTCGGGGAAAGACAGAAAAACCCGGCTGGCCACCCGGCCCAGCAGGCGGTTGGTGAGACCCGGGATGGCATTCTGCTCATGAATGGCCAAGGGGATCCCCATAGTCCAGGCCGCCAACCCCACGGGTCCGGAGGCATGGCCGCCCACGCCCAGGACTAGGTCAGCCTTCAGGTCCTTGAGGCGGCGGCGGGCCGCAAGGACGTGGCCGGGGACCCCGAACCAGGCTTTGAGGCCGGCCCAGCGCCCCATGCCTTTCACCGCGCGGCTGGCTACCGCCTTCCAGGGAAGTTGATATTTTTCCAAAATCTGGATGGTGACCGGCTTGGGGGTGGTCAGAAAAAAGACCTCCACGTGGTGGCCTTCCCGAAGCTCCTGGGCCACCGCGATGCCCGGGAACAGGTGCCCTCCGGTGCCACCGCCCACAATCACTACCCTGGGATGCATGGTTTCACCTCTCGCCGGGTTTTGGGGGAAAGGGCCCCGGAAACCAGCGGATTGCGGCCCTCTCCTGTGTCGGCGGCTTGCCGGGGGGCTCTTTCAGGCCAAGCGGATAATTCCTCCCAAAGTTCAAGAAGAAGCCGCGTCCTGGGGTTTCCTGGCCTGGGTGCCGTTGGGCCCTGCGGCTGCCGGCCGTTTTATCTGACTGCTGATATTCAGCAAAATGCCCACTGCCAGGAGATTGACCAGCAGAGAAGAGCCGCCGTAGCTCAGGAAAGGGAGGGACAGACCCTTGGTGGGCAGGATGCCGCTTACCACACCCATATTGATGCAGGCCGGCAAGCTGATCAGCAGGGTCAGACCCAGAGCCAGGTACGAACCGAAAGCGTCCGGAGCCCTAAGGGCCACGACCAGACCGCGATACACCAGCAGGGTGAACAGCGCCAGAATGAGAATAACCCCCACGAAGCCCAGCTCTTCGCTAAAAATGGCGAGAATGAAATCCGTGTGCGCGTCGGGCAGATAGAAGAGCTTGGCCCGGCTCTGGCCAGGCCCTATGCCGAAAAGTCCCCCGGAGCCAATGGCCAGCAGGGATTGTTTCAGTTGATAGCCCACATCCTGGCCATATTTCCAAGGATCGAGGAAAGACAGGATGCGAGAGAACTTTTTAGGATCCCGCATGACCATGACCACGGCCAGGGGAGCCGCCAGGCTGAAGGAAATGAGGATATACGTGAAGCGCGTGCCGCCTACCAGGAGCATGATGAAGACTATGCTGGCCAGGGTAAGGGCGGTGCCGAAATCGGGTTCCTTGCCGATAAGAGCGACGAACATCCCGGCGATCACCATATGGGGCAGAAAGCCGATGGCGAAATATTTCATTTTCTCCTGTTTGCGCGACAGGGAGTAGGCCAAAAAAATTACCATAGCCAGCTTAGCGAACTCCGACGGTTGCAGGGTCACCGGCCCCAGGCGTACCCAGCGGGCCGCGCCCCGGACCTTGGCACCGAGGCCCGGGAGAAAAACCAGGACAAGGCCGATGAGGGCCAGAAGCAAAAACCAGTAAACCCAGCGTTTATAGAGATGATAATCAATGGAGCGCCCCAGCCCGAGGATTACCATGCCGAGCAGGGCGTAAGCGCCCTGGCGCTTCACAAAGAAATAGGGATCCTGGTATTGGGCATTGGCCATCACGGTGGAGGAGGTAAAGACCATGGTGAGGCCCAGAGAGACCAGGAGCATGGCGCTCGCCAGCAGAGTGAAGTCATGATGGGAGTTTACAGTCAGATCAACTTTTTTCAGCATGCGCCCCCTCCTTTACCGCTTTCTGAAAAACCTCACCCCGGTGGGCGTAATCCCGGAACATGTCGAAGCTGGCGCAGGCCGGGGACAGGAGCACCACGTCCCCCGGGCTCGCCAAGCCGGCGGCGTGGGCCACCGCTTCGGCCATATTGTCGGCCAGGTACGCCGGGGCCAGGCCTTTCCATATCCGGGCCAGGCGGTCCCTGGTCTCCCCTACCAGGACCAGGGCCTTTACCCTTTCCCGGATAAGGTTGTTTAACAGACTAAAGTCACTGTCCTTGTCCCGGCCGCCGGCGATGAGGACGATGGGCCGGTCAAAAGAGCGCAGGGCGCGGGCGGCGGCGCCCACGTTGGTGCCCTTGGAGTCGTCGTAAAAATCGACGCCGTTGCGGGTGGCCACCCATTCCAGGCGGTGGGGCAGCCCGGCGAAGTCGGCCAGCACCTCCCGGCAGGCCTGCGGGTCAGCCCCGGCCAACAGGGACAGGAGCAGCGCAGCCATGATATTTTCCTGATTGTGACTCCCTTGGAGGCGGATTGCAGCCAGGGGAAACTCCTCTTCGGTCCCAGCCGGCGTCAGGCGGACTTTAATGGCCCCGTCCGCCAGCCAGGCCCCGGTGGCGAGCGGCTCGGAGGCCGAAAAGTAAAAGACCTGCTTTAGACCCCGGCCCAGGGGACGCACCAAGGGATCATCGTAATTGAGCACCTTGGGTTCTTCCGGAGTCATGAGCCGGAACAGGCCGGCCTTGGACCTGATGTACGCCGCGTAATCCGGATAGCGGTCCAGGTGATCGGGGGTTATATTCAGCAACGCCGCATATTGGGGATGAAAATGGGGGGCCGTGTCCAGTTGGAAGCTGCTGATTTCCAGCACCAGGCGGTCGGCGTCCTGTTGCTGGTCCAGGAGAGCGACCAGGGGCGTACCGATATTGCCCCCCACCAGGGCCGCCATGCCGCTGGCCGCAAGAAACTTGGCCACCAGGGTGGTCGTGGTGGTCTTGCCATTGGTGCCGGTCACCGCAATGACCGGGCGGGTGAGGAAATGACCGGCCAGTTCCAGTTCACCCCACACCGGGATACCGTTCTGTCGGGCCCCTTCCAGCCAGGGAAGTTCCGGGGGCACCCCGGGGCTCAGCAGGATGAGATCAAAATCGCGCACATCATCGGGTTCGGGAACCCCTAATTGTTCCACCACGGACAAGTCCCGGATGAGGGCCCGCATGTCCGCCAGCTCGCCGGCCGGAGACCTGTCAGTGACGGTGACCCGGGCGCCGGCCTGGGCCAGAAAGCGGGTAAGGGCCACGCCGGTGCGGGCCAACCCCACGACCAGGACTTTTTTGCCGGTGAGGTCCATATCACCGTAACTTCAAAGTGCTCAGGGACAATAGTCCGAGGATAATCGCAATAATCCAGAATCGCACGATGACCTTAGGCTCCGGCCACCCCTTCAGTTCAAAATGATGGTGGATGGGAGCCATGCGAAAGATGCGGCGGCCGTTGGTGACCTTGAAAAAACTTACTTGCAGAATGACGCTCAAGGCTTCCACCACAAAAAGCCCTCCCACGAGAAGAAGGAGAATTTCCTGCTTGGTGGCCAGGGCCGCGGTGCCCAGCGCTCCCCCCAGGGCCAGGGCGCCCACATCGCCCATGAATACCTGGGCGGGGTAGGCGTTGAACCAAAGAAAGCCGATGCCCGCGCCCACCAAGGCCCCCAGGAAAACCGAGACTTCTCCCACCCCTGGAACGAAGGTGATTTTCAGGTAGCGCGCGATGATGGCGTTGCCGGCCAGGTAGGCGAAAATGGCATAAAACGCCCCGGCGATGGTTACCGGGCCAATGGCCAGCCCATCCAGGCCGTCGGTTAAATTTACGGCATTGGCCGTGCCGATAATGACCAATAACGCCAGGGGCATGTAAAAATATGACAGGTTGGGCCGCACATCCTCAAAAAAAGGTATAGTCAGGGTGGGCAGGAAATCCGGCAGGGCGAACAGCCAACAAGAGGCCGCCACGGCGATGAGGGTCTGCCCCAGGAGCTTTTGCCGGCCGGTGAGGCCCTGATTGTGTTTCTTGATGACTTTCAGGTAGTCATCCAGAAACCCGACGACGCCGAACCCGAGAGTCACCGCCACTAACAGCCAGACATAGGGATTTCTCAGGTCAGCCCACAGAAAGGTGCTGACCAACATGGTGCAGATAATCATGAGGCCGCCCATGGTGGGAGTTCCCGCCTTGGAGTGATGCGATTGGGGGCCGTCCTCCCGGATAAACTGGCCGATCTGCAATTCCTTGAGCTTGTTGATGCACCAGGGGCCGATTATCAATGAGAGCACCAGCGCCGTCAGAATGGCGGAAAAAGTCCGAAAGGTGATGTAGCGGAAGACGTTGAGGGGACTAAAATAGGTCTTTAAAGGAAACAATAAGTGATAGAACACAGGTTATGCCCCCGAAAATACTACTTCCTTCGATGAGAGTTGCTCTTGAGTTCTCCAGTTAACCGCCCTTTTGCAGAAGCTCGATGATGGTTTCCATGCGCATCGAGCGGGACCCCTTCACCAGCAGCCAGTCCCCCGGCTTGAGGAAATCCTTGAGCAGTTGAGCCGCTTCCTCCTTGGTGGCCACCGGGTGAAGGCGCGGTGCTGACAGGCCACTCTCCTGGGCTCCTGCGGCCACTTCATCGCGATGATTGCCGTAGACCACCAGGAAGTCCAAGCCGCTCCGGGCCGCCTGACGGCCCAGTTCCCGATGGGCCGCCACCGCCCCGGCCCCCAACTCCAGCATATCGCCTAACGCCGCGGCCGCCCGGGCCGTGCCCTTGAGTTCCGTCAGGGTGCACAGGGCCGTAGCCATGGATCCCGGATTGGCATTGTAGCAGTCATTGAGCAGGTGCACCCCGGAGGGCAGGTCCTGAACCTGGGAGCGCCGCTGAATGGCCGTGAAAGCAGCCAGGGCCGCGGTTGCCTCCACCAGGGGCAGGCCGAGGGCCAGGGTCACGGCCGCGGCGGCCAGGGCGTTCATGGCCTGATGCTCGCCCGGGACCTGGAGGGTAAGGGGCCAGCTTTTCCCCTGCCAGGATACCTGGATTACCTGCCCATGCACCCCTCGGGACTGCCGGTCGAGGGCCCTGAGGTCGGCTCCGGAGCCAAACCCGAAACCCAGGCGACGGCCGCGGAAGCCTGCGGCCTGGCAGGCCACCCGCGGGTCGTCGGCGTTGTAAACCAGGGTTGCTTGCGGGGAGAGGGCCTGAATAAGCTCCCCTTTGGCCCGGGCCACCCCTTCCACGCAGCCCACCCCCTCGGTGTGGGCCGGATAAACGTTTAAGAGCACCCCCACTGTGGGTTGGCTGATCTGGGTGAGGCGGCGGATTTCCCCGAAACGGTTCATCCCCATCTCCAGCACCGCGGCCTGGTAGGTCCCGTCCAACTGGAGCAGCGTCTGAGGGAGACCGATGAGATTATTGAGATTCAACTCGTTCTTCAAGGTCCGGAAAAACCGGGAGAGAACCAGGGCGGTCATTTCCTTGGCCGTGGTCTTGCCGCAACTGCCGGTGATGGAGACCAGCGGAATAGTGAAACGCCGGCGCCAGGACCGGGCCAGATCCCCCAGGGCCTGCAAAGTGTCGCCCACGGCCACCGCGGTGACCTCCGGGGGAAGGGCGGCACGAAAATCGCGGCGCTGCCAGACTCGGTCCTCCACGATCACCCCCCGCACGCCCCGGATCAGGGCCTGGGGTAGATGATCGTGGCCGTCGTGGCGCTCGCCCCGCAGGGGCACAAACAGCTCTCCGGCCTGGCAGGTGCGGGAATCGGTGCTGACGCCCACAAAAACCGCACCCTGGCGCCCCTGGACCAGGAAACCTCGGGTGGCGGCCATCACTTCGGCGGCGGAGAACGTTGCGGGCATCAGCCGTTATACTCCTCGAGGGCGGCCAGGACCTCTTCCCGGTCGTCAAAGTGGATTTTGTCCTCACCCCAGATCTGGTAATCTTCATGGCCCTTGCCGGCCACCAACACTGCGTCGGTCCTGCGGGCCAGGCTCACCGCCAGGCGGATGGCCTCCCGGCGGTCAGGGGACACCAAATAGCCCCGCTCCCCTTTCCGGGCTTCGGCCAGACTCAGGCGGGGGCAACCCCTGGCGGCAAGCCCCTTTTCGATGTCCCGGATTATGGCCAAGGGGTCTTCAGTGCGGGGATTGTCGCTGGTCACCACCACCAGACTGCTTCTCCGGGCGGCCTCCTGGCCCATGAGAGGCCGCTTGGTGCGGTCCCGGTCCCCGCCGCAGCCGAATACCGTGATGATGCGGTCAAAATCGAGGGAGTTGAGGGCGGCCAGTACCTGGGCCAGGGCATCGGGGGTATGGGCGTAATCCACAAAGACGCTGGGCCCGGCCGGGGGTCCCAGGCGCTGCAAACGGCCCGGCACCCCGGGGAGGCCCGCCAGTCCCGCCTGTACCGCGTCCAGGCTGATCCCCAAGCCCAGGGCCACGGCCGTGGCGGCCATGATGTTGGCCAGGTTGTACGGGCCTACCAGCCGCGAAGTGATTTCCACTTCTCCCGCCGGGGTGGCCAACACCGCGTCCAGGCCGTGGCGCTGGAAGCGGTGGGACAGGGGGCGCACCGCGCTCTCCGGGTGCTGGCCGTAGGATAGTCTTGGCGCCTCTACCCGCTCATGCAACTGTCGCCCCCAGGGGTCATCCAGGTTGAGGACCGCCAGTCCACGGTGCCCCGCCCCGTTTTTCAGAACCTCAAAAAAAAGCCGGGATTTGGCCCGGAAATAGTCATCCAGATCCCGGTGGTAATCCAGGTGGTCCTGGGACAAGTTGGTGAAGACCCCGGCTGCGAAGCGGGCAAAATCAACCCGGTGCTGCCTCAAGGCATGAGAGGAGACTTCCAGGATGGCGTGGCTGACCCCCAGGCCGCGCATCTCCCGCAGGAGCCGCTGCAAGTCCAGGGATTCAGGGGTGGTCACCGGCGCGGGCCAGGTCTGCTCTCCTACCCGGTAGTTCACTGTGCCCAGCACCCCCACCCGGTGGCCGGCGGCCTGCAGAATGGCCTCGAGAAGAAAACTGGTGGTGGTTTTGCCGTTGGTGCCGGTGATGCCCACCAGGACCAGTTCGCGGCTGGGGTGGCCGTAGAACGCGGCACTAAGATGGGCGAGAGCTAAGCGGGCCTGGGGGACCTGAACCAGAGTCACCTCCGGCGGCGGTTCGAAGGGCTCTTCGGTCACCACTATCCGCGCCCCTTGGGCCAGGGCCTGGCTGAGGAAACGATGCCCATCGGTCTTGGCGCCCCGTAATGCGACGAAAATCCCGCCGGGAACCACCTGCCGGGAGTGGTAGGCCAAGCCGAAGACCCGCTGGCGGTCGTCCCCGGTGATCTGGGCCCCCCGGAGGCCGGCCAGAAGCTCTTTCAGGGTTTTTCCCTGCCCTTGTTCGGTTTTTTCCCGCATCTGCTGTAATTATCTTTTCTTTCCGAAAATCCAATAAAATCCTATCCCAAGCCGGTGACCTTGGCAACCCTTACACCGGGCGTCAAGAATGAGGCTCAAACTTGACCACGCACGTGGTTCCCGGTTCCAGAGGCGTGCCCGGGGGCGGATCCTGGGACACCGCCAAGCCGCTGCCCTGCATCCGGCAGCGGACCCCGGCACCGTGCAGCAGCCTTACCGCCCGGCGGATGGTCATGCCCCGCAGGTCCGGCATGACCTTCAGGGGCCCGGGGGGCGGCTCCGGCGCGGCGGCCTGCTTGGGCATCTCCAAAGGACCGAGAATAGCAGCGGCCTTCAGAGGAATGACTTCCGGGGTGGCTGAAGCTGTGGTTTTCGGAGCGGCAGGCTTGTTTTTGACCAAAATAGAGTCAGTCTTGTCCGGATGAGGGTAATAGCCCAACACCCTGAGGGCCTGGCCCGCCACTTCCCGGAAAACCGGGGCGGCAACCACGCCGCCGTAGATGGCTCCCTTGGATTCCTCAATGATAACAGTTATGGCCAGCACCGGCTGGTGAGCCGGGATAAGACCCATAAAAACAGAGTTATACTTGCTTTTGGAGTAGGCCCGGCCGACCACCTTTTGCGCGGTGCCGGTTTTACCGGCCACGGTGAAGCCCGGAGGGGAGGCCTCGGCGGCGGTGCCTCCCTGCTGGGTCACGGTTTCCATGATGCTCAGCATGGTGGCCGCGGTCTCCTGGGAGAGGACCCGCCGCACCGGCCTGGGCTTAAATTCTTTCACTGTTTCCCCCTTGGGGCTGACTATTTCCTTTACTATGAGGGGTTCCATGAGAACGCCGTTGTTGCCGATGGCCGACAAGGCCATGGTGAGTTGCAGGGCGCTCACCGAGACTCCCTGCCCGAACGCGGTGGTCAGCCGGTCGATAAGGGAATGGCAGCGCTGGTGATTCTTTATAAGCCCGGTGGTTTCCCCGGGAAACTGGATGCCGGTTTTACTCCCGAAGCCGAAGGCCCGCAAGTACTCGTCCATGAGCTTGGGGCCCAATTTCAGGCTGATTTTGGCAGCGCCGATATTGCTGGACTTCTGGATGACTTGCTGGACGGTCAGCCCCCCATACGGATGCACATCGTGGATGATTTCCTTGGCGCTCAAGGCCCAGGTCCCGTTTTCGCAGTGAAACCGGTCCGAAGGTCTGACCACTCCGGCGTCCAGGGCGGAGGCCACAATAAAAACTTTAAACGCGCTGCCCGGCTCGATGGCATCCGTGAGGAGGCGAACCTGCCGGGCCTCCTTGGAGAATCGGGCAGGAACATTGGGGTCCATCCGCGGCACCTGGGCCATGGCCAGGATCTCCCCGGTTTGGGGGACGGTCACCAGAATCATGCCGCCGGCGGCGTTCCAACGGTCCACCCCTTTTTGCAGCTCTTTTTCGGCGATGTACTGAATGGTGCGGTCGATGGTCAGGACCAGGTTGTTCCCCATAACATCAGGGTCCCAGGCCTCTTCCCCCGAGACCACGATGTGCCCCCGTGCGTCTTGCAGATTGATGCTGCTTTTGGGCCGGCCGTAAAGGTCCTTGTTGAAAAAGTGTTCCAGTCCTTCCAGGCCGTTGCCGTCGATGTCACAGAAGCCCAGAATGGGGCCGGCCAGCCACTGCTGGGGGTAGTAGCGCCGGGCCTCGGGGATGAGATAAACCGCGTCCTCGTCAGCCCGATCTTCTTTTTTCCTGGCTGCCAGGATCCGTTTTTCCACCTTTTCTTTCCAAAGGCGGAAAGCTTCCTCTTTTTCCGGCGTGAGACAGCGCTTTATAAAGACGAAGGGGCGCGCCCGGGTGATGATCTTCTTGATTTCATGGTAAGACATCCCCAGGACTTCAGCCAATTCCCGGCTGATCAGGTCAGGGTTCTTGATCTGGTTGGGGTGCGCCACCAGAGAGGACACCCTGGTGCTGATGGCCAGTTCGACCCCATGCCGGTCCGTAATAAGGCCCCGAACCGGCAGGATAGGGCACTGCTTCTCCACTTCCCGGTCCAAGGCCTCCCGGAGTTGGGACCCCTGGATGATTTGCAGGTGAAAAAAACGACCGACAATGACCAAGCCGAAGAGTGCCAGACCAAAGCCTACCAGGATAGTGCGCAGCCGCGCCCACTTGGTCAGGCCGACGCTCATTGCCAGTTCACCTTCACGACCTGTCCGGGAGCCGGCGGCCCCATGCTGTAGGTTTCGGCCAGCTTTTCCAAACGGGCGATGGAGGTGAGATTGGATAGCTCCACCCGCAGTTTGCGGTTGAGTTCCAGATATTCCTTCTGCATTTCTTTGGCCTGGGAGATCTGGTAATTCAGGGCAGTGCTCTGCAGATTGCCCCAGGCCCAAAAGAAGCTGGTAAGAACAATGCCCACGGCGGCCAGGATCAGGCCAAGCACCAGGATCTTTTGCCAAGGGCTTTCCTGGGTGCGCACTTTGCGGTTGCGGGCAATGAGCGTGTGACTAACGGTGCTGAGACGCAGAGCCAGGTTCGTGGGCATCGTCAACCTCCCATGCAGTTAAATTTTTTCCGCCACACGTAATTTGGCGCTCCGGGCCCGAGGATTCTGCCGCACCTCCTCGACGCCGGGGGTTAGGGGCTTCTTGGTGAGACGCCGCATCACCCCGGCTTTTTCCCAGGAAAGGAACCGCTGCTTCACCAAGCGGTCCTCCAGGGAGTGGTAGGAGATGATGACCAGGCGGCCTTCCGGCTCCAGCCAGTGGGGGGCTCCCTCCAGGAATTTTGCCAACTCTTCCAATTCCCGGTTCACGGCGATCCTCAGAGCCTGAAAAACCCGAGTGGCGGGATGGACCCGGCTGCCAGGCCGGCGGCCCAGGACCGACAGCACCAGGTCCACCAACTGCCCGGTGGTGCGCCAGGGACGCTCCCGGCGAAGTTCACAGACGCGCCGGGCCAAAGCAGGGGCTCGGGGCTCCTCACCGAAGTCCCGGAAAATTCTTTCTATTTCCTTCTGGGGGAGCGTATTCAGGAGTTGGGCCCCGGTGGGGCCGGGGCTCAGGGGGTCGAAGCGCATATCCAGAGGTTCATCACGCTGAAAGCTGAATCCCCGGCCGGAGAACTGCAGGGAGTAAGACGATAAGCCCAGATCCAGGAGGATGCCGGCCGCCCCCCCGCGGCCGGCTTCTTCCAGGACCTCCCCCACCCGGGCGTAAGAACGGTGAAACAAACGAAAATGGGAGGTGAAGGGGGCTAACCGGGCGGCGGCCGTCTGCAGGACCATAGGGTCACGATCGAACCCCCAGAGCTCCCCCACTCCAGTGATTCGTGACAGGATGGCCACTGCATGTCCCCCCTCGCCAATGGTACCATCCACATACAGGCGGTCGGGCCGAATCTCCAGGCCCGCCAACACCTCCCTTACCATAACCGGCTGATGTACCGGATTCTGGTCCACGTTACCTCAAGAAGCTAGGTCCTCCTTGCACCTGCCCACCCGGCCTTGTAGCCTTGGGAACCGTCCCTGTCGGTTGCAGGTCAAGCTGGCTGCCTGCTAAATGAGCAGCTCGTGGAGCACGCTCTCGTCAATGGACTCCTCCAGCTGCTTCCGGTGGGCTTCATAGCGCTGCCGGTCCCAAATTTCAAAGTTGCGGACCAGGCCGACAATGGCCACTTCCCGCCCCAGCTTGGCGTATTCCCGGAGACTTTGGGGGATGAGGATGCGCCCCTGTCGGTCCAAGGGGCATTCTTCCACCCCGGAGATCAGGAAGCGTTGAAAAGCACGGTAATCCTTGCGAAACAAGGCCAACTCCCCCAACTTGGCCTCCACTTTCACCCATTCAGACTGGGGAAAGGCCAGAATGTAACCGTCCCAATTGGTGAGGATAAGCTGACGATCCTGGCTTTCCTGTAAAATTTCCCGGTAGCGCACCGGGATGCTCACCCGTCCTTTATTGTCCATGATGTGGAAGGAACTGCCTTTAAACATGGACGGTGACCCCAGTCTCTACCATCATTTACCACTTGATCCCACTTTTTCCCACTGGTCCTCAAAATACGGCGTTTCTTAGGGAAATGTCAAGAAAAAAAACAAAAGAGAAAAGTTTCACAATTTACCTACTTAGGGGTTTATCCCGAAATCAGAGAGGAGGCCTGGCAGGCTTACTGAAGGGGAGGTGTGACTATCCTGAGGGGCAGGCTGCCAAGCCGGGAAAAGGTCCGGAGTCAAGGCAATTTCGGTGTAAAAAGGGATCCAGACACCTGCGGCCGGGCAGGGGCCCCAACTTGCCAAGGAAAAAAACGTTACGATTCCTGGTCTCTTTTGCCGCGTCCGTCCAGGTAAGCCTGCAAAATGAGGCTGGCGGCCACCTGGTCCACCACTTGCCGGCGTTTCTTGCGGCTCATATCCGCCTGGAGCAGCAGGCGCTCGGCCTCCACCGTGGTCAGGCGTTCATCCCAGGTGGCCAGTTCTGCCCCTAAGGCCTCGGCCAGAGCCCGACCCAGGGCCAGGATCTCCGCGGCCATCTCCCCCAGGCGACCGTCCATGTGGCGGGGCAGGCCCACCAGGACCTCCTGGACCTTATAAGGGCGGGCTATTTCCAGCATGCGGGCCAGGTCCTTGTCCCAGTCCTGCCGCTCCAGGACAGCCAGGCCTTGGGCGGTAAGGCCCAAGGGATCGCTGATGGCCAGGCCGATGCGTTTCTGGCCCACGTCCAGGGCCAGGATGCGCACCTCGCCGGGTTTTGCCGGTCGGTCTGTGGTCAAGAGAAGCTCCTTGTTGCCTGCCCCGAAAGTCGGAAAATTTTCCGGGCAGTCGTCAATCCCGGCCAGGCGCAGGCTAAGACCCCGGCTGCACCCCGTTCTCCCCGAGGCGACAGAGGCGCCGGAAATTATCCCCCAAGACGGCCTGGGCCTGTTCTTTCGGAAGGTCAAGGTCAAGGATTTTTCGCAGTTCATGGCTAGGGAGGCCGAAGGGATAGTCGCTGCCGAAGATAAGGCGGGAATGGCCGTAGCGGCTGAGGTAAGCCTCGATGTCGTTCCTCCCGGCTAAGGCCGTGTCGGCATGAACCTGGGGAAGCTCCCAGAGGCCGGCCCGGTCCAGGGTTCGGTAGCCACCGCTCAGATTGCCCAGGTGGGGAATAACGACAGGCACTCCCGGGGGAAGCAGTTTTTCTATAAAGAACAAGGTGTTGTAAAAGGTTTCCTCCAAGAGGATGGGGAGCTTGCGGGCCTGCACGGCCTCCAGAAACTCCCGGCAGCGGGGGTCATCATAATGGTATGGGGGCTCAATATCGTGGCGGTGCCACTTGATCGCCACAAACTCCGGTCCCAGGTCTTCCCAAGCAAAATCGTTCCACACAAAGAAATAGGGATAAATGACGATGTCCGGGTCTTTGAGGTCTAAAAGATACCGATGGGCGCGGCGGCGGCTGTCCTGCCACTCCGGGGCGTCGGTGAAATCCGGGTCATACCGGTCGTAAACATCCTCCACCGGCGGGATAAGGCCGGCCCCTTTTATGCCTGCCAGTTCCAGCAGGGGCCGGAGATCTTCCCACAACCAGGAAACGTGCTGACAGCCGCAGTGCAGGTGACCGTCAATTATCCTGAACTCAGCCATGCCGGTTTCTCCGCAATCGGTTATAAGCTTGGAAGGTGGGGAGGGCTCACCCTCCAACCTGCTTACTGCCCGCTGACCTCAACACGTCAGATGCAGCGCCGCGGCCCAACGGCGCTTGCCGGCCAAAGAGTTGATGAGGCGGCAGGCTTCCGGGGTGGGCACGGCCACCAGGTCGATGCCCTTTTCTTTTAAGAACGCGGCCAGGGCCGGATCCACCTGCAGGCGGCCGGGATCCCCCTGGCCCACAATCAGGACCTCGGGGTTGGCCCTTAGGGCTTCGGCCACATCCTCCGCCTGGAGGAGGTGGGATTCCCGGCGCCACCAGTCAGTCTTGATTTTTCCGGGCCAGATCAGGAGGTCCTGCCGGTAGGAAACCCCATCCACCACAATCTGCCCGAATTCAAAGCGGTCGATATGCATGGTTCAGCACACCAATATCTGTTATGACTAAATTAAGTATCCCACAGACTGGGGGCAAGGGCCGACGGAAAGGTAATCCCCGACTGGCCCCGGCGCGGGACAGAGTATTATAAGGTTCGCTTTTTCATGAACAAAATGTAAGATAACAGACTGATCTGCTAACTTTAATGCTTTTTCCAGAGAAGCGGCAGTTGCGGCAAAACAATGGGGCTCAGACTGGCGATGTCATGAAGGCCAAACGGCAGAAAGGCAGCGAACCGGGGCGGGTGCAACTCGGCAACGTCGCAATCGTGCTTTTCCGTCCCCAGATCCCGGAGAACATCGGCGCGGTGGCCCGGGCCGCGTGCAACATGGGACTTTCCCGCCTGCACCTGGTGCAGCCGGTCTGTCTGGATCAGGAACGCATGCGTATGATGGCCACGGCCTCCGCCAGCCATCTTTTGGAGAGCATGGTGATTCATGATGACCTGGCCCAGGCCCTGGGACCATTTCAATACGTGGTGGGAACCACGGCGCGTTTAGGGGGCATCCGCAAGGAGCTCCTGAGTCCCCGAGAGATGGCGGCCCGCCTCGTGGAGTTGTCCAGGAACAACAACATCGCCCTCCTTTTCGGCCCGGAAAACTATGGCCTGACCAACCGGGAATTACCCTTCTGCCATGCCCTGGTAACCATTGCCACTGAGGAGTGCAGTTCTCTTAACCTGGCCCAGGCGGTGATGGTCCTGGCCTATGAGCTGCACGAGGCCCGGACGGACAGGCCCCGGTTCCAGCCCCGCCTGGCCACCACCCATGAACTGGAAACCATGTACGCCATACTCCAGGAGACCCTGGTCAAGATCAATTACATCAGTCACCACAATCCGGAGCACTGGATGCTCAACGTCCGCCGCCTCTTCAACCGGCACGGACTCTTGGCCCGGGAGACCCAGGTCATCAAGGGCATTTGCCGTCAAATCGACTGGTACGTGCGCACCTGTCGGGCAGGAGGGGCCACAGAAGACAGGGAAGGCCGGGATTCCAGTATTTCATAAGCCCCGGCGCTTTTCCTTTCGGCCAAAAAAATAATAGTATGATATAATTGTCATCATACTTCAGGCAGCTACATCATCACAGAGCACCTTTTCAGGGCCGAACAGGCCGCCCCTCTCCAGGAAATCCCTCGGTTCCGCAGGTTTCCTCAGACAGGCAGCCTACTGATGTAATTTCCTGACATCATCATCCCCCAGCCAGACGGGGTGAATAAAACACGGAGGCAGAATGGCAAAGATTCAATCAGGACAGTTCGCCCAGGTGCATTACACCGGCAAACTTGCAGACGGCACGGTGTTCGACAGTTCGGTAGGCCGGCAGCCCCTGGAGTTCCAGGTAGGCAGCGGCCAGGTCATTCCTGGTTTTGACCAGGCCATCGAAGGTATGGAGATAAACGAAGAAAAGATATTTATTCTCAAATCCGACGAAGCCTACGGTCCGGTGCGGGATGACCTTAAGAGGGATTTCCCCCGAGACATGTTGGAAGGCAAAGAAGTGCAGGAAGGCCAGGAGCTGTGGTTCCAATCCCCCCAGGGCCCCGTCCCGGGCAAAATTGCGGCTTTATCGGCTGAAACCTTCACGGTGGATTTCAACCATCCCCTGGCCGGCAAAGATCTGGAATTTTCTGTCAAGCTCGTGGGGATCAGCAACACCCCCACTCAACGCCAGGCAGGCTGCGGCTGCTCATGCTCCTCTGCGAGCGACAGCGGCTGCGGTGAAACCGGCTGTGGCCAGTAAGGACCAAACCGGAAAGGGCTAAGCAAAGCCGGGCCTTGCGGCCCGGCTTCTTTTCGCTCCGGGGTCTCATGCCTCCGGGTGCGCCCTGCTCTGGCTGGGCATTGATGAATTCAAGCGGCGCTCCCGATCGGATCCGAATTCCTAAGATTTGGGCTTTCAAATTTTTTTCTTTACCCCTAATCTTTTTTTGTATATTATTCAAACAATTAGCCCATGCTCGGTTCCGGCCTCGCAGCGACCCCGGCCGATTTTCCAGAGGAGAAGTTTTCTTATGAATAAGTCCCAACTCATTGAAGCCTTGGCCAAAGAGGAAAACTTGACCTTAAAAAAAGCGGAGATGGTGGTGAATGCTATCTTTGAGAACATGGCGGAGGCCTTGGTGAGGAACGAACGCATTGAGATCAGGGGCTTCGGCAGCTTCAAGGTCAAGTTCTACAATGGCTATAAGGGCAGGAATCCCAAGACCGGGGACATCATTGAAGTAGGGGGCAAAAAACTCCCATTCTTCAAGGTCGGCAAAGAGCTGGGAGAATTGGTGGACAGGTAGCGGATCACACCTGGTCGTGCTAGACGGGGAGCTAGCGGTGCCCTGTAACCCGAAATCCGCTTATGCGGGGTTGAACTCCCTCATTGAGGGTTGCAGCGCAGTCAGGGACGGTGGCCAGAAGGGCGGATTGGCTCCCACGCAACAGGCGGTGGTGAACCCCGTCAGGTCCGGAAGGAAGCAGCGGTAAGCCGGCCCGGCTGTGTCGTGGCGGCTGCTAATCCTTCACCCCCTGGTTTATCTACCTGCCTGAGGCGAATCCGAAGGAGGGTGCACGGCCAGGCTTTTTATTTTCAGGACTAAGCCTTAAGGAGAGATTGCATTTTGGAAAAGGTTGTTCTCAAAGCAAGCAAGCGCAATATCACCGGCAAGCAGGTGGGCGCGCTGCGCCGGGCCGGGAAGCTCCCGGCGGTGCTCTACGGCCACTATGTTGATTCCACCCCCATCCTGCTGGACGCCCATGAGACCACGCTGATGCTGTCCCGCCTGACTTCCTCCAGCCTGGTGACCATCAGTTTGGACGGGAAGGAATATCCAACCCTGGTGCGGGCGAAGCAGCGTCATCCGGTAAAACAACATCTCCTGCATCTGGATTTCCAGGCCCTGTCACTCACGGAAAAGACCCATGTCAAGGTCGGCATTGAATTTACCGGCACCGCCCCTGCGGTGAAGGCTTATGGTGCGGTCCTGGTCACCCCCCTCACCGAACTGGAGGTGGAGTGCCTGCCCCAGGAGATGCCGGAGCGGGTGGTCGTGGATATTTCCGGTCTGGCTGAACCCGGCGACAGCATTCACGTCCGCGATCTCAAGCTGCCGGGCACGGTGGCAATTTTGACCGACCCGGATGAGGTGGTGGTGTCCGCTACCGCGACCCGGGCCGAGGAAGTGGTCGAGGCCGCACCGGAAGAGGCTGCCGCTGAGCCAGAGGTGATCAGGAGCGGCAAAAAGGAAGAAGCTGCGGAATAGCGGCGCCTGCAGGCAAGAGCCTCTCGCAACGCAAAGCCGCGGGTCTTGCGTCACGGCACAGGCTGGCCAGCCTGTGCCGTTTTTTGGAAGGCCCAAGGTGGGCAGAAATCAATCCCGGATAAAATTCAGGCTCTTTAAGGTGCTGACCAGTTCGTCTTGGGGAACCAGGCCCTCACGGCGAAAGACCTGGCTGCCGGAAGGACTCAGGATGATCAGGGTGGGCACCAGTGACACCCGGTACCGCCTGAACATCGGCTCATCTGTATCAATGCTGTAATACTGCACCATGATCTGCCCGGGATATTTCTTCTCCAGTTCGCTTAGAATCTCAGTCTGTTGGTAACAATAGGGGCAGATCTTACTGCGGAATTCAATGATAGTGGCAGCCCCGGCGGCCAGGGGAGGGGAAGCGAGGGGTGCCGCAAGGAGCACCGCCGTTACTGCCAGCGCCAGGAAAGATGCTGCCAAGCGCATGCTGCTCATAAATCCTCCACTTAAACTCCGTGGCCCATGGTCCCCCAAACCTGAACCCTGTTCCGCTACCGGCCGTAATATCCGGTGATCTTGGCGGAGGCCAGGATTTTGCCTTCCAGGGCCTTATGAAAGCCGGTCAGGTTGGTGGCCGGCTTGAGGTCAATTCGAGGCACACTCAGGGCATACAGGGTTGCCACGTAAGGATGGTCGCCGGTCCCGGGCGGGGGCTGCGGCCCGCCGTAGCCGGGTTTCCCCCAGGAATTGTGCAGCTCCACGGCGCCGGGAGGCATATTCCTGCCGGAGGCGCCCTCCGCCAGGCCGGTGGTCTCTGGGGGGAGATTGATTACCAGCCAGTGCACCCAATTGCGAGCCACCGGGTGGGGGTCCACGATGGCCAAGGCGAAGGACTTGGTTCCGGCGGGTGCCCCGGACCAGGTAAGAGGCAGGGACAGGTTTTTGCCCCCCGCACCCGGCATGACATATTGCTGGGGAATCTTGCCCCCATCCGCAAAAGCCGCAGATTTGATTTCCATGGCATTTCCTCCTTGGGCTGAAACCGCCAACACTAAGCCGGCCGTCAAGGCCAGCCGCCGGCAAGATCTTGGCAAATAGTGCATCTCAGTCTCTCCCTTTATGAGTGTGACTGCTTTTCCGGCCCCCCCCTTGCACCCGACCGACGCGCCGGAAAAGCGCGCTGGGACTCTTGCCGGGATCATTGCCGAAATCGGTGCAGGGAAGAGTGGTCGGGACTGCCTGGCCTTGATCCCTTGGCCCGGAATATTACCTTATAATCAAATTAGGACCAAATTTTGGATTTTCAAGAGGATTGAGGTTGGCGCCATGAGGGTCTGGCAATCTAAAAGCACGGGTTCGCTAGGCCGATTCTGCTTTTCCTGGTCCCAAGCGGCGCCAAATGTTCGCGTACCTTCAGCATGACGACCAAAGGTCTAATCCATATCGGCACCTCGGGTTGGCATTATGACCACTGGCGCGGCCCGTTCTATCCCGAAGACCTCCCCGCAGCCGCGTACCTGAACTTTTACCGGCAGAAGTTCCATACGGTGGAAATTAACAACTCCTTTTATCGTCTGCCTTCGGCCAAGGCCTTCCATGATTGGCGGGAAGCCGTGCCCCCGGGCTTCATTTTTGCCGTCAAGGGCAGCCGCTACATCACCCACCTGAAGAAACTGAAAGACCCGGACAGGTCCATCGCGCCGCTTCTGGAGCGGGTCAGGTTGCTGGGGGACCGGCTGGGGCCCATACTCTTCCAACTGCCCCCTCACTGGCATTTTAATGAAGAACGCCTGAAGAATTTCCTTGCGGTCCTGCCCCGGGATTGCCGCTATGCCCTGGAACTGCGCGATCCCAGTTGGCTTAATGACAAGGCCTGCCGCCTCCTCAGGGAATTCGGCGCGGCCTTTTGTATCTTTGAACTGGCAGGCCGGATTTCCCCCCGAGAAGTTACGGCTGACTTTGTCTATATCCGGCTCCACGGGCCCAAAGGCGCGTACCAAGGATGCTACGACCGGCAAACCTTGAAAGGCTGGGCCGGAGCCATCTCCGAGTGGGCCTCCCGGGGGTTGACCGTGTTTTGTTATTTTGACAATGACGAAGCCGGTTATGCCGCCTTAAACGCCTTGGAACTTCAGGACATGCTCGGGGGGGGATGATAAGTTCCTGTGGGCCGGGCTAAGCCCGCCGGTTCCGCCTGAAGGATATGCGGGTGTCCCACCGGGGCCATTGACAGCCGCAGGTTTGAGCCTGAGCTGACCCAAGCTGCCCACAGAACCTTTGCCTCAGCAGGTTTCCGGAGGAGGAATCCCAACCCGCGGGGCGAGGTGCACGCCCCAATCCGCCAGTTTGCCGACGATCCGGGCGACCAGCAGATCCAGCTTTCCCTGCAGGACCTCGGTCAGCTCCAGGCCCGTTTCTATGCTCAAGGGCTGAATTCCGAGAAGGCAGATGTCCGGGGGCAGGATGTTCAACAGTTGCGCCGTGGCCAGGACCTCCCCCAGGCCGAGGTGATGCAGGGAGGCCCTATTCTGGCTGAAGAAGGCCGGGATGGCGTCGTTGGCCAATTCGCCGATGAAGCCCGGCGCTGCACCGAAGTCCACGGCGTCCACCAACAGAACCCGGTCCCGGCCCTCCAGAAAGGGCAGCAGATCCAGGCCCGCAGTGCCGCCGTCGACGATGTCAAGTTCAGGGGGAACCTCAAAGCCCTGTTGCACCGCCTTGACCGCATGGACGCCCACCCCATCGTCCCGCATCAGGATGTTGCCTAAGCCGAGAAGGGTTATTTTCATAAGCTGATCATAACAATTGCCGGGAGAAACCCCCAGGAAATTCCGAGCCGCCGCCCCAAGATCACCCAAAAACGTGGCCGCGTAGATTTACACCTGTTAAATCAATTCTGTTTATTTTATCGCTTGTTAAATAATTAATTATAAGCCAACCAGAAAACTTTTAATATTATTAAAGAAATAGTTATAAAATTTTTGGCATTGATATTGCTTATAAGCAAGCAAAGAAATCCATGAATTTAAGGAGAAAAAATATGGCAGATCTGGAGACAATCAAGCCGGCGATCGTCGTTGATGCCCGCGGCAGCGCCTGTCCGGGGCCGCTCATGGAGGCCAAGAAGGCCATCGGCAAGGTGAAAGTGGGAGAGGCCTTGGAAGTGCTCTCCAATGATCCGGGCACCAAGAACGATATCCCGTTGTGGGCCAAGAAAGTGGGACATGAATACCTGGGCTTTTTAAAAGCCGACGGTTATGACCGCATTTTCATAATTCGCAAAAAATAAGGGGGCCTACCGATGGCCGAAAAAGCTGCCGGAAAGATCCTGATTTTGGCCACGGAAAGTTGTGCTTACCCTGGTGCGGATGCGGTGGGGCAGGGACATCTCAGCTATCCGGCTAATACTTATATCCTCAGGGTCAAGGCGCCGGTGCTTTTCCCCGAGAAATTTTATCTCGACTGTTTCGAAAAGGGCATTGCCGGCATTATCGTCATGTCCTGCGGAGTGGAGTGCCCCTATGAGGGCGCTTATGAGGCTTTGGCCAAACGCATTGACCGGGTCTATGAACTGATGAAGGCCAAGGGCTTGGACATTCGGAGGCTGCGGCTCACCGCCATCTGCACGGTGTGCACGCGGGCTTTTGTGAATGAAGTCAAACAGATGAACGAGGTTATCAAGGAACTGGGCCCGCCCGGCAGGGAACCGGAGGCCGCGGTCAGCGCCGCTTAAGGTGCGGCTGGGACCAGCGGGTTTATAAAGAGGCATCACCTATGGCTGCAGCAGCAACGCTTCAGTTTGACGCCCTGATTCTGGGCGGGGGTATCGCTGGGTTGGAGGCGGCTTTGAATCTCGCCGACCAAGACTTTTCGGTGGCGATCGTGGAGAAAGACGCCTCCATCGGGGGTAAGATGATCCGGTTGTCCAAGGTTTTTCCCACTCTGGATTGCGCCAGTTGTATCACCACCCCCAAGATGGCGGCCGCGGCCCATCATCCCAATATCACCATCTTTACCTACTGTGATCTAAGGTCTTTGACCCGCCAGGGAGATGAACTGGCGGCGGTCGTCCGAAAAAAACCCCGATACGTGGACCTGGAAAAGTGCATCGGCTGCCGCCAATGTGAATATCAGTGTCCGGTCCTGGTGCCGGATGAGGAACAGGGAGGCTTCGCCGCCCGCAAGGCTATCTATATTCCTTTTGCCAACGCCATTCCGCAGAAGGCCCTGGTGGATGCCAGCAACTGCATCCTTTGCGGCCGCTGCGCCCGTATCTGCCCCACCAAGGCGGTCAATTATGCTGATCAGCCCGAAGAAATCACCTTGAGGGCCGCTACGGCCATCGTGGCCACAGGCTATGACGTCACTCCTCTCCGGGACAAGCCCCAGTTTGGCGGGGGCCAGTTGGCCAATGTCATCACCGCCATGCAGATGGAGAGGCTCCTGGCCCCCCACGGGCCTTACAACCGGCTCCTGCGGCCCTCGGACGGCAAGCAGCCGGAATCCGTGGCCTATGTGCAATGTGCGGCTTCCCGGGACCGAACTGTGGGTATTCCTTACTGCTCCCGGGTCTGCTGCATGTATGCCATCAAGCAGGCTATGCTCATTTCCGGGGCCCTGCCGCTGGCCGATGTCACCATCTATTACATTGATATTCGGGCCTTCGGCAAAGGCTATGAACAATTTTTCCAAAACGCTCAGGCTATGGGGATTCAATTTGTCAAGGCCAAGCCGGCCATCACCGGTAATACCGCCGATGGCGGCGTCAGCCTGCGGTACGAGCTCCAAGAGGGGGACGGCCGCATCGTCACCGCCGAGCATGACCTGGTGGTCCTTTCCCTGGGATTGGTGCCCGGCTGGTCGCCCGAGGGAGTGTGCCCCCTGGCCTGCGGCGAGGACAGGTTTATCAAGACCGTGAAACCCAAGCTCTTTCCCAACCTCACGGATATGCCCGGGGTTTTTGTGGCAGGCGCGGCCGCCGGCCCCAAGGACATCGTGGACAGCATCGCCGAAGCCGGGGCCGCGGCCATGGAGGCCTCCAATTACCTGACGGCGCGGCCTCGCCCAACGGCCAAGGCAGCCGGCTGAGACCCACGGAAAAGAACGGAAGAGAATCGTTATGGCAGAGAAGAATAAACCCGAAGAAGTCCCGGCAAGCGGCAAAGTAGGGGTGTATGTCTGTTATTGTGGCGGCAACATTTCTGATGAAGTTGAAGTGGAGAAGGTCTGCGACCGCTTGCGCCGACAACCGGGGGTCGCGGTGGCCCGCTCCAACATGTTTATGTGTTCTGATCCCGGCCAGGAGATGATCATCGAAGACATCAAAAGCGGCAAGGTGGACCGGGTGGTGGTGGCCTCCTGTTCCCCCAGGCTGCATGAAACCACCTTTCGCAGCGCCATCAGCCGGGCCGGGGGTAACCCCTACCTATATGAACACGCCAATATCAGGGAGCAGGTGAGCTGGGTGCACCACGGCGCCGAAGCCACGGATAAGGCCACCCGCCTGGTGGCCGCCGCTGCGGCCAAGGCCGGCTGGCTTGAACCCCTGAAACCCATCCGGGTGGAGGTGCAGCCCCGGGCTGTCGTCATCGGGGCCGGCGTGGCCGGTCTTAAGGCCGCCCTGGAACTGGCCGACCGGGGGGTGGAAGTGGTTCTTTTAGAAAAAAGCCCCTTTCTGGGAGGACAGGTGGCCCGGTGGCAGCGCCTGGCGCCTTTCGGGGAAAGCGCCGCCGAGGTGGTCAGCGAATTAACGTCAGCAGTCCTGCAACATCCGGGGATCACGGTGCATACCGGGGCGACGGTGGAAGGCTTTGAGGGCTATATAGGGAACTTCAAGCTGAAAGTGGTACAGAGGCCCCCCTCGGGCGCGGCTTATGCCCAGGAGCTGGACAGCCTCAGCCGGTCAGGCGGCGGCCCGGGAGAATATGTTCCCTTTGTGGGGGTCATGCCCTCAGCCAGGCCGGAAAGAGAGGCGGAGTTCGCCATAACCGCCGGAACCATTATCTTGGCCACGGGCATGAAGCCGTACCTGCCCCAGCGGGGGGAGTACGGCTATCAGGAATTTCCTGAAGTAGTCACCCTCCCGGAGTTCACCCGGCTCCTGGACGCCGCCCGGAAGCATCGGCAGGGAGAGATGCTGGTAATCCAGGGCCGTCGTATCCGGAACCTGGCCCTGATCCACTGTGTAGGCAGCCGCCAGATTCCAGGGATTCACGAGGAGGGCGAAAAGGGCTATCTGAACGAGTATTGTTCTCGCACCTGCTGTACCGCCTCCCTGTTCACGGCCAACCTGATTCGGGAAACCTATCCCCAGACCCGGGTCTTTGAATTCTACCGGGATATTCGCGCTTTTGGCCGGGGTCAGGAGGAATTATATGCCCAAGCCTCTGAAAACGGCGTCACCTTTTTCCGCTTTCAGGCGGGGGAGGAGCCCCAGGTTATCCGGCCAGGCGCTTCCTCATCCTCGCCCCTGCAGCTCCGGGTCAAGGACGTCCTCACTTTCGGGGAGGAACTGGAGGTGCCGGCGGACCTGGTGGTGTTGGCGGTGGGCCAGGAAGCCAATCCCATTCCGGAACTGGTGGAGCTGATGAAATTGCCGGTGGGGGCGGACCGTTTCCTGCTGGAAGTGCATCCCAAGCTGCGGCCGGTGGAAGTGGCCATCGCCGGCATTTACCTGGCCGGCACCTGCCAGGCTCCTTTTGATGTGGGCGAGGCCAGCGCGGCGGCGGCCGCCGCGGCGGTGAAAGCTGCCGCCGTGCTGACCCGGGGCTATGTGGAACTGGATCCTTTTGTGGCCGAAGTGGATCTCAGCCAATGCCAGGGTGTGGGGGCCTGTGTGGCGGCCTGTCTTGCCCCAGGGGCCCTGAGCCTTGTGGATCTGGAGGTGGAGGGACAGAAAGTCCGCCGGGCCCAGGTCAACCCGGCGCTTTGTCTGGGCTGCGGCGCCTGCGTGGCGGTGTGTCCCCACAATGCCATTAATGTGAAGGGCTGGACCTTGAAACAATACGAGGCCATGGTGGACGCCATTGTCTCAACTGATATTGCAGCCTAAAGGATAACGGCCATGGCGCAAGAGAAGCCCAGAACGACAGGGGAAAAGGTTGATCTGAAAAAACTGCGGGAAGCCCGCAAGTATCAGATCGCTGCGGCCACTGAGAGGATGAAGCGGCAGCGCCAAGCGGTGCAGGCCATCGAGGCCGCGTTGTCCCAAGGGGGGCTGACCGTCCCCGAATTGGCCCGGATCACCAAACAGCCTGCCTCCCAGGTATTGTACTATCTTGCCACCCTGAAAAAATACGGCAAGGTGGTGGAAGGCGAGGCCGAGGGCAGCTATTTCAAATACCGTCTGGCCGAGGAGAAGGCTGACGCCGGCAAGGAGACGGCGCCGATCGAATCCTAGTCCCAAGGCGTCGGTCCTTTTTGGCTTTTGAAGGAGCCTTTATGAGTTTACTGGTTGACCCTAAGACCAGGGAAGAGTTGCAAGCCTTTGGTCTGAAAGATGCGGATAAATGCTTCAGTTGTTCCACCTGCACGGTTACCTGCCCCCTGGCGACGCCGGAGAATCCCTTTCCCCGGAAAATCGTCCGGTACCTGCAACTGGGATTACAAAGCAAGGTGCTTGAATCTCCTGAACCGTGGCTGTGCTATTACTGCGGCGACTGTTCCAGGCAATGCCCCCGGGGAGCCGAGCCCGGAGAGACCATGATGGCCGCCCGGCGCTATCTCACCGCCCTCTATGACTGGACCGGGTTCGCCCGGAAATTTTACACTTCGAAAAGGTTTGAGCTCCTGGCGGTGGGCTATGTGGCCCTGCTGGTGGGTCTCATCATGCTTATCTTCAACACCGGCCGGCCCGACTGGCAGCATGCCGATATCAACTCCTTGTGGCCGGCCCGCTACGTGGAACTGGCCGATCTCGCCCTGGCCGCGGTGTTGTCATTTCTTCTGTTAAGCAATGCTTGGCGGGCTTACCAGGCCGTGCTGGGCGATCTGCGGCACCAGATCCCTTTGAGCCTTTATGTCAGCCAGTTGCAGGAATTGGTGGTCAATTTCCTGACCCAAAAAAAGTTTGCCGCATGCAAAGACCGGACGCCCTGGATTATCCATCTCCTGATCATGACCGGGTACACCACCGTGTTCATCCTGGTGGTGGTGCTGTTGAACGGCCTTACCATTGAAAGTCTGAAATTCCAGCGCGGCTGGCCGGAGTATCCCCTGCTCCATCCCATCCGGCTCCTGGGGTATTATGCCACCGTTGCCATTCTGGTGGGCACCACCTATGCCCTCTGGGGTCGTTGGCAGAAGGCCAAGCCGGCCTACCAGCATTCACATCCCACGGACTGGATGTTTCTGATTCTTCTCCAGCTTACCACCCTGACCGGCATTTTTGTCCATTTCGGCCGGCTGCTGGACTGGCCGGCGACCACCTACACCCTTTACGTCATCCACATGATGATCGCGGTCCCCATGTTGCTGCTGGAGGTGCCATTCGCCAAGTGGGCTCACCTGGCTTACCGCCCGCTGGTGCTCTATCTCATGAAGGTCAAAGAAAGCTACCAGGCCCAGCAGCGGCTTGTGCCGCAGGAGTCCGGAGACAACCTTGGACCAGATTCATAAATTCGGTGACGTACCCCGCGAGGGCGAAAATACGTATCCGGATTTATGAAATCCTGCTTAACCACAAGGAAATCCAACGCTGAACAGAGGAGAAATCAGTCATGGCGGAAGAAAAAAAGGAAAAAATGGTATTCATTGCCACGCATGGCCCGGAGCACCCGGAAAAGGCCACCTTCCCCTTTTTGATGGCCAATGCTGCGCAAGCCATGGACATCGAGGCGGCGGTGGCCCTTCAGGGAGTTAGTGTCCTGCTGGCCCGGAAGGGCTGCGCGGAACACGTCTTTGCCGCCGGGTTGACGCCGTTAAAGGAATTGATCGACAATTTTCTGGACAACGGCGGCCGGCTGCTGGTCTGCATCCCCTGCATCGAGGAACGCAAGATCAGCCCGGAAGAATTGATTCCCAAGGCGGAACTGGTCAAGGCCGGGGCACTGATCCTCGAAGTCAACAGTGCCACCTCGACCCTGGTTTATTAAAAGGGCCAAAGGCGATCTCCGCCAAGGGTTATAAGACGGAGCCTCTTCTGCTTTTTCCCGCGGCTGGTGAACCGGATTAAGAAGTGATCAGTTTGCGCACGTCGATGCCGTATCTTTTCATGCGGTGCCAAACGGTCACCCGGCTTACTCCCAGCAGAGCTGCGGCCCGGGACTGATTGCCGCCGGCTTGGCGCAACGCCGCGATCAGCGCGGTTTTTTCATCGGCCTCCGCCCCGGCGGGTGCCCCGGTCCTTTCCGGAGCCGGTTGGCAAGACCGGCCGCAGCTCATCTTGGGAGGCAGGTGGGCGGGGGTGATAACGCCGGCTTCAGCGACGACCGCGGCATATTCGAGCGCGCCTTTGAGCTCCCGCACATTGCCGGGCCAGGGCCAGTCCAAAAGAACCTCCATGGCCTCCCGGGTCAGGCCGGTAATGGCCTTGCCGCTGGTCCGGCGCAACTGCTGGAGAAAGTGCTCCACCAGCAGCGGGATGTCCTCCAGGCGCTCCCGGAGCGGGGGCAGGTGAATGGGAATAATATTGATGCGGAAAAACAGGTCCTCGCGAAAGGTCCCCTGCTCCACCAAGGATTCCAGATTGCGATGGGTGGCAGTGATGATGCGGACGTCAGTGGCAATGGGTCGGAGGTCGCCCACCCGCTCGAACTGCTTGGTTTCGAGGACCCGCAACAATTTTACCTGGATGGCTGCAGGGATATCGCCGATTTCGTCCAGGAAAATATCCCCCCGATGGGCTGCTTCAAAGCGTCCCTGGCGGTGGGTGTAGGCGCCGGTGAAGGCGCCCTTGACATGGCCGAAGAGCTCGCTCTCCAGGAGGGACTCATTGAGGGCGGCGCAATTGCAGGTGATGAACGGCCCCGTCTTTCTCGGCCCCAGGGCATGAATGGCGTGGGCCACCAATTCCTTGCCGGTGCCACTTTCTCCATAAATAATTACCGGGGCCTCGCTTTGGGCGGCTTTGCGGGTGAGGTCGAAAACCTGTTGCATAAGCCCGGATTTCCCCACCAGGCCGTGAAAATCACCGGTGGCATCTACCAGCCTGGAGAGCTGATGGATTTTTTCATCCCGTCGGGCCAGTTCTGAGATGTCGGTAAAGGTTTCCACCGCGCCCAGCACCCGGCCGGCGGCGTCCCGCAGGATGGCGGCATTCTTTAAAGCATGCACATAAGAACCATCTTTGCGCATAAACAGACAGGGGATGCGGGTGGCCGTCTCTTGTTCGAAGAGCCCGCACCATCGGCCCTTGCCCTCCGAGCGAGCCGCGGCGCAGGTGTCGCAATGCAACAGGGTGCAGGAGCGGCCGATGAGTTCCTCACGGTTATAGCCGATGATATTTTCAAAGGCTTGGTTGACCATGAGAATGGTGCCATCGGGGCTGACTACCATCAACCCATCGCTCATGGTGTTGAGGATCTCTTTCCAATAACGATTTATTTTATATTCCTTCATAATTTTTCCGGCAATGTTTTAACAGAAGTTTAAATAAATTTTTCGCGCCGACATGAATAAATAGCAACAATTTAAAAATGAATAATTTTGGAAGGATAAGAAAGGTAGGCAGCCAAGCTTTACCGGGACCGGTCCGACAGGTCGACCAACGGCTGGATCTAACCGGGGTGGAGATCCCTTTCAGCCTGATCCTGTGCAAAGCCACCCTGGCCCGGATGGAGGCCGGCAAGATTCTGGAAGTCCGCCTGCAGGACCGGGAGGCCCTACAGGATTTATTGTTGATTTTAACTCGTTCAGGGGAGCAGGTCCTTGCTTGGCAGCTGCACCAGGTTGACTGTTATCTCTGGGTTCGCAAAGCTTTAAAGAGCCCCGGGCCGGGAGAAGGGATTCCGGGCGGTGATGATCCGGCAGGGCGCTGAATCGGCGGGTCCTTACCCCAGCCTTACCTCCCGAAGGGGCAGGGGCAGGGGATACAGGCGGGGCATGCTTAAGGGCCTGGTGGATTATCTCTTAATCAGAAGCCGACAACTCCGCGAGCCTCTGAGATGGCGTAGCAATTCAACCAGCGGGGTTTTACTGGGGGCGGCGACCGGATTCAGACTGATTATTTGTATTTTCTCCGGGTAGGAATTTAAGGAGCTTATCCATCGGCTTTTCAGCCAGTTGACCTGCCATCCACCGGAAGTTCAGCCTTTACCCAAGGCCATTTACGCAGTAAGATTGGACAAGGAAGGGGGCTGCGTGATCCTGGGGCCGCTGCCATCATCGGGGAGGTTTCGCCTCGAGGGGAAAGGTTCGCGGCCTGAAACGCCGCCTGGCTGCATTGGAGGAAACTTGGCAGGCTCCCCGGTTTCGGCGTGATGGCGGGCCTGCCCAGGGGCCTTTCCCCATTCCCTTTCTTGAAGGAGATAATAAGATGCGTTACCTTGACATGTCTCCCTATCGGCCCTACCGGGACATGGGTAAGAGTTGCCAGACCCGTCCCATCCGGGAAAAGGTTGTCCGCTGGGTCAAGCCCGAGCCCCGGGAAAGCCGGGACGGACGTTTTCAAGGCCGGCCCCTCGGCAAGCCGGATATCGAGGCGGCTGCTGAACTCTGGCGCCACGCCTATCCGGAACTCTATGGTTCCCCCCATGACTTTATGCTCTTCCCGGAAGACTACGAGTCTCGCATGGCCCTGGTGGAGACCTGGGAAGAGGACTCTGTGAGGAAGCCCTGCTGTATGCTGGTAGTCCGGGAGAAATCTACCGGCCGTCTCGCTGCCGCCTCTCTCATGACAAAGTTCGACCGGAATCTCCAAATTGAGTTTACCTTCGCCGGCACCCACCCGGATTACCGCCAAATGGGGCTGATGAGCTTGCTGGGTGAGATGATGCGCTGGATGAGTCAGGCCTCAGGCGCTGAATACCTGACCACGTTCCTGGAGACCTGGCACACCATTACCCAGGCAGAGACTTTAAAAATAGGAAGGGGCTGGAGAGTGGCCGGCATTTTCCCCGGCAATTTCACCCGTTGGGCCAAAGACCAACAGGAGTACCGGGCCTGTGAAATTTATATGTACCGGTTTATCAATGAAGGCGACAAGTATGCCACCAAACCGGAGGAATGGCAGCTTCACCCGGATCTGCAAAGACTCTGGGAAGCCATGGAGGCCTTCAATCGCCGGCTGACAGGGAAAGACTAGAAGGCATTTTGCATGAAGGAGATAGGCAGGCCCCTTTCCAGGGATTCTCGGGAGGCGCAGGAGCTTTTCTCGAGTGCTAAAAGGAGGCTGAAAGAGTCGCGCGCCGGGTGATTTAACTTTAAGGGGGCATTACGGTGAGCAAGGAGGAGCTGAAGGCCCTGGGGAATTTCTATGGGCGGGAAAATAAGGCTAACTTCTTGAAATCATTGGAGGCGGCAACCGGATGGCCGGAACCCAGCCCGAAGTCCCGGAGGGCCTGCGCCCGGAATACTATCTGGCCGTCCCCCTGGTGGAGGGCCGCATCGCCGCGGGGTATGCCGGAGCCATCCCAGGCGACCATGTGGAAGACCTGGTGTGGGTTTATAAACCGGAAATCGGGGCCCGGGAGCATCACAACCTCAGGGCCGTGCGCCTGGCCCCCGACGCCGACTCCATGGAGCCCACCATCCGCCGGGGCTCCATCGTCATCATCGACCCCACCGAGGTCCAGCCTTTCCCAAAGCCATTTTCGCGGTAAGATTGGATGAGGAGGGCGGCTGCGCCATCAAAAGGGTATTCCAGACCGAGGCCCACTGGGTGCTGACCTCCGACAACCCCGAATACCCGCCCCTGGCCCTGGAGAAGGCCAGAAACCCCCACCTCATCATCGGGCGGGTCATCTGGTCGTGGACCAGTTGGGTACGATAGGGTCTCGTTTCTTTAAGGAATTTTGCCATGGCATTTTGGGATGGTTAAAAGGGGTTCCCAGAGAGCCTGACAATATGCCGAGGTCGGGAGGAAAAGACCCGCATAGCCATTTGCCGAAGGAGCCCAAACGGGAAGGGGAAAAGGCCAAGGTTTTGAAATTCAGGAAAGAAGAAGAAAGCTAACGAAGGGCCACAAAATTTGTGCATAGCTTATGCGCTCTAAGGTGCTGTAATGGCTCATTGTCGAGCAACATAGTTTAAGGCTTTCCTCGCCACTGTCACCTTTTTCTCCGGAAGCTGTCTCCTGACGTGAAATTCCCTTTTGTGTCGAAATTGCCCTACCGTATGCCATGGAAGCTAAACCAGAATTTCTCTTTGAGACACGGTAACTACTTTAGACTGAATGCTTGACTGATTTCAGCCGATTCAATCAATAAAGTCAAAAAATTGTGTTTAATATCTCAAATAGCCCTATTGGAGAGAAAAGATGATTAGCAACGAGCCCAAGGTTGATTTATGCTTTTTAATTTTGGGCAAATTCCTGCCGGTCGACCATGGATTTGCCTTATACGGGGCCGTGAGCCGGGTATTGCCAATTATTCATGATGACCCGGAGGTCGGCCTGCAACTGATGCGAGGAAGATATGTGGGCCAGGGCCTATTGGATATTTCGCCAACCTCTGAGTTGGTCTTGCGGCTGCCCATAAGCAAAGTCGGGCAATATCTCGCCTTGGCGGGGACCAACTTAGAAGTGGCGGGACACAGCTTGCGGGTCGGCGTACCCCATACCCGAGCTTTAATTCCTGCGGTGGCTTTGTATTCCCCTCTGGTGACCACCAAGAACGGCCAGGACCAGCAGCGGTTTGAGGCTGAAGCAAGGCGTCAAATGGCGAAGCTGGCAGTGAAGGGGCGGCTGACCACCGGCAAACGGCGGACTTTCCAGGTGCACGGCAAGCAGGTGGTGGGCTATGAAGCGCTGGTCACGGAACTAACCGCCCCCGAGTCCCTCCTGCTCCAGGAACAGGGCTTGGGCGGCCGCCGCAAAATGGGCTGCGGCTTTTTTGAGGTGTGGAGGGCTAGGCATTGAAGCCACTTCTTGCCAAGAAACCCCGGAACATGAATCTCCCGGAAATGGAAGAAACCCTGTTGGGGCATAGCCTGGCCACCGCGCAGTGTTTTCGAGCAATGTTTGGCCCCTCTTTAGAACAACCCAGCCGTTTGGCCTGTTGCTGGCAAAATTTTTTTAAATTGCCCGAAACTTATTGGGCCAGGTTTTATAAATCTACCTTGGTGGCCTGCGCTCTCCACGATTTGGGTAAAGGGAATGATAGTTTCCAGACCATGTTACAAAGAGGTCGCGGATTTCAAGTTATTCGGCATGAACATCTGAGCGGCTTACTCCTTTGGCTTTCGCCCATTCAGGACTGGTTAAACTCAATCCCCCATCTGGATATCCAGGTGACCCTCAGCGCAATTGTCGGACATCATCTGCGGGCCAGCCTGCAAGAATTTGCCGAACCCCTCGATTCTGATCGCAAGCTGTTCAAGATCTTTCCTGGAGAGATTATACAAGTTCTTTGTCAAAGTAGTTCCCAATGGCAAGGGAGTTTTCCTTTACAAGTAGAAATTAACCCTGTCTGGAGTTTCGAACCGGATTATGGATTTGATCTCCTTCCAGTAAAAGAAGGTTTAAAGGTGGCTCTGCGCCGATTTAGACGAAAATTAAAGGAGGACGAAGGCCTCCACCGCTTGCTCATAGCGGTCCGGGCTGCCCTCATTTTGGCGGACAGCGCAGCTTCAGCTATGCCAAGAATAGGGCGAAAAATCTCCCATTGGCTTAAGACTGCATTCCGAGAAACGATTAACGGAGAATTTATCGAGTCCCAAGTCATTCTTCCACGAATTGCACAGATCAAAGCTAACCAAGGGTGCTTCACCTGGAACGACTTCCAAGAAGCCTCAGAGAGCCTGCCGAACCGCGCGTTGATGCTGGCCCCCTGCGGTAGCGGCAAAACTCTGGCAGCTTGGCGATGGATCAAGGGAAGACTCAAGGAGAAGCCAGCCGGCAGGGTAATTTTCCTCTATCCCACTCGGGCTACAGCCACTGAGGGCTTTCGTGATTATGTCTCTTGGGCTCCGGAAGCCGAAGTCGCCTTGATCCACGGTACCGCGGCCTATGATCTAAAGGGAATGTTTAATGATCCCGAAGACTTGCGTCATGGTAAGGACTTTACCACGGAAGACCGTCTTTATGCCCTGGGGTTCTGGCCTCGCCGGATCTTTAGTGCCACGGTGGACCAGTTCCTAGGGTTCATGCAGCAGGTTTACCGGTCCATTTGTCTTTTGCCACTTTTAGCTGACAGCATCCTGGTGGTGGATGAGGTGCACAGCTTTGATCGCAACTTGTTTTCGGCCTTCAAACTTTTTTTAAAAAATTTTGATCTCCCTGTCCTGTGCTTAACTGCCAGCCTGAGTCCGGAAAGAAAAAGAGCGCTGGCGGAGGACTGCGGTTTAGAAATTTTTCCCAAAGACCTGAGGGCCTTCCAAGATCTGGAGGTCCAGTCGGACAGACCCAGGTATGGAGTAAGGCTTTTAGAAGATGAGGATTCAGCCCGAGAAGTCGCCTCCCGGGCCCTCAAAGAAGGAAAGCGGGTTTTGTGGGTAGTGAACAAAGTGGACCGCTGTCAGCGATTGGCCCGAAATCTGTCAGCTTTGTGTTACCACAGTCGCTTCAAGCTTGAGGACCGGAAACAGCAGCACAACAAGGTCATTGCCGCCTTTACGTACGCGAAAGAACCGGTTTTGGCCATCACCACCCAGGTGTGTGAAATGAGCCTGGACCTGGACGCCCAGGTATTAATCAGCGAGCACGCCCCTGTCACCAGCCTCATTCAGAGACTGGGTCGTTGTAACCGTCGGGCCCTCCAGGAAGGAGATCATCTCGGCCAGGCCTTTTTTTATCCCCCGGAAGACGAAAAACCTTATAACCCTGAGGACTTGATAGGATTGGACAAATTTCTGAAAGCCGTGGCCGGCCGGGAAGTAAGCCAGTTTTTCCTTGAACGATTGTTAGAGACTTACGGGCCAGCCGAACCGGAACTGGAACGCTATGCCGCCTTCCTGGAAAATGGCCCCTGGGCTGTGGCCCGGGAAGAAAGTCTGCGGGAACCCGGTAATTACAATGTAGATGCCATTCTCGACCAAGATTTGGAAAAGTTTCTCGAATTGCGCAAACAGCACAAGCCCACCGATGCCCTGCTGGTGCCGGTACCCCGATGCCGGGCTCGGCCGCACCCCCGGCTAGGGCGCTTCCCCTTGGTGGCCCCCGCTTCCCATTATCACCCGGATTATGGTTTTTTTGACTACCCCTTGGAGGAAATATTATGAGCCGCATCAGCCGCAAGGGAGAGACTTTGATTTTGGAATACGACCTCTTTTCCCTCCCCACCGCCCAGCACAAGGCCGGCTTGGCCGGATTGCTCCTCCACCTGGATTCTTTGCGACAACGCCGGATCAGCCCTATTCCCCAAGCCACTGTGACCGGCACCGGCGCCGAGATCGAAATCACCCGCGACAGCCTACAAACCGTATTTGATGACCTTTATGATGCCGAGTGGAGCGAAGTGGAATCAAAGCAGAAGTGGAAAGACAAAGAGCCTAAACAGATAGTGCTCCGTGAAATTGAAGATCAGGGTAAGAAAAAGACCGAAAAGCGTTTTATCTACGACGCAGTGGAACCCAAGGGACGGTTTATCAAGGATTTATTTGGAGACGACAACGACCTGTGGGTCCAGCTCTGGCGGAATATGCTCTGGAACATTCTCCGGGTAAAACCCTTGACCAGAACAGTTTACGAGGAAAGGGCTAACAATATGCCCTCTCCATTAGGGACGGAATTTTGGAATCTTCTTTATAAAGCCAACTCCCTCCAGAAAAAAGGTGAAATATTAACTGATTCTATTTCCAGAGCCATTTTTGTAGGGGCGGAGGATAAGAACCCCGAAAAGGTCTCTTTCCAGGGTCCGATCAACGAGAATCTCTTGCTTCATTTCTGGACGTTGGCCTCCTTGATCTTTGTTCCCCGGGCCAACAAATTGGAAAGAACCAAAGAACAGGGCCTAAAAATTTCCCGGCAGGAAAAAGGGGTTGTCTTTGCCATCCCCGAACCTCTTAATCTGAAAGAATTTCTTCAGGATTTCAAAGATGTGGCCAGGGATTTGGGTTCTGCCGCAGATGGTTTTCGCCCCAAGGCCGCCCTGGTTGACCTGGCAGAGGAAGGCGGCCTTGAGTATCTCTACCATTTTGCCCGCCGCAAGATTCAAGGGGTGGACCTGAGTCTGGCCGCCGTAGAACTCTATTATCTAGAACGGGTCAAAAACAGCAGCCGCCAATTGGCAGCCGAACGCCTGCTCCCCCGGCAGGATGTCTTAAGGAATTATGAGACCTTTCGGGGGCGTTACGCCAACTTTCTATACAAATCTCTTTATCTCCGCAACCTCCTATCCGGCCAACCTTGGTACCAGGGAGCTGACGCAGTCTTTAGCCTCCACCCCTTGCCCCTGTTCATTTATCTCCGGGATCACACACCCAGAGATGTTCGGTTTTTTGGTTTAGATGTAAGGAATAAATTATCAGCCATTGCCGATGAGTTAACACTTAAAAAAGAGGGAGGGCCTATGAGTGACCGGGATTTGGATGATCAACTGGCGCTTAGAGTTTACCGATTGATTCAGACCTATGTTAATCTCCGCACCGAGGAAAAATCGGGCAAGAAATTCAAGGACTTTAAGGATGATAGAGATCAAGCAAACCGCATCCGTTATCCCGACGAATACCGGGAGGCCCGGGGAAAGGTGTGCAGTAACGCCTTTCTGGCCTTGCGCAGCCGCCGGGACCAGGATTTTATTGACTACTTTACCGGGACCATCTGCTCCGTGCCCCAGTTTTTACCGGAAGCCGACTTCCTGATGGTATCCCAGGCCCTGACGGCTGATTGGCCCCGGGTCAAGACCTTGGCCATGTTGGCTCTCTCGGCCCATTCCTACCTCATGGAAACAAGCGAAGAAAAGGAGGTTGCCGAATCATGAACCTGTTTGCCACTGTCCTCACTTATGCTGCGCCCAGCGCCAACTACCGCGGCGAATCGGCTGAAAACCGGGCGGTCATTCAAAAGATCACCATCGGCCGTTTTGATTATGCCATCATCTCCCCCGAGGCCATCCGCAATGCACTGCGGGAGACCTTGGCCCAAATGGGGCAACCCTGCAACCGAACCAGGCTCCATGATGAGGAGCAATTGGCGGTGAAATTCGAGGATTACCCAGACCAGGATAAATACATTGACGATTTTTTCATGGGTTGGCTCATCGCCGCTACCGGTAAAGAGCGGACGAAACACCTCGAAAATTTGAAGCAGAAGGGCCGCAATCCCGAAAAGTTTTCCTTTAAGAGGGATTCGGTGCTGCGCTTGAACATGGCCCTGGCCGTGGAGCCCTATCGCTATGACAGCGTTTTCACGCAATCTCCCCTGAACGTGGACAGCCCTTGGAAGAATGCGGATTCCTCTCAGTTACTTCACCGTGAAACCGTCCACACCGCCTTTCAATACCCCTTCGCCCTCAACCTCAACGACTGCTGCCACCATCCGGATTGGACTAAAGCGCTCCTTAAGGCCATCGGTCAACTAAACGGCGTGGCCGGCAACCATGCCCGCAGTTACTTTGAGTTTGCCCCGGCCAGCCTGGTGCTGCGCCTGACCCCGCAGTTGGTGGCGGGGTACAACACCTACGGCTTTGATATCAAAGAAGATGGCTCCCATAGCTACGCCGAAGTGGTCGAAGGAATTCTGAAAGACGACTATCCTGGAGAGGAATTCTTCCTGGGCGGCAAACTGGTCAAAGACTTGGATGAAGATGTGCATAAGCGCCTGAAGGAAAGAGGAACCACCCTGGACCGCAGTCCTCAGCGCCTCCTGGAGCAGGTTGCCCAACTTGCCTGCCCGGCCTGAGCGGGAGGTGGACCATGATCCGTTTGTATCTGCAAGCGCCTTTCGCAGTCTTCCGGCCCTTTACCACGGGCAGTTTTCGCCCCACCGCCGGATTCATCGCCCCTTCGGCGGCTTACGGCCTGCTGCTCAATGTGGCCGGTATCGAAATGCGGCAAGATGACGGCAAGTCGGTAATGACTACCATCAAGAAAGACCTTCCTAAAGTCCGCCTTGCCCTGGCCGCCTTGGAATTGCCTCGGGTTCACAGTATGTATCAACAACTGCATAACTATCCGGTGGGCGCCACCGGAAAAGAACATGCCATTAACACTTGGGGGAATAAATATAATATTCTCCCCGTACGTCGGCAATTCCTTTCCAACCTCCGGGCCTACCTCTGTCTGGACGGCAATCATGATCTGGAAACCTGGGTGCTGGAAGGATTGGCCGGCCAAAGACGCCGGTTCTATGGTCTTCCTTTCCTAGGTGACAACAACTTTCTCATCGATCGCCTGGAGCAGGCGGCGGACCCCCAACCGGCTTACTGGTTTGTGCCGGTGGACCGAGACCAGGAGGAATTCCGAGAGAATAGCACCAGGCTTACCCTTACCATCGACCGCCAGGATATGTCGCGAAGCCTCTCCCGGTTGTTTGCCCCCACCAAAGAGAAACTACTTGATCCGCCTGACATCGCCTGGCAGGAGATAACATACTGATGAAACGAGACCTGCCCACCCCAGACAATACCGGAACCGACCCCTTCTCATCCTTCGCCGCGGCCGACAAGGCCACAGAGGAGCCCCTTATCCGGGTCATGGCCCTGCATGCCCTGGCCTACTGCGAGCGGCTCTTCTACCTGGAAGAGGTGGAGGAAATTCGCCGGACCGACGCCAACGTCTATGACGGCCGTCGACTCCATGAGGAACTGCAGAAAGACGAGGAGGCCGTGACCCTGGAATTGGCCAGCGAAACCCTGGGACTCAAAGGCAAACTGGACGGCATTAAGCGTCAGAGCGGCGGCTGGATGGTGGTGGAGCATAAAAAGGGGAAGTCCAACAAGGGCAACCCCTGGCCCAGCGACCGCCTGCAGGTGCTGGCCTATGCCCTGCTGCTGGCGGAGCACACCGGCCGGGAGGTCGAAGAGGCGTTGATCCATTACCACGCCGACAACCGGAAAGTTCGCCTGACTCTGGATCAAAAATCCACCTTGAACGAAGTTCAAGCCGCGGTGGCACGGGCTCGGGAACTCCGGGCCTCCCTGGAAAGGCCGCCGGTGGCGGCGCCGGAAAAGCTCTGCCGCACCTGCTCCCTGGCCCCGGAGTGTCTGCCGGAAGAAGAGCGCTTCGCCCTTTCCGAAACGGAAAAGCCCCAACGCCTCTTTCCCGCTGACGATGACCGGCGCATCGTCCACCTGGTGGAGCAGGGCCTCACCGTCCGCCGGGAGGGCGAGCAGCTGGTGGTGGCCTTCCCGGACGGCGGCAAAAAGCCGCTGCCGGGGATGAACATCCAGGCTTTGGTACTTCACGGCAACATACAGATTTCCACCCAGGCCCTCCACTTCTGCGCCGCCCATGACATCGGCGTCCATTGGCTCTCCTATGGCGGCCATTATGTGGGGGCCCTGACGCCCGGCGCCGGCCGGGTGCAGCGGCGCCATCGGCAATATCAGGCCCTGCAGGATCGCACCCTGCAGTGCGGGTTGGCCCGGCGCCTGGTGGAGGCCAAGGTGGAAAACCAGTTGCGCTATCTCCTGCGGGCGGTTCGAGGCCAGGCGGAGCTCAATCAGACCCAGGAGGTTCACCAGGGTCTGTCCCAACTGCGGCTGACATTGAAGGATCTCAACCGCCTGGGCGAAGCCGTTGATGGTTTAGAGCCGGCGGAGGCTCAGGCCCTGGAAGTCCTGGAAAAAATCCGGGGCTATGAGGGCCAAGCCGGTAGGGTGTATTTCGGTCTGGTGCCCTATCTTCTAAAACTGGCCCCCGACGACTTCCTAACCTTCCAGGGGCGCAGCCGCCGCCCCCCCAAAGACCCTTTTAACGCCCTGCTGTCCTTCGGTTACGCCTTGCTCTATCGCGACTGTGTAGCCGCGCTTCTGGCCGTGGGTTTGGAACCTGCCCTGGGTTTCCTGCATACTCCCAGGTCCTCGGCTTACCCTCTGGCCCTGGACTTAATGGAACTTTTTCGCCTCATCTTATGGGACATTCCCTTGATCGGCTCAGTGAACCGCCGCCAATGGCAAAAGTCGCATTTTGACGTCACTACGGGCCAAGTCTGGCTGAGCAAGGAAGGTCGGCGTCAAGCCATTCAACTTTATGAAAGCCGGAAACAGGAGAAATGGAAGCATCCGGTTCTGCAATATTCATTAAGCTACTCCCGGACCTTGGAGCTGGAGGCCCGGCTCCTGGAGAAGGAGTGGACCGGCCAGCCGGGTCTGTTTGCCAATCTGAGGTTGCGCTAAATGGGCGAGGAAAAACACTGGCACCTGGTGTGTTATGACATCCGGGACCCCAAGCGCTGGGCCAAAGCCTACAAAATTCTCAAAGGATGCGGAGATCATCTACAGCTCTCCATCTTTCGGGTGCACCTTACCAAAACCAAGCTGGCGGCCTTGCGGTGGAATTTAAGCAAGGTCCTGGATGAAGAGGACAGTTTGCTCATTGTGCGCCTCTGTCCGGGCTGCGCCCAACGGGTCATCGATAGCCGCGGGGTGGAAAAGTGGCAAAAGGCGGATGCCAAGTTTGAAATATTCTGAGTCAAGCACTGGCCAAAGAAAGGAGGCTGTCTGCCCAAAAACTAAAATAGGTAAGTTTTATCAAATAGATACCGCAAGACCGCCGGAAACCGGTCCATGACTGCCAAAAACTCAAAGAAATAAGGGGGATATTGCGCTAGGTCGCCGGCCACTCCTCCCATTCCTGGTCTGGGCTTTTTAAAGCTTGAAAAAAGGACTTGGCGAACGGCGTCAATTCTACCTATTATAATATGG
>Ga0078972_1000518_pt1 | contig 160009 bp, 131 predicted proteins | sample YelNatPaOPGAMG01_FD_67568 | JGI IMG/M metagenome (GOLD analysis project Ga0078972, IMG submission 67568) | Hot spring thermophilic microbial communities from Obsidian Pool, Yellowstone National Park, USA - OP-RAMG-01 (SPADES assembly) (version 2) | ecosystem: Environmental > Aquatic > Thermal...
CCCGTAAGTATTGGTTGCGAGCTTCGGCGTCCATGACCTCAGTGTGAGGCCCGTGGCCTGCCTCCAGTCCAGCCTGCCCTTTTCGCCTATCAGCGGGAGGGTCCTCGGCGGCGCGGCCAGGACCCGTCAAGGGCGAGCGCGGCGAGCCGGAGGGTACCCTTGACGGGTGGCCGCGCTGCCCAAACTCGCCCTCGGCGAAAAGGGCAGGCGAGCGTCCGCTACGGTTACTTTTTGCTGACCCAACGATCCCGCCTTCGGTGACATTTTCGATGACCCAATTCGGCCTCTTGACTTGCCCGGCCGCCGGAATAGAATAAGGGTAACCCGGTCTTTATGGAACCCGTTTGCCGACACAAACGAACCCAGGTCATCGCCCGTCGCGACGGCGTTGACTATCTCCGTTGTTTGGATTGCGGGCAGATCCTCGAAGAAGAGGATCTGGATACCTCCCCCGCCTGGGAGCTGGAGGACGAGGAACCCGTCCGCTGAGCGCCTGCTATGCGTTGTTGAACCCAGCCGACAGTGGTCTTGTTTTCCCGCTCCTGACCGCCGCGAATCCCGCGCAGGCCGGTCCGACGTGTGCCCCGTTGCTCGGTGCCGGGCGTTCCCACATGACCGTGGCGTCTGCGATTACGCCACGCGCTGGGGGATTTCCGCCGCCCGGCCCGAACGGTGCGTCTTGCCCAAAGCTCTTCCGCCACCCCGTGATTTGTCTCTGCCCCGCCGCTGCGCTACAATCAAGCACGATCGCCGCTTTTCTGTCCGGATCCGGCTGAATCGCAGCCAAGCCCTGACCGAGGCGAAGCCAGGTGGCGTGCTACCTGCACCCGCTCTCGCCCGGACTTTGCCCGTGGCGCAGGCAACGCCAGGCTCCGGAATCAGGCGGCGTCAACAACCCCGAAAGTGAGCGTGTCGCCCCGTACCCAGGAATTCCGCAAGCAGCTCGCCGAGCGCGTGCTCATCGCCGACGGCGCCATGGGCACCATGCTCTACGCACGCGGCGCCTTCATCAATCGCTCCTACGACGAGCTCAACCTTTCGGCGCCCGATCTCGTCCTCGGCATCCACCGCGAGTACGTCGCCGCCGGCGCGGAGATCCTGGAAACCAACACCTTCGGCGCCAATCCCTTCCGCCTCGCCGCGTACGGTCTGGCTGAGAAGCTGGAGGCCATTAACCAGGCCGGCGTCCGTCTGGCCCGGCAGGCCGCCCAGGACATGGCCTTCGTCGCCGGCTCGGTCGGCCCGCTGGGCGTCCGCATCGAGCCGCTCGGCCCGACCTCGTTCGAGGAAGCCCGCGAAGCGTTCCGCCGTCAGATCCGTGCCCTGGTCGAGGCCGGCGTGGACCTGCTCATCCTGGAGACCTTCGGCAACCTCAACGAGCTGCGCGAAGCGATCTTTGCCGCCCGCGAGGTAGCCGGCGACGAGATGGTCGTCATCGCCCAAGTCACCGTGGATGATTTCGGGCGCATGCCCGACGGCACGGACGTGGAGACCTTCACGCGGCGGCTGGACGAGTGGCCCGCCGACGTCATCGGCCTGAACTGCTCGGTCGGCCCCAAAGGCATGCTCGAAACCATCGAGCGCATGCTGAGCCTGTCGGCCAAGCCCATGAGCGCCATGCCCAATGCCGGCCTGCCCGCCATGGTCGAGGGTCGCAGGATTTATCTGGGAACGCCCGAATACATGGCCCAGTACGCCCGCCGCTTCATCCAGGCCGGCGTCCGCATCGTGGGCGGCTGCTGCGGAACCACGCCCGAGCACATCCGCGCCATTCGCGCCGAAACGCGTTCGCTCCAGCCGGTGCATCGCCGCTTCCAGGTCACCGTCGAGGAGCCTGCAGTTCGCGCCAAAGCCCTGCCCCCTGTCCCCATGGCGCAGAAATCGCGCTTGGGCGCCAAACTGGCTCAGGGGCGCTTCGTGATCTTCGTCGAAATCCTGCCGCCCCGCGGTCCCGACGCCAGCAAGGAGATCGAGGGCGCCCGGCTCTGCGCAGCCCACGGCATTGACTGCATCAACGTGCCGGACGGTCCGCGCGCCAGCGCACGCATGAGCGCGCAGGTCACCTGCCAGCTCATCCAGCAGCACGCCGGCATCGAAGCCGTGCTCCATTTCGCCTGCCGGGATCGAAACCTGCTCGGCATTCAGTCCGAGCTGCTGGGGGCGCAGGCGGTCGGCATCCGCAATCTGATCTGCATCACAGGCGATCCCCCGCGTATGGGCGCTTATCCCGCCGCCACCGCCGTCTTCGACGTGGACTCGATCGGCCTGGTCAACATCGTCAGCAACCTGAATCGCGGCCTGGATATCGGCGGCAACCCCATCGGCGCCCAGACTTCGCTGCTCATCGGCGTTGGCGTCAATCCCGGCGCGATTAATTTCGAAGAGGAAATGCGCCGCTTCGCCTGGAAGGTGGAAGCTGGCGCCGAGTACGCCGTGACCCAGCCGGTCTTCGACCTCCGGCTGCTGGAACGCTTCCTCAAACGCATCGAGGGATTCCGCATCCCCGTCATCGCCGGCGTCTGGCCTCTGGCCAGCTATCGCAACGCCGAGTTCATGGTGAACGAGCTGCGCGTCCCCGTTCCCGAGTCCTTCATGGCGCGCATGCGCCGCGCCGAAACCGCCGAGCAGGCGCGCCGGGAAGGCGTGGCCATCGCGCAGGAAATGATTCGCGAGATCCGCCATATGGTCCAGGGCGTGCAAATCAGCGCGCCCTTCGGACGCTACGAAGTGGCCATCGAAGTCGCGGAAGCCGTCGGCCCCAGAGAGGATGCCCACTGACCTGATCGAAATCAACCCCGAAGAACCCTCTGCTCAGGCGCTGGCGCGCGCCATCGCCGTCATCCGCGCCGGCGGCGTGGTAGCCCTCCCTACCGACGCGCTCTACGCCCTCGTCGCCGATCCTTTCAACCTCCGCGCCGTGTCTCAGGTCTTCCACGCGAAAGGCCGCGCGCCGGAACGTTCCTTGCCCCTGCTCGTCAGCGACCTGCTGATGGCTGAGGAACTGGCCCGCGAGCTGCCGCCCAGCTTTTATGTGCTCGCACGCCGCTTCTGGCCCGGCCCGCTCACTCTCATCGTGCACGCCTCCGCACGCGTACCCCTGAAGGTCACCGGCAACACCGGCCGCCTGGCGCTCCGGCAATCGCGCTCGCGGGTTGCCGCGGCCCTGCTGGAAAGCCTCGGTCAGCCGCTCATCGCCACCAGCGCCAACATTTCCGGCCTGCCGACCTGCCGGACGGGCGTCGAGGTCTTCGCCATGATGGACGGGCGGGTGGACCTGGTGCTCGACGGGGGCCCATGCTCGGGGCATGGCGCCACCACGGTGGATATCACCGAGCCGGGGTGCCGCCTGATCCGGGAGGGCGAAATTCCCTTCACTTCGATCGAAGAATGTTTGAAACAATAGCTGGAATTCGCGTTGCACTGGCCGCAGCCCTGCTGGCCCTGCCCGTCGCTGCCCGCCAGAACATTTTTCAGTACTTTGTCGCGCCCGCCGGCCCGGGCAACCCTCGCAATTCGGAAGCCGACGTCCTCCGCCTGCGCGACGGGCGTCTCCTGCTGGTCTGGACGCGCTTTTACTCCGGCGGCGGCGAAGACTGGGATCCCGCCTTCCTGGCTGCCCGCATCTCCGAGGATCAGGGCCGCAGTTGGGGCCCCGAGTTCGTCCTCCAGGAAAACATCGGGCGCATGAACGTCATGGAACCCGACCTGCTCCGCCTCCGCTCGGGCAAAATCCTCTTCTTCTTTTGCCGCAAGAACTCGCCCGCCGACTGCCTGCCCATGCTGCGCGTCTCCACCGACGACGCGCGTACCTTCTCCGAGCCGGCGCCGCTGCCCGTCGAACCCTACCCCTCCTACACCGGCTTCAACCACGACCGCGCTGTCCAGCTTTCCTCCGGCCGCGTGCTCCTGCCCGTCTTCTTCACCTCCGACTATCGCGTGGATCCGCGCATCCGCAGCCGCGTCTATTTCTCCGACGACGAAGGCCGCACCTGGCGCGCCAGCCGCACCATCCTCGACCTGCCCGCGAGCCGGCACGGGGCCCAGGAACCCGGCATCGTCGAGCTGCGCGATGGCCGCCTCCTGTTGTGGGTCCGCACCGAGTTCGGTCGCATGTACCAGTCCTTTTCCGCGGATGGCGGCGAGACCTGGTCCCCGCTGGAACCCTCGCCGGTGATCTCGCCCCTCTCACCCCAGTCCATGAAGCGGATCCCCGCAACAGGAGACCTGCTTCTTGTTTGGAACAATTCTGACAAGATCCGTTTCCCTCTTTCGCTGGCCCTCTCCCGTGACGAGGGCCGCTCCTGGACCTTCGCCCGCGATCTGGACGACGACCCCGCCCACACCTACGCCTACACCAGCATCGAATTCCTCGACGACCGCGTCCTGTTCACCTACTACGCCGGGCCTCCCGCCGGCCGGCGCGGCAACGCCTGGAATCTCAGACTCAAGTGCGTCCCGCTGGACTGGATCTACGGCCGGCTGGATCCCTGGAAAGGCTGGCTCACCCGCGCCGGCTTCGAGCAGCGCCGCCTCGAGACCCTCCGTGGCATGGAGCACGTCATGGGCGCCTTCCGGCCACCGCTGCTGCCCGCGCCCCAGGTCCGCGTGCTCGAGGAAAGCGCCGAGCCTGCTTTCATCCGGCGCAAGATCGCGTACCTGGCCGAGCGCGACGATTGGGTACCCGCCTTCCTCCTGATTCCCCGCCAGCGCCGCGGACGCCTGCCCGCCGTGCTCTGCCTGCACCAGACCACGAAGATCGGCAAGGCCGAACCGGCCGGCCTCGGCGGCGATCCCGACTTGCATTACGCCCGGGAACTGGCCGAACGCGGCTACGTAACCCTGGCGCCCGATTACCCTACTCTCGGCGACTACGATGCCGACCCCTACGCGCTGGGCTACGTCAGCGCCACCATGAAAGGCATCGTCAATCACTTTCGCGCCGTGGACCTGCTGGCCTCTTTGCCGGAAGTTGACCCCGCCCGTATCGCCGTTCTCGGCCACTCGCTCGGCGGCCACAACGCACTGTTCCTCGCTGCCTTCGATACGCGCGTGCGCGCCGTCGTCTCAAGCTGCGGCTTCAATTCCTTCGCCCGCTACTACGGCGGCGACCTGACCGGCTGGTCAGGAAAGCGTTATATGCCCCGCATCGCCGAACGCTACGATAAAGATCCCGCGCGCGTGCCCTTCGACTTTCCGGAACTGCTCGCCTCCCTGGCCCCGCGACCCGTCTTTGTTAACGCCCCGCTCAAAGATTCCAACTTTGACATCGCGGGCGTGCGCGAATGCCTGGATTTCGCGCGGCCCGTTTACGAAAAAGTCTTCGGCGCGGGCGACCGTCTCGTCGCCGTTCACCCCGACGCCGGTCACTCGTTCCCGCCCCAAGTGCGACGCCAGGCCTACGAGTTCCTCGATCGCTGGATCGGCCCGGCGACCCGTCCGCCCGCATGGCTCGTCGAAGTCCGCAAGGTCTGGGACCAGGCGCCCCACAATGCCTTCACGGACCTCATTCGCTACCGCGGCCAGTGGTGGCTCGCTTTTCGCGAAGCCAGCCGCCACGTCTCATCCGACGGCGCCATCCGCGTGCTGGTCTCGCGCGATGGCCGCAACTGGCAATCGGCCGTCCGACTCGAAATGGCGGAACGCGATCTGCGTGACCCCAAGCTCGCCATCACGCCCCATGGCGAACTCATGCTTGCCAGTTACGCCGTCCAGCGCCAGGCCGAAGGCACGCCCGCACACTCGGTGGCGTGGTTCACCCGGGACGGGCGGCGGTGGACCGCGCCGCAACTCATCGGGGAACCCAACCTCTGGTTATGGCGCGTCACCTGGCGCGGCGATTTCGCCTACGCCGTCGGCTACAACCGACAGCTCACGCGTCTGTACCGCAGTCGCGATGGCCGACGCTTCGAAGTCGTGGTTCCTGAGCTTTACCGGGATGGCTATCCCAACGAAGCCACACTGCGTTTCCTGCCCGATGGCGCCGCCCTCTGCCTCTTGCGCCGCGATGAGCCTCCGGCGACCGCCCTGCTCGGCGCCTCGCGCCCGCCGTACCGTGACTGGACCTGGAAAGACCTCGGGGTGCGCATCGGCGGTCCCAACCTGATCCGCCTGCCCGACGGACGATGGGTCGCGGCCGTTCGCCTCTACGATGGGCGCACCCGAACCAGCCTCTGCTGGCTCGATCCCGAATCCGGCCGCCTCGAAGAATTCCTTACCTTGCCCTCCGGCGGCGACACCAGCTACCCGGGACTCGTCTTTCACGATGGCCAGCTTTGGGTCAGTTACTACTCCTCTCACGAGGGCAAGGCCGCCATTTATCTTGCGCTCGTTCAGTTCCCGTAACGCCCGGCGCTGCGCGGTTTTGCGAAAATCAGGTTATGTCGTTCACGCGCGAGGAATGGCTGCGGCTGGATAACTTCTGCCGGACCCATCCCGCCTATCGCAAGTTGCTGGAGTTTCTGCTGGCGCATCCCGATCAGGAGCACACCGTCGAATCGGCGGCGCGCGACTCGGGCCTGCCCGTGTCCTTCTACGATCTGAAGGCCCTTTACATTTACAAGCTGCTCACCGCGGTGGACGGCAACGGTGCGCCCGTGCGCGTGGCCTGGGACCTTGACCCGAACTGTCGTTATCGCCTCATCCGCGAAAAGGAGCCGCTGATCCGCGCCGTGCTGGAGCGGCGCGAGCCGGCCTGGGACGAGAACGAGCGCGCCATTCTTTAGCGGGAGTCTCTGGGGTGTTCTCCTGGCTGCGCCGCAAAGCCGAGCCGCCGCTGACCGGAGCGCCCCCAGTCCGCCGTGTCAAAACTTACTCGGCCGCATCTGGCTACGTCTATGAGTACTGGTTTGAAGGACGCCGGCCCGCTCGCCGCGGGCTGAACAAAGGCGTCCAGTTTGTTTTCTCGGTGACCGCAGATCGCCGCCACTGGTTCCCGGTCTCGGTTTTCGTGAGCGAGCGCTCGCTGCGACCCTGGGAGCAGGCCCACCAACGCCAGGTGACCGCCACAGAATGTTACGCCGTGGCCAAGATGAGCCTGTTTCGCGCCTTTGACGAGCGCCCATCCCCCGACGCCCTCCGGGAAGAAATCCTGGTCGAAGCCGCCGACGTGGCGGCCATCTTCCAGCAGCTCGGGCTGGATTGATCCCGCTCGCGCTAAGATGATAAGCGCCCATGAGTGATCCGTCCTCGCCCGAGTGGATGGAACATCTGGCCAGCCGGCCCTTCGCCTTCTACCCTCCCATCGTGGGGGTGGAACACAACGAGTGGCGCATGCGCCGCGCCACCTGGTCGGAAATCCTCGTCGCTAACACCCGCGAGAACATCGAAGTCTGGATCCCCCGTCGCTACTTCGGCGAGATCTCCCGGGTGGATGAACCGGTGATGATCGTGGGCCTGACCCGGGAGCTGGAGTACAAAGCAGGAGCGGTGTGGCCTCACGAGCGCCGCGTGGTCTCGATGCCTCCTGCGCCCGGCCCGGCGCGTTACCCCGCCGAGGACGAATCGCAGCCCCCGCCGCCCGTGGCTCCGGCGCGCCTTTCACCTGCCGAGTCGCGCATAGGCCGCCTGATCGCCATGGTCTTCGCCACCGGGCTGCTGGCCTTCATCGCCATCGTGGCCATCTTCCGCATCGGGCCTATGCGCTCGCGCATCGTCTTTACGGCAAAAGACCAGGCCTATCTCGAGCTGACTCGCCTCGACGACTATCACTCCATCGTGAAAAAGCTCGGCCCGCCGGCCGAGGAGCGCTGGCGTTCGCCCGAAGGTGAAATCCAGTATCAGAGGCTCACCTACCCCCAGCGAGGCTATTCTGTGATCCTCATGGGGCCGAACCGCAACGAAATGCGCTACATCGGTACCGTGGACCGCAACTGGCAGGTGTTGCACTACGTCGAGTTACCCGGCGGAGGCGATACCGGTGCCATCCTGCGCGCCCTGAAACGCTTCTGAGGACTTACTGGCTGCGAACCGCGTCGCCTACCTTCGGCGGCGTGCTCCCCGTGTAAGTGCCAACCGCCGAAACCTCGTCCACTTCCGTGATGACGACTTGGCCGATGGTATCCTCCAGCGCGCGGATCACCTTGCCCGTGGCCGGATCCCGAACCTCGCGGACCTTGCGCCGCACCTGGAGCCGATCTCCCACCTTCACTCCCGCGCGGCTGCCCACGTTGAGGATGACCGTGTTGCCGCTGACGTCGGCGATCAGCCCGTTCACCTGGACCACGCGCGCGGGAAGCTTCGACGCTCCCGCCTCGAGTTCCTGGCTGAGCTGTCCCACCGCCTTGTGCACGGCCTCACCGATCAGGGTAGCCGCGAAGTTCTTGCTGGTCATGTCGTAGGCGCCCGCGCCCGCACCGCCCGAGCTGCCGCCCGCGCCCAAAAGCGAGGTGCCGGAACGCGTGGACTGACCCTGGCCGTGTCCGACCGCAAGGATCTCCGCCGTATCCGTCGAGATCATCCGCGCCGTGACCTCCACCACCGCTTTGGCTTCCCGGCGCTGGACGCCGCCCAAACCGTAGCGCCGACCGATGGAACCCAGACCTCCCAGCGTCGTGGCTTTGTCATCACGCCCGAATTGCGTGATGCTTCCGATAATGATGGCGTCCACGCCCAGGATCCGCCCGATTTTCGCCGCCGTGGTCGGATCCACGCGGTCGCTGACCGAGAAGTTCTGCTCGGCCAGCACCTTGTCAATCGCCTTGCGCTCCACTACGGTGTAGACACCGCCCTGGACCAGCTTTTCCACCAAAAGGTCCGCCACTCCCTTGCCCACGTCGCGATCCGTGCCCCAGATCGCCGCCACGCTGCTCCGGACCGTCGCGTAGTCAAAATCGAGTACGGCCACCCGCTTCTTGGGCTGCGCGCAAAGAGTCGCAGCAGCCAACACCAAGCTTGTCCACCACACACTCCTCATCCCACGCCTCCTTGCATGAGGGCTCTTCCTTACCTTGGCACGCTGTGCCGGGCGTGTCAAGCCCTTGCCGCGCGCACCGTTACCAGCGGATGGCCAGCGTGATGTTTTGAAGCGGCTGCCCGCCGCCCGATGCCGTGGTCCCCTCGTTTCCCGTCGAGGGCAGAATCGTTCCGAAGATACTCGGGTTGGTGAAATTCACCGTGGTGTCCGGCGGACCCAGGTTGTACCACTTGAACGGATTCTGGAAATCGTAACGCAACTGGAGCCTGACCCGCTCGCGGATCTTCCACTCCTTGGAGGCGGAAAATTCGTGGTCAATGAAACGCTGCCGGTCCATGGTGTTCCGCCCCACGTTCCCGAAGGTATACGGGTCGGGGTAGCGGAAGTAATCCATGGATACGATCATCTTGTTCTGGTTGGCCCGCGTCCAGCGATCGGGTCCCAGGTCCGCCCAGCCTTTTCGCAGATGCGCCCGCTGCCCCGTGCTGTTGGGTCGGTCCGTCCGGTAGGCCACCAGCGTCGTCGGCATGTAGCGATATGGGCTGCCGGCGTAAGTGAAGGTAAGCGGATTGCCGCTGGCGATCCGGTAAATGAACACCATGTCGTAGCCGCCGAAGATGGCGTTCCAGATGCCTCCCCGGTTCAGCCAGCGCCGGCCCTTGCCGAACGGCAGCTCGTAATTCATGCTTCCCGTGTACTGGTGCGTGCGATCGAAGTCGGCGCGTCCACGATCCAGTCGCCGCGGGATGAGCTGGTTGGAGGTGCTGCTGTTGATGGCGCGCGAGTAAGTGTAGTAAGTCAGGAAAGAAAGTCCGCGCGAGTACCGCTTTTCGAGCTTGATTGTCCCGGCGTGGTAGACCGAGTTGGCCCCGTTGGTCAGAAAGTTGATGGTTCCGAAGTTGGGGAAGGGCCGGTAAGCCTGCGGATTGCCTTCCATGCGGCTGAACAGGGCCGGGTCGGTCTGCCGGATGTTCCAGGCCCAATCGAAGGGCACGTGGTTGATCTGCATGGACTCGAAGCCGTTGACGCCGCGGTCGCCGGTGTACATGAGCTCCAGCAGGTAATTGGCGCTGAAGTTGTACTGGATATTGAAGTTCCAGTTCATCGCGTACGGCAGCTTGCGGTTGGGATCCACCCAGCTCGCGCTGCGCGCGCCGTAGTTGGCCCCCTGGAAGGGAATCGTGCCGTCGGGCCGGATCTGCGGCCAGGGCAACGGTAGCGGCGGTCCCGCGCTCAACTGGAAACGCGGACGGTAGTCACCCGAGGGCGTGTCAATGCGCGCCGTGATGGAGCCGTACTCCTCGGTGGGCGGAACGGGAAGGCGCTCGTCCACCGTGGCGATGGCGAAGCCCGAGCGCACTACCAACTTCGGGCTGACCTGCCACGCCATCCCCAGCCGCGGCTGGAAGTTATTCCAGTCCTTGTTGTGCAGCTTCTTGGGGTGAGTAATCACGCCCCGTGCTCCGGGAACGACATTGTCCGGCGCCAGCGGATCGAAACTGGATTGCTGCCCGTACTTGTTGTTCATCACGCTCTGCACCTGCCACCGCACGCCCAGGTTAAGCGTCAGCCGGGGCAACACTTTCCAGTCATCCTGGAAGTACAACGCATGGATCCAGTTGCGCGGCAGGTTGCTCAGCAGGTTCACGGTGAACGCGGCCGAGGAGACGGCGCCAACCAACAGCCGCGTCAGATCGTTGCCGCCGGTGTTGGGAATCATCGCTCCATTGGCATAAATACCCGTCGTGGGCGCCAGCGTAAACACACCCGCATTGTTGGTCACCGTATAATTGTTCCGCCGGACGCGAAGCAGACCGTAGCCCGTCTTGAAGGCATGGCGCCCCGAAAGCTTGCTCAGGTCCGTGCGGAAGTGGAAGTGCTCCTGGACGTCCATGGCAGGATTGGCCACGTACGGCACGCCGGTAATCTGCGGCATGCTGCCCGCTTCCACGTTGGGGATGCCGAACAGTTTGGCCCAGTCCTTCCCGTAGGCAGGCGAAGGCGTATAGGCCTTGTAGCGGAAATAAGTGAGCCGCGTCTCACTGATCAGAGTGGGGCTAAAGGTATAAGTCGTTCCGATTCCCGTCGTCGTCCACCGGTTCTTCGTGGCGCGCAGAGTGGCATCAAAGGCGGGATTGAGGATGCTCAAATCCGGCAGCCTTTCCCAGCGGTCGTTGTAACTGAGGTTGTAAAACATGCGGAAGCCGGGCGTGAACTGGTGGTCCAGCCGCAGCGAGTAATTGTTCCAGAAAACCTTCTTGTAAGGCATCGCCATGAAGTTGTCCACGTAGCCGGTCGGCGTAGCCGTGCCGCGACGGTTGGGCGCCACCCAGATATTCTGGGCCAGGATGTTCCGCGCCACCGGGTCCCACGAGGCCTTGGGAATGATGTTGCCCGGGAACGGATCCCGGAACCACTGGCCATCCACCAGACGCGTCGTGCGCGGGTCGAAAATCGGGTAAGGAGCCACGCCCGAACCCGCATAACTGAAGTCGCCGTTCAGCTCTTCTGGCGTAGGCACCGTGTAGATGCGCTGCTGCGATTGTTTCTCGATCAGCTTCTGCCAGGCGAACAGGAAGAAAGTGCGGTTGCGCCCGTCATAAAGCTTGGGGATCAGCACCGGGCCGCTCACGTTCGCGTCCGGCTGCATGAACAGCAAATGAGTGCCGGTCTGTTTGAAGGTTTCCAATTGGAAAAAGCGGCGGTGCTGCATCGCGTCCACGCGGAACAGCTCAGAAAGCAGGCCGTGAAACTCGTTGGTCCCCGTCTTCTTGACCACCACGATGGCGCCGCCCGCCGAATGGCCGTACTCGGCCGGCAAAGCGGTCGTCAGTACCTTGATCTCGGCGATCGTGTTCTGGATGGTGTCCGTGGTGTTGCCGCCGGTAGGCTGCACCCCGTACATGCCGTCTTCGAAGAATCCGATCCGGTCCGAAGACTCCCCGTTGATCTGGAAGCCGCCCAGCGAGCCGCCCCATCCGAATCCGGCAACGTTGACGCCGGGAGTCAGGTACAGAATGGAACGCACGTGCCTCTGATACAAAGGCATGCGATAGAAATACTCACCCGTGACCAGCGTGCCCGTCGAGGAAGTCTCCGTCTCCAGCAGCGGCACACTCGCGGTGACCTCGATTACGTCCGCCACCGTCCCGATTTCCAGCGTGGCGTTTACCGGCACGGTGCTGCCCACGCTCAGCGTCACGTTATCGCGCACGAAGCGCTTGAAGCCCGCCGCAGTAATCGTTACCCGGTACGTGCCGGGCCGCAGGAAGGGCACGCGGTAAATCCCCTCGGCGTTGGTTTCGGCGCGCGCCGTCATGCCCGTGGCGACGTTGGTCACGACAACTTCGGCCCCGGCAATGACGGCGCCGCTGGGATCCGTAACCGTGCCGGTCAGAGTCGCCGTGTCCTGCGCCTGGGCCAGCCAGGCCCAAGCGCACACCACCGCTATCACGCGCGAGAAAGTTCTGGCGTTCATGGACGGCCCCACTATGCAAACCCGCCCGTCCAGGGCGGGGCCGCGACTTACCCGTTTTCGCCGGCGCCGCGCTAAGTACGCGACCGCCAGCCCGAATACTCACCCTGGCTGCCCGCCGGCAGCAGGTCTATTGTATTCCGGGTCGCAGCTGGGGTCAAGACGGCAGCAGGAGTCTGGGGCGCTCGCCAGAAGTCAATCAGGGATACCTGGTGGACGCAGGCCAGCGTGCATTCGGGGGCACAAGGTTTCTCGTGGAAAAATTCGCGCCGCAGGTCCTCGCGGGAATACTCCTCCAGCGGAATGCCCGGCCAGCCTCGCCGTTGCGAGCAGTAATGGACCAGACCGTCCTCGCACACGTAGAGATAACGCGCGCCGGCGCGGCAACGCCAGTTGTTCGGTCGGCCCTCGACCAGATTCCGGCGGAAATGGTGGAACCGCGAGTAACTTACCCGCCCCATCGCATTCAGGCGGTAGTAAACTTCCTTTTCGCGAGGTCCGAGCGGGCGCAGCCGCCCGTCAGGGCCGTGGATCACCCCTACCGTAAAGCTGAAGCCCAGCTCGACGGCCCGCCTCGCCACCGCCAGCGCGTCTTCGGGCTGACGCACGCCTGAGCCCAGAACCGCGTTGATGTTCACGTGAAAGTCGGCGTGCCGGCTGAGCAGGCGCAGCTTGGGTTCCAGCACGCGCAAACTCTTTTTGGAGACCTCATCCGGCTCGACGTTGTCTATGCTGATTTGCATGTGGTCGAGGCCGGCGCAGTTCAAAGCCAGGATCCGCTGCTCGGTCAGAAGATAGCCGTTAGTAATCATTCCGGCCATCAGGCCGCGGCGCCGCACGTGAGCCACCACCTGTTCCAGCTCGGGGTGGAGCAGCGGTTCGCCGCCGCTCAAAGTAATTACTGCCGTGCCTAAGTCAGCCAGGCGATCCACGCGCTGAAGAAGTAACTCCAAAGGTACCGGCCGCGAAACACGGTCATACTCGTTGCAGTAAGCGCAGCTCAGGTTACAGCGTCGGGTGACAATGAGATGGGCGAGGATCGGGTGGCCGGTGTCGAGCAGACCCCAGCCGATCATGCGCAGCTCGCGGGCCAGCCGCAGCCACCCGATCCAGCGGCGTCGAAAACGGAGGCGCACCTCTGTCCACGATCTGTCCAGCATTTTCCTGAACGGGAGCGAAACAAAAGTTGGACAAAATCAGGACACGTGTACTCCAGCTGCCTCCTCTTCGCGCTCCGCAGGCGCCGCAGGGCGAGCGGGCTGGATCTGCACCAGGTTCGGATTGATCATAGCCCGCTGCCGCGCATCGCGCGCCCGCAGCTTCTCTTCCCGCGCGGTCTTGGGCACGCCCATCAGGTCCAGATCGCGCTGCGGCTCGATGGTAATCAGCTCCGGCCGCACGTGCAGGCTGTGCTCAACTTTCTCCAGAGGCACGCAACGCCCGCCAGTGAAGATCTCGTGCCGGCCGTGCTCCTGGTACCACTTGGCCAGCGTGGCGGTCATGTGCATGCGCTCGACGATCTTGCGCCAGCCGATGCCGGTGTTGTAGGCGCAGAAGGAGATCTCGCCTTCCTGCGTGGCATAGGGGATAACGCAGCGCTCGGTGCGGCGGAAGTCGTAGGTGAACAGGTCCTGGAACCACATGCCGGCGATGATGAGGAAGTTCCAGCGGTCCGAGCGGCGCTTCTCGATGTCGGCGCGGGTGCGGTCAGCAGTTACCTTGCCGTAGTCGCGTCCACTGGCGCCAAAGGTCTTGTCCGCCTTCATCAGCAAGTGATGGAGACGGAAGTGCTTGGGCGCCCGGAAGGGATTGTAGTTCCGCGCGAGCGCCAGCGCCATGCCCAGCATGGAGAGGAAGCGGCCGCGGGCAGCGTCGTTGATGCGCATGACGTCGCGCGCCAGTTGCTCGGCGTTGATGAACGCGGTGACGGGCACGGCTTCGCGGGTCTTCTTGTCCACCATGGCGGCCATGCCCACGCCGCAGTTGGGGTGGCAGCCGCAGTTGATGCTGCCCCACTGGGCGTTGGGACCGTGCACCAGATCGGCCCAGTCAAAGAATGTGCTGAAGAAGGAAAGCGGGAACCAGTCGCGCGCCGGCTCGCCCAAGCCGAGCTGCTTCTTTACGTCGTGAGCCAGATGGGAAAGCGTGTAACGCTGGGCGCGGCGCCGCTCGTCGCTGATCTCCTCGTCACGTCCCGTGAACGAGACAGGCTGGAAAGCGCAGAAGGCGATCTTGTCGGGATTGTCCAGCGCGAACTGGATGATTTTGCCGACCTGCTCGTTGTTGACGCCGTTGACGATGGTAGCAACCAGCACGATCTCCACGCCCGCCTTGTGCAGGTTTTCGATGGCCTGGAGCTTGACCTCGAAAAGATTGCCCACGCGGCGGTGAGCGTTGGCACCATCGCCGATGCCGTCGAACTGAAGGTACACGTAGCGCAATCCGGCTTCGGCCGCCGCCTGGCAGAACTCATAGCTGCGGGCGAAGGCGATGCCGTTGGTGGCTGCCTGCACGCTGTTGTAGCCGACCTTGCGCGCGTAGCGGATGGCGTCCAAAAAGTACGGCGAAAGGGTCGGCTCCCCGCCCGAGAACTGCACCGAGAGCTGGCGCCGCGGCTTGATCGAGATGGCGTCATCCAGCAGCTTGCGGATCTCGTCCCAGGTCAGCTCGTGGACGAAGCCGACCTGGTTGGCGTCCATAAAGCATGGATCGCACATCATGTTGCAGCGATTGGTGAGGTCAATGGTGAGCACGGCGCCACGCCCGTAGCGGATCGTGCTCATTCCGTGGCGATGCAGGTGGGCATCCTGGTGCGCCACGATGTCGCTGCCGGGGAAGGTCTCCTCCAGGTGGCGGAAAAACTCGACGTCAATGGAGAGCACGTCCTCGAAGTGGCCGTGGATCGGGCAATCCTTCTCCATGATGATCTTGCCGTCCCGCTCCACGATCCACGCCTTAATATGGCCGGGCGTGCCTTCGATGATGTCGGAAAGCGGGCGCTTTCCCTCGAGGATTTCCTTGCGGATCTCGGGGACGCACTTGGGGCACAGGGAGTCGGTCTCACGTGGCCACCCGAGCGGGGGCTTGACCTTTTCCCAGGATTTCAGCAGGGGCCGGTCGGACCAGGGCGGCGTGAAGCTCGGGTTCGGCCGGATCGAATTGAGGCGATCAAAGACCGCCCAAGCTGCGGTAGCAGCCAGGGTGAGGCCTTTTTCCAGATATTTGATCGGGTGATGCATCCGTCCTCCTCTGAGTGAAGTTGTCAATCTGCGTCACGTGCAAATCCAAACTCTCTCCCTTGCGTCAATCCGCAGCCAGGCGCTGCGGTGCGGGCGCGGAAGCGGCCAGGCTGCCGAGCGGCACGTCAATGCGGGGCATGGCGCCGCGTTCCATAGCAGCACGCACCTTGCGGTCCGCTTCCAGCACGGCAATCTTTTCGGCGAGCCGGCGCCGCGCGGCCTCGTCCACTTCCTGATGCGTCGTCGCACGACCCTGCCGCCGCGCCACCAGCTCCTCGCGATACCGGGACAGGAAGTAAGCGATGGTCTCGATGCGGATCTTGATGGAGCCGGCGGGCTTGTTTTCGTCAATGTCTTTGAAGCAGAAATAAGGCGTCCCGCTCATCTCGATGATTTCCTCGACCACCGAGTAGATGGGGGCGTCGTGCCCGCACTTGAAGCTGGAAAGTTCGAGGGCAGCCAGATTGGGGTGGCGCGCCACGTACTTGGCCGCCCACAGCTTGCGCGAAGTGTTTTCACTGTAGGAATTCTTCCAGACATCGGTGATCGCCATGGGATGGGGGATCTCGCCCCGGCGCACTTCTTCACCGAACAGGCGTTCGAGGATATCCTCGTCGGTCGGCAGGGTGTCCTGGGTGAAGATGGGATAACCGAGTTTCTGCAATTCCTCAGGCAGACCGTGATTGATGCCCGGGTCGTTGTGGTAGGGCCGCCCCAGCAGCACGATGCCAATGCGATCCTCGCGCTCGAGCCGATCCAGGGTTTCGCGCGCCATGCGACGCAGTTCGCGACGATACCGTTCCAGAGCCGCGTAGCCCTGCGCCACGGCGCGGGCATTTTCCTCCGGAGACAGACCCAGCAGGTCGCGGAACTGCTGGAACATCTGGCGCTCGAACATGCGCGGATGCGCGGGGTTCAGGAAGGTATCCAGAAACAGAATTCCGTGCTCGCGGAAGACGTCGCCTTCCTTGGTGAAGGCGGCCTTGACGGATTCGGGCGTCGCGGTGACGGTGGGGCAGGCGCGGCACCCGACGGTAGCCACCAACTCGCTGGGCAGGTCGTCCACCATGGGGAAGAAGATGATGTCCAGGGGGCGCTTGGCATGGTGCACGTAGATGAGGTTGTGCACGTGCGGGATGCCCAGCTTCGAGGGGAAGCAGGGATCAATGGCGCCGCGCTTGGCGCCCTCGCGGTAAAGGGTGTCGCTGGTGAAATCGGAGAAGACGATGTTTTCGGCGCGGATGCCAAGGGAAACGAAGTAACCGGTGAACAGCGGCGCCAGCGAGTACATGTTGAGGACGCGGGGGATGCCGATGCGCAGGCGCGACCGCCGCTCCATGGCCTGCCGGCGCGCCTTCTGCTCGCGGGTCAGAGCCCAACGCGGCGGGGCGTCGGCGACCACGGGCAGATCCGGGATGCGGAACACGGCGCGCGAAGCGATTTCCGCGAAGTTGGGGTTTTCCTCCTTGACGCGGTCGAGGGCGTCCTTGATCACGCGCATCTGCTCGAGGTCCTCGACGGTTCCCTTCTCGCAGGTTGCGATGATGAGGCGCTGCGCGCCGGGTTCGATGGGCACTTTGCTGCGCACAGGGATGCGGGTGGGATCGGAGATGACCGGTGTTTTGACGTCGATGAACGTGCGCAGGCAATTGTTCTTGCAGAAGTAACAGCGCGTGTCCTCGTTGCGGGTGGTCTTGTAGGTGATATGGCGCACGGCGTCCATGCCGATGAAGCTGGTGCGACGGCCCTGCTCGATGACACGGGCCGCCTCCAGCGCGGCCCCGATGGCGCCGGCTTCCCCGCAGTGCGGATGGACGATGACCTCGGGACGGCGACCTTCGGCCTTGAATCGTGCCTCGATGAAATCCACCTGGGCCTTGACGGCGGCGAGGTTGTACTGCGTACCGCCTTGCAGCAGGAAACGCTGCCCGAGCGAGGCGAGGTTGGGGATCTGGGCTACGTAGAGCCAGATGTTCTTGGGCAGCACGGCGCAAAGGCCGGCCATGATCTCTTCGGCGCGCCAGCCCTGACGCTGGAAATCCACGATGTCGGATTGCATGAAGACGGCGCAGCCATAGCCGAACTCGGGATAGGCCGAGGCGCGGAAGGCGGCGTCGGCGATTTCTTCCACGCGGAAGCCGAAGGCCTGGCCGGTGGACTGCAAGAAGTAGCCGTTGCCGGCCGAGCACTGAGTGTTGAGGCGGAAGTCTTTGACGCGCCCGTTCTTGAGGAAGATGATCTTGATGTCCTGGCCGCCTACGTCGCAGATGACGTCCACGTCAGGGAAGAAGTGCAGTCCGGCCTGCGTGTGAGCCACCGTCTCGACGATGGCGGCGTCGGCCGCAAGAACATCCTTGAGAATGTCCTTGGCGTAGCCGGTCACTCCGAGGCCGCAGACCTGCAGGATCGCTCCTTGTGAGGTGACCTGTTCTTCCAGGTTCTGGAGGATGGCGATGGCGTCCTCGATGGGATTGCCGCGGGAAAGCTGGTAGGCTTTGGCGAGGACGGACCGCTCGGGACCGGCGGACACCAGAACGGCTTTGGTTGAGGTGGAGCCTCCGTCCAGGCCGATGTAGGCCTCGACGACCTGGCCGGGAGAGAAGCGCGCGGGCTGGAAGCGCGGCGGACTGTAGCGACGGCGGAAGTGTTCCAGCTCGGCGCGACTGCCGATCAGGGCGGGCGCAGCACCGACGGCCTTCTCTTGCTCGCGGCCGCCGTTGACGTACCAAGCAAGGCGTTCGTAGCCGTAGTAGATGCCGCTATCGTCTTCCTGCTGGCGTCCGAATTCGACGGCGCCGATGGCGGCGAAATATTCGGCATTTTCGGGCGCGCGAATCAGCTCCTCCGGCGGCACGCCTTCAGGTAGCGGCACGCGGCGCTCGCGCCAGATCTTGGGGATGTGATGCTGCCAGCATTCACGCAGGCCCGGGATGTAACGGTTCGGGCCTCCGAGCAGCAGGACCACGGGGCGCAGCGTGTTGCCGCGCGTGAGCACGGTGAGGTTCTGGAGAACGATGGCCTCGAACAGCGAGGCCATCAGCTCATCGGGCGGCACGCCGCACTTCTGCAAACCGTTAATGTCGGTCTCGGCGAACACGCCGCACTTGCCGGCCACAGGATGCAGCCGCAGGCCGTGGTAGCGCATGGAAGCCAGTTGCTGCGGCGTCAGGTTGAGTTTGGCGGTGATCTTGTCAATCACTGCCCCGGTGCCCCCGGCGCACTTATCGTTCATTGAGGGAATTTTCTTTTTGCGTCCGGTGGCCGGATCCTCGCGAAAGATGATGATCTTGGCGTCCTGGCCGCCCAGCTCGATGACGGAGCCGCATTCGGGGTGGAGCTTTTCGACGGCCAGGGCGACGGCGTTGACCTCCTGTACGAAGCGTCCGCCTACGTGGCGGGCGATGGCCGCGCCGCCCGATCCGGTGAGAAACAACCGGGCGCACTCGGGCCGGAACCCTTCGATTTCGCGCTCGAAGCGTTGCAGGAACTCGAGCGCCTTTTCCGCCTGACGCGTCTCGTGACGCTGATAATCGCGCCACACGATGCGGTCCGTGGCGGCCTCCACGACCACGGCCTTGACGGTGGTGGAGCCGATGTCCAGTCCGACGAAGTAACGGGCCTCGCTCATGCGCGTCCCTCCCGCCGGATGCGCTCGGCGATGTGGAGCACGAAGTTGGCGGCGACGCCGACCACACCCGGATGTTTGGGGACGCGGTAGCCGGCACGCTGGGCCTCAGGATGCGAGGCCAGCCAGGCGCGGCATTGCTCCAGCGTCAGGCCGGCGCGCTGCAAGCACTCGTCGAACTCGCGACGGGCCTTCTGCCGCGCGTCGCCCAGCGCCATCTGCACGCGGCTGTGGGCATTGATTTCTCCCTCGCCCGAAGTCTCGATGGGCAGATAAATCATGTCCGGGTAGCGCGAGACTACGGCAGCCTGCGCTCCGTCGGACTGCGTGGAAGGCATGCAACCGAACGGCTTCAGGGAAAGCACCATGTGGCAGAGATCACGGTTCGAGTAATAAATGTTTTTGGCGACCTCGAGATGGCCTTCGCCGCCGCCGGCGCGCGAGTTGTAATAGGGGTGCCCGAGTCGCTGGAGTTCGTACTGGTCAGCGAGAGGATGGGCAAGGCCATTCAAGCTAGCCGCAGCGCGTGCGTAGTGGCGTCGGAAGAGGGCCTCGGCGAGCTTGAGTCGCGCCTGTTTGTAAAGATAGCGGGCCTCAATGCGCGCACGGATGGGCAATCGCCACCAGGAGGGCAGCAGGGCGCCTTCTTCCAAGCCCTTCCAGTCGCGATTTTTCTGCACGACCTGGTGGATCAGGTAAGTAATCCAGGTCCCCACGGGCTCCACCAGCACCTGCGCGCCTTCACGCTCCAGGAAGCGGAACATGTTGAAGTTGCCGTCGCCTTCGGTGGTCTGAGCCCAGAATTCGCCTGTAATTTTGACGATGGGCCGGACGCGCAGACGGTCCACGGGAACCTGGGTCAAGAAACCTGCGGCGTGCTGAAGTTCGCGATGCAAGTCCGAGCTGGCCACCTGCTGGAGAAACTTGACGGTCCAGTCTGCGGTGCGACGCAAGCCAGCCGGCCACGAGGCAGGAGCGCGACGCCAGCGAAAGCGGCGGAGAAACCCGTACATGTGCTCGATGGCCTTCTCCAGAGCGGCGTCGGTATCTCCGGGGTTGACTTCGTAAGGCCGGATGGCGTAGGCCGCTTCATTGAGAACGTCCGCCAGGGTAAGTGCGTTCAGGATGCCCAGAAAGAACTCGAGGTTCATTTCCAGGCCGTCATTGGGGTTGGCCTGATCGAGTCCCCCGGTCTGCTGGAAGAGCAGGACACGAAAGCCGTCGAAGCCTGCGTTGCGGAGGGCCAGTCGGTATTCGGCTTCGTACATGCCAAAGCGGCAGGGACCGCAAGCGCCCGCGGTAAAGAAGACATAGCGATCCAGGATTTCCTGTTGCGGCACTCCCTGAGCGCGCAGGCTTTCCAGATACCGCACAAGATTTCCGACGGTGAAGTAAGTCGGATTGCACTGTCCGTTATTGCCGTATTCCTTGCCGGTCTGAAAGGCGCGGCGATCGGGTACGGGCAACGGCTGGGCCTTGTAACCTAAGCCTTCGAGAACGCCCTGAATGAGACGTTCGTGTTTCCAGGTGAGGCCTCCGAACAGGATCGTGGTGGTATCCCGTTCGGCGCGAGTGAACGGACGCTCGACAGGGCGCTTGAAGTGCAGCGAAGGCTGCGCGCCCACCTGCTCCAAAGCCACATCGAAAGAAACCGTGCTCATCGCCTCCCTCTGAGTCAGGCCTGACTTAGAGCCAGGCCTGTTCATCCCAGGCTTTCTTTTGATGATTTTTGGGCAAAGCGCCGAGGCGGTGTAGCAAAAATCAGCGAATGGATGAATTTCGGAGTCGAACTGGGATGGTTTCCAATGTCAACAGTTCAAAGGGACATATGGCGGCGCCGGGGCACGCCGAGAAGGGATCGGGAATTGATATGCTGACAAATCCAGGGGAGTGCATTGAAACGTCTGGTATTGGCCATACGCTGTTTCCTGAGAGTATTGGCGAGCGGGCGCCTCGACAAGGAGCTGGCGCGCGAGTTGGGAATCGAGCCGTCCACCGCTCCGTCGCCGCCGGCTCCTGCGCCGGCCCCCGAACGACGGGAGCGCGCGATTGACGGCGCGTTGCAGATGCTGGCGCTGTTGCAGCGCGAAGGCCGGCTCATAGACTTTTTCATGGAGGACATTTCGGCCTACCCGGATGAGCAGGTGGGAGCGGCGGTGCGCACGGTGCACGAGCCGTGCCGCCAGGCGCTGAGGCGCTACGTCGGGCTGGCGCCTGTCATTGACGGAGTGGAAGGCACCTACGTACGGCTGGCGGCGGCGGGCGATCCTGCGGCGGTGCGGTTCATTGGCAACGTGCCGGTGGGAGCGAGGCCGGAAGGCGGCGTGCTTCGGCACAAGGGGTGGCGCGTGACGCGCATCGAACTGCCGCCGCGGGAAGCGGGTGAGGATCCAAACGTGCTGGCGCCCGCAGAACTCGAGGTCGAGTAGCGCGAGAGGACGCGCACGCTCACGCGGATGAAAGTCGGCATAGACCTGGGCACGACCAACTCAGCCGTGGCGTTCGTGGATCCGCGCGAGGCCGCCGACGCGGACTTCCCGCCCGTGCGCATCCTCGAGATCCCGCAATACGTAGCGGCAGGAGTGATCGAACCGCGAAGGGTGCTGCCGTCGTTTTTGTACCTGGGCGATCGCGAGTACGTGGGCGTGTACGCGCGGGATCAGGGAGCGCTGGCGCCGGCGCGGCTCGTGCACTCGGCCAAGTCGTGGCTGTCGAACCCGGAGGTAGACCGGACGGCGAAAATCCTGCCGTGGGATTCCCCCGAGACGGGGCGGGTTTTCTCGCCCGTGGAAGTTTCGGCGCGGTATCTGCGGCACATGGCGGAGGCCTGGGAGCAGGCGCACGGAGCGCCGCTGGCCGAACAGGACGTTGTGGTGACGGTGCCCGCATCCTTCGACGAGGAGGCGCGGGAGCTGACGGTGGCGGCCGCGGCGCAGGCGGGGCTGGAACGGATCACGCTGCTGGAAGAGCCGGCTGCGGCGTTTTACGCCTGGATCGCCCACCATTTGGCGGAGTCGCGGCGGGCCTTGCGGGATGGGATGACGGTGCTGGTAGTGGACGTGGGCGGGGGCACGTCCGACTTCACGCTGATCCGCGTGAAGCGAGAAGGTGATCGAGTGGAGTTCACGCGGACGGCGGTGGGCCGCCACCTGTTGCTGGGCGGGGACAACCTGGATCTGACGCTGGCGTGGCTGGTGGAGCACAAACTGGGCGTGCCGCTTTCGCTGCGGCAGCGCAATCAGGTGAGGCGGCAGTGCACGATCGCGAAGGAGCGGCTGCTGACCGATCCCAGGCTGGAAAAGTTCGAGATCACGGTGAGCGGCCTGGGCACGTCGCTGGTGGGCGGGGCGCGCAAGACCGAGATCCTCAAGGAGGAAGTGCTGGAGCTGACGCTGGAGGGTTTTCTGCCCTTCTGCCGCTTGTGGGAACGACCGAAACAGGACGGGGAGAATTTGTTTCGGGAGACAGGACTTCCGTACGAATCGGATCCGGCCATCACCCGGCACCTGGCGGCTTTCCTTTCCGACGCGGCGGAGCATGCAGGCGAAGGGGTGGACGCCCTTCTGTTCAACGGCGGCTTCTTCATTCCGGAGGTCTGCCGGCGGCGCGTGGCGGAGGTGGTCAAGAGCTGGTACGGGCGTGAGCCGCTGGTGCTGGAGAACCGCGATCTGGATCTGGCGGTGGCGGTGGGCGCGGCTTACTACGCGTACGTGCGCACGACGGGCGCGGGCGTGCTGGTGCGCGGGGGTTTGCCGCGGGCCTACTACCTGGAAGTCGCGGGCGGCGAAGGACAGAGGCGCCTGGTGTGTCTGGTGCCGCGCGGAGCCGACGAAGGCACCACGGTGGAGGTCGAGCCCGAGGGCCTGCAACTGGTGGCCAACCGTCCGGTCTCGTTCCGGCTCTACAGCTCGCTGACCCGAACCGGGGACGAGCCAGGGCAGGTGCTGGAGATGGCGCCGGAGGATCTGGAGGGCGATTTTCACGAACACGCGCCGCTACACGCCGTGATCCGTTTTGGCGAGCGGTGCGAGCGTCTGGTACCTGTGAAGCTGGGAGCGAGACTGACGGAGGTGGGGACGCTGGAAATCTGGTGCCAGTCGCGGATCAGCGAACACCGGTGGCGTCTGCAATTCGAGCTGCGCAAGCGGACCGAGGAGGTCGAGCGACCGCAGCGTCCCGCGGCCGTAGTCAGCGAAGCTGCGCTCGAGGAAGCGGTGACGCTGATCCGGCGCGTCTTCGAGAAAGCAGGGGAAGTAGCGCCGGAGGAGCTGCCTTCGCGATTGGAGCAGACGCTCTCGCTGGGGAGAACGTCGTGGCCGCTGGGCGCGATCCGGCGTCTGGCCGACGCGCTGCTGGAATCGGCCGAGGGGCGCCGTCTGGCGCCGGCGTTCGAGCTGCGGTGGCTGAATCTGACGGGCTTCTGCCTGCGTCCGGGCTTCGGTTATCCGGGTGACGACTGGCGCATCGAGCAGGCGCGGCGGGCGTGCGCGGCGGGCCCCCTATTCGATAACTACGTGCAGAATGAGATCGAGTGGTGGATCTTCTGGGGACGGGTGGCGGGCGGTTTGAACCGCGGCCAGCAGGCTGAACTGTACCAGCGGATGGCCCCCATCCTGTTCCCGCGCGGCGCCAGGAAGCAACGGGTGAATCCGAGCCTGTGGCGGGAGCTTTGGCGCACGGCCGCGAGCCTCGAGCTGTTGCCGCTGCAAACCAAGATCCAGCTCGGCGAGACGCTGGTGGCAGGTTCGCAGGGTTTGCCCGAGGCGACGCGATTCTGGTGTCTGGCGCGTCTGGGCGCCAGACAGCTCTTCTACGGGCCTGCGGATCAGGTGATCCCACCGGCGGTGGTGGGCCGATGGGCAACCGCTTTGCTCGGGATCCCGGAGGCCGCGGAAGCGCTGGCTGCCATGGCGCGCAAGACGGGCGATCCAGTGCGGGATCTGAGTCCGGTGGTGCGCGAGCAGATCAAACGCGCGCTGGCGACGCGGCCGGACGCTGATCGGCTGGTGGCTGTGGTGGAAGGCGAGCGGGAGCTGGACGCGCACACGCTCGAGCGGTTGTTCGGCGAAGAGCTGCCAGCGGGACTGGTGCTGGGCAGCGGGCGCTGAGACACGATGGACGAAGGCAGCCTGATTGCGCGCATCCGCAAGGGAGGGCGAAATTCCCGGGAAGTGATCGTCGGCATCGGGGACGACTGCGCCGTTTACCGTCCTGCGGGGTGCAAGGAAGACCTTCTGCTCACCACGGACTGGCTGATCGAAGGCGTGCATTTTTTGCGCGAGACGCATCCTGCGAGCGCGGTGGGATGGAAGGCTCTGGCGCGGGGTTTGAGCGATATTGCCGCGATGGGCGGGAGGCCGCGCGTCTGCCTTTTATCGCTGGCGCTGGGACCGTGGACGAGCGAGGCTTGGGTGCGGTCGTTCTTCCGCGGCTTCCGGCGGCTGGCGCAGGCCACAGGCGTGGTGCTGGCGGGAGGAGATCTGGCGCGGGCGGATCGGCTGGCGTGCGACATCGTGGTGGTGGGAACGGCGCCGCGCGGGCAGGCGCTGCTGAGGTCGGGCGCCCGCCCGGGTGATGAAATCTACGTCTCGGGAAGACTGGGGGGCTCGGCGCTGGGGCTGGCGACGCGACGCGGTGCATCGTGGAGGCGGCACTTGAGACCGGAGCCGAGGCTGGTGCTGGGAGCCTACTTGCGGCGGCTGGGAGCGACGGCGGCGATGGACCTGAGCGACGGCCTCTCGCTTGATCTTTACCGGCTTTGCGTGGCCTCGGGCGTAGCGGCGGAGCTGGAAGACACGATCCCGGTCTTTCGCGGCGCCACTCTGGATCAGGCGCTGCACGGCGGGGAAGACTACGAGTTACTTTTCACGGTGCCGGAGGGGACGCGCGTGCCGAAGCGGCACCGCGGCGTCGAGCTGACGAGGATCGGGCGGATCGTGAAGGGGCGGGCGGGAAGGATCCTGCTGGCGGGCGAGCGGCTGCGTCCGCTGGGCTGGGACCATCTGCGCGCACGGTCCTGAGCGCGCGCAGGCAAAAGACGGCGGGAGCAGAGCTGGTCGCCTGCTCCCGCCCGGCAGGTAGGCAGTCCTGCGAAGTACCGCGCTCGAGGAAGGGCCAGGATCAGGGTTTGATGTCGTCTTCGTAGAGAAGGTTCGTCCACTCCTCCCACCAGGGTTCATCACCGACACCGCCGAGCCAGTAGACGTGCTGATCGAAGAAGCCGTCATCGGGCGGGCGGACCCAGCCGGTGCGGAAGATGGGGGAAGCGAACATGGCCCGGAAATCGGGATCGCTCCACTCGAAGGGCCGTTTGAGGAAGGGGTCGGCGATCAGGATTCTGTCGAACTTGTCGCGGGCGTAGGACTGGGTGTTCGAGGCCACCTGACCTTCCAGCGTGGCAGCGCCTTTGGCGCCGAGGTTGTTGTTCCAGAGCAGCAGGCCACTGATTTGGATCTTGCCCTGGTCGGCCTGCTCCCGGGTACTGGCGTCGGCCAGCTCGAGACCGGGACTGTAGAAGTTCATCACGACGATGTTCCGGAACGTCCCGGCGGAACCTCGCCGCAAGTAAATGCCGGGAGAGTTGGCTTCGTCGAAGCCGGGAACGCCGCCGCCGATGAAGGTGAGGTTATACATGGTCGGATTGGAGCGGGGTTCGGCAGCCTGATTGTACTCGCTGTTATCGCCTTCGATGCCGCGGTTGCCGCGTGCGTCGGCATTGTAGTAGAAGATGCCGTGCTGGATCTTGCCGGTGTAGCCGAGCTGAAAGTCAACATAGTCATCCGCACCGAAGGAACCAATGAGATACTTCGCGTTGTTGTTGCCCCCGAACCACTCAAAAGAATCGTCCAGACCGTAAATGGCCTGAAGATACTCGCTCACGGTTTTCGAGCCGCAGCCTCCCCAGGTGAAAGCATTGGCCTCGTTATTGGGGGCGAAAATGGAGCCGGCGAATTCCACGCGCACGTAGCGCAGGACGCCGCAGTCGTGCTGGGGATCGTTGCCGCCATACTTGGTGTCCTCGGAGGCAGGAAGGCCTTCGATGTAAAACTCGCCAGCCGGGTTCTCGCGTCCGGGGATGGCGTTGGCGCCGACGTTGATGGGCGCGCGGCCGAGCAGGATGAGACCACCCCAGTCGCCACGCTGGCGTTGCCCGATGGGCTGCGAACTGGTCATGACGATCGGGCGGGAGCGCGTGCCGTTGGCGACGATGCGGCCGCTCCGGGTCACGACCAACACGGAGGGAGGCTGCGAACCTGGCATGCCGAAGATGAAGGTGCCGGGTTCGATGGTGAGCGTGGCGCCGTTGCGGACGTAAACCACGCCTTGCAGGCGATAGGCTTTCGTGTTGACCAGGCGGCGGTCGGATTCGATGTTACCGGTGATATCCTCGAAGCCGGTAACTACGCCGATCTTGAAATAGGCCGTCTTCAACACCCTGTGCCCCAGGGAGTCCCGCAGTTGCAGCACGATGGTGTGCATGCCGGGCTCGTCGGGAATGGCGCCCTTTTCGGGACCGAACAGGCCCCCCGGACCGATGAGGACGCCCTTTTCGACCGGCTCAGCCTGCTTTGGCCGGAAGGAGCCCAGCGGATTGCCGAAAATGTCGGTGGGCGTCTCGCTCCCTTCCGGCAGGTAGTAAATCTTGCCGGTCTGATTATTCTGGCGGTAGGCGATCCAGGTGTAAGGATACGCATCGCCATAGGGACGGACCGTATAGCGGACCACCATGCTTTCGCCAGGCTGGTACACGTACTTGTCCGCCCAGATCCACATGGCGACTGAGGTCTCGTTGGCCAGAGCGGCCGGCCTGGGGTCGCCGGAAGCGACTGCCGTTGCGGCCCAGAGACCGACTCCGGCAGCGAGAACGAACAGCTTTCGCATGGACATAACCTCCTCGATAACTTTGTAAAGGTTCACGTACATTCGAATCCGCACATTCAGAAATTGACATTGAGGCCAAGACCGAACGTGCGGCCCAGCCGGTAACTGCGCTGGACAATGTCGCCTTGAGTCCAGCGGAAGTGATTGTCGGCGAGATTCTCAGCAGTAAATTTCAGGACCCAGGTTCCGCCTTCGCTCAGAAAATATTCATAAGTGAAGTCGAGGAAGGCATTGCCCTCCTGATAAATGTCGGGTACGCCGAAAGTTCCGACATCGGAAAGGCGCCGGGAAACATAGCTGGCGTCGAAGCGGGCCTGGCTGCGCCAGCGAGGCCGAATCCATTCGGCAATCGCGTTCACGATATAACGCGACTGGCCAACGAGGGGGCGATGCAAGGAAGTCACCAGGCGGGCATCTTCCTCACGAATGCGGATATCCGAGGCGACGAAAGTGAAGTTGGCCACCAGCGCGAACTCGCGCAGTTTCGGGTGCAGGCGACCCAGCGCGGTGCGCGATTCCAGTTCGATTCCGCGGTTGACGGCGCCCCTGGCATTGACGAAGGTCTGACGCAAGTCGTTGGAGGGCAGAATCGTCGCCTCGATGGGATTGCGGAAGGTCTTGGCGAAGGCGCTGGCGGCGAGGAGCTGGTTGCCGCCCAGGAACCACTCCCAGCGGACATCCCAGTTGTGGACGGTGGCCCGGACGAGGTTGGGGTTGCCTTGGACCACGAAGCCGCCGTAGACATTGTTGAAGTCGAAAGGCGACAGCTCACGAAAATCGGGCCGGGAGAGCGTATGGCTGTAGCCGAAGCGAAGGTTCTGCTTGGGGGTCAAGGCGTAGATCAAATTGAGGCCGGTGACGGGGTCGCGGTTGGAGAGATAGGCGCCGACAGGACGGGCGTTGGGCACCAGCGGATCGAGCGTTTCCACGGTCGTCTGGGCGTCCTCGATGCGCAGGCCGCCGACGAAGCGCCAGCGATGGCCGAGCGCGAGTTCGACCATGGAGTAGCCGGCGTAAATCTCCATGTCGGCGTCGTAGCGGTCGGTGGCACGGGTGAACTCGACGAGCTGAAAGCCGTCAGGCCGGATGTTGGCAGGTGCGAACAACTGATTGCTGGGCGCGGTCAGAGGCAGGGTGCTCAAGCGCTGGGGGATGAACCGGAAGCGGCGGGCCTGGAAGTGGCGTCGTCGCAAGGTGGCGCGGAAGCCGTTTCGGAGCATTCCGCTGACGGAGCCGCGATAGAAGGGAGTAGCGAGCTCGATCTGGGGATCCCAGATACGGTCGTCGAGCCAGTTGAAAAAACGCTGGCCGGAGGAGCTCAGAGCGGCGAACACAAACTGCCCGCCGGGGGCGAGGCCGCGGATGACCTCGCGCATATCGGGCTCGTCCCGATAAGCACGCGCGTAGGTAAGCTGCCAGCGGATGAGGCTGTTGTGCAGGCCGGCCAGGGCGTGATCCCCCTCGAAGCTGGTAGACCATAGTCCCCGTTCTACCCAGCGCAGCCGCTCGGATTTCAAAAAAGTATCGGCCGTACCATCATAGCCGGAAAACTGGCGAGCTTCCTTGTCGGTATCGTGGGTGTAGGTATTGCGGACCACGAACTTATGAGCTGCCGTGAGACGGAAAGCCAAATTGAGCACGCCGCCCATGCGCGCGGATTCTGTATAGGAATCAAAGTCTTCGTAGTTAGTGAAAACAACGGGACGCTTGCCTTCCTGGCGGATATAGCGCTGGATTTCTTTCTGGTAAATCGGCTGATTGGAGAAAGTAAAAGCGCCGACTACTCCGAGACGGCCCATGGTGGCCCCGCCCACAATGGAGAATTTCTGCTGGGGACGCATGGAGCCCAGGGTCACTGGCTCCCATTGATTGGAGAACGCCTGACCGAAAGTCTGGAACTGCTGGGGCGAAAAGGTACCGGGAAACAGTCGCTTGTCGGCGGGGATCTGAGGGGGCAAAGCCCGTGCGCCATCGTCGAAGCCGAAGAAGTCGCGACGTCCGCCCGGGTAAGTGAGAAACGGGTTGAACGTGGTGCGCGTGTTGAAGCCGTTGGAAAGGCTGACTTGGAAAATAGGCCGCGACGGGAAGTCCACGGTGCGCAGCTCGAACAGGCCGGCGGAGAACTCACCGGGCATATCCGGCGAGTAAGTCTTGAGGACGCGGATGTTGTCAATCAAGGTAGCCGGGAACAGGTCGAGCGGCACCACGCGCTTTTCCGGTTCGGTGGTGGGGATGAGGGCACGGTTGAGGGTGGTGGCGCTGTAGCGATCGCCGAGGCCCCGCACGTAGACATAGCCGGCCCCGACGACGGAGACCCCGGTAATCTTCTGGGCCGCGGCGGCCGCGTCGGAAGCCACCGAGCGGCGTAACTCTTCCGAGCTGAGGGCATCGGTGACGACGGAAGCCATCTGGCGTTCCGCCAGCATGGCCTCCGCAGTGGCTGCGACCGGCGTGATTTTCTCGACCACGTCTACTTTGGTGACGGCGGTGCTGAGCGCCAGCACCGTGCTGGCATCGGTCACCTGGCCGGGTTTGACCTCGACTTCCCGTAAGGTCATGGGCAAGTAGCCCGGAGCGGAAACCTCGAGGACGTACATGCCGGGCGCGAGCTGAACTTCGTAACGGCCTTCGGAATCGGTGAACACACGGAGGGCCGGTTGATTCTCGATCCGGATGGCGGCTCCTGAGATGGGTTTGGAGGACTGCGCATCCATGACGATCCCGGTCAGCGTGCCCTGCAAGGGCTGGGCGTACAGAGACGACGGAATCAGGAGGCCGAGCAGGACGAGCAAGCCGGCGGCGATCCGCAGGCTGTTTCGCTGATCGGGATGAGAGTCATGTATCGGGTATGTTGTCGGTTTCTCGATTGCGTACTTCATAGGCTGCCCGCATCGGTGACGGACCGGTAACCGCTCGAAGGGAGCGATTCCCTGGCATCACCAAGGCAAGGTTAGCAGCCGTAGTTTTAAAGCACGTTTATCAGGCGTAAAAAGACCGTAACATTCGGGGGGTCAGCCGGTCGTTTCCGAAGGAATCGGTTCGGGCGTTTCGTTGAAGCTGTAGCCGAAGCCGCGAACCGATCGGATGAAGACGGGGTTGGCGGGATCGGGTTCGATTTTCTGGCGGAGCCGCAGGATGAAAACGTCCACGGTGCGGTAGGTTACGGCGCGGTCGTGCCCCCAGACGGCGTCGAGCAATTGTTCGCGGCTGAAGACCTGGCCGGGGTGGCTCATGAGGAACTCGAGGAGGCGGAATTCGGTGGCGGTGAGCGAAAGCTCTTTGCCTCGGAAGCGGGCGCGGCAAGCCGAGCGGTCCAGTTCGAGGTCGCCGGCCTTGAGAACGCGCGCCGGGGTGGCCTGCTTGCGGAACTGGAGGCGGATGCGGGCGATGAGCTCGCGCACGAAGAAGGGTTTCACGATGTAATCGTTGGCGCCCAGTTCCAGCCCCACGATGCGGTCGGTCTCGGAAGCGCGTGCGGTGAGAAAGATAATGGGGATGTCGGCGAGTTCGGGATGGCTGCGGATCCCTTTGCAGATATCGAGACCGTCGGAGTCGGGCAGCATGATATCGAGAATGATCAGATCGGGTCGTTCCCGGCGGCACAGCTCAATCGCGTCCTTGCCGGTCTGGGAGCCAACGAAAGTAAAGCCCTCTTTTTCGAGGTTGTATTTCAGCAGGGCGTAGAGGTCTGAGTCGTCTTCGATGAGGGCGATCTTTTTCATGCCGGTACCACCTGTTTCAAGATTACTACCCTGAAGTTACGATTCTGTAACATTGCGGTTAAATCCTCCTGACGGGGAGGCAGTGACGCTTGTGGGTTCGACGGGCAGGGTGAAGTAGAAGGTCGAGCCGCGGTGCAAGACGCTCTCGACGCGGACATCGCCGCCCATGGAGCGGACCAGGTGCTTGACGATGGAGAGTCCCAGGCCCGTGCCCCCCAGTTCCCGGGATCGGGCTTTGTCCACGCGATAGAAGCGCTCGAAGAGGCGGGGGAGGTCCTCCGAGGGCACGCCGATGCCTGTATCGCGCACGTAAAACTCCACCAGCCTGCGATGGTCTTTTGGCGCGAGCAGCCGCGCGCCCACAGTAATAGCGCCGCCCGGGGGCGTATATTTGATGGCGTTGTCCACCAGATTGGCCAGGACCTGGTGGAAGGCCTCGGCGTCGCAGAAGACCTCGAGGTCGGGCGGCGCAGGGTGCAGCTCGAGCCTGAGGTTCTTTTTCTCGGCCAACGGGCGCATGGATTCGACGACGTCGGCCATCAGGGGGTTGACGTAATAGGAAGCGAACTGGAAGTTATGCGTTCCGAGCTCGAGGCGGGATAGAGTGAGGAGGTCGGCGACGAGCCGGCCCAGCCGTTCCGCGTTCTGCCGGATGATGTTGAGGAAGCGGACGTTGTGTTCGGGGTCGTGCAGGGCGCCGTCGAGCAGGGTTTCGGTATAGCCCTGGATCGAGGCCAGGGGAGTCCGCAGCTCGTGGGAGACGTTGATCACGAAGTCCTTGCGAATGCGTTCGAGTTTCTCCAGCTCAACGCGCTCGCGCTCCAGCTCTTCGACCATGCGTTGCATGTTGGCGGAAGTTTCCAGCAGTTTTTGCGCGAGCAAGCCGAGTTCATCGCGGCGATTCTCCTGAAGGGGCGCGCGGAAATTGCCGGCGGCCAGGTGGCCGGCGTACTCGATCAGGGCGCCAAGCCGGCGCGAGAAGTAGCGTGACAGAAGCGCGGCCGCGAACAGCGCGGGAAGGAAGGCGATAGCTGCGGAAAGCAGGATCTGGCGCCGGAGGGCGCGGAGGGCCGCACGCACGTCGGAAAGGGGTCGTGCGAGACGCAAGGCACCGCCCTCGTGAGGGAGGGCCACGTACAGGAAATCCGTCCCCACGGTGGGGCTGCGGCGCCTGGCCACGCCCCGGCGCCCCTGCAAGGCCTCTGCGACTTCGGGACGCGACCGGTGATTGTCCATGCGAGAGGCGTCGGCTTCCGAATCCAGCAGCACGCGGCCGTCGGGGGCGATCCATGTCAGCCTGCCACCGGCAACCTCAGACAGGCGGGAAAACTCGGCGCGATCGAGCTGGTGTAGGCGCTGACCGGCCAAGGCAATGATCAGGCGAATCCGTGCAGCGAGTTCGTCTTCGAGATTTTGCTGGTAAGCGTTTGCAGCCACGCGAGAAACGAACAGGTCCGCCACAGCCAGGGCGAGCACGAGCAGACTGACCGTGGCTGCCACCGCCTTGAAGAAGATGCGGCGAGTCAAAGGACCGTTCCCAACCGCGTGGCTTGAGTACTTACACCATTCTACAAAGCGGGCGCGGTCCAGCACCGCGCGGACGTGGTCGCTTGCCGCGAGCCATGTCCTGATGCGGCTGTGTTACATTGTGGCCGATGCAGCGGGATCCATCGGAGAAACTCGCCCTGGAGGGCGGGCCGCCAGCCAAGCGGACGCCGTTCCGCACGCGCCGCCGACACGGCGAGCGCGAGAAACGCCTCCTCGAGGAAGTCATTGACTCCGACGTTTTGTTTTACTGGTTCGGCACGAAAGTGCGGGAGTTTGAGCGACGCTTTGCCGAACTGTACGGTCGCAAGTACTGCGTGGCCTGCTCCAGCGGCACGGCTGCGGTGCACACGGCACTGGGCGTGCTCGAGCTGCCGCCGGGGTCCGAAGTGATCACGACTTCGATCACGGACATGGGAGGTCTGACCGGCCTGCTCTACCAGGGGTTGGTGCCGGTTTTTGCGGACGTCGAACCTGACACGTTGAATCTCGATCCGGCCTCGGTGCGCGAGCGACTGACGCCCCGCACGCGGGCCATCATCGCCACACACCACGCGGGGCTAGCCGCGGACATGGACGCTCTGCTGGAAATCGGGCGCGAGGCGGGCGTACCCGTCATCGAGGACTGCGCGCAAGCGTACGGATGCCGGTATCGAGGCCGGCTCACGGGCACGATGACGCCGGTGAGCGCCTTCTCTCTGAATCACTTCAAGCACATCGAGTGCGGTTCCGGCGGGATGATCCTTACCGATGACGACCGGATCCGCTACCGCGCCACGCTGTTCATAGACAAGTGTTACCAGAGAGAGGAGGGGATCCGGAATCCGTTCTTTCTGGCGCCGAATTACCAGATGACCGAGTTACAGGCAGCGGTGGCGCTGGCCCAACTGGAGCGGCTGCCGGAAATCGTTGAGCGCCGCAACCAGTTGGGGACGCGCCTGGACAAGGCGCTGGCGGAGATAGCCGGCGTTTCGCCGCAGAAAGTTCGGCCAGGTGACAAACACACTTACTTTCTCTACTTGTTCCGATTGGATCTGGAGCGGCTGGGGACCACAGCCGATGAGTTTTCCGAGGCCTTGAACGCCGAAGGGATCCCCAACAAGGCGCACCTGATCACGGGCGGCATGCCGGTCTACTGGTATCGCATCTTCCAGGAGCGCACCGCCTTTCCCGGGAGCACTTACCCATTTGGCGACCGGACTTACCCGAAAGGACTGTGCCCTGTGGCCGAGGACGCTTTCGATCGCTGGATCACCATGGACCTGTTCGAGCACTGGAGCGAGCAGGACATAGACGAGATCGCGCACGGAATTGCCAAGGTCGCCTGGCATTTTGCGCGGCGACACGCGGCGGCGCCGGTATGAGCAGCAAGGAAGTAGCCAGCCGGCGGCGTCCCATCCGCCACCTGCGCTGGTGGATCGGCGGCCTGCTCTTTCTCTCGACGGTGATCAATTACATTGACCGGCAGACGCTGAACGCCCTGGGGCCGTATCTCAAGCAGCAGTACCGCTGGTCCAATAGCGACTTTGCTACGGTTCTCATTGCCTTCCGCATCGCTTACACGATCATGCAGAGCGTGGGCGGTCGGCTGCTGGACTGGCTGGGGACGCGGCGCGGGCTGGCCCTGAGCGTGAGTTTCTATTCGCTGGTGGCCATGCTGACCGCGACGGCGCGGGGCATCTGGGGATTCCGCATTTTCCGGTTCTTGCTGGGCGCGGGCGAAGCGGCGAACTGGCCGGGGGCGACCAAGGCGGTGTCGGAATGGTTTCCGGCCAAAGAACGGGGCTGGGCCGTAGCGCTGTTCGACAGCGGGTCCTCGGTGGGCGGGGCGATCGCGCCGTTTCTTATCGTCTTCCTGTTGAACCACTTTGGGAGCTGGCGGCCGGCGTTCTTGGTCACCGGCTCGCTGGGTTTTCTGTGGCTGATGGCATGGCTGAAGCTCTACCGCCGGCCTGAAGAGCATCCGCGGCTGGCGCCGGAAGAGTTGGCCTACATCCAACAGGGACGTTCCTCGGACCCGGGCGGCAATTTACCGCGCGCAGGCTGGGGCAAGCTGCTGAGATACCGTCAGACCTGGGGCATCGTGCTGGGACGGTTTCTGCTCGATCCCTACTGGTTCATGGTTTCGGAATGGTTTGCCATTTATCTGGTAAGCAAAGGATTCCGGCTGGAGCAAAGCATTCTGGGGTTCTGGGCGCCGTTTTTGGGGGCCGATCTGGGTAACTTTTTCGGGGGCGCGCTGTCGAGTTACTGGATCAGTCGCGGCTGGCCGGTGGGCAAGGCGCGGCGGACCGTATTACTGATTTTCGGTCCCAGTATGTTGATTTTGATCGCGGCGACATACACCTCGAACTATTTTCTGCTGATCCTGCTCTTCGCCTACGCCACGTTCGCCTATGCAGCTTGTTCGACGATCTTTCTGACTTTTCCCGCCGATGTTTTTCACACGCGGGCCGTAGCGTCGGTAAGCGGGCTGAGCGGCACGGGAGCGGGGATTGGCACGCTGATTTCGACCTATCTGATCGGATACGTGACGGACCGCTACTCGTTCCAGCCGGTGATCGTGGCGGCCTCGGTGATCCCGTGCCTGGCGGTAGCGATCATGGCGCTTCTGGTGCGGGCGCGCAAGCAGCCCGATCCCGAGGGCTTGGTGCTGAATTTCTAGCGCCCGCGGCTCAGCACTCGCGGACGACCTGGAATCCCATCAGACGGCCCATCTGCTCGATGGGGCGCACGTAATCGCCCCAGACGACCACCCGGTGCAGACCGCCCGAGAAGTTTTCCAGGAACTTGCGGGCGTCGGCCACACGCGTGCGGAACTTGGTCCGGCAGCCATGGGGCGCGTCCACGTTGCCGATGACCTCGCCGGTGGAGACGCCGAATTTGGTTGGGGTAAGGAACTTGCCGCAGGTCACGGTGTCGCCCAGCGGAACGAGCACTTGCATGGAGACGCCCTTGTTGTCCTCCATGTGGGAACGAATGATGTAGGGCGCGGACGGGCCGCCGATGCCGTGCAAGGCGGTGGCGGAAACGCAGTGGGCGTGAATGATCTCGTTGCGGCTGGTGTCGAAGACGGGATCGGAGACGAAGCCAGGCTTGTTGGAGAAGGCGGTGAGCAGAAGTTGGGTCATGGTCGAGAGCAGGTCGGCTTCGCAGACGCCGTACATGCCGCAGTCGTTGAGCTTCGACCAGGCCACGCAGGGATAAGCGGGCAGATCGCCGCGGCGGAAGCCGCCCAGGCAATCCACGGTGATGGCGTTGGCCTGCTCGCGCCGCAGCAGGTCCTGGACGCCGAGGTAAAAGCGCAAAGAGTCTTCGATTTCCTGGCGCGTAGGTTCGACCACGCGCAAAGCGCCGCGGATGAACTCCTCGGCTGCCTTGCGGGCCTCGGCGGCGCTGGCTTTTTCGAAAGCGTCCCGCAGCTCGCGATAGCTGATGTAGCGGATCGTAGTGCCGTAGTGTTTGCTGAAGGCTTCGGCGAGGGCAGGGCGCTCGGGCGGCTTTTCGACCACGATCAGGACCTTGCTGTGCTTGAGGTGGTGGATGGTGTAGAAGATGCGCATGTAAGGGTCGAGATCGCCGAACTCGCTGGTGGAGAGCAGGTCGGCGCGCTTGCCGCTCTGCACCCAGCGGGCGACGTCTACGTAAGACCAGCCGGAGTAAGGACGGGCAAACAGCAACACGGGGACCTGGATTTGTTCCAGGGCGCGGAGCATGCCGCTGGTGCCGGAAGTCAGGTCAATGATGAGGACGGCATCCACGTCGCCCAGGTTCTTCACGCAAGCCTCGGCGTCGGCCGGCGTGCGCAGCAGTTGAGGCGGAGTGAAGCGGACGGCGCCGGGATGCTTGCGTTCCAGTTCGCCCATTTTTTCCTCGATTTCGGCCATGGCGCGGGAAACGTCGAGGTCGGGGCGAGGCCAGGTCGGCTGAGGAACCGCGAGATAGATTTTTTTGACTGTGGCCGGTTCGGACCAAGGGCCGCGTTGCTGTGCCCAGCCGAAGCGGAGGGCGGCTGCGGAAACCAGGCAAGCGAATTGACGTCGGGTGAGGCAGGTTGGGGTCGGCATACGCCCGGATTATATGGAGTCCGAAAGTGAAATATCAACTCTGAAATTCTGCTTTGGATGGACGGGAGGCCGGGGGCTGTGCTATATGGGATCTGTACCTCCCAAATCGAGGATGGTGGCCATGAAGACAACAAAGATCATGCAAGGTCCGAGCCGGCGGCAATTCCTGGCGGCGTGCGCAGGATGCCCCGCCATGGCGATGTGCGCATCGCAGGCGTCTGGGGCCGCGCCCCCGGTCAGGATTCCCGAAGAAAAAGCGCGGGTCCGCCTGGTGTTCACGCACATTCCGCCGGAAAAACCCACCTGGCCCTATCAAGGCTATGACTACGAGGGACGCAAAAAAGAGCTGACGGCGCGTTTGCGGCAGTCCTGTCCCAACGTGGAGTTCCTGCCGGCCACGGCGCACAACGCGGACGAGGCGCGCAAGCTGCTGGAGGGCGACAGCGAGGTGGATGGCTACCTGGTGTACATGGTAGGCATCTGGACCGGCGCGGGCATGGCGATCGCCTCGGCGGGCAAGCCGACGCTGTTCGTCAACGACCTGTATGCAGGCTGCGGCGAATTCCTGACGGCCTACGCGCGAGCGCGGCGGCAGGGCCTGAAAGTGGCCGGAGTCACTTCATCCCGCTGGGACGACGTGGTCCAGGCGGTGCGGGCCTTCGAAACCCTGAAGAAGCTGAGGTCTTCCGTGATTCTCGACGTAACCGAGCGCCCGCTGCCCGCCGACGCCAAGGCAATCACCGAGGTTTTCGGGACGGCCGTCGAGCGCATCGGCGCGGAAGAAATCAACGCCGCCTACCAGAAGGCCGATCGCAAGGAAGCCGAGAAGTGGGCCAGCGCGTGGATCAAGGGAGCGGCCAAGGTCGTGGAGCCGACGCGCGAGGAGATCGGCAAGTCGGGCGCGATGTACGTGGCCATGCGCGACTTGATGGCGCAGCGGAAAGCACAGGCGATTACAGTTGACTGCCTCAATCTGTTTTACGGCGGCAAGCTGCCGGCCTATCCTTGCCTGGGATTTTTCCAGTTGAACGACGACGGGTTGGTGGGCGCCTGCGAGGCGGACTTGCAGTCCACCATCACGATGCTGGTGATGACTTACCTGACGGGCCGGCCGGGTTATATCTCGGATCCCGTCATTGACACGGCCAAGCGGCAGATCATTTACGCGCACTGCGTCGCGCCGAGCAAGGTGTACGGGCCGAACGGGCCGCGCAATCCCTACCACATCCGCAGCCATTCCGAGGACCGCAAGGGCGCGGCGGTGCGCTCGCTGCTGCCCGTGGGGCAGATTACCTCGACGCTGAAGTTCGCGCCTGGACGCCGTCAGGTGATCTTCCATCAGGCGCGTGCGGTGGCCAACGTCGAGGAGGACAAGGCGTGCCGGACGAAGCTGGCGGCGGAAGTGCAAGACCCGTTCAAGCTGCTGGCCGAGTGGGACCGCTGGGGCTGGCACCGCGTAACCTTCTACGGGGACCTGCGGCAGCCGGTGGAAACGATCGCAGGTTTGCTCGGGTTCGAGGTAGTTATCGAAGGCTGAATCAGCGCGCAGCGCAAAAAGCCGCCAGTTCTTCGAGCTTCCGGCGCGCTGCCCCCGAATCAATCGAGTCCGCGGCCAGGGCAACGCCCTCGCGAAAGTCTCGCGCCTTGCCGGCGGCGACCAGGGCCGCGGCAGCGTTGGCCAGCACGATATCGCGCCGGGGGCCGCGGACGCCGGCCAGGATGTCGCGCGCGATGCGCTCGTTGACTGCTGCGTCGCCGCCACGCAAGTCTCCGGCGGAGGCGGCGGGCAATCCGAAATCATCCGGCGTGACGGTATACTCGCGCACCGCGCCGGATGCGATTTCCAGCACCAGGGTTGGGCCGGTGGTTGTGATCTCATCCAAACCGTCCGAGCCATGCACGACAAAGCCGCGGTAAAGCCCGAGCTGGGCGAGGGCCTGAGCCATCAGGCGCGCAGCAGCGGCGGAGGGAGCTCCGACGATTTGCACGTTGGCGCTGGCGGGATTGGCCAGAGGGCCGAGAAGGTTGAACACGGTGCGCATTTTGAGCTCCAGGCGCGCGGGTTGGGCGTGGCGCATGGCCGGGTGCAGGGCGGGAGCGAACAGGAACCCGATGCCGACTTCGCGAATGGCGCGAGCCAGCTCGGCGGGATCGAGAGCGAGTTTGATGCCCAGGCGATCCATGAGGTCGGCGCTGCCGCAGGCGCTGGAGATGGAACGATTGCCGTGTTTGGCCACGCGGACGCCGGCGCCGGCGACCACGAAAGCGGCCACGGTGGAGATGTTGAAGGTGCCGGCGCCGTCGCCCCCGGTGCCGCACGTGTCGAGCAAAGGTTCGCTGCCCAGCTCGACGGGTACGCGCTGGGCCATCTGGCGCATGGCGCGGGCGAAGCCGACCAGCTCGGCCACGGTCTCGCCTTTCATGCGCAGGCCGACCAGGAACGCGGCGATCTGTGGGGTGGAGGCCTCGCCACGCAAGATGGTCATCATGGCCTCGTGCGCCTGCTCTTCGGAGAGATTCTGGCCGGCGACAATCCGATGCAGATACTCGACGAGACTCATTTGTTATAGTTGGAATTCCGCAGGCAGCGGGTAAGTACCGGATATCGTAGCACAGGCGGGCAGTTATGAAGATTCATGAATACCAGGCAAAGGCGATCCTGGCGCAGCACGGCGTTCCCATACCGAGAGGAGAGGTGGCGTATACGGTGGAAGCGGCCGAGGCAGCGGCGCGCAAGATCGGCGGTCCCGTGGTCCTGAAGGCCCAGATTCATGCCGGGGGCCGCGGCAAGGGAGGCGGCGTGAGAGTGGCCAAGACGCCGGAGGAGGCGGCCGAAATCGCCAAGGCCATGCTGGGGATGCGGCTGGTGACGCACCAGACCGGCCCCGAAGGGCGCATCGTGCACCGGGTCTTGGTGGAAGAAGTGTTGCCCATCGAGCGCGAGCTGTATTTGGGGATCGTGCTGGATCGGGCGGCAGGGATGCCGGTGCTGATGGCCTCGGCCGCGGGTGGCGTCGAGATCGAAGAGGTAGCGGCGCGCAACCCGGAGCTGATCCTGAAAGAGCACATAGACATCGGCACGGGGCTGGCGCCATTCCAGGCACGGAAGCTGGCCTACGGCATGGGGCTGCCGCAGCCGGTGATCGGTCCCGCGGCCGCGGCCATGACGGCGCTGGCCAAAGCGTACGTGGCGGTGGATGCCTCCCTGGCCGAGATCAACCCGTTCGTGGTGACGACCGACGGCAGGGTCTACGCGCTGGACGCCAAGATCAACCTGGATGACAACGCGCTTTACCGGCACAAGGATCTGATGGAATTGCGCGATCTGGCGGAAGAAGATCCGCTGGAGGTAGAGGCCTCGCGCTTCGGTTTGAGTTACATCAAGCTGGACGGCAACGTGGGTTGCATGGTGAACGGCGCGGGGCTGGCCATGGCCACCATGGACATCATCAAGCACGCCGGCGGCAATCCGGCGAACTTTCTGGACGTAGGCGGGGGCGCCAACGTGGAGCAGATCCGCAACGCGTTCCGCATCCTGGTTTCCGACAAGAATGTGCGCGCCGTGCTCATCAACATCTTTGGCGGGATCCTGCGCTGCGACGTGCTGGCCACGGGCGTGGTCGAGGCGGCGCGCGAGCTCGAGGTGAAAGTTCCGATCGTGGTGCGCATGGAAGGCACCAACGTCGAGCTGGGTCGGCAGATTCTCAGGGATTCCGGCCTGAACTTCACGGTGGCTCACACCATGAAGGAAGCGGCCGAGAAAGCAGTGAGGCTGGCGCAATGAGCATCCTGGCAGACAAGAACACACGGCTTCTGGTACAGGGCTTCACGGGACGCGAGGCCACTTTCCACGCGCAGCAATGCATCGCTTACGGCACGACGGTGGTGGGCGGGGTGACGCCGGGCAAAGGCGGCACGAAACATCTCGACCTGCCCGTGTTCAATACGGTCTGGGAAGCGGTGCGCGCCACGGGCGCCAACGCGTCGGTGATCTTCGTGCCGCCGGCCTTCGCCGCCGACGCCATCATGGAAGCCGCCGACGCCGGGATCCCGCTGGTGGTGGCGATCACGGAAGGGATTCCGGCGCTGGACATGGTCAAGGTGTGGCGGTTTCTGCAAGGCCGACGCACGCGGTTGATCGGGCCGAACTGCCCGGGCATCATCTCGCCCGGCCAGTGCAAGATCGGGATCATGCCGGGGCACATTCACAAGCCGGGGCACGTGGGCGTGGTCTCCCGATCGGGCACGCTGACTTACGAAGCGGTGGATCAGTTGACCAAGCTGGGTATCGGGCAATCCACCTGCATCGGCATCGGTGGCGATCCCATCGTAGGCACTTCGTTCGTGGACGTGCTGGAGCTTTTCGAGAAGGACCCCGAGACGCACGCCATCGTGCTGATCGGCGAGATCGGCGGCAACGCCGAGGAGCTCGCGGCAGCCTACATCAAAAATCACGTCACCAAGCCGGTGGTGGCATTCGTGGCGGGCCAGACGGCGCCGCCGGGACGACGCATGGGCCACGCCGGAGCGATCATTGCGGGAGGAACGGGGAGAGCAGCGGACAAGATTCGTGCTTTGCAGGAAGCAGGCGTGACCGTGTGCCTTTCGCCTGCTGAAATCGGAGAAACCGTGAGGAGCGTTCTGTGAACGAGCGAACCCTTGCCATCATCAAGCCTGACGCCATGGCTGCGCGCCGCGCGGGCGCGATTCTCTCCATGATCGAGGAGGCCGGTTTCCGCATCCGGGCGATGCGCCTGATGCATCTGACGCGGGCCCAGGCCGAAGGTTTCTACGCCGTGCACCGGGAGAAACCGTTCTTCGATTCGCTTTGCCGTTTCATGACAGAGGGTCCGGTGATCGTGATGGTGCTGGAAGGAGAGGGCGCGATCCAGCGCTGGCGCGAGCTGATGGGACCCACGGATCCGGCAAAGGCCCCTGAAGGAACGGTACGGAAGCTTTACGGGACTAACATCGAGCGCAACGCCGTGCACGGCTCGGACGGCCCGGACACGGCAAGGTTCGAAGTAAGTTACTTCTTTCCGGGCGTAGAGCTGGTGGAGTAAGTGGGGTGATCCGCCCGGCGGACCACCCCACACGGACTTACCAGATCCTGCTGCTCACCAACCTGACAACTACTCTTGCGGTGCTCGAGAGTCCGGCCTGGTTGGTGACAGTCAACTCGAAGATGTAGTCGCCGAACATGCCGTCGAGCTGGACGGTAGGCGTCGGCGAAGTGGGATTGATAATCGCGGCGCGGCCTTGGAGCACCCGCCACGAGTAAGTCAGCGGGCCGCCGTCCGGATCCCTGGATCGGGTCCCGTCCAACTGGACCTGCCGGACGAGCGTCTCGAAATCCTTGCCCGCATCCGCGATGGGCGGGTTGCCCTTGGGCGGCGGTGGAGGCGGCGGAGGCGGCTCAGGCTTAGTCACCGTGATGGTCACGCGCGCCGTGTCCTGGGAACGGTTACCCAGCGCAGTGAGCACGTAAGTGGTCGTTTCGCGCGGGTAGACGATGGTAGAGCCGCTGGGTCCGACCGGCCCCACGCCCGAGATATAGGCCGAAACCGCGTTCTCGATGTTCCAGTCCAGAACCACGGCCATGCCAGGCGTAATCTGAGTAGGTTTGCCGGTGAAGTAGAGGATGCGCACCCGCGGGACTACGGCCACGGTGGCCGTCGCCGTTACCTCGCCGCGACGATTCTGCGCGATCAGCGTGTAAGTGGTGTTGCTGAGCGGGCTGACCTCGCGCGTGCCTGCGGCTTCCACACGCCCGATGCCCGAAATCGAGACGATGTCGGCATTCTCGACCAGCCAGACCAGGGTCGAAGACTCGCCGGCCACGATTTCAGGCGGCGCCGCAGCGAAGCGAACGATACGCGGCAAAGCGCCCGGAGTCACCTGGACGGTTACCTGCGAGCTGGCTTCGCCGTACGGGTTGCGCGCAGTGAGCGTGTACGTGGTGGTCTGCGTGGGCGTAACCGCCGTGGAGCCGCTGGCGGCTACGTTGCCGATGCCGCTAATGGTGACGGTCTCGGCGTTCTCGGTCTGCCAGAACAGCGTCGAAGACTCGCCCTCCATGATGTTGGTGGGGCTGGCGTAGAAAGCGAGGATGCGCACCTGCGGCTGCTCGACGACGACCACCACGGTTTCGCTGACCTCGCTGGTGCGGTTGCGCGCGGTGAGGCGATACTCGGTGGTGCGGGTCGGAGCCACCGTGGTCGTGCCGCCACGCGGATCCACACGCCCGATGCCGCTGATCTCGGCGGACTCGGCGTTCTCGATCTGCCACACCAGCGTCGAAGTCTGCCCGGCGCGGATGGTCGAAGGATTGGCGGTGAAGCGGACGATGCGCACAGCAAGTGGCGCGGCGGTGGTTACGGAAACGGAGGCCGAGGCCGAAGCGCCCTGCGGATCTTTCACGGTGAGGCGGAACCGGTAAGCCTGACCTTCCGCCGCGGTGAAGGTCGCCACCGCGGAGTTCTTGCCGCTGAGCGAGACAGGCGGACCCGCCACCTGCGTCCACTCGTAGGTGAGAGGATCGCCGTCGGGATCGTACGACCCGGAGCCGTCGAGGCGAATCGTTCCTGCGGGCACGCCGATCTGGTCGGGACCAGCGTCGGCCACCGGGACGGAGTTACCCGTGCGCACCCGCCTGGTGAGCAGCTCGTAACGCAAGCGCGGCACCTCGACGGGCACCGGGTGCTGGACTTCCAGGTACTGCTTGGGTCGCAGCCAGTGGCCGAACTGCAGACCGACCGCCAGCCGCCCGGTGTTCTTGGCGCCCACCATCGTTTCGTTCAAACCGGCCTCGACCGTGAAGGCCCACTGTTCGTTGATGGGCTGCACCAGGCGAAACATGCCGCCGGGACGATTCGTGCCGCCACGGCGGAACAGGGCGCCGAAGTTGGCGTCAAAGTAAGCGTCTTTCCACGCGCCTACCGTAGCCGAGGCGCCGATCTGATCCACGATCTTCAGGTAACTCTCCTCCCAGATCGTAGCGGTGGGGTTGATGGGGCGGCGGCTGATGACACGGTTGTCCAGATAACCTTTGGTCCCGAACATGCCGAAGCGGCCGCGGCCGAAAAGGTAGTCCACGGTGAGCGCGGCCTGGCCGAGGGTCCCCCCGCCCAGATCCGACAGCGAGACGTGCTTGAAGGAGGAGAACAGGCCGAGCTGCATCTGGCGGAAGCGGTTGACCAGGCCGACGTCGAACTGGCCTTCCTGGCGGTCGCGGTAGTAGAGGTACTCGCCCTCGGCTTGCAAGGCGTGCATCTGGGTCTTGCCGAAGGGCGCGAAGTAGCGCCCGCGGCCGCTGAAGGTCAGGTTGCCGCGGCCCAGAGGCGTAAACAGGCTCTCGTTGAGGGCCGGACCGATGTTGAGGCCGAGCAGCGAGAAACGGCTGGGCCGGGCTTCCTCGACCGCTTTCCGGGCGGCGGTTTCCGCAACCTGGGCGATCTCGGCGGTCGAAGGCGGCTTGGGCGCCTCGGCGATTTTGGCGACCTGCTCGCGAGCCTGCGCCTGGCCCTTCTCGAGAGCCGCGATCTGCTGCTTGAGTTTTTCGTTTTCCGCCTTGAGATCCTTTAGCAAGGCGAGGATCTCGTCGAGTTTGTCGAGCTTGCGCAGAATGGACTCGCAGCACTCGGCGAGTTTCTTGAGCTCGGATTCTTCGATGGCTTTGATGGCCTCGCCGATGCCGGCCGCGCTGATGACGCGGCCCTGGGCGTCGGTGACCGTAATTTCGACGCGGCGGTTCATCCAGCGACCTTCGCGGGTTGTGTTGGGAACCTTGGGCTGACGCTTGCCGCGGCTTTCGATCGTGATCTGGCTTTCACGCGCGCCGTATTTGACGAGGAAGTCCTTGACGGTCTGCGCGCGGGCGCGTCCCAGTTTCTCGTTATAGGCGTCCGAGCCGTAGTGATCGGCATGGCCGACCAGCCGCACCTTGTAGTCGGGATGCTTCTGAAGCAACTCGGCCAGGCGCAGCAGGCTGGGATAGCCGTCCGTCAACACGGCCCGATCGAACGCAAAATTGATTTCTTCCCAGTCGTCCTTGGTGGCTGTGGTGGTCAATCCCTGCGCGGAGAGTACGATGGCGCTGGCCAGCGTGAGCATGAGCAACCGCGGCGTCGCAGTGTGCAGCATGGAAGTCCTCCGGAACTGACGTACTCCAAGCGGAAAGAACCAGAATACAACAGCGGGGCGGGGGAGGGTGGGAGAAGCTTTATAATTATTAATGGGCCTGTGGGCCTGCCGGACGGGCAGTCGCTCCCGGCGTTTGCCGGGGGAGGAAAGTCCGGTCTCCACAGGGCAGCGTGCCGGCTAACAGCCGGGGGGACTCGCTCAAAGCGGGTCTCACGGAAAGTGCCACAGAAAACATACCGCCTGGCGGTGATCTTCGGGTCGCCGCCCGGTAAGGGTGAAAAGGTGCGGTAAGAGCGCACCGCAGTCCGGAGTAATCCGGCTGGCAGGGCAAACCCCACGCGGAGCAAGACCAAATAGGGGAGGATGGAGTGGCCCGCTCCGTTTGACTCCCGGGTAGGTCGCTTGAGCCGCTCAGTAATGGGCGGCCCAGAGGAATGACTGCCGCCCGCAAGGGTACAGAAACCGGCTTACAGTCCGGCAGGCTCGCAGGTCCGAACTTCAGCCCGCCGAAGACTCGCCGTCGAGCAAACCGAGCCGTTCCAGCAAGGCAGTCGGATCGGGGTCCCTTCCCATGAATCCGCGGTAAAGCACGCCCGGATCTTCACTGTCGCCGCGTTCCAGGATCCAGAAGCGGAAGGCTGCTCCCGTGTCGGGATTGAAAATCCCTTCGCGACGGAAGCGCGTGAACGCGTCGGCATCCAGAACTTCGGCCCACTTGTAGGAGTAATAGCCCGCGCCGTAACCGACAGGCTCGGCAAACAAGTGAGTGAAGGACGCGGTGAGTGCGTGCTCGGGTGGCAGCGGTACAGGCGAGAAGTCCTCGAGAATGCGACGGCCGTAATCCACGGGATCGCCGTCGCGTTCCGGATCGTACTCGGTGTGCAACATCAGGTCAAGCCAGGCGAAGCCGAGCTGGCGCATCTGGGCGTTGGCGGCGCGGAAGGTGCGGGCGCGGCGCATCCGCGCGAACAGGTCCTCCGGCAAGGGTTCGCCGGTCTCCCAGTGTCGCGCGAACAAATTCAGGGCCTCGCGTTCCCAGCACCAGTTCTCCATGATCTGGGAAGGCAGCTCGACGAAGTCCCAGGCCACGTTGGTGCCCGCCAGGCTGCGAATCTCCACGCGGCTCAGGCAGTGGTGGAGCAGGTGGCCGAACTCGTGGAACAGGGTCTCGACCTCGCGGTGGGTGAGCAGGGCGGGACGGCCATCCACGGGCGGCGTGACGTTCCCGCAGAGCACGCCCACGTGCGGCTGGAAGCCCGCGGGCGAGGGTCCGCCCGTGATCAGGCCGCTCATCCACGCGCCGCCCCGCTTGTTCTCGCGCGGATACCAGTCCGTGTAAAAAGCGCCGAGCAGCGTGCCGTCCCGATCGCGCACGAGATAGTAGCGGACCTGCGGATCCCAGACCGGCGCGTCGTCTTCCGGCTGGATGCGAATGGCGAAGAGCCGCTCCGCCAGCCGAAACATTCCGTCCACAACTTGTTCCAGCGGAAAGTAGGGCCGGAGCGTCTCTTCGTCAAAGCCGTAGCGGGCCGCGCGGAGTTTTTCGGCGTAATAAGCGAGGTCCCACGGTTCGATCGGCGGCGCGCCCCGGCCTTCCCGTTCGCGGCGGAAGGCTTCCAGCTCGGCGTTTTCTTGGCGGAAGCGAGGCTCCGTTCGCCGGCGCAGATCCTCGAGGAATTCCCGGACGCGCGCGGGTGAGCGCGCCATGCGATCCTCTAGCGTGAGCGCGGCGAAATCGGGATAACCCAGCAGGTTCGCCTTCCGGCGTCGCAGCTCGAGAATCCGGCGAACGAGCGGGCGGTTGTCCCACGGGGCGGCAATGGCGCGGGTGTGGTAGGCCAGATAAACCTGACGCCGGATTTCGGCGTCATCCAGGTACGTCATCAGCGCCAAGTAGCTGGGCTGCTGGAGTGTGAAGCGCCATCCGGTCAGACCCTTTTCGGCTGCGCTCTGCCGGGCCGCAGCAAGCGCGCTGGCCGGCAAGCCCGCCAGCCGGCTTTCGTCGGTGATGACCAGCTCGAAAGCGTTGGTGGAATCCAGAACGTTCTGGGCAAAACGGGTGGTGAGTTCGGCCAGCTCGACTTCGATCTGCTGGAGGCGAGTTTTTTCCTCGGGCGGCAGGCCTGCGCCGTGGCGGCGGAAGCTGTCGAGCGTCTTGGTGAGAAAGCGTCGGCGGACCCCCTCGAGCGAGCGGGCCTCCTCGGTCCCCGCATAAGCTTGCAGCGCGCGCCAGAGGGGCTCGTCCAGCGGGATGGAAGCGTAAAAGGCGCTGGCCAAGGGCTGAACCTTGTTGTAAGCATCGCGGAGCTCAGGGTAAGTAGCCACCGACTCGAGGTGCCGCACGATTTCCAGGGCGTGATCGAGTCGCGTGGTGAGGCCGTCCAGAGCAGCCAGCGTGTTTTCCCAGGTGCGTGGCTGGGAGTCAGCGCCGATCTGCGCCAGGCGGTGGCGAGCTTCGTCGAGCAGCGCCGCGATAGCCGGCTCCACGTGCGCTGCGCGAATGCGATCGAAAGGGATGGGCAGATGAATATCGAGAAGCGGATTGTCGCTCAACCTCGTATTGTAACGGCCCCTGACGTGCCTTTCGTCGCTGGGGCAGCACGCTCGCCTGCTGTGATAACTTCTATGGAGCTTGGAGAGCTGCGCCATGAGGAAAAGAGGGAAATCGCGGCGACGTTTCCTGGCCGCGGCCTCGGGAGCGATGGTGGCGTTGACGGGCTGCGGGGCGGCTCGCCCCTGGCGCTTTTTCACCGCCGAGGAAGCCGAAACCGTGATCGCGCTGTGCGAGCAAATCATTCCTGCGGATCAGGACCCCGGGGCCACCGACGCCGGCGTCATCAACTACATAGACAGGCACCTGATGGGGCACTTCCGGCGCTTCCAGCCGGTCTACCGCGAAGGCCTGGCGCGCCTGAATGAACTTTGCCGCCAGCGTCACGGGCGCCGGTTCGCCGAACTGAAGTTCGAGGAACAGACCGCCGTGCTGGAAAGCCTCACCGGGGATCTGAAGAAGTTTTTCGATCTGGTGATTGATCACACGATGCAAGGCTTCTACGGCGATCCGCGCCACGGCGGCAATCGCGACGCGGTGAGCTGGCGCATGCTGGGCGTACCGCTCATCCCGGTGCGCGGTCGCGAACATTACGACCTGACCGCGATCAAGAGCAAGGAGGCGGGCACATGAAGCATGTCAACGCAGTCGTGATCGGAGCGGGCGCAGGCGGCGGCATCGTAGCCAAGGAACTGGCCGAGGCCGGTTTCAGCGTGGTGATCCTGGAGCGCGGCAAGTGGCTGACGGCCTACGACTGTCGCAAGGACGACCTGCGCAACCAGCGCACCACCGTACTGGGCAACGGCGCCGGGCCGGACGACGAGCGACACCCGCGCGTGGTGGTGGAGCTGGACGGCACGGAGCGCATCGTGCGCGCCTCCGAGCCCGGCTATCACAACAACGCGGCCTGCGTGGGTGGCGGAACGCTCACCTACGGGGCGATGGCCTGGCGGTTCATGGAGCAGGATTTCCGGATGCGTTCGATCTACGGCTGCCCGGAGGGTTCGACGCTCGAGGACTGGCCGATCACCTACCAGGATCTCGAGCCTTACTACGAGAAGGCGGAGTACGAGATCGGCGTTTCCGGCGACGTTTCGCCCGATCCCTTCCACGCGCCGCGCCGCAAGCCTCTGCCCATGCCGCCGCTGAGCCCGCCGACGCGCGAGCACGAAATCCTGAAAGCCGCGGCCTTGCGGCTGGGCTGGCATCCCTTCGACATTCCCATGCTGCGCAACAGCGTGCCCTACAACGGGCGCCCGGCATGCATGCGCTGCCGGTGGTGCGTGGGCTTCGTCTGCGAGGTGGACGCCAAGAACGGCACGCACAACACGGTCATCCCCAAGGCGCTGGCCACGGGCAACTGCGAGCTGCGTACCGAGTGTGTGGCCAAGGAAATCCTGGTGGACTCGCAGGGACGCGCCCGCGGCGTGGCCTACTTTGACGCCAACGACCGGCTGCAAACGCAGACCGCGGATCTGGTGGTGGTTTCCTGCGCAGCGATCGAATCGGCGCGCCTGCTGCTCAACTCCAAGAGCCGGCTGTTTCCCAACGGGATCGGCAACCGCTACGACTGGGTGGGCCGCAATCTCCAGGGGCACTCCTACTGCGGCGCCATCGGCCTGTTTGAAGAAGTGACCTATGACGATCTGGGCCCGGGCGCCTCCATCGCCATCTGCGATTTCAATCACGGCAACAAGGGGCTGCGGGGCGGCGCCATGCTGGCCAATGAGTTCATCCGGCTGCCTTACCAGTTCGTGGGGCGTATGCCGCCGGACGTGCCGCGCTGGGGCCGGGCGCACAAGGACTTCATGCGGCGCTGGTACCGGCGCAGCATCATGGTGCAGGGACCGGTCCAGGAGATGCCGGTCTTTGACGCCCGCGTCCAAGTGGATCCCAAAGTGAAAGATTACTGGGGCATCCCGGTGGCGCGTCTTTCCGGACGCAAGCATCCGCACACGCTAGAAATCTGCCGCTTCATCGCCGAGAAGGCGGAGCTGTGGCTGAAGGAAGCGGGCGCCATCCGGACCTGGAAACGGATCCCGGGACCGGGCCTGAGCGGCGGGCAGCACCAGGCAGGCACCTGTCGCATGGGCAACGATCCCAAGACCTCGGTGGTGGATCGCTACTGCCGCGTGCACGACATGGACAACGTCTACGTGGTGGACGGGAGCGTGCACGTGACCAACGGCGGCTTCAATCCGGTGCTGACGATCATGGCCATCGCCTACTGGGCCTCGGCTCACATCATCCGGGAATGGCGGGGCCGACGCGGGAGGGTTTGAAACATGAAAGGCAGGAAATGGTTTTTTCTGGCCCTGCCCCCGCTCTTGCTCGTGCCGCTGGCCGCGGTGCTCTATCAGGCCTCCGGGGGCGCTTCCTGCGCACGCTGTCACGAGATCCGCAGCAGTTACGAAACCTGGCGAGTGTCCACGCACCGCAGCGAGGACTGCTCGGCCTGCCACGGCGGTCTGCTGACGCCCGATCCGGCCTTCCATCTGGCGAACCTGCGACGGCTGGTGCGGCACCTGCGGGGAGACGTGAACGAACCGCCGCGACTGGCCCACGCCAACCTGGACGATGTGGTCGAACGCTGCGCCAGGTGCCATCGCGAAGAGTATGTAGCCTGGCAATCGGGACCGCACAGCGTGACCTACGCGCGGATCTTTCTGGACAAGGAGCACAACCGCAAGCGCGCGCTCATGGATGACTGCCTGCGCTGCCACGCCATGCATTTCGAGGGTTCCATCCGGGATCTTGTGGAGCCGCTGGACACCAAGGGACCGTGGAGGCTGAAGCGTCCGGAATTGGCGAACCGTCCGGTGCTGCCCTGCATGGTGTGCCATCAGATGCATCGTCCGGGCGAGCCGCGGAAACGCCCCTGGGTGGAACGGGCGGTGTGGGGTCCGCAACAGCCTGTGGCGCGTCCCTCCCTGGCGCTGTTCGACCGGCGTGAGCTGCGTCCCGTAGCGTTGCGCCTGCTGCCTTTGCCGCAGATGCGGGAAGGCGCGCGCCCGGTCCGCATGAGCCCGGATCCGCGGCAGGGCCTCTGTTACCAGTGCCACGCGCCGCTGGCCAGTTTCCAGGTGGGTTCCGGCGACGACCGAACGCCCATCGGCGTGCACGAAGGCATCAGTTGCCTGGCCTGCCACGAGCGCCACACCCAGAACACGCGCGCCTCCTGCGCCAACTGCCATCCCAAGATGTCCAACTGCGGACTGGACGTTGAGAAGATGGATACGACTTTCCGCGATCCTTCCAGCCGGCACAACATTCACTTCGTCAAGTGCGCGGACTGCCATCCCAAGGGCGTGCCGCCGAAGCGGGCTCCAAAAGCCCGGCAGGCCGATTGAGGCCACAGACCAAAGACGCAGCCCCTGCAAGCTTGCGACTCTTGGTGTAGAGTTAGTGAAGACAGGAGGACTCACATGCTTCATCCCGCATTTTCCCGTCGCCAGTACCTGCAAATGATCAGCGCGGCGCCTGCGGCCGCCGCCAGCTTGCAGAAACCGCTGCCGGGCGATGCCGACCGCGAGCGGCGCATGAAGTGGTGGCATGAGGCCAAGTTCGGCATGTTCATTCACTGGGGCCTTTACAGCCTGCTCGGGCGGCACGAGTGGGTCATGGAGAACGAAGCTATTCCGGTGGCCGAATACGAGCAACTGGCCAAACAGTTCAAACCCAAGCCGAACGCGGCCCGGGAATGGGCGCGGCTGGCACGCCGCGCGGGGCAGAAATACATGGTCATGACGACCAAGCACCACGAAGGGTTCTGCCTGTTCGACAGCAAGCTGACCGATTACTGCGCCACCAAGCAGGGACCGGGTCGTGACCTGGTGGCCGAGTACGTGGAGGCTGCGCGGGCCGAAGGCCTGCGCGTCGGCTTTTATTACTCGCTCATGGACTGGCACCATCCCGACGGCGCCCGCTGCGCCACGGACGAAGCGGCCCGCAAGCGTTTCGTGGAATACATCCACGGGCAGATTCGCGAGTTACTCACTAACTACGGCAAGATAGACATCCTCTGGTACGACGTGGCCTGGCCGCTCACTGCCGAAGGCTGGGAATCGGTGCGCATGAACGAAATGGTGTTCAAGCTGCAGCCGGACATCATCGTCAATAACCGCAATCTGCTTCCTGGCGACTTTTCTACGCCCGAGCAGCGCATTCAGGCGGAAAAGCCGGGACGGGCCTGGGAAGCCTGCATGACGATGAACGATTCGTGGGGGTATCACGCGGCGGATGACAACTGGAAATCGCCCAAGACCTGCCTGCGCAACCTCATCCAGTGCGCGCGGGACGGCGGCAATTACCTGCTGAACATCGGCCCGCGGGGCGACGGCTCCGTGCCGGAGGAATCCGTCCGCATCCTGAGTGCGATCGGGCGCTGGATGGAGCGCAACGGTCACACCATTTACGGGGCGGAGCGGTGCCGCGTCACGCGCTCCAACTATGCCGGCTTCACGCGCAAGGGCAACACGCTGTACATGCACGTTTATTTCTGGCCGGGCGAGACGGTGACGCTGGCGGGACTGGAGTGCAAGGTCTTGTCGGCGAAGCTGCTGGCCACAGGCAAGCCGGTGACTTTCCAGCAGGACGAATTCCGCGTGCGTTTCACCGGCCTCCCCAAGACGCCGCCGGACGATCCTATCACCACGATCGCCATCGAATGCGATCGCGAGCCAGTGCAGAACATGGACCGCGTGCGGCGCGAGCGGCCGCGGCGAGGTGTGTGAGGCAATCCCGATGACGCGCAGAGAATTCCTGGCCACGGCGGCCGCGCCGGCCGTGCATGCTGCGCCGGCGCGGCCCAACGTGATCCTGGTGATCACGGACGATCAGGGCTGGTGGGACGTCGGCATCCACGGCAACCCTCACATCGAAACTCCCACGATGGACCGCATCGCGCGCGAAGGAGTGCGCTTCGAGCGCTTCTATTGCTCGCCGGTGTGCACTCCCACACGCGCGGCGCTGATGACGGGCCGGCATTACCAGCGCACCGGCGCCATTGACACGTACCGGGGCCGGGACGTGATGAGCGCCGAGGAGATCACGCTCGGCCAGGTCTTCCGGAGCCAGGGTTACCGCACGGCCTGCATCGGCAAGTGGCACCTGGGCCGCTACATGAAATACCACCCCAACGAGCGGGGCTTCGAGGAATTCTTCGGCTTCTGGCAGTACGGGTTCATCAACCGCTACGACGATTCCGACGAGCTCTGGCACAACAAGCAGCGGGTGGTGACCACCGGCTACATCACCGATGTGCTGACGGATCAGGCGCTGGCCTGGCTGGAACAAAACCGTTCCCAACCGTTTTTCCTGTATCTTGCCTACAACGCGCCGCACTCGCCCTACCTGGTCCCCGATCCGTATATCGCCCGTTACCTGAAGAAAGGGCTGCCGCTCCAGGAAGCGCGAATCTACGGCATGGTCACGAAGGTAGACGAAAACCTCGGCCGGCTGCTGGCGGCGCTGGAGCGCTGGAAGCTGGCCGAGAACACGGTCGTGATCTTCATGAGCGACAACGGCGGCGTCAGCCGCTATTACTCGTGCGGGCTGCGGGGCAACAAAGGAAGCGTCTACGAAGGGGGCGTCCGCGTTCCTTTCTTCGTGCGCTGGCCCGGGCAGTTCCCCGCAGGCCGGGTCGTGGCGACTCCCGCCCAGCACGTAGACATCTTCCCGACTTTGTGCGAGCTGATCGGCGCTCCGCTGCCCAAGGATCGCAAGCTGGACGGGCGCAGCGTGCTGGGCCTGATCCGGCAAGGGGAGGGTCCGCCGCCGCGCACGCATTTCTTCCACCAGTGGAACCGCGTGCGCCCGCTGCTCGATCCGGCGGATCCGGCGCAGGCGCCTCCCGATGAACGCAAAGCGTTCCGCCCGAATTGGGCGGTCTACGACGTGCGCGGTTACAAGCTCCACGCAACGGGCGAGCTGTTCGACCTCAGCCGGGACCCTGGCGAGCAGCACGACATCGCGCGAGAGCACCCGGAGGTGGTGCGCGAGTTGCGGCGTCGTTTCGAAGAGTTCTTCCAGGACGTGACGGCGGGGCAGTCCTACGGGCGCGTGCCCATCGAAGTGGGCCGCGAGGACGAGAATCCGGTGGAGCTCGATCTTGCCTGGGGCGAGTGCGTGGGAAAGAAGGTTCGGGCCGTCTACCGCCACTACAATCGCGACACGATCGAGGACTGGAGCGAGCCTTCCGACGCCCTGCGCTGGAAAATCGAGGTGGTGCGCGCAGGCCGCTACGAGGTGGTTCTCGAGTATGGGTGCCCGCCGGGCGAAGCCGGATCGCGTTACGAGATCCGAGCCGGGAGGTCGCGTCTGGAGGCCGTGGTGCAACCCACTGCAGGCCGTCTCGTGTTCCAGCCTTTTGTGGCCGGCACGTTGACCCTGGAGCGCGGACCGGCGGTGTTCGAGATTCAGCCGCAGGCCATCCGCGCCCGCGAGCTCATGACGCTGCACAAAGTCTGGGTGCGGTGGCTAGCATAAAAGACGCAGCCCCGCTTACCAGCTCACCCGCAGCGTAAGCTGGAGCTCGCGGGCGGGCATACGCGTTCCGAAGCGGACGTGCCTGCGGTAACGCGGCCGTGCCTTACTCAGACAGGCCCGCCGGATTTGGCTTGCTGATCCTATTCACTCATGGTTGTCTTTTTCCGGCAAGTGTCCGGCGTGCAGACGGTGAGCAGGCCGCGTTTTATTCTAGGGGCACCATGCGCCTTGCGATTCTCTGCGTGCTCGCCGTTGCGGCGGCCGCCGGCGATCTGCGAACCGGCTTCGAGCTGCGGGGACTGAAATACGAAGGGCCGGGCGAGTGGCGGATGCCGGTGACGCCCATCTGGGTCTACGAGTACAGCGTGCTTCGCGTGCGCTATCGCGCCACGGGGCCGGGCGGACATCGCGACGCGATTCTCAGTTTGCGCCCCGGCAGCGTCGGGCCGGTCACTCCCGGCGGCACGAACCCCGAGAATCCCTTCGTGATGGGTGCACCGGTGACAGCGATTGCGGCGCAGGATCTCGTGGCCGACGGAAGCACTCATGTTTTCGAAACGGATTTGCGCTCGAGGCTGCGTACGGCGCAGATGGACCAACTCACCTGGAAGCTGCCAGCGGGCGCCCGGCTGGAAATCGAGGAGCTCGAATTTCGCGCACCCGCCGATCCCGTCTCCTGCGGCGGGCCGCCGCTGCCGGCGCACGCCACGCCGCTGAAGGTCCGCGGGCCGCTGGCCTGCGGCGCGGCGGCCGCGACGTCCCTGCGCGGGCACGAGACGATCCGCATCGAAACCGCAGGCGCACGCGGTCGCTCTCTGTATCTGAGCCTCACAGCAATTTACCCCGCCCTGTCGAATTTCATCGCCGGGCAGGCGGTGGATCGCTGGCGGGCCCGCGAGATCCGCGAGACGGCGTGGGTGATCGCCCGGCTGCGCTACGACGACCGTGAGGAGGAGCAGTTCCCGTTGCTCGTCACGGAAGCCCGGCACGCGCTGCTCAATCGCAAGCCTGCTCTTTACGTGCTGGAGCTGGAACCGGGCAAGGCGCTTCGCTCGGTCGAGTTGCTGGATCGCAGCGAGCACGTGCAGCTCGTGCTCCACGCCGCCGGCATCGCAGGCGCTCGGCCGCCGCAGCCGCAGGAGGAGACGCTGCCCGTCCCGCAAGCGCCGAAATCCCCATCCCGCCCGCCGGCCCTGAATCAGTCCGGGTGGTTCCGGATCGAGGCAGCGCCGTGCAAAGCCGCTCCGCCGTGCGGAAGCTTGCAGGCAGACCTGAAAGTAAGCGATTCCCCTGATGGTCGGCTGGCCTCCCTGTCACTTACGAACCAAGGAAGTGAATTACTCGAATTCGACCTTGTCTTTCCGGCGCTGAAGCTACGAGTCGCGAAGGACCCGAACGACGTTTACTATGTTTTCCCGCGTCAGGGCGCGGTCATTTCGCGGCGCGAGTCCACGTGGGAAGCCACTTACACCGCGGCGTTCCCGCTTCAGTTTCTCGACGTCTTCGCGCCCTCGGCAAACTCTGGCGCAGCGCTGATCATCGAGGATTTGAGCGCGCAATGGAAGATCTTCCGGTTGGAGAAAAAGGGGGCCGCCGTGGGACTGGAAGTGCACTATCCGGTCCGGCTGGCGCCCGGCGAGACCTGGCGTGCTCCGCGGGCCAGAATCGTCTTTCACGGCGGCGACTGGCGCCAGGGCTTCGACGCCTACCGGCGATGGGTCAGGACGTGGTACCAACCGGCGAGCGCGCGCCCGGCCTGGCTGCGCAATGCCTGGTGGTGCCGTCGCGATTACCCTTTGGGCGGCAGCGGGCGTCTGTTCGACGCGGCCCGGAACCGTTACACGTTCGATGAGCTCATCCGCGACGGGGACGCTTTCGGCGGCATAGATTTCATTGATATCTCGGGCTGGGCACTTTCGGAAACTTACGGCCGCGTTGGAGATTATCCGATCGAGTTAGGCGGGCCGGAAGACTTGCGCGCTAACATCGCACGGGCCGCGAAGCTGGGAATTTATACCGGTCTTTACTTCGAAGGTTACCTGGTAGACAAAAATTCCCGGGTGGGCAAGGAAAATATCCACCGGTGGCAGTTGATCGGACCGGACGGCAAGGGTGCTTGGTGGCCTGGAGGCAGCCCGGAATTTTTTGTGTGTCCCGCGATCAAGGACTGGCAGGAGTACTTCGCCCGGCGCGTGGCAGAGGTCGCCCGGCAGGTGAGGGCGCACGCAATCTACATGGACGAGCACGGCTTCGGCACGCGCCGCTGCTACGCCACGGATCACGGCCATCCGCCCGGCACAGGCATGATTCCCTACGAGATAGAAATGGCTCGGCAGGTGCGGCGCAGGCTGGATGAAGCCGGCATAAGGGAAACCGCAATCTATCTCGAGGAAACTCCGGTGGACGCTGCGGCGCCTTACTACGATGCCGCCTTTTGTTACTCGATCCCTCACGCCGACGTGCGCGTTTCGCCCGCCAAACTGAACCTGTGGCGTTTCGTCTTCCCCGACGTCCGGCTCTGGGACATGCTCTCGATCGGGGTCCAACCGCGGCCGCTGTCGCTGGAAGATTTCCGGCTCTCGTTGTGGCATGGCAACGGCGTCTGGCTGAAAGGTCACTCGGAAACGTGGTACGGCGCGGAGGTTCTCGATTTCCTGCGCAAGGCTCGGGTACTGCTGCGCCGGCACTCGGCGGCGTTCAACGGGCAGGCGGATCCGCTGGCGGCGTCGCCGCACCCCGCCATTCTCGTGAATCGCTTTCGCGGCGGCGGGCAGACCGTCTACGCGCTGTTCAACTCGTCCTACCGCACGGTGCGGTTCCGGTTCCAGGGGCGCTGGCTGACGCTGGCGCCGCGCGACGTCGCCGTGGTCGAGGGTTCCTGAAGCCGCCGGGCGGCCCCGGGGGCGAACCCTGCCTCAGCCTTCGTGCACAACCTGGAAACCTGCGAGACGGCCCAGCCGTTCGATGGCCTCGACGTGATCGCCGTAAAAGAGCACGCGATGGAGCAAGTCCCGCGTGCCCGGCATGCCCGAGCCGGTATTGAGGGCAGCCGACCACGACAACAGGAGCTTGCGCGCGTCAGCTACCCGCGTGCGAATTTTGGTGCGGCAGCCGCGCTCGTCGTCCACGTTGCCCAGCGCCTCCCCGGTCGAGACCAGGAACTTCTTGGGGCCGGCGAAGCGGGCCACGGTCACGCGATCACCCGCCGGCGCCAGCACTTGCATGGACGCGCCCTTGTGATCCTCGAGATGTGACCGCACCAGGTAAGGAGAAGGCTCGGCGTCGATGCCGCGCAGGCGAGTAGCGGAGACGCAATGGGCATGGATGACTTCGTTGCGGCTGGTGTCGAAGACCGGATCGGTCACGAAGCCGGGTTTGCCGGAAAAGGAGGTAACCAGAAGCTGGGTCATCGTGGAATCCAGATCGTTCTCGCAGACGCCATACAGGCCGGCGTCGTTGAACTTCGAGAAAGCGATGCACGGGTAAGCGGGCAGATCGCCGCGCCCGAAACCGCCCAGGCAGTCAATGGCGATGGCGTTGGCCTGTTCGCGTCGCAGCACCTCGCGCAGACCCAGGTAAAGCCGCAGGGAACGAACGATCTCCTCCTCGCTCGGTTCGACCACCCGGACTGCGGCGCGGATGAACTCGCGCGCCAGCCTGGTGGCTTCCTCGGCGGGTGCGGCCTCGTAAGCGGCCTTGAGATCCGCGTAGGCAGGAAAGCCGAACCGCGTGCCGAACTGCTGGGTGAAACCCTCGGTCGAAGGACGAGCGGCGGGCGGGGAAACCAGCAGCACCTTGCTGTTTCGCAAATGATGCAGGGTGCGGAACAGCGGCACGTAGGGGTCCAGATCGGCAAAATTACTGGAAGCGATCATCTCCAGTTTGGCGCCGCGCTGGATGTAAATGGCGGCGTGCGTCCAGTCGTGCCCGGCGTACGGGCGCGCGAACAGCAGCGTGGGCTTTCCCGATTCCACCAGAACGCGAAGCATGGGGTGGATGATCGTGACCAGATTGAAAGCCAGCACGACGTCGGCGTCGGCGTTGCGCTCCAGCCAGGCCTGCGTTTCCTGGGCGTTGCGAACCATCTCGCCGCCGGTGAAACGGATCTGGGCGGGGTAGCGGCGCTGGAGCTCGGCAAGGCGCGCTTCGATCTCGCGGATGTCTTCGTCGAGGTTGGCGTCGGGACGCGGCCAGCCGGGCCGGCCGCCGAGGTAAAGTTTGGCGACGACCGCGGGGCCGTCCCAGGGTCCGGGCGGCGCTTCCAGGCCGGAGGCCAGGCGAGCGAAAAAGGCAGAGGGGACGAGTTGCAGGAAGCGACGACGATCGAGCGTGAACGGACAGGTTCGCATGCCGCCATGATATAACGCGGCGGCGCCAGACAGGCCAGTGGGCGCCGCCCAGGCCGTCATACAATCAGAGGGATGTCGCTGGTTGTTGTGGGTTCGGTGGCGTACGACGGCGTGGAAACGCCCTACGGTCGCCGCGAGCGCATGCTGGGCGGCGCCTGCACTTACGTGGCGCTGGCCGCCAGCTACTTCACCCAGGTCGGAGTGGTGGGCGTGGTGGGGGACGACTTCGATCCGGCGGACCGGCGCCTGCTGGAAGAGCACGGGATAGATCTCGGCGGGCTGGAACATGCGCCGGGGAAAACGTTTTATTGGTCCGGCGTCTACTCCGAAGACATGAACGACCGGGTCACCTTGCGCACCGAGCTCAACGTCTTCGCGGACTTCCGTCCCGAACTGCCGGCGCATTACCGTTCGCAGCCTTACCTGTTTCTGGCCAACATCCAGCCGGCCCTCCAACGCCGGGTGCAGTCACAGATGAGCGCGCCGCGGCTGGTGGGCGGCGACACCATGAATTACTGGATCGAGAACCGGCGCGAGGAGCTCATCGAAACACTGGCGGGCTGGGATGTTCTGCTCATCAACGACAGCGAAGCGCGGCTGCTTTCCGGCGAGCGCAACCTGCGGCGGGCGGCGGAACGGATTCGCGCCATGGGCCCGAAGATCCTGGTAATCAAGCGGGGCGAGTACGGGGCCCTGCTGTTCGCTGACGACGGCGCTTTCGCCGCACCCGCTTACCTGCTAGACAGCGTTCGCGATCCCACCGGCGCAGGCGACTGCTTTGCCGGCGGCTTCTTCGGCTACCTGGCCGAGCAGGGAGTGGATCCCGGCGCCGGTCCCATCGAACCGCGCCTGCTGCGACGCGCCGTGATCTACGGTTCAGTCATGGGGAGCTTCTGCTGCGAACAGTTCGGGGTGGATCGCTTCCGGACGCTCACCCGCGCGGAGATTGATGCCCGCTTCCAGGAGTTCAAAGCGCTCACGGAGTTCTAGGCCCGTCCGGCGGCTTCGGGCAGCAGCCGTCCTGGAAAGCTGCCTCGTGGGGCTGGCCCTGGCGTTGTGGAGCGCGGCGACCACCGCTTGGATCGCCCGCCAGGGCTGGCTGCTTTACTACGGGGACGCCGAAGCGCACCTGAATATCGCCCGCCGCATCGTGGATTCCCGCACGCCGGGCTATGAGCAGACGGGTACGGTGTGGTTGCCGCTGCCGCACTGGCTCATGCTGCCGCTGGTGCGTCGCGACGAACTCTGGCAGAGCGGTCTGGCCGGGGCCATCCCGCCTTCGGTCGCCTTTGTTGTAGCGGGCGGCTTCTTTTATGCCGCGTTGATTCGCGCGTTCGGGTCGCGTCCGGCGGCTCTGGCCGGTCTGGCCGCGCTCGCGCTGAACCCGAACCTGCTGTACCTGAAGTCCATCCCTATGACCGAGGGGCTTTGGCTGGCAGCGCTGGCCGCCCTGCTCTATTTCACCGTGCGCTACCGCAGCAGCCCTTCGCCGGCGAACGCGGCTTGCGCGGGACTCGCTTCGCTGGCGGGTACGTTGACGCGCTACGAAGGATGGTTCCTGATTCCCTTTGTGGCCGCCTACCTGATCGGGACCGGAGACCGCCGGCGATGGCGCGCGGCGATCGTGTACTGCCTGCTGGCGGCGTCCGGACCCGTGTACTGGCTGGCGCATAACTGGTGGCTGCACGGCGATCCGCTCGAGTTCTATCGCGGGCCGTACTCGGCGCGCGCCATTTATCAACGCAGCCTCGATCAGGGGATGGCCCGTTATCCGGGCGATCATAACTGGCGGCAGGCGTGGATCCAGTTCCGGGAAGCAGCGCGGCTGTGCGCAGGATGGCCGCTCGCCGCGATCGGGATCGCAGGCGCCATCGCGAGCGCGCTGCGTCGGCGACTGTGGCCCCTCGTCCTCGCAGGCCTGCCGGTCGTGTTTTACTGCATGAGCATCTACGGGGCCGGCACGCCCATTTTCGTGCCGCACCTGTGGCCGCACAGCTACTACAACACGCGTTACGGGCTGGCGGCGCTGCCGTGGCTGGCGGTGGGTGCGGGCGGGGCAGTGCTATTGTGCCCCGTCAAGTGGCGCACGGTCGCGGCGACCTTTGTGGCGATCGCGAGTGCGGGCTGGTGGCTGGCGCACCCGCGTCCGGATGCCTGGATTTGCTGGAAGGAATCCGAGGTCAACTCAGAAGCGCGGCGGGCTTGGACCGCCCGTGCGGCGCGAGCTTTGCAACTGGCCAGAAAGCCGGGCGAGGGCGTGGCCGCGTGCTTTGGCGATTTGACCGGGGTTTTTCGAACCGCGGGAATCCCCCTGCGCGCGATGCTCCACGAGGGCAACGGGCCGGCATGGCTGGCGGCAATGGCCCGCCCCGACCTCTTCCTGCGCGAGCCCTGGGCGCTGGTGATTAGCGGGGATTCCCTGTCCGTCACCCTCTCCCGGTTGGGACGGCAAGGGCCGCGCTATGATCTTTGGGATACCATCTTCGTGAAGGGAGGGCCGGTCATCCAGATCTACCGGCGCTCGATCCGCTATGATCCGGATACCCTTTACAAAAGCCCACGGCGCGGGCAATGATTTCGTACTGACATGGGCCAACGAGGCGCCGCTGGGGCGCCTGGCCGAGGCGGCGCGGGGCCTGTGCGACCGTCACACCGGCGTGGGCGCCGACGGCTGGATCCTGGTCCGGGCTAACTCCGACAGCGCTGCGGAGTTCGACGCCTCGCTCCGCCTGTTCAACGCCGACGGGAGCGAAGCCGAGATCTCAGGCAACGGAACGCGGTGCGCGGCGGCCTTCCTGCACGATTCCGGACTGCGCAAAGACGTGCTGCGATTGCTGACCGGCGCCGGGATCAAGGAGGTTCAGCTCGTCAGCGCGGCGCCGCTGCGCTATCGTTTCCGGATGGACATGGGAAGGCCGCGGTGGCCCGCCGAAGGCTGGGAACTGAAGCTGGAACTGAGCGAAGGCCCCCGCGACGTGGTGGCGCTCGATGTGGGCAATCCCCAATGCGCGGTTTTTGTGGAGGACTTCGATTTCGACTGGCGAAAGCTGGGGGCGGAAATCGAGCGCCATCCGGCGTTTCCGCGGCGCACGAACGTGTCCTTCGTCAAGCGGCTGGATGCACACACGCTGGACGTGCGCTTCTGGGAACGAGGCGTGGGTGAAACCCTGAGTTCGGGCACGGGTTCCGTGGGGGCAGCAGCGGCCGCCATGCTCAAGGGGCTGGTGATCAGTCCGGTGCGCGTGCTCACACCCGGCGGACCGTTGGAGCTGAGCTGGGAGAATGACCACTTCTTTTTGACCGGCCCGGCCGAGATCGTGGCCGGCGGCGAGTTCTACTTCCATCCCGAGGAGTGAGCCGTGACGGGAGCCGACTATAGCCGCTACGCCAGAGAGCTGGAAGAGAAGATTCGCAGCCGGAAGGCGCAGGTGGGCGTCGTGGGCCTGGGTTACGTGGGCCTGCCGCTGGCTGTGGAGTTCGCCAAGGCGGGCTTTTCCGTGACTGGCATCGAGACGGATCCCCAAAAGGCGGCCAGGGTCAACGCAGGCGAGTCCTACGTGCTCGACGTGCCGCGAGAAGAACTCGCACGGCTGGTGGAACAGGGACGGCTCCGGGCAACGACAGATTACTCCTGCCTGGCGGGGCTGGACACGGTCAACATCTGCGTGCCCACGCCGCTGCGCAAAACCAAGGACCCGGACATGAGCTACATTGACGCCGCCTGCCGCCAGATCGCCCGTTACCTGCACCCCGGCATGCTGGTGATTCTGGAGTCCACCACCTATCCGGGGACCACGGACGAGTTCGTGTTGCCCATGCTGGAACGGGATGAGCTGCGCGTGGGCCGCGAGTTCTTCCTGTGCTTTTCGCCGGAGCGCGTGGACCCGGGCAATCGCCAGTACCAGACGCGCAACATACCGAAGGTCGTGGGCGGCATCACGCCTGTTTGCACCGAGCTGGGCGCGCTCTTCTATAGCCAGGCTCTGGAAAAGGTCGTCCCTGTCAGCTCGACCCGCGTGGCCGAGATGGTCAAGCTGCTCGAGAACACCTTCCGCATGATCAACATCGGCCTGGTCAACGAAATGGCGCTCATGTGCGACCGCATGGGCATAGATGTCTGGGAAGTCATTGACGCCGCAGCGACCAAGCCCTTCGGCTTCATGCCCTTCTATCCGGGTCCGGGACTGGGAGGCCATTGCATTCCGATTGACCCCTTCTATCTTTCCTGGAAGACCAAGCAGGCAGGCATCGAGGCGCGTTTCATCGAGCTGGCAGGCTATATCAACGGCCAGATGCCGCTGTTCGTGGTCGAAAAAATCCAGAATGCGCTCAACGACCGCTGCAAGCCGGTGCGCGGCTCGCACATTCACATCGTGGGGGTAGCCTACAAGCGGGACATAGACGACGTACGCGAGTCGCCGGCCCTCGACATCATGCACCTGCTCAAGCGGCGAGGGGCGCGGCTCAGTTACTCCGATCCCTACGTACCGCGGCTTGTCGTGGACGGCGAAGAGATGAGCTCCGAGGATCTGGATGAGATGGCGGCGCGGGCCGATTGCGTGGTCATCGTGACGGATCACTCGGGGGTGGATTACCGGCGTCTGGTTGAACAGGCACAACTGGTGGTGGATACGCGCAACGCCACCCGCGGCATCCGGTCGGAGAAAATCGTCAAGCTGTGAAAGAAAAAGCGGCCAGGGGGCTTGCGCCTCCCGGCCGCCAGCGTAGCAAGCGTCTTACTTGGCCACTTCGACCTTGATGGTACGCGGCTTGGCGACTTCCTTCTTGGGCAGGGTGACGGTCAGCACGCCATTCTTGTACTCGGCGCGGACCTTCTCGGGATCCACGGTGTCAGGGATCGAGAAGCAGCGGACGAACGAGCCGTAAGCGCGCTCGACCCTGTGGTAGCCGACCCGCTTTTCCTCCTCTTGGAACTTGCGCTCGCCCTTGATCGTCAAGGTCCCATTCTCGATCTGGATATCAATGTCCTTGAGGTCCACATCGGGGAGATCGGCCTTGACAATCAGGGCCTCATCGGTCTCCATGATGTCCACGGGCGGCGCCCACGGACGAGCGGTCACAGGCTCGCTGAACAAGCGGTTGATGGCGTCCTGGAACAACTTGAGGCTGGGAAGCTCCAGAGCGGCAAAGGGATCGTACTTGGTAATGGCCATTTCGCTCACCTCCATGAGCGGGTTTCAATTTCACTATACATGATGCGCAGAATCTTGTCAAGGTTTCTGCGCAAGTGTATATCACATTTTTCTGCGGCCTCGCCGACGCTACCCCTCCCACATCGGGGTCCTCCCCCACTACGCACCTCCCTTGCCCGCCCTGCCCGCAACTCGTTGCCCCGTTTTATAATTGAGGCAGACGGAGGCCTCATGCCCCCTCGTCTCTGGCTGTTGCCCCTGCTGGCTTCCCTGCTGGCGGCGCAGGCCGAACGACCGGCCCAACCCGAACAGCAGCCCATCCGGGTCCAAGTCAACGAGGTCGTCGTGCCGGTTACCGTCACCGACGAGAAGGGAGCGTTTGTGTCCAACCTGGAGGCCAGCGACTTCCTGATCCTCGACGAGGGCAGGCCCCAGAAAATCGTCTACTTCAGCCGGGAACAGGGCCAGCCTGTTGTGGTGGGTTTCCTGCTCGATATGAGCAACACCACCCGCTTGCACTGGAAGACCTTCCAGGAAGCGGTCCTCGAGCTGGTCTGGACCTTGCTGCCCGGCGACAAGAAATTCTCCGGCTATCTCATCACTTACTCCAATGAGCCGGAGCTGCTGGTGGACACCACGCATGACTCCGAGAAGATCGTGGAAAAGATTCGCAAGCTCAAGCCGGGCGGAGGCGCTGCCCTCTTCGACGCCATCTGGATGGCCTGCACGCGCCGCAGCCTGATTCAGGGCGAGCCGATCGAACCGCGCCGCATTCTGATCATTGTGGGGGATGGTAACGACAACGCCAGCAAGCACAACCTGGAGGAGGTTCTCGAGCTCGCCCAGCGAAACATGGTCACCATCTACGGGGTCTCGACGGTAGCTTTTGGCTTTACCAGCGAGGGCGAGAAGAACCTGAAGCGACTGGCCGAGGAAACCGGGGGGCGGGTGGAGTATCCGCTTCAGGGCGTCTACAAAGACGTCGCCGGCTATCTCTCGACGCCCTCGGACGAAGGCAACTACGCCCTGCGGGTGGGCACGGGCGGCTATGCGGCAGCGATCGCAAGCAGCATCGTCCGGGCGGTGGCAGCGGTAGCGGGCGAGATCACCACGCAGTACGTGCTGCGTTACGTGCCCGATGAGCCCGACTCACCCAAGGCCTTCCGCACGATCGAGGTTCGCGTGAACCTGCCGAACGTCAAGGTGAGGCATCGCAAGGGGTACTATCGGTTCAATCCCTAAAGCCGGCATGACGTTGCGACGATCTTTATTGGGGGACTGATGGCCGTCTCCGTAATGCCTGCGCCGGTCAGGGCGAACTATTGGTTGCTGGAAGCAGCCCTGCCCGGGCGACCCCCTATCCCGGCCGGCGTCCTCCTGCTGGAAGAAGCTGCCGACAAGCTCCACATCAGGCTGCGCCCCGACTGGTCGGGCCATGCCGATCCCGAAGATGCCGAAGTCCTCGAACTGCTGGCGCAGGAGCTTGCTGAGCAGGCGGCGCAGATGGGAGCCGCTGCCTTTGTCGCGTTGCTCGAAGACCGGCTTTCTAATGCGCTCCGCATTTCTGAGCCGCGCTCGGTGGTCGTAGCCGACTTCGAGCGGGCTGTCGAGCGGCTCTACGAGAGAGAAGTCGAGGGAATCCGCGAACGCGCCCCGATTCTGCCCTTCCGCACGCACCTGCCCGTGTACTCGCTGCGGGCGGCCGCAGGCAAGTTCGGTCCGGACCAGGAGGTGGAGGTCGAGCCGGAGGACTGGATCCCTGCACCCCCTGGGGTGCGCCCTTCCGAGGACTATTTCGCCTGCTACGTGGTGGGGCGCTCCATGGAGCCCAGGATTCCGGATGGCAGCCTCTGCCTGTTCCGCAGGATTCCCGCCGGCTCACGCCAGGGCAAACTGGTGCTGGTGCGCCACCGCGCCGCCTCGGAAACCGGCGGCGAGTTCACCGTCAAACGCTACCGCAGCGAGAAAACGGTGACCGAGGAAGGCGGCTGGCGGCATACGCGCATCGTGCTGGAACCGTTGAACCCCGAATACCCGGTGCTCGAACTCGGCCCCGATGAGTTTCAGGTGATTGCCGAGTTCGTCCGCGTCATCCCCGTCGAGGACCTCTGAGGCCGATCCGAGAGCAGTCGGCGGGCAGCGTCGAGCGTTTCCTCGAGCACACGATCCGCATCGGCGCCTGGGTCCACGCGGATCGTAGTCCTCGGTCCGGGTCCCCAAGGCTGCCACCGCCAGAAAAAGCGCTCGCAAGGAAATCCCGCGAAAATGGTGACCGCCGGCACGCCGAGCGCGGCGGCTGCATGCTGACCGGCTGAATCATAGCCCACGTACAGGCGGCTGCGAGCAATCCGCAGGGCGAACTCGGAGAACGTCCCGCGGAACAAACGAACTTCGGAAGGCGACAGGTCGGCCTCTCGGACCGCTCGCTCCGCGCGCTCGGCTTCCTCGCCGCCCGCTCCGGTATCCACTAGCAACGGCTGCCCCATTCGCGCCAGCCCTGCCAGTAGCTCGGCCTCGAAGGAATCCGGCAGGCGTTTGGCCGGATTTTCACCCACCCCCAGGCTGACGGTGATCGCCGGATTCTCGGTGCACTCGCCGCTGGGGGCCAGCCACGGGGCTGCATCCGGGATCCCGAAAGTCGCCTCGACCCAGCGCCGGGCCAGCAGCGGCAGAGGTTCGACGCCTTCCCCTCCGGCGGTTCGGCTCTCGAAGAAGTAGTAAGTTTCCTCGTCGCAGACGGGCAACAAGCCGAGCTGGGTCAGTCGCGAGTCGGGATCCAGAACGATCGCGCCCGGCTCGGCAAGCAAATTCCGCAAAGCCAGGCCGGCGGCCAGCCGCTCGGCGAGCGGCGCCGTGCGCCCGTAATCGAGCGGCGTCCACCCGATGCGCGGGTCACCGGCGAACAGCTCGTGGTTCTTGCGCCCCCCGACCAGGCAGATGCGGGCGCGGGGGAAGCGGCGCCGGGCGCCGTCCAGCACGACGCTGGTGACGGCGATATCGGCACCCAGGGTGACCCGGGAAAGAACAAATACCGTGTGAACTGTTTCCGTCTCGCGGAAGCGCCGCGGCTGCCGGACCCGCCGGTATCGCTCCTCCAGCTCCTGCGCCGTCCAGCGTCCGGTCTGCTCGGCGATCACCCGGCTGAACAGCCGGACGTACTCTTCGACCGCCTGCGGGTCGAAGCTGTCGGAAAGGGCCTCCACCCGCTTGAGCAGCTCGGCTTCAGCAGGCGCCAAGGTACTTGCCAACGATCAGCTCCAGTTTCTTGCGGGTCTCCGGGGGCACGACTTTGGGATCGGTGATGATGGCGTGGGCCAGGGCCGAACCGCAGCCGCACGCGCGCTCCTCGGGCATGGAAGCCACGGCGCGCCGGACCACCCGCACCGCGTTCTCCGCGTTGCGATTGAGATTCTCGATGATCTGGTTCACGGTGACCGCGTCGTGCTCGGGGTGCCAGCAATCGTAATCGGTCACCATGGCCACGGTGACGTAACAGATCTCGGCTTCCCGCGCCAGCTTGGCCTCCTGCAAGTTGGTCATACCGATGACGTCCATGCCCCAGGAGCGGTACAGCATGGACTCGGCCTTGGTCGAGAAAGCCGGACCTTCGATGCAGAGATAGGTCCCGCCGAGTTTGACCCGCACGCCCTCGGCCTGGCAGGCCTCGTAGACGACGCGACTGAGCTGCGGGCAGACGGGATCGGCAAAACTGATGTGCGCCACCAGCCCTTCCCCGAAAAAGGTGGACACACGCCCGCGCGTGCGATCGAAAAACTGGTCGGGGATGACGAAGTCCAGAGGACGGTGCTCTTCCTTGAGCGAGCCCACGGCGCTCAGCGAAATGATGCGCTGGACGCCGAGCATCTTGAAGCCGTAAATGTTGGCCCGGAAATTCAGCTCGGAGGGCATGATGCGGTGGCCGCGTCCGTGGCGCGCCAGGAAGGCGACCCTGCGCCCGGCGAGCATCCCGACGACATAGGCATCGGAGGGCGATCCCCAGGGCGTTTCCAGCCTGACCTCGCTTTGCGCTTCGAAGCCGGGCATGGCGTAGAGGCCGCTGCCCCCGATCACCCCGATCTCGGCGCTGGTTCGAGCAGTTTCGTTCATGCGCTTGTACCCCTTGAAAGTCGGAAGGTTCCCTGAAAAACTGTAGAACAGGCCTGGCTCAGCCGCAGGGCGCCGGCACGATTTCCTCGCGCACAGGATCCCAGCGCATGGTGCGACCCTGACGGTAGCTTTCTACTGCCATGCGGCTGGCGATCGAAACCCGGAATCCCAGCTCGAACGGGCAGTTGGGCTGCTTGCCCGTACGAATGGCGTCCAGAAAATCCTGCATGTGGGCGTTGGGAGGGGTGCGCGTCTGGCCCACCATTTCCGTTCCGTCCGGGCGGTTGACTTTCTGGGGGTAGTAACGGATCTGCTGGCCGCGCGAGATGGTGCCGTCGGTGCCCAGTACGTCCTCGGTCGAGCCGAGGTGGTTGTTGCCGAAGCCGGAATCCCACGTAAACAAAAGCTCCTCGGGATGTTCCATGGCCACGTTCATGGTATCGGGCACCTCGCGCCCGTCCTTCCACAGGTAGATGCCGCCGGTGGCGGTGACGGCGCGCGGGATTTCCAGATTCAGCACCTTGTACCAGAAGGCCAGTTGGTGGCACATGTTCTCGTAAAAGTTGCCGCCCGAGTAATCCCAGAAAAAGCGCCAGTTCACGTAGCGGTTGGCGTCGAACGGCCGCTCGGGCGCTTCGCCCAGGAACGCCTTCCAGATGATGTTCTCGGGCGTCATGTCGGGATAGATGGGGCGCGCCCACTGCGGCTTGCCGTGAGGCGTGTTGCGGTACATGTGCGCGTGAATGGCGGTGATCTTGCCGACCCAGCCGGTCTTCAGGAAGTTCATGGCATCCACGATCTGACCGGACGAGCAGCCCTGATGGCCGACCTGGACCACGCGGTTGCGCGCGCGGCGGTAAGCGGCTCGCATGCGCTTGGCATGGTCCACGGTAAAGGCCATGGTCTTTTCCACGTAAACGTGCTTGCCGGCGTCGAGCGAGGCCACGAAGTGCTCGCAATGCAGGTGCTGCGGCGTGGCGATCACGACCGCATCCACGTCGGGCTGCTCGAGCAGGTAGCGGTAGTCGAGATAGGTCTTCGCCGTGGGGACCAGCTTGCGGGCCTCTTCGAGCCGCCGCGTATACACGTCCGCGAAGGCGACCAGCTCAGTGTTGGGGCATGCCAGCGCTTCGCGGGCAAGCTGCATGCCACGATCGCCCGGGCCGATGACGCCGATGCGGATCCGGTCGTTGGCGCCGAGCACCCGGGCCGGGGCCATGCTGCCCGCCAGGCCGGTAGCCATCCTGCCGATGAACTTGCGACGAGAATCCATGTTCGTACCCTGCCGGTTTTGATTCGAGCCAGACGTGCCTATTATCGTACCACCCGCGCGGCAGCAGGCCGCACGGGCGTTCACCGCCCGCGCGCAACTTTTTCATCCATGATCTCAATGAGATAGGGCGGGCGGCTGGCATCGCCGGCGCGCACCGTGCGATCGTCGGCTCAGAGACGCTCCTGCGGGAGCCCCTGGAGGACGAAGCTGGTGGCCACCAGCCCGATCGAACTTCCCTCCCCCGACCTTGCGGCGCTAGCATAAGAAAGCGCCCGTGGAGATCCTGACCGGAATCCACCCCGTGCTGGAGGCGTTGCGCGCCGGCCGGCCCCTGGATCGGGTGCTGCTGGCGCGGGGCGCCTCCAACGCGCGGATTCGCCAGATTGCCGAGCTGGCGCGTCAGCGTGGTGTGCCCGTTCGCTGGGAGCCGCGCGAAGCGCTGGACCGGACCGCCGGCCAGGCTGCCCACCAGGGCGTGGTGGCGGTAGGAGCTGCGCACGAGTACGCCGCCCTGGAAGACATCTGGGAAGGAGCCCGCCTCCTGGTGGCGCTCGACGGCGTGGAGGACCCGCACAATCTGGGCGCCATCATTCGCACCGCGCACGCGGCAGGCGCCAGCGGCGTGATCGTGCCCGAACGCCGGGCCGTGGGCCTGACCGAGACGGTGGCCAAAGCGGCCTCCGGCGCGCTGGAGTACCTGAAAGTCGCCCGCGTGACCAACCTCAATCGCGCCCTGGACCAGCTTAAGGAGCGAGGCTTCTGGATCTACGGGCTGGACGAGCGCGGCCCGGAGCTTTACCACAAGGTGAGCTACCATGCGCCCACCGTGCTGGTGTTGGGCGGCGAAGGCCGCGGCCTGCACGAGCACACCCGGAAGCGCTGCGACTTCGTGGTGCGGATCCCGGTCGCCGGAACAATTTCTTCCCTTAATGTTTCCGTCGCGGCGGGCATCGTCCTCTTCGAATGGAAACGCAGGCAGGAAGAGGGCGGTTAGCAACGGCGCAGGCGCGCTTGACGCATCCAGGCCTCGGTTTCGTCCCAGCTCCGCAGTCCCTCGGTCGCGCCCAGCCGCGTGACGGAAAGCGCGGCTGCGGCGTTGGCGAAGCGGGCCGCGCTCGCCGGATCCAGTCCCCGCAGCAGGGCCGCAAGGAAAGCGCCGGCAAAGCAGTCGCCCGCCCCTGTGGTGTCCACGACCTCGACCTCGAAGGCCGGCGCCCGGACCAGCTCGCCATTCTGCCAAATGGCGCAACCCTCGCCGCCCAGCTTGAAAACCACCATGCGGACGCCGTAGCCGGCAAAGACCCGGGCAGCCTCGGGCAGCTCCGTCGTGCCTGTCAGCCCGAGCGTTTCCTCACCGTTCACGAAGAGCAGGTCCGTCCAGGCAAGCGCCGGCGCCAGATCCTGCATCCAGCGGCCATGCTGATCCCAGCCCGTGTCCATCGAGGTCATCAAGCCGGCGGCTCGGGCCTGTCGCAGCAACTCCGCGCCCTGTCGCCGCAATCCGGGGATCGAGAAGAGGTTCGCCAGGTGGAAGTGCGTCATGCCCTCCCGCAGCGAAGCATCCAGCTCGAGCGGCTCGGCGAACGCTTCCAGGCTCACTCCGGGAGCGTGCAACAGGAAGCGGTCACCCTGCGGATTGACCAGTGACACGGTGGTTGCCGTCGGCGCCTGGCCCCGGCGCACGCCGCTGAGGTCCACGCCCGCCCCCGCCAGTTTGTCGAGCAAAAACGCCCCGGCCGGGTCGGGGCCGACCCAGCCCAGCAGCCTCACCCGCGCACCCAGCAGGCCCAAAGCGAACGCCGTGTTGGCGCCGTTGCCACCCATGGTGTGGCGCGCCGATTCCACCCAGTGCGTGGTGTTCCAGCGCAGCTCAGAAACGGGGCGCACCAGCACGTCGAACACGATGTTGCCGCAACACAAAACGCCGCTCACCGGTTCATGGCCTCCAGCATCAGGCGATCACGGCGCACCCACAGCCAGCGACTCGAGGAACGGGCGCCCCAAGGGCCAGCTCGCGTACACTCGCCGGTCCCGCTGCTCGAAAACTCCGGCTGTCAGGACCCCGCTGAGATCGCGCGGGTTGGGCTGGAGTTTTTCCCGCGCGATCATCTCGCGCAGAGCTTCCGTGAGGCCACGCAGTTGATTGAGCAGGACCCTGGCTTGCTCGGCGGAGCGGCAGTTCACCTCCAGGCGCAGCTCCAGATGATCGCCGGAGGGCGCGGCGGCGAACAGGAGCCACTCGGTTTCCGAAAGCGCCTTTGCAAACAAGCGGGTGCCCGTGGGCAGGACGGCAGCGTTGCGCAGTTTGCTCGCGGGAAGCAAGGCCCACAATGGGGCAACGGAAGCAGGTCGCGGTGGAAGCGTCGAGTGGCGCTCCTGCAACCGGTAGGCAGCGGAAGGATCCCGGCTCACGGCCAGCGCCATCACGTCGGATCGCAGAGGAAAGTAAGAGATCCGCCGCTCGGGGCGGCTGCCCTCCACGCGACAGAAGCTGTTGTAACAGGTACCGCCTTGCCGGGTCACGAAACGCTCCAGACTCGGCCAGTCGAAGCGCCCGCGCGCCAGGAAAAAGTTCCCCTCGGGATGAAAGGCGATCAGGACTTCGCGCAAGTCCTGACGGGCGTCGAACCCCGTCTGCTCCACGAAGGCTGCGTACTCAGGTTCCTCGCCGATGCGCGAAAGCGCGAGCAGGTCGAGCACCCCGAGCCGGCGCAACGCATCCCAGTCCACGTAGAGGATGACGCTTTCACCGGGTGGGATCCGCGCCAGCCAGTCATCCAGCGAGCGACCGTGCGGGCGGAAGCGCGCCACCACGATCACCAGCGCGGCGCAAACGAGCGCCAGCAGCGCCAGCACGAGCAGGGGCGGAACACGCCGCTTCACACTGTCAGCTTACCGCGAGCGCAGCCCTTGTGCGCCAGCCGCGCATGCGTTCGCCGCAGATGCGCGCTCGCGCTTCCACAGCTCGATGTACGGGCGCAACTGCTCCATCATCTCTGCGAATCCCGCGGGCGACAGGGACTGGGCCCCGTCGCTGGCCGCCTTGTCGGGCGCAGGATGCACTTCCACCATCAGACCATCGGCGCCGATCGCTACCGCGGCGCGGGCCAGAGGGGGAACCAGGTGGCGCTTGCCCGTGGCGTGGCTGGGATCCACGATCACCGGCAGATGAGTCAGCTCATGCAGTACGGCGACGGCGGTGATGTCACAGGTGTTGCGCGTGGCGGTTTCGAAGGTGCGGATGCCGCGCTCGCACAGGATCACATTGGGGTTGCCGTGGGCCACGATGTACTCGGCCGACATGAGCAGCTCGTGGATGGTCGAGCTCATGCCGCGCTTGAGCAACACGGGGCGGCCGCAGCGACCCACTGCTTTGAGCAGCGCGAAATTCTGCATGTTGCGGGCGCCGATCTGAAGCACATCCGCGTATTCGGCCACCAGGTCCACGTCGGCGTCGCTCAGCACTTCCGTGACGATATCCAGTCCGGTGGCCTCCTTGGCCTTGCGCAGCAGCCGCAGCCCCTCGCGTTCCAGGCCTTGAAAGTCGTATGGCGACGTGCGCGGTTTGAAAGCGCCGCCGCGCAGCAGGCGCGCCCCGGCGCGGGCCACCGCTTCCGCCGTTTCCAGAATCTGGCGTTCCGATTCCACCGCGCAGGGTCCGGCAATGACCACGAATTCGTCGCCGCCGATCTCGACGCTGTTGACGCGGATCACGCTCGGCTCCCGGCGAAACTCGCGGCTCACGAACTTGTACGGCGCCGAGATCCGCACCGCGCTCTCCACGCCGGGCATGGCTTGCACGGATTCCAGACAGGCCGTGACATCCCCGATCCCGATGGCCCCGATGACCACGCGTTCCTCGCCTTGGATGGTGTGGATCCGGTAACCGAACTCGCGGATGCGATTACAGACCGCTTCGATTTCCTCCTGGGTCGCGTTCAATCGCATGGAAACGATCATGATCGAGCCTCCGCTTGGGGGCCAGCGACCGTGCGGCCGCCGACCCAAATAAAAAACCCACTCTTTCGAGTGGGTTGGCTTGACCGAAAATTTTTGCTGCTCAGCGGACCGCCAACGCCACTCTACCCGGAGTGGGTAAAGCGCCAAAATCGAAACCAAAACCTGGCGCCCTGGCGGCCCATTGCAGCAGCTTGTAAATGGAAGTATAACCCGAGCCGCGCCCGGATGCAAGAGCGGCCGCAGGCTGCGATCGAATGAGGCCGGCGGATCGAGGCGAAGCCTGAGCGGGACTCAGCTCGTCCCCGGCCAGGCCGCCAGCACCTGCGCCAGAACGATCTTGAGCACGGTGGCCGCCGGGTAGACCGCCGCGTAAGCCACGTTGGGCGTTTCCGAACGGGTCTGTTCCGTGGCGTAAGCCAGGCAGGCGGGCTGCGTCTGGATGCCGGACACCAATCCCATCACGGCATCGTAGGGAATCTTCAGGACGCGGTATCCGATGATCATGGTCGCCAGCGTGACCCCGAAAGTAATCACAGCCCCACCCAGCACCAGAGCCGCCCCGCTGGTGCCCACCGTCTGACCGAACTGGTAGCCGGCGCGGGTGCCTACGCCCGCCAGAAACAACAGCAGCCCGATCCGCCGCAAGGTCAGGTTCGCGCTGACTGGAATCAACCAGCAAATGCCTCCCGTGCGTTCCCAGTGGCCCAACACCAGCGCAACCAGAAGCGGACCGCCGGCCAGGCCCAGCTTCACCGTCTGCCCGCCGGGCAGCGGGATGGGCATCGTCCCCACCAGCACTCCGAGCACCATGCCAAGAGCCACCGATCCGAAGTCGGTCTCAGCCGTCCCGCGGATCGAATCCCCAAAGAACTCGCGCACGGCCGGAAAGTTCTCCTTGCGGGTGAGCACGCGCACCTGATCGCCGAGTTCCAGCCGCGTGTCGGGCGCCGGGACCAGATCCACGTCCCCTCGCCGCACCCGGGTGATCGTGGCGTGCAGCCGGTTGGGCAAGTCCAGATCCCGGATCCGCTTGCCCACCACCTGCTTGCTGGAAACGAACACGCGGCGGTAATCCAGCTCGCGGCGATCTTCCTCGATGTGAGCGTCGCTGGGTTCGCCGAAAATCTGCTCGGCGCGCTCCAGCGCTTCAGCGTCGCCGACCACCACGACGATGTCGCCCTCGGCCAGGCGTGTTCCGGAAGCTGCGATGTCCGTGCGGCCTTCGTGCCGGATGCGGCTCACCACGAAGCCCACGTCCTTGTGCACGCGCATGACATCGCCCAGGGTGCGTCCTACCACACCCGGATTTCTGACCACGAAATTCCTGACCTGGATTTCGGGCGCATCTTCAGCGGGCTGGAACTCGGGCTTCCAGATCCGCCGCAACAAGTGGAAGCACAGCAGGACGCCGAGCACGCCCACCGGGTAAGCGAGGCTGTAGGCGACGACCGCTTCTTCGGCCCGCAATTGCGCCTGCTCGGCGCTTTCGCCTCGCGCCAGCCCGCGCTCGCGTACTTGCTCGCGCACCGCCGCCAGGGCCGGCGTGTTGGTCAAGGCGCCGCAGTACAGACCCGCCGCGCGCGTTCCCGGCAGTGAGAGCCATTGCGCTACTCCGGCGGCCAGCAAAGCGCCGAATACCAGCACGCCGGCCGCCAGCGCGTTGTCACGCCAGCCCTGCCGCCGCAAAGCCTGCCGCAGCGCGGAAGCCGAATGAATCCCTACGGCATAAACGAAAATGATCAGGCCCAGCGTCGGAACAACTTCGGGCAACGCCACCCTGGGATCCAGCGCGCCCACCGCCAGCCCCACGAAAAGGACCCCAGCCACGCCGAAACGGAACCCCAGAATGCTGGTTTCGCCCACCAGATAACCCAACCCGATCACCAGGAACAGGGTCAGAATCGGGTACTGGGACAGGGCAGCGACCAGTTCCTCGCGCATGGAACTCAGAACTTCTGGCCCACGACTTCGCGCGCCGGTCCGGGGAGGACTTCTTTGCCGAGTGCTTTCAGGCGGTCGTAGCTCTCCTCGAAGCCATGACGCACTTCATACGGCGCGGCCGCGACCATCCACCGGGCGGCCTGGAGCAGATAGGGCGCCAGACGGGAACCGGCTACCGAACGCGGGGGCGGCTTGGGTGCGAAGGCCATGACGGCCACGATCAGCGCGGCGGCTAGCAGCGCTCCGCGCAACAGCCCGAACACGCCGCCCATCAAATGATCCAGCCAGCTCAGATGGGCCCATTTCAGCAATCGCCCGATGACGGCGGCCAGCACCACGCCGAGCAACACGATTCCCACGAAAATCAAGGCGAAGCCGACCAGATGGGCCAGACGCCGCGAGCTCAGATACTCGTAAAAGAACGAGCCGACGACCCCGTAAAACCACAGGCCGCACAGAAAGCCCGCGATTGCCGCCACCAGGCCGATCAGCGAGCGCGCCAGGCCCTTGATTAGCCCGGCCAGCACCGAGCCGCCGATCAAAGCCAGCAGCAGATAGTCGAGCCAGTTCACAAATCTTTGCCGGTCAGCTTGCGGTATGCCTCGCGATACTTCTCGGCGGTTTTTTCGGCCACCTCCGGGGGCAGAGCGGGCGCGGGCGGCTGCTTGTTCCAGCCGATGGCCTCCAGATAATCGCGCACGTACTGCTTGTCGTAGGAGGGTTGAGGGCCGCCGGGGCGATAGCTCTCGCGCGGCCAGAACCGCGAGGAATCCGGCGTGAGCACTTCGTCGGCCAGCACCAGTTCCCCGTTGATCAGGCCGAACTCGAACTTGGTGTCGGCGATGATGATGCCGCGGCTTTCCGCGTAATCCGCGGCCTTGCGGTAGATGCGAAGGCTGAGGTCGCGCAGCCGTTCGGCCAGCTCGGCGCCCACCAGGGCCACGACATCTTCCATGGAAATGTTCTCGTCGTGCCCGGTCTGCGCCTTGGTGGCGGGAGTGAAAATCGGCTCGGGCAGCTTGTCGCTTTCTCGGAGGCCGCGCGGCAGCGGGATCCCGCAGACCGCGCCCGTGCGCAGGTAGTCCTTCCAGCCCGATCCCGCCAGATAGCCACGCACCACGCACTCCACGGGCAGCATGCGGGCCCGCCGCACCAGCATCGAGCGCCCCTCGAGCTGCTCGCGATACTGCGGCAGCGGCTCGGGATACTCGTCCACGTTCGCGGTCAGGAAGTGCACGGGCACGACGTCGCGCAGGAAATCGAACCAGAAAATCGAGAGCTGGGTCAGCACTCGACCCTTGTCCGGGATGCCGGTGGGCAGCACGTAATCGAAGGCGGAGATTCGATCCGTGGCCACGATGAGCAGGCGGTCGCCCAAGTCGTAGATGTCCCGCACTTTGCCTCGCGCCAGAGGCTTGAAACCGGGCAGATCCGTCTCCAGCAGAACCGGCATCGTGCCCATTGTACGATACGGAACCCTGCCATCAGCCGGTTCGGCCATTCCCCTATACTGGGTGATTTCCATGAAGCTCTCCATCCTGATGCCGGTCTACAACGAGCGCACCATGGTGGAGCGCTGCCTCCAGCAGGTGCTGGCCGCGCCCTTGCCGGAAAACATGGACCGTGAGATCATCATCGTGGACGACTGCTCGACCGACGGCACCTGGCCGATTCTCGAGCGCCTGGCCCGGGAGCACCCCGAAATCCGCCTCTTCCGTCACCCAGTCAACCGGGGCAAGGGCGCCGCCGTGCGCACCGCCATCGAGCACGCCACGGGAGACTTCTGCATCATTCAGGACGCCGATCTGGAGTACGACCCGAATGAATATCCGCGGCTGCTGCGACCGCTGCTGGATGGCCGCGCGGATGCCGTCTTCGGCTCCCGCTATCGCGGCAGCGAGCAGACCCGCGTGCTCCCCTTCCGCCACTCCATGATCAACAAGTTCCTCACCCTGGTGTCCAACGTTTTCTCCGACCTCAACCTCACCGACATGGAGACCTGCTACAAGGCCTTCCGCACCGACCTGTTGAAAAGCATCCCCATCCGATCCAACCGCTTCGGCTTCGAACCCGAGATCGTCATGAAGGCGGCCAAGCGGAATTTCCGCATTTACGAGACGCCGATCAGCTATCACGGCCGCACCTACGAGGAAGGCAAAAAGATTGGCTGGAAGGACGGCTTCCAGGCCCTCTTTACGATCCTGCGCTTCTGGCTCATTGACGATCTCTACAAGGAGCCCTACGGGCGAGGCCTGCTCAACAATCTCACGGGCACGCCGCAGTATTTGAGCTGGATCGCGCGCGTGCTGCGGCCCCACGTGGGCGACAGCGTGCTCGAGCTGGGCGCCGGCATCGGCCACATGACCGCCCGCCTGATGGGGCGAAGGCTGCGTTACGTGGCCACGGAACGCGATCCGCTGTACCTGCACGCGCTCACCAACCGTTTCCTGCGCACGCCCAACGTCGAGGTTCGCAAGCTCGATCCCGAAGATTCAGAAGACTTCGCCCGCCTGGACGGAACGTTCGATACGGTGCTCTGTCTCAACGTGCTGGAGTTTCTGGACGACCCGGCGCGGACGGTTCGCGCGGCGGCCCGCGTGCTCCAGCCCGGCGGCGCCCTGCTGGTGCTGACGCCGCAAGGCCCCTCGCTTTACTGCGGCATTGACCGGCGCCTGGGGCACCGGCGCCGGTTCCGGCCCGAGGAGCTGGCGACCATGCTGGAGGCCGCCGGCCTGCGCGTCGAGCAGAGCTGGCAGATCAACCGGATCGGCGCGCTAGCCTGGAAAATCTACGGCGGCCTGTTAGGCCTTCAGTCCATCAACAAGCTCACGCTGAAAATCTTCGACAAGACGGTCTGGCTGTGGCGCCGCGTAGACCGGCTCATGCCCTGGCCCGGCCTGACCCTCATCATGCTGGCCCGCAAACGCGCACGCTGAGGCCCCGGGGCCGCCGATCGCCGCCTGCAGACAGGGTAAACTGTCTTCTATGTCGTACGTGTTCCGGCACGCAACCTGCAACGAAGGCTTCAAAGACTGGGATTTTGCCCAGGCCGCCAAAACGATTCGCAAGATCGGCTACACCGGCATCGAGCTGGCGCCCTTCACGCTGGCTGAGGACGCAACCACGCTTTCTGCGGAAAAGCGCCGCGAGTACCGGCGGATCATCGAATCCGAGGGTCTGACCTTCGTGGGCCTGCACTGGCTGCTGGTCGGACCCAAAGACATCCACGTCACCACGCCCGATCGCGCCATCCGCGAACGAAGCTGGCAGTACGTGCACGGCCTGATTGATCTTTGCGCGGACCTGGGGCCGAACGGCGTGATGGTGTTCGGCTCGCCCAAGCAGCGGGCCTCGACCGGCGGGATTTCGCCCCAGGAGGCCAAGAAACATTTCGTGGAAGGATTGGCGGGACTGGCGGATCATGCCGCCCAGCGCGGAGTGACCGTGCTGGTGGAGGCTCTCTCGCCCGATCAGACCGACGTGGTCACCTCGCTGGCCGAAGCGGTCGAGGTGGTCCAGACGATCAACCATCCCGCCATCCGCACCATGTTCGACACCCACAACGCCGTGGCCGAGACCGAGCCGCACGACGTCCTGGTGGACCGCTACTTCGACCTGATCCGCCACGTGCACGTCAACGAAATGGACGGGCGCCGGCCCGGCCTCGGCGACTACGACTTCAAGCCCGTACTCCGGGTGCTCAAACGCCGCAACTATCAGGGTTGGGTCTCGCTGGAGGCCTTCGACTTCACGGGCGGGCCAGACAAAGTGGTGGAAGAGTCCCTGCGTTACCTGGAACAGCAGATCGCCTTGCTGTAACCATTTCGCTGCCTGCATGTCGCATTACGTGGTCACCGGAGGGGCCGGTTTCATCGGATCGGCGCTGGTGCGCGCACTTTTCGAGGAAGGCGCCCGCCGCGTGGTGGTGATTGACAACCTCCTCACCGGCAAGGAAGAAAACCTCGAAGAAGTCCGCGACCGCATCGAGTTTCACCGCACGGACATTCGCTGTTACGAGGAGCTGGCGCCTCTGGTTCGGGGCGCCGACGTAGTCTTCCACCTGGCGGCCATCCCCTCGGTGCCACGCTCGATTGCCGAGCCGGTGCTGACGCACGAGGTCAATATTGACGGCACTTTCCAAGTGCTGCGAGCCTGCCGCGACGGCGGCGTGCGCAGGGTGGTGTACGCGGCGTCCTCTTCGGCCTACGGGGATACGGAAACGCTGCCCAAAGTCGAAACCATGGCGCCGCGGCCGCTTTCCCCTTACGCCGTCCAGAAACTCGCCGGGGAATATTACGCGCGCGTTTTCTATACCTGTCTGGGACTGGAAACAGTAAGTCTTCGCTATTTCAATGTCTACGGCCCCAGACAGGATCCGAACAGTCCTTACTCCGGAGTTATCTCCGTCTTCATGAAGGCGCTGATCGAGCGCCGCCCGCCGACCATTTTCGGCGACGGCGAGCAGACGCGGGACTTCACTTACGTGGAGGACGTAACTGCGCTGACGCTGAAAGCGGCCCGCGCCCCGGGCGTGGCCGGCAAGGTTTATAATGCAGGAAACGGCGGGCGCTACAGCCTGAACCAGGTCTGGGAAATCCTGCAAAGGCTGGAAGGAGTGCGATTGCCGCCCGTGTACGGCCCGCCGCGACCCGGCGACGTCCGGCACTCGCAGGCCGACATCACGGCCGCAGTCCGCGAGCTGGGACACGCGCCGCGCTTCAGCCTCGAGGAAGGCCTGAAACGCACGCTCGACTGGTACAAGCAATCCGCCGGCAAAGTTCGGAGCTGAACAAAAATCAAGTTACGGGGAGGATGCTCATGGCAGAGGAAAGAGTTTTTGGTTTCAATACGCGCGCGCTCCACGCCGGCTACAAGCCGGAGCCGACCACGCTGGCGCGCGCCGTGCCCATTTACCAGACCACTTCCTATGTCTTCGAGAGCACGGACCACGCTGCCGCGCTCTTCGCCCTTCAGAAGTCTGGCAATATTTACACCCGCATCATGAATCCCACCACCGCCGTGCTGGAGGAACGCGTGGCCTCGCTGGAAAACGGCGCCGCCGCGCTGGCCACTTCCAGCGGACAGGCAGCCCAGTTCCTGGCCATCAGCAGCCTGATGCAGGCCGGCGACCAGATGGTGGCGGCCAGCACCCTTTACGGCGGCACTTACACTCAGTTCGACATCAGCTTCCGCAAGCTGGGCTTCGAGGTTGTTTTCGTAGACCCCGACGATCCGGAAAACTTCCGCCGCGCCATCACACCGCGCACCAAGTGCCTGTACGCGGAAACCATCTCCAACCCGCGGGGCAACGTACTCGACATCGAGCGCGTGGCCGCCATCGCGCACGAGCACAAGATTCCCCTGGTGGTGGACAACACCTTCGCCACGCCCTACCTGTGCCGGCCCATTGATTTCGGCGCGGACATCGTCCTGCACTCGCTCACCAAATTCATGGGCGGGCACGGCACCTCGATCGGCGGCATCATCGTGGACAGCGGAAAGTTCCCCTGGAAAGAAGGCAATTTCCCGCAACTGAACGAGCCCTCGCGCGCCTATCACGGTCTGGTCTTCACGGAAGCCTTCGGCAATCTGGCCTACATCATCAAGGCACGCGTGGAGGGACTGCGCGACATGGGTCCCTGTATGAGCCCCTTCAACGCTTTCCTGTTCCTGCAAGGCATCGAAACGCTGGGCCTGCGCATGGAGCGGCACGTGGCCAATGCTCTGGCCGCCGCGCAGTTTCTGGAAAAACACAAGCTGGTGAGCTGGGTGAAGTACCCGTCCCTGCCTTCCAGCCCCTATTACGAGCTGGCGCAGAAATACCTGCCCAAGGGCGCCGGCGCCGTCTTCAGCTTCGGCATCAAGGGCGGTTACGAGGCAGGCAAGAAATTCATTGACAGCGTGAAACTGTTTTCTCACCTGGCCAACGTGGGCGACGCCCGCAGCCTGGTGATCCATCCGGCCTCGACCACGCACCAGCAGTTGAGCCCGGCCGAGCAGGAGGCCGCGGGTGTCACGCCCGACATGATCCGACTCTCGATCGGCCTGGAAGATATTGACGACATTCTCTGGGATCTCGACCAGGCGCTCTGGGCCTCGCAGAAGAAGTAACTCAGGAACGCAGCGCCGCGCCCGCTGGTTAGTGCTTGAGATACTTCTCCAGCCAGGCGTGTAACTCCTGGTAGAAGAGGCGGCTGTCCTCGGCGCGCGTGATCCAATGGTTGGCTTCTTCGAAGACGATGAGGCGGCTGGGGATGCGCAGCCGCTGAAGCACGGTCCAGGCCTCCAGCGTCTGGTTCAGCGGCACACGGTAGTCGCGCTCGCCGATAGTCAGCAGCATGGGCGTGCGGAAGTTCTTTGCGTAGCGGATGGGATTCTGCTCGCGCCAGACCTTCGAGCCTTCCCAGGGCGGGCCGCCAGCGCTCACCTCGCGGTGATAGACCATGTCGGAGGTCCCCCACTGCGATTCCAGGTTGATCAGGCCGGCGTGACTGACCAGGCAACGATAGCGCGTCGTAGTGGCTTGCATCCAGTGAGCCAGGTGCCCGCCGTAGCTGGCGCCCGCGGCCGCCTGTCGTGTGCCGTCAATGAACGGAAAGCGGCGGATGGCCTCATCGGCCGCCTGGTTGATTTCTTCGGCTGGGCCGCGGAACGGGTCGCCCTGGATGGCCTGGGCGAACTGCTCGCCGAAGCCGGTCGAACCGGTGTAATTGGTCATCAGCACGACGTAGCCGGGCGCGGCCAGCAGGTGATAATTCCAGCGCAGGAAAAATTGATCGCGCCACATGCTGTGCGGCCCGCCGTGCATCAGCACCAGCAGGGGGTATTTCTTGCTTTCATCGAAGGCAGGCGGCAACGCGATCCAGTTATGAATTTGCTTGCCCTTTCGGCTGGTGAACCAGAACGCGCGCAAGGGCTGCCAGTCCAGTTGCGCCGCCCGCTCGCGATTGAACTCGGTGAGAGCCGAGTGACCGCCTGAAAGCTCGATGCGGACAATCTCGGGCGGCGATATGGCGCTTTCCCAGTTCGCCAGAAGCAGCGTCTGCGAAGCCTTGGGCGGGATCGTCAGCCGGGTGTAGCAGCCGCTGGTCACGCGGAACAGCGGTCGCACGGGGCCACCTGCGGCAGCGACGGCGAACGGCTTCTCATGACCGGCTTCCTCAGCCAGCAGGTACACGGTCTGGCTGTCCGGGCTGATCGCAAAGGATGTCACCGAACGATCCCAGCCCTCGGTAACGATCTTCGGTGCGCCGACCGAAGGCCAGTCGAACCGCGCCAGCCGGGTCAGGTTGTAAATCTTGCCGGTGTGTCGCTCGTACAGGCAGTAAAGGCTGCGGCCGTCGGGACTGAATACGGGACGGCGGAAGCTGTCGCGCCCGCTGGTGAGGGCGCGCGGCTCGCCCCCATTCAGTCCCACTTGATACAGATGCGTGGGCACGAACGAGTAGGCGGCCGTGTGCGCTTGGGTGGTCGCAACGAAAACGAGCGACTGTCCGTCCGGCGCCCACACAGCATCGAGCGATTCCCCGCCCTCGGCTTCCCGCCGACCGCGGAAGCCTGTCTCGGACGCCAGTTTCGTGCCCGCCAGCAGATCACGGGGGCGCGCGCCCGGCTGGGCTTCCACCACGAACAGGTGCGGTCGCGCATCCTCGATCCAGCGATCCCAATGTCGGATGGGGAACGTCTCGTAGATGCGCGCCCGCGCTTTGCGCGCTTTTCGCTCGGCGACGATGCGGCGGTTGGATTCTTCGTCCGTGGCGCCTGGCCAGACCAGCGAGGTGAACGCCAGCAGTTTGCCGTCGGGACTCCAGCGCGGCGCCGAAGCACCCATGACGAGATTGGTGATCCGCACGGCGTCGCCTCCGGCCAGATCGAGCACGTAGATCTGATTGGCCTCATCGCCCTCCCGGCGAGCGCTGAAGGCGATCCGTCTGCTGTCGGGGCTCCAGGCCGGGTCGCTTTCGGGCCCTTTTGTCGCGGTCAGGCGACGCGGCTTGCTCGAGCCATCCGTGGGCACGATCCAGAGGTCGGTAACCTGCTCGCGTTCGTCGTAAGCTGGCTCTACCACCGAAAAGACAACCCAGCGCCCGTCGGGACTGGGCACGGGCGCGCCCACGCGCTTCATTAGCCAGATGGCTTCGTGCGTGACGGGGAGCTTCTGCGCCGCGCACACCACCGCGCACGCGATGGCGGCGAGCGCCACGCGCCGGAACATGGGCAGCTTCCTCAATTCGACGGCGCCGGCTTGGCCGGTTCCGCGCGACGAGCCGGTGGCACGGGCATGGGCTTGCGCGGCAGCAAATCCGGCCGCGTCGCAGCGTGATAAACGCAGGACGCGATGACCGCCGAGGCCTGCATCAAATCGGCGCGCGGCAGCCGATCGTAAACGTCCATGTTGGAGTGGTGCACGCGCGTGGAGTAATCGAGCGGATCCTGGAGGAACTGGAATCCCGGCAGGCCGACGGCGTCGAACGACAGGTGATCGGTGCCGCCCGTGTTCGCGATGGTCACGGTGGTCACGCCCAGATCGCGGAAAGGCGCCAGCCAGGCCTCGAAAATCGGCCGCATCATGTCGTTGCCCTGAAGGTAAACGCCGCGGATCTTGCCGCCGCCGTTATCCAGGTTGAAGTAGCCGGAGAATTTGTGGTAGTCGCTTTTGAGCGCCATGGTCTCGCGGTCCGCCAGGTACTGCTTGACGTAGGCGCGCGATCCCAGAAAGCCCAACTCCTCGCCGTCCCACAGCGCCATGCGCACCGTGCGGTCCATCTTGAGGCCCAGCGTCTTCAGGATGCGCATGACTTCCATCATCACGGCGCAGCCGGCTGCGTTGTCCGCCGCGCCCGTGCCGCCCTGCCAGGAATCCAGGTGGGCGCCGATCATTACGATCTCGTCCTTCTTGCGCCCGCCGGGCAGATCGGCCAGCACGTTGTAGCCTTCGACTTCCTTCTCTTCAATTTGCACGCGCACGTCCAGCTCGAGCTTGACCGGGATTTTCTTTTCCAGCAGCCGGACGATGCGGTTGTAGTGCTCTGTGGCCAGGGCCACGGTGGGCGGCGGGACCGGTTCCTTCAGCTCGCGTGGACCGCCGGAGGTGGCGAACACGGTGCCGTAGTCGCCGCGTTGTCCGGGCGTGACGACGGCTAGCACGCCCTCGTCTTTCAGGAAACGAGCCAGCTTGCTGCGCAGCTCACGCGCCTGCATCATCTGGCGGAACTGCGGCGACGGCGGCCCACCCGGACGCGGGAAAGGCATGGCGAAGGGCATCTGGCCCGGTTCGGGGGCTCGGGCGCGCTCGGCCAGTTCCGCGTCCGTCCAGCGGTGAAAATCCGCCGTGGTCCGCGGCTCCAACTGTCGCGCCGGATCCGTCAGCACGATCTTGCCCTTGAGCTGGCCTTTGTATTTGGCGAAGTCCGCCTCATTCTGGATCACGGCGAGCACAGCCTCCGCGGTCACGGGTCCTTCCGTACCCGCCGTCCACGCCAGCGGGAAGCCCACCAGCGGGGCCTGCACAGGTTCCAGAAGGTGGGCCGAGAAGCGGCTGAAGGACCAGCCCCGCCCAATGGGGCCGATCTTCTCCAGGCGCGGATTCTCCAGTCCCATCTCCCTGGCCGTGCGGACCACCCACTCGGCCGCAGCGCGATAGTTGGGCGAGCCGGATACGCGCGGCCCGTACACGTCGGTCAGGTAGAAGGCGTAGTCCATCACCTTGGAGTTCTGGAACGCCTCGACCTTGATGCGGTGGATGACCGAGAGATCTACGTTCTCGGCCCAAACCAGCAGCGGCAGCGCCGCCAGAGAGAGCAAACAGAGGAAGGTCCTTCGTTTCATGGCGGAAAAACCTGAGCTTAACACAGGCGGCGGGCCGCCCACCCGCCGCCCGGCCCTCGCTCAGAAGTCGCCTTCCCCCACGTGGGGGTAGGCCGCTTGCACACGGCGTGACATCGGACTTCGCCCCTCGCTCAGAAGTCGCCTTCCTTGACGTAGGGGTAGCTCCAGAGCGTGATTTGCAGGATCACCGATTTCAGCCACGCCTGCCACATCTTGTCCACTTCCTCGGCGCTGTGCCCCTTGCGCCCCAGGAACGGCTTGAGCGTGGCCACGATGGGGTAAATCAGCGTCGGCAGGTAGCGGTAGTGGATATGTTCCACCGCGGCGACGCCGTCGGTGCGGTTCTTGCCGCTGCGATGGTGACGGCGCCCGATCTCGATCTGGTAATCCAACCACGCCTGGTCATAGTTGGCCGCTGCGGTATCCAGCACCCACTGGCCGAAACGCTTGCGCACCGCAGCGAGATAGTTCGCGTCCGGCTGGCCATCGGAGACGCGCGTGAAGTAATGGAGCAAATGCGGGTTGGATCCCACAAAGCCGTACCAGACGTCCAATAGCTCCTCCACGTGTGGCGCCAGAACGTCGCGGGAGACCCGCAGCCAGTGCGCGTCCTCCTCCGTGAACAACACGGTCTTCTTGAGCAGTTCGAGTTCTTCCAGGGTCACCGGCGCGCGCGGCACCGCCGCCGTGCCATAGGTGTATCCGGGAATTCCGCTGCCGGGAGCAGATGCAGCTTGACTCATCGTGAAACCTCCTTGTCGTGAGATGGAAATGAGGACCGGCTCAACCAGGCTTGCCAGATCACGGCCGCTTCGGCCTCCGGCGCGAGCACGTGATCGGGACAATCCACGCGAAGGAAAGCGTCGCCGAACGGTGCGTCCACCAGCGCACAGTGATGAGGCCGATCCGAGCCTGCGTGCGCCAAGGGCCGAAAATAAGCGCAACTGACGCACATGCGGGCCACCGGAATGTGACCGCGTTCTTGCAGCGTTTTGATGATGCGGATGAGAGCCACCAGCAGGGCCTGCTGATCTGCCTCCGGCAGCAGTTCTGCGGCGCGAATCAGGAAATCGGGCCACCCCGCGGCGCGCTCGGCCTCGCGACGGCCGCGAGCCGTCAAGTGAAGCTGAACCGACCGCGCGTCCGCCTCGCCGCGACGCTTGCGGAGCAGACCCTTGGCGACGAGCGCGTCCACGGCATCGCTCACGGTAGCGGCAGTGAGCGCCAGCCCTTGCGCCACCTCGCCCAAAGTGGCGCCCGGGCGGGTGCGCAGCCAGACCAGGATCTCGCCCTGCGTGGGCGTGAGGCGGCGGGCCGCCGCGGCGCGGTGGGCGTGATGCCGCAAGGCCAGCGAGATGCGGGCCAGAGCGTGAGCCAGGCGTTCGGCCAGCGAGCCGGCGCCCTGTTCCAGTTGGGATGGGGCGGACATAATTAGGAGTCCTAACTAATTATGCCGCGACCTCGCCCGGCCCGTCAAGCCCCTTCTGCGCGCCGTGCTACACTGACTGCCGTCCGGCGATTCCGGAGGTGAACGTCCGTGAAATGGTTCGACTACGCCGCTCCCCGGTCGCTGGCCGAAGCCCTCGACCTGCTGGCCCGCAACCCCCGCGCACGCCCCTTCGCCGGCGGAACGGACCTGCTGGTCCAGATGCGCGCCGGCCAGCTCGACCCCGACCTGCTCGTGGACCTCAAACACATCCCCGAACTGAACGAACTGGACTGTGACGGATCCGGCACGCTGCGGCTGGGTGCAGCCGTGCCCTGTTGCCGGATCTACGAGGACGAACGGGTTCGCCGCTACTGGCCCGCGCTCGCGGAGGTGGCCGAGATGATCGGCGGCATCCCCATCCAGAGTCGCGCTTCGCTCGGCGGCAACCTGTGCAATGCCGCCCCCAGCGCGGATTCCGTGCCCGTGCTCATCGCCCTCCGCGCGGTCTGCCGCATCGCAGGGCCTTCGGGGGAACGTCGCATCGCGGTAGAAGAATTCTGCACCGGGCCGGGACAGACCGTGCTCGGTCCGGGCGAGCTGCTGGTGGGCTTCGAAATCCCGCCGCCGGAACCTGCCTCGGGCGCCTGCTACCTGCGCTTCACGCCGCGCGCGGAAATGGACATCGCGGTCGCCGGCGCCGCCGCTGCGGTGCGGCTCTCCAACGGCGTCATCGCCTGGGCTCGGGTGGCGCTGGCCGCAGTCGCGCCGACGCCTCTTCTGGTGCGCGAGGCCGGCGACTGGCTGGCGGACAAAGCTCCCACCGAGGAAAACATCCGGGAAGCGGCTGAATTGGCCCGCAAGGCGGCAAAGCCCATTACCGACATGCGCGGCACGGCCGAGCAACGGCGCCACCTGGTTGGAGTTCTGACGCGTCGCGCGCTTCAGCAGGCCATCGCTCGCGCACGGGAGGCACAGCCATGACGAGGGAAAAGGTTCGCGTCCAAGCCATCGTCAACGAACAGCCCGTCGAGTTCTTGTGCGAGCCGCGACAGAGCCTGCTCGAGTGCCTGCGCGACATCCTGGGCCTGACCGGGGCCAAGGAAGGTTGCAACGACGGCAACTGCGGCGCCTGCGCGGTAATCATGGACGGGCGCCTGGTGAACTCCTGCCTGGTGCTGGGCGTCGAAGCCCACGGCCGCCGCATCACCACGATCGAAGGGCTGGCGCGCGGCGCCGAACTGCATCCCATCCAGCGCGCGTTCCTCGAACAGGGCGCCGTGCAGTGCGGCTTCTGCACGCCCGGCCTCATTTTGGCGACCAAGGTGCTGCTGGATCGTCACCCGGATCCTTCCGAACCGCAAATCCGGCGCTGGCTGGCCAACCATCTTTGCCGCTGCACCGGCTACGACAAGATCGTGCGCGCGGTGCGCAAGGCGGCTGCCGAACTCAGGGAGGTGCGGGCATGAGTGGCGGGACTTATCGAGTGATCGGAACGCGCCCGATTCGTCACGACGGCGCCGACAAGGTCACCGGGCGCGCCCTGTTCGGTGCGGACGTGCGACTGCCCGGGATGGTTTACGGTTACGTCCTGCGCAGCCCGTACGCCCACGCGCGCATCCGCCGTATTGACACCAGCCGCGCAGAGAAACACCCAGGCGTGCTCGCGGTGGTCACCGCCGCCGATCTGCCCACCGGCCCCGACCGGCTCATTGACCTCGTCGAAGGCACGCTGCCCGTGAGTTACGCCCGGGCCAACGTACTGGCGCGAGACAAGGTGCTCTACAAGGGGCATGCCGTGGCCGCGGTCGCCGCTGTCAGCCGGCACGTGGCGGAAGAAGCTGCCCGCCTGATCGAGGTCGAGTACGAGCCGCTGCCTCCCGTGCTCGACGTACTGGAAGCCATGCGCGAGGACGCCCCGCGCGTCCTGGAAGACCTTTGCATGCGGGAGTTCGGCGAGCTGACGGACAAGGCAGGCAACATCGGCGAGCATTTCCGCCACGTGCTGGGCGACGTCGAGAAAGGATTCGCCGAGGCCGACGTGATCGTGGAACGCGAGTTCCGCACGGTGATGGTCCATCAGGGATATCTGGAGCCGCAAAGTGCTACCGCCCTGTGGAATCAGGACGGGCGCGTGTACATTTGGACCACCACGCAGGGCGCGTTCTCCGCGCGCGAGGCTACGGCTTGGATTCTCGATCTGCCTGTCTCGCAGGTCCGCGTGACGCCCATGGAGGTGGGCGGCGCGTTCGGCGGCAAGATCCGGGTCTATTTGGAACCGTTGGCGGCCTTGCTCTCGCGCAAGTGCGGCCGCCCGGTGCAGATCACCATGCCGCGCCGCGACGTCTTCGAAGCCACCGGCCCCACGCCGGGCACGTACATTCGCGTCAAGATGGGCGCCCGGGCGGATGGCCGCATTACAGCCGCTCAGGTGTGGATGGCTTACGAGACAGGCGCCTTCCCTAGCGGCCAGTGCGGCTTCGGAGCGATCTGCATCCTTGCGCCCTACGACATCCCCAACGTTCTCATTGACGGCTACGACGTGGTGGTCAACAAGCCCAGCACCGCGCCCTACCGCGCGCCGGGCGCCACGCAAGCGGCCTTCGCCGCCGAGAGCGTGGTGGACGAGCTGGCCGAGCGACTGGGCATGGACCCGATCGAGTTCCGGCTGAAAAACGCCGCCCGTGAAGGCTCGCGGAGGGCCGACGGCCTGAAATACCAGCGCATCGGCTGCGTCGAGGTCCTGGAGGCCATGCGCAATCACCCGCACTACCGTGCCCCGCTGGAAGGCCCCAACCGCGGGCGCGGCGTCGCCATGGGCTACTGGTTCAACATCGGCTGGTACTCGAGCTGCACCATTTCGGTGAATCCCGACGGAACGGTGAACCTGGTCGAGGGTTCGGTGGATCTGAGCGGGACGCGCACCACGATCGCCATGCAGGCTGCGGAAGTATTGGGTCTGCGTCCCGAGCAGGTGCACCCGGTCGTGGCCGACACCGATTCCATCGGTCCCACCGCCGTCACGGGCGGCAGCCGGACAACCTACGCCACCGGCTGGGCGGCCTGGGAGGCGGCGAACGACGTGATCCGCCAGATGAAGCAGCGGGCCGCACTGCTCTGGGAAGTGGATCCCGAGGCGGTGTGCTTCGAGCACGGCGTCTTTCGCTCGGGCGATCGCTCGATGACCTTCGCCGAGCTGGCCGAAAGGCTGGAAGAAACCGGCGGCCCCGTGATTGGGCGTGGTACGGTGAATCCCTCGAGCGCGGGCGGCTCTTTCGCAGGCGCTATTGTGGATGTGGAAGTGGATCCCGAAACCGGCAAGGTCACCGTGCTTCGCTTCACGTCGGTGCAGGATGCCGGAACGGCCATCAATCCGACCGCCGTGGAAGGCCAGATGCAAGGCGGCAGCGCGCAAGGCATCGGATGGGCGCTCAACGAAGAGTATTACTGGAGTCCTGAAGGCGCGATGTTGAATTCCACTCTGCTGGATTACCGGGAGCCGACCGCCCTCGACGTGCCGCCTATCGAGACCGTGATCGTCGAGGTCCCCGAACCCGAGCATCCCTTCGGTGTGCGGGGCGTCGGCGAGGCAAACATTGTGCCGCCCCCTGCGGCGATCGCCAACGCCATTTACCGCGCGATCGGCGTGCGACTGCGGCAGTTGCCTATGAAGCCCTCCGCGGTGCTGGAAGCGATTTGGTCCAAGGAGAGCTGAACGATGCCGCTGGTGTTCATACCGCCGCCGTTACAAGCCTTGACGGGCGGTCGCGCCTCGCTCGAGGTGGAGGGCGCTACCGTGCGCGAGTTGATCGAGAATCTGGAGCGCGCGTGGCCCGGTTTGCGCGAGCGTCTGGTGGAAGGCGATCGCCTCCGGCCTCACATCCGCGTGGCCGTGGACGGGCGCATCAGCACGATGGGATTGCTAGAGCGGGTCAGCGCGACCAGCGAGGTGCACTTCCTGGCGGCGGTCAGCGGGGGTTGAAACAGTTTTTCCTTGCGTCCGGAAGTTGGGGAAACCGGCGCCTCCGCGGGGCGAGTAGCAGCTTGCGTTTCAGGCGGTTCCAGTCTGGCCCTCAAGTTGCAGCAGTTCATGTGCTATGCGAAGGCCAGCCTTGACCGCCATTTTTCTGTTCGCCGCCTTAGCCGCCCGGGCGGACATTCTCACTTACAGCTTTTCCTGCATCACCTCCTCGAATCCTGCCGCCTGCGCGATCGGGGAAGCACAGTTGTTCATGGACGTCGTCGGCTACCCGCAAAGCGTGCAGATCGGAAGCAACACGCACAGCCCAGCCAGCAACCAGGTGCTGTTCCGCTTCCGCAACATCGGGCCATGGTCGTCCGTGATCACGGCGATTTACTTCGATCAGCCGGGCCTTTCCCCGCTGTTCCAAGGGATCGCAGCCATTTACGGCATGACGGGAGTGGCCTTCAGCGTCGGAGGCAACCCCTCTAACCTGCCCGGCGGCAACAGCCTGTCTCCACAGTTTCAGGCGGATTATTGGGCCACCGCGGACCCGCCGCCGCCTACAAACGGCGTGGGGCCGGGGGAGGCCGTGGGGTTGGCGCTGACGCTTGAAAACGGCGTGGACTGGGACAAAGTGATCGGAGCACTGGACTCGGCCGCACTCAGAGTCGGCTTGCACGTCCAGGCCTTCCCAGATGGATCGAGCGCCTCGTTCGTCAACGACGTCGTGGTCCCCGAGCCGGCGGCCATCCTTTTGGTTGGTTCGGTCTTGCTGATTCTCGGGCGCAGGTTGCGCAAGCCCGCCTGAGGCGGTGCGTTCCCTTCATCCCCGTGCCGGGACGGGCGCTGGAGCCTGCTTCAGAAACGCTGCGATGCGCTCCAGCGCCTCCATCAGATTCTCGTACGAGTTGGCGTAGCTGAATCGCAAGTAGCCTTCGCCGTACGCCCCGAATGCGGTCCCGCTCAGGCAAGCCACGCCGGCTTCTTCGAGCAGCCGGTCGGCCAGCTCGTCCGAGCGGAAGCCGGTTTGCTGCACGTTGGGGAACGCGTAGAAAGCGCCTTGGGGACGCGCGCAGCGGAAGCCAGGCAGCGAGTTCAAGCCGTCGCAGAATGCATCGCGACGGCGACGGAACTCGGCCACCATCCGGTCCACATCGCCCTGCGGCCCGGTCAGGGCAGCCAGTGCAGCGCGCTGCGTGAAGCTGGCCGTGCACGAATTCGAGTTCACCATCAGACGGTTCACCGCCGCCACCAGCCAGGTGGGCATCACGCCGTAGCCGATGCGCCAGCCCGTCATGGCGTAAGTTTTCGAGAAGCCGTCCAGAATGATCGTCTTCTCGAGCATTCCGGGCACGCTGGCGATGGAGAACGGCGGCTCGTCGTAATAAATGCGGGAGTAAATCTCGTCGGAGAGGACCATCAGGTCGCGGTCCCGCACCATCTCGGCGATCGCTTCCACGTCCTGGCGCGAGAGCACGCCGCCGGTGGGGTTGTGCGGGGAATTCAAGATGAGCAGGCGAGTGCGATCGCTCAACCGGTCGCGCAGCAGGTCGAGATCGAGCGCGAAGCCCCTCTCCTCGACCAGGGGCAACGGGACGGGAACGGCGCCCAGAAACCGGATCATGGATTCGTAGATGGGGAACCCGGGATTGGGATAGAGGACCTCGTCGCCCGGCTCCAGCAACGCCAGGATGGGGAAAAAGATGATCGGCTTGCCGCCGGGAACGACAGCCACGTGCTCGGGTCCGACGCGAATATTCCGTGTCCGGCTCACGTAGTCGGCGATGGCCTCGCGCAGGTCGGGATAGCCCTGTGTAGGGCCGTAGTGGGTCCAGCCCTCGTCCAGCGCTTTCTTGGCGGCCTCGATGATGTGCCGCGGCGTGGCGAAGTCGGGTTCGCCAATCTCCAGATGAATCACCTTGCGACCCTGGGCCTCCAGCGCGCGGGCGCGCACCAGTACGTCGAAGGCGGTCTCTGTGCCCAGGCGGGACATGCGTTCGGCAAGTTTCATGGTTTCAGGCTCCGGCGCCTGCGCCAATTCTATGCCATCGCCGGGGTCCTCCGCTGGGGAGCCGGGCGTCCTCCGGGCCTATAATCGGATTAGCGCCGCCTGAACCGGGCACGCCCGCCGCGAGGTTGCACGTTCCAGCCCGGTCCTGCGTCAAAGCTGATGTAAGGCGCAAGGCGATGGCGGCAGTGGCGTCTATGGGCGAAGCTCTTGAGCCGGCGTTGCAGGGCGCTCTGGAGTGGGAAGACCGCCTGGTCGCCGAAAACCTGCGCAGAATCTTCCTGCTCATCTATCGCATTGTCGGCAACGTGCCGGACGCCCAGGACCTCACGCAGGAAACCTTCATCAAAGCCTTGCAGCGTCGCGAACAATTGCGCGACGCCGAGCGCGCGGCCCACTGGCTTTCGCGCATCGCCACCAACACCGCCCTGGATTTCCTGCGCCGCCACGGACGGTTGAACTGGTGCGAACTCGAGGAGGCGGGCGAGCCGCTCGTCAGCCCCTTGGAGTCGCCCGAGGAGAGGATCCTGGAAGCCGAGCGCAGACAGTGGCTGGAGGAGGCCCTGCAAACCCTCACGCCTCGCGAGCGGGCGGCCCTGATTCTTCGCGACGTGGAAGATCTTCCCGCCGAAGAAGTAGCCCGCTGCCTGAATTGTTCCAAGGCCACCGTGCGCTCGCACATCGCCAACGCCAGGGTGAAATTCCGGCGGTTCCTGGCGAAAAGGAGGCCCTGATGCATCCGCGGGAGACGGAACTGGCGCTGTATGCCGGCGGCGAGCTGGCGTGGTGGCGGCGCTGGCGTCTGAGCCGGCACCTCGCCCGGTGTGAGTCCTGCCGCATGCAGGTGGAAGAGTTCGGTCGCGGGCGGCAATGGCTGCGTGAGCAGGACGAGCTGCCGCCGGGGATCAACTGGAGCCGCCTCGCCGCGGAGATGAAGGCCAACATTCGCCTGGGACTGGCGGCCGGGGAATGCGTCGGCCCTGTCCGTCAGCCGCCGCTTCGCTGGAGGCCCGCGGCGCTCGTATTGCCCGTGCTGTTGCTCGTGCTGGCGGGCTGGGTGCTCCAGATCTGGCATCCGCCGTTGCGCCGTCCCGCCGGCATGCGAGGCCCCGTGGTGACGGCCACGGCGGCGGGCGTGGAATTGCGGCAAGGCGGGGCTGTGCTGACCCTGCTGCATCCGCACGCCAGCGATGTCGGTCGCTTCGCCAGCGGCGAGGGTGTGCGCGTGCGGTACGTGGACGCGGAAACCGGGATGGTGACGATCAGCCATGTCTATGCGCAGTAAGCTCGTCATCGCCGCGTGGGTTGCCGCCTCGGTCTGGGCTCAGAACGAGGCGCAGCGTCCCGCCAGCTCCCTGAAAGTGAACTTCCCCAAGGATTCGCCGGTGGCGCTGGTGGGGGCGGACTGGGGCGAGTCGCAGCAGAGCGCGCGCGGCAGCGCCCTGGTGCTCGACCTGCGCACTTCGCTGACCTTGCGCAACCTGGCGCCCCGGGCGATCCGCGGCGTCACCCTGCTCGTGGTGGCGCAGGCCATGACGCCCGGAGGCAAGGCTTCGGTCAGCGTCCCCGGTCTGGACGTCAAGCCCGGTGAAACATTTCCTGTCCGAATTGATTTGCGTTTGCTGCGTCCCAGCTCGACGCCCGGTCCGCTGGTGGAAGTCGAGCTGGACGGCGTACTCTTCGACGATCTGTCCTTTTACGGCCCCAATCGCCTGAACTCCCGTCGCCTGATGACGGTGTGGGAGCTGGAGGCGCGGCGCGATCGGCAATATTACCGACAGGTCTTGGAAACCGCCGGCGCCGAGGCCTTGCGGCGCCACATGCTGGAAATCCTGGCCGAACGTCCTCGCCTGGACGTGCAAGTCAGCCGCGGGCGGGCAACCGCCGTGGCGCCGGGCGGTCGGTCCGTCGAGTTCGCCTGCCTCCAGTTGCCCGGCGCGCCTCTGGAGCTGCTGCGCGGGGAAGCGGTGGTGAGCGGATCGGAGACCTTCACGCCGAAAGTGGAAGTCCGTAACCGCTCGAACCGTCCCGTGCGGTATTTCGAAGTGGCCTGGCTGGTTCGGGACCGTTTCGGTCGCCAGTATTTGGCGGGCGCCATCCCCGCAGCGCCTGAAAGACCGCTCGATCCCGGCGGTCGCGGCCTGGCGCTGCAGCAAGCCAGCTTGCGATTTGCCTCGGGCAGCGGCCAGCCTCTGACGCCGGAAAGCATGAGCGGAGTGCTGGCACAAGTGGAATTCGCCGACGGGGAAATCTGGATCCCCGACCGCAGCGTCCTCGAGGACCCGCGGCTGCGGCGATTGCTGCCGCCCTCCGCCGAGGAGCAGCGGCTGGCCGAGATCTACCGTCGCCACGGGCTGGCTGCACTGATCGAAGAACTGAAGAAGCGCTGAAAGGGCTGCCCGACCCGGGTGCGATACAATCATTAGCCTTATGGGGCTGAACTCCCGCGTGGATCTCCAGCGCCTGATCGGACGGGCTCCGGATAGCCTGCGCGTCGCGGAAGCCGAGGCCTTGCGGGGCAAGTGGATCGCTTTGGAGATCTATTCGCCAGACCGCCTGCCGTTGCGACGCATCGAAGCCATCGGCGACTCCGTCGAGGAATGCATGCGGCAGCTCGCAGCGCGCGGGCTGGATCCCCGTCGCTACGAGTACATTCCCTACAAAGGGCCTTTCTGATCGCCTGACGGCGTTCGGGCGCGCTTCCTCTCAGCGGTACGTCTTGTCATCCACGCGGCTCAGATCCGCACTGTCATCGAGAACCCCGAGCGTCACCACCGCGAATGTGAACACTTCCGTGCCGCGCTCCAGGTGCCCTCCGAATGCTTTTTGCCCGTCGGCCAGCGTCACGTGGGCATGGACCCGGCCCTGAATCACGTAGCCGTTCATGCTGACCAGATCGGCCGGAGCGGTCGGATCGCGCACGTAAAGGTTCCGCGAGGGGAACGTGCGATTGCTCACCACATGGACGTGATAGCCGCGCACCGAGCCCGCGCCCGCCAGGATCACGGCGTTCCGTATCCCCTGCTCTTTGACCATGCGCTCCAGCCCCGTCAGCAGATCGGTCTGGTACTTGAAGCGCAAGATCACCACGCGCTCGAAACGCGCCGGAATGGCGTAGACTTCGGGCACGCGGTCGCTGTTGGGCCGCGCGTCTTCCTCCGGCGTGGTGGCGTTGACGACTTCCCGCTGCGATCTCTGCGTCGCTGCCGTCAACCACAGCGTCGCCAGCAACAAACCTGCGGCAATTCTCATCGGATGAACCTCCCCGGGATCGGGCGGCGACCGGCGAGTCCGTGTATTGCCCGCCGACTGCCTAGCAGGTTATTCTGACATTCAGCCGGGGACTGTGACGGTGCCGGCGCGAGAGCTTCCCTCCCTGCACGGCAAGAAGATCTACATCCATGCTATGATTCGCGGCGGCGCGCGGCTCATGGCCGCCGCCTTCCGCGCCGCCGGCCTGGATGCCGAGGTCACGCCGCCTTCGGACGCCGCCACGCTGGTAATTGGCAGTCGCTGCACCGCCGGCGACGAATGTTTTCCTGCTCGCATCACTCTCGGCGATTACATGAAAGTGCTGCTCGAAGGCAAGTCCGATCCGGCGCGCACCGTCTTCTTCATGCCCGGGGCCGACGGTCCCTGCCGCTTCGGCCAGTACGCGGTGCACCTGCGACGCGTGTTGCGCGAGCACGGCTTCGAGCAGACCGGGATCATGTCGCCCAGTTGCGCCGACGGCTACCAGATGCCGCCCTCCCTGCACCGCACGGGCTGGCGGGCCGTCATCGCCTCCGACATTCTGCTCAAGCTGCTGCTCCAGTACCGGCCGTTCGAGCTGGAAAAGGGATCGGCGGATGCGCTCTATGAAGAATGCGTGGAGCACGTGGCGCGCACGATCGAAAGCGCCCCGCTGACGCCCCGCGCGCAACTCCGGGCGATTCGCCGCGCCCTCATCGTCTGCCGCGACCGGTTCCGCGCCCTGCCCGTTCGCCGCGATCCGGACGCTCCCCTGCTCGGGGTGGTGGGTGAAATTTTCTGCCGCCTCAACAGCTTCTCCAACGCCGATCTGGTGCGGCGACTGGAAGAATACGGGGCCCAGGTGTGGCTTTCCGACGTCGCCGAGTGGGTCTGGTACAGCCACGCCGAGCAAGTGCGCCTGTTGAAGCTGGCAGGGCGCGGCTTTTCGCTCGAGGCGCTGGCGGCCCGCATCCGCGCCTGGATCCAGCGTCACGACGAGCACTACCTTCTGGCGCCCTTCGCGCGCGATTTCGCCGCTTGCACGGAACCCTCCATCGAGGAAATCCTGGAGGCGGCGCGCCCCTACCTGCCCCAGCACGGCGCCATCGGTGAGATGGTCCTCAACGTGGGCAAGGCCGCCTGCCTGGCCAGGCGCGGCGTGGACGGCATCGTGGACATCAGCCCGTTCACCTGCATGAACGGCGTGGTCTCGGAGGCGATTTATCCGCGACTCAGCCGTGACCTCGGCGGGATTCCGATTCGCAACTTTTACTTCGACGGCACAGCCGCCGATCTGGACGCCGACCTGGGTGTGTTCATGGAATTGGTCCGCAGTTACCGCGCACGTAAGGCCGCAGCGCGAGTCCGTCCCGGCGCCGGGTTGCCTGTTCTCACTGGCCGGCAGGCGGCCATGGCTCACTCGTAGCGCAACGCTTCCACGGGATCGAGGCGCGCGGCCTTGGCCGCCGGCCAGATCCCGAAGAACAAGCCCACGCCCACCGAGACCGCCACGCCCGCCGTCGCTGCCCACAAGGGCACCGAGGTGGGCAGATTGGGGAACACCAGCCCCGCCGCTTTGGAAATCAGCCAGCCCAGGAGCATTCCAAACAAGCCGCCCAGAAAGGTCAGCACGACAGCCTCGGTAAGGAACTGCCAGATGATGTCCACCCGTCGCGCGCCCACCGCCTTGCGCACGCCGATCTCGCGCGTTCGCTCGGTGACCGAAACCAGCATGATGTTCATCACGCCGATGCCGCCCACCAGAAGGCCGATCGAACTCAGCACCACCATGACAATGGCCGTCACCGCCATGATGCGCCGGAAGTCTTCGAGCATCTGTTCGGGCGTGGAAAGAGCGAAGTTGTCTGGCGCGTTGTAGGGCACGCGGCGCTCGATGCGCAGCACGTGCCGCACCTCGTCCATGGCCTGAGCCAGGCGACCTTCCCTGGCGATGACTACCAGCACGTGTTCCTGCGCGTTGGGAAACATCTTGCGCATGGTGAAATAAGGCAGCAGGATGCGGCGGTCCTCCTCGCCAGGGAACGAGGCCGCCGGTCGCTTCATGACGCCGATGATTTCCACCCGCCGCCCGTTCACCTCGATCCACTTGCCCACCGGATCCACATTGGGGAACCACTGTTTCTGGATATCCTCGCCAATCACGCAAACCGGAAGCCGGTACTGATTGTCCATGGCCGAGAGGAAACGCCCGTACTTCATTTCCACGCCGTTGAAGGCGTAAGCCTCCTCCGTGCCGCCCAGCTCGAAGTTGTAAATGTCATCGCCCTTGTAGCGGGCGCGATCCATTCCGAAACGCGAAAAGATGTTGGGGCTGAGCAAGTACGGGCTGACGTACTCCACCGAAGGGCAGCGTTCCGCGATGGCGCGCGCGTTCTCCAGCGTCAGCGGCTTGCGGTTGCGCTCCTCCGCGCTCAGCCGGCCGACGCGCGGGCCGATGCGGAACTTGAAGACCAGAATCGTGTTCGGCCCCATGGAGCGGAAAATGTTGCTCACCGCGCTGTCCAGTCCCGTGATGATCGAGCCCACGCCGATCACCGCCGCCGTACCGATGATCACGCCCAGCACGGTGAGGAAACTGCGCAGCTTGTGCGCGCGGATGGTGGCCAGCGCCATGGCCGCGCCCGAGTACAGGCTTTCCCACGTCATTTCTCGTACCTCAAGGCGGCAATGGGATCCATCCGCGCGGCGGTGCGGGCCGGGTACATCCCGAAGAACAGGCCCACGCTGGCCGAAAGTCCCACGCCCAGCACCACCGAATAAGCCGGGATCGTGCTCGGCACCGGCGTCAGGTTGCGCACCAGCAGAGAAACCACCCAGGCCAGCAGCACGCCGATCAAGCCGCCCGCCGCAGCCAGCATGGCCGATTCCACCAGAAACTGGTTCATGATGTCGCGCTGCCGCGCGCCCACCGACTTGCGGATGCCGATCTCGTGCGTGCGCTCGGTCACCACCGCCATCATGATGTTCATGATCACCACCCCGCCCACCACCATGAACACCGAAACCACGCCGATGGCCGTGGCGGCGATGGCGCCGGTAAGCTGGTTCCAGCGCTCCACCAAGGTGTCCGAGGAAAAGATGCCGAAGTTATCCTCCTGGCCGGGACGCAGGTGACGCCAGGCGCGCATGAGCATGCGAACCTCATCCTGCGCCTGGTAGAGATACTCCGGCCCGATCGCCTTGGCGGCATAGCGGATCCCGCGGCGCGATCCGTACATCTTGAAGAAGGTCTGGATGGGGATCATCACGAAGGCGTCGCGCGACTGCCCGAACACGCTGCCCATGGCGCGCGCCACCCCGATCACTTCGAACGGGCGGCCCTCCACCCGCACGATCTTGCCGATCGGATCGGTAGAGGGAAAGCACTTCTCCTTGATGTCGTTGCCGATGAAAGCCAGCGGCAGCCGTCGCCGATCGTCGCTGTCCACGAAGAATCGCCCGATCGCGGTGCGCGTGTTGGTAATCGCCGCAATGGTCGGGCTGACCCCCGAGAGCACCACGTCGTCAATCTGTTCGGCGCCGCAAGCCACCGAAGTGCGCCGGCTCGCCTGCATTCCCATTGCGCTCACCAGGGTCGCCCGCGAGCGCACGAATTCGAACTCCTCCGGGCTGAGTTCGGGATTCTTGCGCAGCATCTCGACGAATTTCTTGGGGTCGAACTGGCCGGAGACCGGAAAGCGATCCACCCGGAAGCCATCCACGCCCATGTCGGAAACGGTTTCCGCGATGTAGACATCCATGCCGTGGATGACCGACATCACGGCGATGAGCGTGGTCGTGGCCAGAATGATGCCCAGAAGGGTGAGGAAGCTGCGCAGCTTGCTCGAGCGCAGCGAGGCGGCGGCCACCGACACAGCTTCCCACAGAGAGGCTGTTCCGCTCATCTGTAAGCAAAGACGAAGCGCGGCGGGCTTTTGTTCCCGCTCGCCTCAACCGCGCTTCCAGCGGGCCAGGTAGCTCTCGGCGGCCAGCGCCTCCAGCTCCCGGTTCAGCTCGGCTTCCCATTCCGAGAAGCGCCGCTCCCGCAACCGCTCGAGCAGGCGGACGCGGCGTTGCGCTTCCAGCACGCGCTGCCGCTGCGCTTCGATACGCGCCTCGCAATCGGTCAGCTCTTGTTGTTTGCGTGCCCGTTCCAAGTTCAGGCGCCGACGGTAAGCTTCCAGGGCCGTAAGCTCGCTGCCGGTCACGGCCGGGGCCTCGAGCAGCGCCTGTTCTGCCCGCTGTCGCAGCTCCTCGAGCTCCTTCAGCCGCAACAGGATGGCGTCGCGCTCGGCGACGAGCGCGTGCAGCCGATTCTGCTCCTGCTCGAACAGGCTGCGCCTCCAGCGCAGCACCGATTCCAAGCGAAAGACAAAGCGCTTCACGAGGGCGCTCGCATCCCGGTCACAGCAGGCTGACGATTTCTTCCAGCGCGGCGCGCGTCTGCTCGATCGGCGATTTCTGCTGCGCCGGCTGGCGCAGGAACTCGAGCAACCGCGGCCGCGCGCGCAGCACGGCGTCCAGTTGCGGGTTGGCCCCGCTCACGTATGCGCCGAGGTTGATGAGGTCCTCGGCTTGATGATACGCCGCCAGCGCCTCGCGGATGCGCTGGGCGGCGCGCCAGTGCTCGGGCGGAGTGATTTGGGGACCGAGGCGGCTCACCGAGCTGAGCACGTCTATGGCCGGATAATGCCCGGCGGCAGCCAGCCGGCGCGAAAGCACGATGTGCCCGTCCAGGATCGCGCGCACGGCATCCGCGATGGGCTCGTTCATGTCGTCGCCTTCCACCAGCACGGTGAAGAAACCCGTGATCGAGCCGCGCCGGAAGTTGCCTGCCCGCTCGAATACCTTGGGCAGCAAGTTGAAGACGGAAGGCGTGTAGCCCTTCTGGCTGGGCGGCTCGCCGGCGGCCAGCCCGATCTCCCGCTGAGCCATGGCCAGGCGCGTCACCGAATCCATGACCAGCAGCACGTCGGCCCCGCGGTCGCGGAAAAACTCCGCCACCGCCAGCGCTACGAAGCAGGCGCGAACGCGCAGCGGCGCCGGGCGGTCGGAGGTAGCCACCACGACCACCGCCCGCTTCATGCCCTCCTCGCCCAGGTCCTCTTCGATGAAGGAGCGCACTTCGCGATTGCGTTCGCCGACCAGCGCGATGACGCTCACATCCGCGAAGCTGTTGCGCGACATCGAGCCCAGCAGCACGCTCTTGCCTACGCCGCTTCCCCCGAAAATGCCGATTCGCTGGCCCTTGCCGCAGGGAAGCAGACTGTCAATGACGCGGATGCCGGTGACCAGCGGCTCGCGGATCGGCTCTCGCTCCAGCGGACCAGGCGGCGGCCGGTAAAGTTCGTAGTAGTCCTCGGCTTCGATGGGGCCTTTGTCGTCCATGGGCGCGCCGAAGCCGTCCAGCACGCGTCCCAGCAAGGCCTGGCCCACCGCGACGCGCGCTTCATCCCGGCGCGCCACGATGGGATCGCCGAGCTGCAAGCCGCCCGTCTCTTCCAGCGGCAGCGACAACACGCGCCCGTTGCGGAAGCCCACCACCTGGCTGCGAATCCGTCGCCCGTCCGCACACCGGATCTCGCAGAAGTCGCCCACCGCGGCCGCGGGGCCTTCCGATTCGATCAGCAAGCCCACCAACTCCTTGACCGTACCCGTCCATCGGAACGGATCGAGCCGCGCCAGGGTCTGGTGGTATCGCTTGAGATCCAGCTTTTCGCTCATGCCGGCCCCCGCAAGCGGTCCAGCAAGCCATAACGGATTTCTTCCAGTTGTGTTTCCACCGAGGCGTCCAGCGTTCCTTGCGCCGTCTCCAGCAGCAGCGCGCCGCGCGCCAGTTGCGGATCCGCGAGCACGCGGACTTGCCGCAGCCCCGCCTGCTCGAAGTAGCTCCGGATCAGCTCGGCGTCCGCAGGATTGACCCGGACGCGATCCACCTCGCGCCCTTCCAGCCGATCCAGCGCCGCCTTGACGATGCCCAGCAAGGCCTCCGGGTCCACGTTCAGCTCACGGTGCAAGATGCGCCGGGCGATGGCAATCGCCAGTTGCACCACGTCCTGCTCGGCCTCGCGTCTCAGCCGCCTCCGCGACTGCTGCCACTCGCGCAGCGTCTGGCCAAGTCCTTCGAGCAGCGGCTTCAATTGCCCGGCCGCCTGCTGGTGTCCTTCCGCGGCGCCCTTGCGATAACCGGCTTCGAAGGCCTGCTGCTCGCGGGCGCCGATCTCGCGCTCCAGTTCGGCAATGCGCGCCTCCAGCGCCCGCACCCTCTGCTCGGCGGCCGGATCCGCGCACGGCTTCGGCGCGCCGGGCTGCACCTGCGGCCATTGAATCGGTTCGACCGCCTCCGCTGCTTCTCCCCGGATGACTTTCGAGGCCAACCCAACCTCCTGCGCCGCTTGCGGCGGCGAATCTCAGACCACGTACTGCTCGCCCACCGCGCCCTTCAGGCTGATGACGCCTTCGGCCTCCAGTTGTCGCACGATGGCGATGATCTGCTGCTGCGCCGCCTCCACTTCCTTGATCTTCACCGGACCCAGCGCCTCCATGTCCTCGAGCAGCATCTCCGCGCCCCGCTTGGACATATTCTGCAAGAAATGTTTTTTTAGCTCCTCGCTCGTGCCCTTCAGCGCCAGCGTCAGCACCTTGCGGTCCACCCGCGCCAGCACCTCCTTGATCCCGTTGGCGTCAATCAGCAGCATGTCTTCGAAGACGAACATCAGATGGCGGATGGTCTCGGCCAGGTTGGGGTCCTGCTGCTCGATCTTGTCCAGGATTTCCTTGCTGGTGGCCGAATCCAGACGGTTGAACATCTCGGCCACCGCGCGCACACCCCCGTAAGATTCCCGGCTCATCTCGCCCAGCGCCTTGAGCTTCTGGCCGATGATGCTCGCGATCTTGCCGATGATCTCCGGGGAAATCTGCTCCAGGTTGGCCATGCGCAGTGCGACGTCGGCGCGCAACTCCGGCGGCAGCGAAACCAGCAACGCCGCAGCCTGCGACGCCGTCAGGTGGGAGAGGATCAGCGCGATGGTCTGCGGGTGCTCGCTGTGGATGAACTTGGCCAACTGCTGCGGGTCGGCCTTCTGCAAGGCGTCAAAGCTGGCCATTTCGCTGCCCAGGGCCTTGACCACCCGGTCCAGGATCTTCTTGGCCTGCTCGGGTCCGAAGGCATTGATGAGCAGCTTGCGCGCGTAATCCAGGCCGCCCTTGAGCATGAAGTCGTGCGCCAGCGTCATCTGGTAGAACTCTTCCAGGACGCTCTCGGCCTGCTCGGCGCTGACCGACCCCATGCGCGCCACCTCCCGCCCGATGGCCTGCACTTCCTCTTCGTCGAAGTGCTTCAGGATCTCCGCACTGGTCTGCTCGCCGAGCGACACCAGCAGGATCGCGGCCTTGCGCGGGCCGGGCATGGGTTCGTTTTGCGCGGCATTGACGATCATGGCTTCACCTGCTCAGGGATCCCGCAGCTTCGGTCCCTAGCTTTCCTTCTCATAGAGCCAGCTCCGCAAGATTTGGGCGGCTGAAGCCGGGTTCTTCTTCACGGTCTCGGCCAGGTGCTTGGTGAGAATCTCCGTCTTCTTGGTCGTTACGGGCGGCAACTTCAATGCGTTCAACGCCTCGGCTTCGAGCTGCTGCTGGCGGGCTTCCTGCTCCGCCAGACGGGCTTCCAGATTCTCGGCAGCGGGCTGCGCCGCCGCTTCCAGGGATGCCGGGGGCGCCCCGGGCGGCAATTCGGGCGTCATTTCCACCCGTGCGCGACCTCGCTTGCGCCGGCCAAGCCGCCAGAGGGCGACCACCAGCAGCAACAAAACCAACCCCGCTGCCGCAGCCACCAGCGCCGGATTCTTCTTCAGAATTTCGTCCAACCACGGCGGCCAGGGAGAAGCCGGGGCAGGCGCCGCCCGCGGGGCTTCCGGTGGCGGCAGGCTGAGCGTGGTCTCGAAGGGAAGGCTTTCGACGATCAACTGATCGCCCCGCTCGGCGCTGAAGCCCGTTGCGGCCGCCACCAAGTCCCGGATGGCCTTGATCCGCTCGGGCGGCGGCGGCTCCAGGATGCGGCGGGCCTGCAGCCCCACGCCCTCCCAGCGTACGTTCTGGTCCAGCAGCACCGCGATCGAGATGCGCTTGATGGTTCCCTGCGGCAGCTTCGTGCGCCGCACGGTGCGCGTGGCCTGATAGGAGATGCTCTCGCTGCGCCGCGTCATGCCCACCCCGCTCGCTCCCGGCCGCGAAGTGGGTCGGGGCAGGTTGGAAGCCGTGCCCGGCACCCCCGAAGCCAGACTGGTTCCGCTGATGTCCTCGGTTTTCTGCGAGCTGACCATCACCGAACGCGCCGGATCGAAGATTTCCTCGCTCTGCTCGCCGCTGGTCAGATCGCATTCCACCGAGACTCCGGCGCGGAAGTGCTCCGGCCCCAGCAGCGGCTCCAGCGTCGCGTGGATCTTGGCCAGCAGGTCCTTCTCCAGCCGCTGCCGCAGCTCCAGGGCAGCTTCCGAGGAATCCTCGCCCTGCGTGGTCGAGCGCGCCCGGTTGAGCAGATTGCCGCGCATGTCGAGCACGGCCACGGCTTCGGGCGTCAAGCCTTCGACCGCGCTCGCCACCAGGTAGCAGATGGCCTGCACGCTGGAGGGCGGCAGGCGCATGCCGCTGCGCAGCCGCACCAGCACGCTGGCCTTGGCCGGCTGACGAGCCTCCAGAAAAACAGAATCCTTGGGAAATGTTATATGGACGCGGGCCTGTTCGACCTCGGCCAGCGCCATGATCGAACGCTCCAGCTCCCCTTCCAGCGCCCGCCGGTAGTTGACCTGTTCCGTGAAATCGCTGGCGCCGAAGTTGGTGCGATCGAACAGCTCGAAGCCGATGCGCCCGCTGCGCGGCAACCCGGCCGCGGCCATCTGCAAGCGCAGCTCAGCCACCCGCGCCGAAGGCACCAGCACGGAAGCCCCGTTGTCGGCCAGGCGGTATTCCACTCCCGAAGCGCGCAGCTTGTCGAGGATCGCCGCGGCGTCTTCCGGGGCCAGGCCACTGTAAAGAAGGCGAAAGTCGCGCTCCCGGCGCCAGTGGGTCAGGGCGATCAGCGACCCGCCCACCACCACGGCCGCCACCAGCAGGCTGATCTTCTGCCGCAGCGAAAGGCTGGCCAGAAGCTTGCGAATCTGGTTCATCTCTCACGGCGCAAGAGGCCGCCCGCCGGCGTAGCCGCCCGACCCGCCCTGCTCCCTGCCGCCCGGCGGCACGCCGACTTGGCCGGCCCTCCTGCCCTATATCGGCATCCGCATGATTTCCTGATAGGCCTGGACCACCTTGTTGCGGACCTCCAGGAACAGCTCGAAAGCCAGCTCCGCCTGCTGCACCGCCAGCACCGTCTGATGAACTTCCTCGTTTTCGCCGGCCAGCAGCTTCATCACGCTCTCATCGGCGTTGCGGCGCAGGCCCTCCACACGCTCGATCGCCTGCTTGAGGAGGCCGGCAAAGTCGGCTTTCGGTCCCTGGTGGATCCGGATCGGCTCGGGCAAGACACGGGTTGAAGCAACAGCCTGGACAGGAGCGGGCATCGCGCTACCTCAGCAGCTCGATCGAGCGATGAATCATGTCCTTGATGGCCGAAATCGCAGCCAGATTCGCCTGGTAGCCGCGCACCGCCCCCAGCAGGTCCACCATGTCCTCGGCGGGATTGATCCTGGGGAAGGCCACGTAGCCCTCGGCGTCGGCGTCGGGATGGCCCGGCAAGTAGCGTTTTTCGGGCTCGCGCGGATCCTCGACGATTTCGATGACGCGGACCCCGGTCAGAGTCCCGTTGAGCTCGGCCTGAAAGGTCTCGGCAAAGGCGGAGGCCACGGGTTCGGCGGCAAAAATGGCATCCTTGCGACGATACGGCCCGCCCGCGGGCGTCCGCGTGGTCTCGGCGTTGGCCAGGTTTTCCGCCAGCAACTCGGCGCGCGTGCGTTGCGCCGCCAATCCCGAGGCACTCACCGACAAAGCGGTAAACAGGCTCATGTTTGCTTGCCTCCCTGAATGGCCGCCCGCACCAGCCGGAGATTGGAACGCAGCAGGTTTGCCGCCAGGTTGAAGCGCAGGGCGTTCTCGGCCAGCAGCCGCGCCTCCCGGTCCACGCTGACGTTGTTGCCGTCGTTCTTGACCGGCAGCCCGGTCACCTCGACCGGGCGCGGCGCCAGCTCGGGCAGCAGGCTGCGGAACTCGCGCTGGAAATCCAGGTCCAGCGTGCGATAGCCCGGCGTGGCGGCGTTGGCAAGGTTCGAAGCCACCAGCTTCTGGCGGACGGCCAGCAGATCCATGTAGCGCTGCAAAGCACTGGCAACGGCATCCAGCATTCCGCAGCGGCCCAGTGCAAGGCGGCTGCCAGCCCGGGCACCCCGGCTTGCAAGGAGTTGGCGACTCAGGCCGTGTCAACAAGCTGGCAGGTGGCGCAAAACCGTCACATGCCGCCCGCCGAGTAAGGGGAGACGTAGCCCAGCGCGGCCAGGTCCTGACTCAGCTCGGTCGCTGCCTGCCGCACGGATTCGATCATCGCCCGCCGTTTGGCTGCCCCACAGCGTGCGGTGGGCGCGCTCACGCTGATGGCGCCGCAAACCCGACCTTCGGCGTCGAATACGGGCGCCCCCGCCAAAAACGCGCCCTCCACCGTTTCCTCGTCATTCACGGCGTAACCATCCCGGCGGACCCGCTCCAGCTCCGCCTCGAGGGCAGCCGGGCTGACGATGGTGCGTGGCGTGTAACGCGGCCACGGGGGTTTGCCCAGCAACCGCCTGCGGACAGCCTGGGGAAGGAAAGCGGCCACAGCCTTGCCGACCGCGGTGGCATGCAACGGGCAGGCATCGCCCAAATCGAGCGACAACCGCAGCTTGTGAGACGCTTGGACCTCTTCCGTCAGGACCACCTTGTCCCGGCGCAGCTCGGCCAGCCAGGCTGCTTCGTGCAGCTCATCCCGCAAACGCACCAAGTGAGGCCTCGCCGCCTGCGCCAGCACGCGGTCACCCATGGCCTGCCGCACCAGCGCAGTCATTTTCCAGGAAAGCGTGTAAGGAGAAGCGGGCGTCGCCTGCTCGACGTAGCCGAGCTCCTTGAGGGTGTAAAGGATCCGGAAGGCGGTGCTTTTGCCGGTCCCGCTTTGCGCCGCGATCTCGCGCAGTTCCGTGGCGCCGCGAGCCATGGCCTCCAGCACACGGAATGCCCGGATGAGAACTTCGATGCGATTGCGCGCGGCCATAGCCCGCTCACTCTTGTAACCCGCCGCCGCCGGCTGCGTCAAGCGAGGCGACTTGACGTCCAGGGAGCACCAGCACTCGATGCGGGCCGCGATGCCTTGTGCGGACCGCCAAGCCGCTCCGTAGCACAAAAGCCTCCAGCGCGGGCGGCCGGGGACCAAGCCCTCAGGGGGTGCCCCGAGGCCACTCACCACCGAAGAGCTGAGCGGGTGGCTGCGGATCCTGGTTCGCACTCTGCGGCTGTGGTCCGCCTTGGGCGAGATTGCGGCCTTGGAAGTGGGACGGCAATGGCGCTTCCCCGAGCCGGCCATGCGCTAATGGATCAGCGGAAAGCACCGCGAGGAATGAAATTTTCGCTGGAGCGGCAACTGCGGCAACGACGGCAACCAGGGCAATCCCATGGGGCAAGCTCGCGCGATGATATGAAACGCAGTGGCTAGCTGGACAGAAGGCATAAAGACGCCAGGCGCACAAAGGGCGCCCTGGTTGGGCCGACAATTTCGTAGCGAGTGAGCGTAGCCCGGTGGTCAGGACCAAGTAGACGCGGCGCCCGCGCCTGGCACGGGGCGTGACCGGGTTTCTCCAAACCAGAAAAGCTCGATGAGTCGGGAACGTTCTGGAGTCTGACGGCAAGGAGGGAGCCTATGCGCCGGGGCTGGAGCGCGAGGAAGTTGTTGCCCGTTATGGCGTTGCTTTTGATCCCGTTCACGGCACGCGCCCAGTGTCAAGATACCTACCCCGCTCCGAGCGGGTGGCGGCGTTGCCCGTCGGGATTCGAGTGTGAGACTGAGGGTTGTTTTCCGTGCCCGGGGTGCCAGACGAATTGTTATTGTGACTGCAACGGCTGGTGTCCGTGTTGGCCCGGGTGGATCAACATCTGTGGTTGCTGGTCTGAAAACTGCCCCGGACCCATTCCGGCAAGCCCAGGACGGCAACTGAAATCGAGGGGCGGGTGGCCTGCGGTCAAGGCGCTAGAATGTGCTCGGGTGGTGGCGCGCCCTGCCTGGCCGGCAACGCACGCCCGAAATGAAAGGAGGGGGCATGAAAACGTTCTGGCTGTTAACTGCTCTTGCGGTGAGTCTGAGGGCAGGACTACTGGTCCCGGGTCCCTATCGCGTTGAGGTGATTCAGCGCGTCCCGGTGACTACTCCCCATGAGCGAGGCTTCTACCGCACGGCGTGCTGTCCGAGCGGAATTGTGGTTCTGACCCACAGTGCCGGCGATGTCACGGTGATCGCCGCCTCGGGAGCAGTTCTCTACCAGGCGAGCGGTGTGGAAGCCTTCCGAAATGTCACGGCGAGCACCTGTGATGCGGCGGACCAGCTATGGGTCGCGGGGGCAGGCGTCGTCCGAAGGTTCGCGATCGGTGCTTCCGGCGAGCCACGGCTCCAGCAAAGCATTTGGGTGAGCGGCGGCGCCAATGCGCTCCTGGTCACAAGAGAGCGCTTGTACCTGCTCGGTTTGGCGCGAGTGGAGGGGAAACACGTCTTTTTGCGCGCCTTTCGGCTTCCCGATGGCGAACAGTGCGGGATCCTGCCCGTGCACGATGAACCTGGGCAGGAATTCGCAGATCTCGGGAGCGTTGGCGTGCAACTGATTTTGAATGGGGGTCTTTTCGCTTATCAGGACGACGTCGTTTATATGCGCGGCAATCCTTTCGAGTTTCGGCGCTATACGCCGGAGGGCAGACTGGTGAGCGTCAAACGGCCTTCCCTCTCCTGGTTCGAGAACAAAAGCCCGCAAACACTGCGTTCGATGCCACCCCGGTGGTGGAGCCTGGCAGCGGATTGGGCGCGGAAGGTGGTCGCACTACCAGACGGTCGTGTTCTGGTCCAGGTACTCCTGTCACCCGGACCGGCCCGGGCGCTGCGGAGCGAAAGTTACCTGGTACTGTTCGATTCCGACCTGGAGGTCCAGGCCGAGAAGATTTCCGTGCCTGACTGGGGACTGTTGGAGGGCGCGGATCGAGAGGGCAACCTCTGGTTCTCACGCCTCGGGGTTGGTGGCAGTCGGCTCATCAAGGCTCGACTTCTGAACCAATAAACCCTCTGCACTGCACCCGCTTTGTTGAGATGCCCGGCTGAAGCCTCGGCTGGGCGAGGACAAGAACACAGCCGGCAAGGAGTAGACCCCGATATCAACCCCAGGGGCCTGCTCTGCTCGGACCTGGTCGGGGGCGCGAGAGTCCCTGCCCCAGTTTCCCGCTCGCAACTGAATCAGAGTTGGCGGGCCGAAGCCTGCTCGAGGAAGCTCTGGGCGTCGCCCCGGGAGATCCGCAGCGGCGGTTTCGAGCTTTTGTTGCCGCTGCTACCGCTTGCGGTCCGTGAGCAGGCTCAGTCGGGGTGGGTCGGGGTCTGCCTTGAGCAGGGAAGGGCAAGCAAAAAACCGTTGACAGGCGCGGGGTGCTCGGTGTAGCGTAGGGAGTAAAACAAGTTTTCATTTTCATGTTTTTGCCGGCGGTCTTCGGGCGGCCGGCGACGGGCGGCGCGCAAGCGCCTGCATCGAATCCGAAGCCGCGCCACAGCGGCTCCGGCCAAAGGAGGACATGGCAATGGCGGAAGTGACACCGGTGGTTTACTACGTGGGGATGATTGCCGACAAACCCGGCGAAGGCGCGCGCGTGCTCAACGCCTTCAAGGAGGCGGGGATCAACCTGGTAGCCTTCCTGGGCTACCCCAAGGCCCGGAAGGCGGAAATCATCATCGCGGTCGAGGAAAAGGCGCCTGCGCTGGGGCCTGTGGCCCGCAAGGTCGGCCTGGCGTTGGGCAAGAAGCAAAAGGCCCTGCTGGTGACGGGCGAGGACCGGCCGGGCGCCCTGGCTGAGGTGATGGAAAAGCTGGCGGGCGCGGGCATCAACGTGGCCACGGCCCACGCGGTCAGCGGGGGCAGCGGACGCTTCGGCGCTCTGATCACGGTTGCGCCAGCCGCGCTGCGCAAGGCGGTGAAGGTCCTGACCGCCTGAGGTCCGTTCAGGCCAGCAGCCGGGCCGCGTCTTTGGCGAAGTAAGTCAGTATCAGGTCGGCGCCCGCGCGCCGGATGGCGATGAGTGTCTCCATCATGGCGCGCTCGCCGTCTATCCACCCGTTGCGCGCCGCCGCCACGATCATGCTGAACTCGCCCGAGACCTGGTAGGCGGCCAAGGGCACATCGAAGCGTTCCCGGGCCATGCGAATGATGTCGAGGTAAGGCAGCGCGGGCTTCACCATGACGATGTCCGCTCCCTCCTCGATATCGAGCTCGATCTCGCGCATGGCTTCGCGAGCGTTGGGGGGATCCATCTGGTAGCTTCGTCGGTCGCCGAAGCGTGGCGCCGATTCGGCCGCCTCGCGGAACGGCCCGTAGAACACGGAAGCGTACTTGGCGGCGTAAGAGAGGATCGGCGTGTTGGTAAAGCCCGCCGCATCCAGGGCACGACGAATCGCGGCCACGCGGCCATCCATCATGTCCGAGGGCGCCACGATGTCGGCGCCGGCGCGGGCGTGGGAGACCGCAGTCGCCGCCAGCCATTCCAGCGTGGCGTCGTTGTCCACTTCGCCGTTGACCACCTTGCCGCAGTGGCCGTGGCTGGTGTACTCGCAGTTGCAGACGTCGGTGATGACCACCAGCTCGGGCAGCTCGCGCTTGATGGCGCGCACGGCGCGTTGCACGATGCCGTCCTCGGCGTAAGCGCCGGAAGCCAGCTCGTCCTTGCTTTCCGGGATGCCGAACAGGATCACGCCCCCGAGACCCAGACGGTGGGCTTCCGCGCACTCCTTGACCAGCTCGTCCACCGAGAGCTGGTAGTTGCCGGGCATGGCCGCAATCTCGCGGCGAACTCCTTCGCCCGGGCACACGAACAGCGGGAGGATGAGCTGCGAGGGCTCCAGCCGGGTTTCGCGGACCAGCCGGCGCAGCGACTCACGGGCGCGCAGCCGGCGCATGCGATGCACAGGGAACGCCATACCCGGATTGTACCCTTGTGCGCCCGCCCGACCCTAATCCGCCGCCAGGAAACGGACGCAAACGGGCGATCCTACGCGGATCGTGCGGTTGGCCGGACTCAGGCGGCCCGTTTTCGGATCCACACGGAACACGACCACATTGTCGGAGCGCTGGTTGGCGGCAAACAACCACCGGCCCGTAGGATCGAGAGCGAAGTTGCGCGGGAAGCTGCCCTGCGTGGGCGTCGCCTCGATGAACGTCAACTTGCCCTGACGGTCAATCGAGAACACGGCGATGCTGTCATGGCCGCGGTTGGAGCCGTAAAGGAAACGCCCGTTGGGATGGACGACCACCTCGGCCGTGTAATTTTCGCCCGAGAAATCCTTGGGCAGAGTCGAGATGGTCTGAATCTCGGAGAGAACGCCGCGGCGCGCATCCCAGTTGAAAGCCGTCACGGTCGAGGCCAGCTCGTTGATCACATAAGCGAACCGGCCCGAAGGGTGGAACGTGAAGTGGCGCGGACCGGCGCCCGGGGCCACGCGGGCAAAAGGTGGATCGTTGGGCTGGAGCGAACCGCTGCTGGCATCGAATCGGTACACGAGGACCTGGTCCAGCCCGAGGTCGGCGACGATGGCGAAGCGGTTGTCAGGCGAGAGATTCACGGAGTGGGCGTGCGGCCCCTGCTGTCGCTTGGGATTGACGCTCGAGCCCGAGTGCTGGATGAAGGCGGTGGAATCACCCAGGCTGCCGTCGTCACGAATGGCCAGAACGGCGACGCTTCCGGTTCCATAGTTGACGACGAGCACGTAGCGGCCAGTCCTGTCTACCGCGACGTGACACGGCCCGCCGCCCCGCGAAGACGCCTGGTTGAGCAGTTTGAGCCGCCCGCTGGCGCGGTCAATCGCAAAGGCGCTGACCGTGCCGCCTTGCGGCCCGCCGGTCTCACCCACGGCGTAAAGCAAAGGCCGGGAGGGATGGAGCGCCAGAAAGGAAGGATTGGTGATTTCCGCCGCCAGCTCTGGCTCGCTCAGCTCTCCCGTGCCCGCGTGAAAGCGGGCCACGTAAATGCCCTTGCTGGAACTCTTGCCGCCGGTGTAAGTACCGAGGTAAACGAAGAAGCGCTGGTCAGCGCCGAGGACGGATAGCGCGGAAAACAGACCGATGAGGGCGAGGGTTCTCATGCGTTCTATGAAACCGCAACTCGAGGCGGGTTTGCAAAGCGGGCCGGCGCAGGCAAGGCGCAACGCGCGCTAGCATAGATGAACGGTGGGCAGCCGCAAACCGCAAGACGTCATCGCCCGGCGATACTTTGTTGAAGGCCGGGTCCAGGGTGTGGGTTTCCGATACTTCGTGGAGGAGGCCGCTCACGAGCTGGGTCTGGCCGGCTACACCCGCAATCTGGCCGACGGACGGGTGGAGGTTTACGCGATCGGCCCCAAGGAAGCGCTGGACGAACTGGAGGGCCGCCTGTGGCGAGGGCCGCGGATGGCCCAAGTCCGCCGGGTCGAGCGTAGCGAAGCGCCGCTGCTCAACTATACCGACTTCCGCATCGAGTACTTCTGAGGGACGCGCGTGCAGGTGGAACAACTGAAAGCACTCATCCGGCAAGTTCCCGATTTTCCCAAGCCGGGCATTCTCTTCTACGACATCACCACGCTGCTCAAGGACGCCCAGGGATTGCGCACCGCGATCGAAGCCCTCGCCGAGCACTACCGCCAGGTGCGTCCGGACCTGGTGGTGGGCATCGAAGCGCGCGGCTTCATTTTCGCGCCCGCGGTGGCGTATGCTTTGGGCGCTGGCTTCGTCCCCGTGCGCAAGCCGAACAAACTGCCTGCCGCGACCGAGCGCATCGAGTACGCTCTCGAGTACGGCACGGACAGCCTGGAGATTCACCGTGACGCCATTTCCCCCGGAGCACGGGTGTTGATCGTGGACGACGTTCTGGCCACGGGCGGAACCGCGCAGGCTGTAGCCCGCCTGGTGGAGAAGCTGGGCGGCAACGTGGTGGGTATCGGCTTCGTGATCGAGCTCAGCTTTTTGGGCGGGCGGAGCAAGCTGGGCAACTATCCCGTCTACTCGCTGCTCCAGTACGAGCGATGACGGCCGCAGAGCGCAAGGCCCGGGTCCGCGCGCTGGCCAAGGTGAATCTGGACCTGCGCGTGGTGGGCCAGCGGCCGGACGGCTACCACGAGCTACGTACCGTTTACCAGACCATTTCCCTGGGGGACGAGCTGGAGTTGAGCTACCGCCCAGGCGGCCCCGACCGCCTGGTGGTGGAAAGCCAGCCCGTCATCCAGGACAACCTGGTCGCGCGCGCCGCCGAGTTGCTGATAGAACGGGCCGGGCTGCGAGGCGAAGTGCATATCCGGTTGCAAAAAAACATCCCCATGGGCGCAGGACTGGGGGGCGGATCCAGCGACGCGGCCGCCGTGCTGCTCGCCCTTCCGGCGCTCGCCGGCGTGCGCTTGGAAACCGAGACCTTGCTGGATCTCGCCGCCCAACTGGGTAGCGATGTGCCTTTTTTTCTCTGGGGCGGACGGGCGCTGGGCATTGGCCGCGGCAGCGAGGTCTACCCGTTGCCCGAAACACGGCAGGCCTGGGCGTTGCTCGTGGTATCGCCGCTGCACGTCTCGACCCGGGAGGCGTACGCCGACCTGAGCAGTGCGTTGACAGGACAGAGCGGCGAACGTATCATTAATAGTTTCCAATCCTGGCTTTGGAGCCAGATCCTGGGCGCCGGATCCATTCCCGAAACGGGTAGCAACGACTTCGAAAGCGTTGTCTTTCGACGTCACCCCGCGCTGGCTCGAACCAAGGATGAGCTGCGCGCCTCGGGGGCCCGTTGCGCCCTGATGACGGGTAGTGGATCGGCCATACTGGGTTTGTTTGCAACCCGCCAGCGGGCTGAGCGAGCCCTTGGCCGGTTCGGGGACCGAGCCATAAAAGTTTCCCTGGTCAGCCGCGCCCGCTACCAAAGTTGGTGGCGGCGCTGGTTGCGGCCTCACATCGTAGCTGGGCGGCATTGGCCGCCGCAAAGCCGGTATCAGAAATGAACGACATCAAAGTTTTCACAGGCAGCGCCAACCCGGCTCTGGCGGAGGAAATCTGCCAGCACCTGGGTTGTCCGCTGGGCAAGGCTGAAATCAGGCCCTTCGCCGACGGCGAGATCTACATCCAGATCAAGGAAAACGTCCGCGGGGCGGATGCCTTCGTGGTGCAACCGACCTGCAAGCCGGTGGACCGCCACCTGATGGAGCTGCTGCTGATGATTGACGCCCTCAAGAGGGCCTCAGCAGACCGCATCACAGCAGTGTTACCCTATTATGGTTACGCCCGCCAGGACCGCAAGGACAAACCCCGGGTGCCCATCTCGGCCAAGCTGATCGCCAGCTTGCTGGAACGGGCCGGGGCCAACCGGATCCTGGCGCTGGACCTGCATGCGGCGCAGATCCAGGGCTTTTTCGACATCCCCGTGGATCACTTGTTCGCCACGCCGGTCACCATCGAGTACCTGAAGTCGGTGCGAACGCCGCAAACCGTGGTGGTTTCGCCCGATGCCGGCGGAGCAGAACGCGCCCGGGCGTACGCGCGCCGGCTGGATGCCCCGCTGGCCATCATTGACAAGCGGCGGGTGGAGGCGAACGTGGCGGAAGTGATGCACGTAGTGGGCGAAGTCGAAGGCCGGGATTGTTTGATGGTGGATGATTTGATTGACACGGGCGGCACGCTGGTCAAAGGGGCGAACGCCCTGCTGGCGCGGGGGGCGCGCAGCGTCCGGGCCTGCGCCACGCACGGTGTGCTTTCGGGCAACGCGGTCGAGTTGATCGCGGAGTCGCCGATTCAGGAGGTGGTCCTGACGAACTCGATTCCGTTGCCGGAGTCGGCGTTGAAGTGCCCCAAGTTCCGGGTGCTTTCGGTAGCGCCCTTGCTGGCCCGTGCCATTCGTTCCATCCACGAGGAGACCAGCATAAGCACGCTGTTCGTCTGACCGGCTGCGAGGCGGCCGGTGCGGCGGGGTCGCAACCCACGACCGCGTCTTCACAGGAGGCGATGTGGATTTGCGCCCCCCGGCGAGGAGAAGCCATGCGGAAGGAAATCACGGTCGAAGCAGAGATTCGCACGACGCGCGGGAAAAATGAGGCGCGGCGGCTGCGCCAGCGCGGCCGCATTCCCGCCGTGCTTTACGGCGCTTCCAAGGAGCCGGTGGCGCTGGCGGTGGATCCCGGCCCGATCACGCGCATCCTGCACAGCCCGAGCGGGCACAACACGATCTTTCAGTTGACGGTGCGCGACGGGGAAACCACGCGCGCCATGATCGCGGACTGGCAGTACCACCCGGTCACCGACAAACTCCTGCACGTGGATTTCAAGCGCATTGATCCGACCCGGAAAATGCGCGTCTCGGTGCCGGTGGTCACGCAGGGCGATCCGCGAGGAGTCAAGCAGCAGGGCGGCCTGCTGGAACTCGTGACCCGCGAGATCGAGATCGAATGCCTGCCGGACGAGATCCCGGAGCATTTCGTGGTGGATGTCACGCCGCTGTGGATCGGCCAGAGTATCCGTGCAGGCGACATCCCCATGACGGGTTCCATGCGCTTGCTCAGTTCGCCGGATGCGGTGATCGCGCACGTGATCGCGCTGCGCGGCGCCACTACGGCGGCGCCGGAGGAGGCGGCAGCGCAACCGGCGGCCGCCGAGCCGGAGGTTATCAAGAAGGGCAAGAAAGAGGAGGAGGAAGAGGGCGAGGGCAAGAAGAAGTAACCCGAGTCCGGTGGCGGCATGAGCGAGGCGAGCCCGGCATGCGCAGCCCCGCAGCCCCGACGTTTCCTGATCGTGGGGCTGGGCAACCCGGGTCGTCGCTATGAGCTGTCGCCCCACAACATGGGTTTCATGGTGGTGGACAGGCTGGCGGCAAGCTTCGGAATCGCGGTGAACCACCCGCTGGCGCGCTCGCTGGTGGGCGAAGGGAGCATTGCCGGCGCGCCGGTGATGCTGGCCAAGCCGCTGACCTACATGAATCTGAGCGGCGAAGCGGTGCAGGCTCTGATGGAGCGCAGGGGATACACGCCCGCGGATCTGATCGTCATCTACGACGATCACGATCTGCCGTGGGGATCGCTGCGCATCCGCAAACGCGGTTCTTCGGGCGGCCACCACGGCATGGAGTCCATCATCGAGGCTTTGCAAACCGAGGATTTCATCCGGGTCCGGCTGGGAATTGACCCCGGCGGGGAAACCCGGGCTGACCCGGAGTATTTGCTGTCGCCTATGGGGCGGCAGCAGCGCGAGCAACTGCCCGGCTTCCTGGACTATGCAGCCCAGGCGGTCGTGGCCATCATATCCGAAGGCGTCGAAAAGGCCATGACGAGGTTCAATCGTCGCGCCTTCGGTGAACGGGAAGAGGAAGAATGAGGATTTACGAGCAACTGTTCATCGTGCGGCCGGATGCCACCGAGCCCGAGATTGACTCGTTTCTGGAACAGATCACGGGGGTGATCAACGGCGCCGGCGGCAAGGTCGAGAAACTGGAAAAGTGGGGAATCCGCAAGCTGGCTTACCCGGTCGAGAAGCGCCACGAGGGCTACTACGTGCTGTTGCAGTACAGCTCCCAGCCCGACGTGGTCAAGGAAATCGAGCGCCGCTTCCGCGTCTCCGATCTGGTCCTGCGTTATCTGACCGTGCGGATTGACGAGAAGCTGAAGTGGCTGGAGAAGCGCAAGCGGCAGCGAGAGCGGCGGGCGCGGCAGAAGCCCGCGGCCGAGCCGGCGGCGATTCCCGGCGAACCCGTCGCCCAGGAGTGAGCCATGGCGGAAACCAAAGGAGGCAAACCGATCAGCGCATCGCAGCAGACTACGGGGACCGACAAGGCGGTGGTCACCCGGCGCCAGTTTTTCCGGCGCAAGAAAGTCTGCCGTTTCTGCGTGGAGAAGATTGACGACATAGACTACAAGGATGTCAAGCTGCTCAGCGCGTTCATCACCGAGCGCGGTCGCATCATTCCGCGGCGGCTCTCCGGCGTCTGCTCGCCGCACCAGCGGCGCCTGAGCAACGCCATCAAGCAGGCGCGCAACATCGCCCTGCTGCCGTTCACCACGCGCTGAAGCGGGAGGAGACGATGGAAGTCATCCTCAGGCAAGACATCGAAAAGCTGGGCACGCGCGGGCAAATCGTCAACGTGGCGGACGGTTACGCGCGCAACTACCTGTTTCCGCGCAAGCTGGCTGTTCCCGCCACCGAAGCGAACAAGAAAATCGTCGAGCAGGAGCGGCTGGCGGCGCTGCGGCGCGAGGCCCGCGAGAAGGCCGAGGCCGAGGAGCTGGCGCGCATGCTGGCCGGCGTCACCGTAACCCTGCACGAGAAGGCGGGCGAGCACGACCAGTTGTTCGGCTCGGTCACCGCGCTGCACATCGCCCAGGCCCTGGCTCAGCAGAACTTCCAGATTGACCGGCGCAAGATCCAGCTCGAGCATCCCATCAAACAGCTCGGCGAATACAAGGTTCCCATCCGCCTGCACCGGGATGTCACCGTCGAGATCACGGTGCAGGTGCTCAAAGAGGAATAGCGGCGCAGCCGCCGGAGCGGCATGACGAAATTCTTCGATCTGAGCGGGCAAACCGCGCTGGTGACGGGCGCGGCTCGCGGGATCGGGGAGGCCATCGCCCGGCGGCTGGCGGCGGCTGGGGCCCGGGTGGCAGTTTGCGACGTGAATCTGGAGGGAGCGCGGCTGGTCGCCGCCTCAATCAACGTGCAGGCCGGCGCGTCGCAGGCCAGCCCGCAAGCCATGGCCGTGTTCCTCGACGTGACCCATTACGGGTCGGTCACCGCCGCCGTGGCGGAGATCCTGGACCGGACGGGCAGGCTCGACATCCTGGTCAACAATGCGGGCATCGCCGGACGCGCCGCACCGCTGTGGGAGCAAACCGACGAGGACTGGCATCAGGTGATGGCGATCAACCTCACCGGCGTGTTCTATTGCTGCCGCGCCGTGATCCCGCACATGCGCGAGCGCCGCTACGGCCGGATCGTCAACATCGCTTCCATCGCGGGCAAGGAAGGTAATCCCAACATGACCGCGTACTCGGCCAGCAAGGCCGGCGTCATCGGCTTCACCAAAGCGCTGGCGAAAGAAGTCGCGCTGGATGGGATTTGCGTGAATGCGGTCACGCCGGCCGTGGTGCGCACGCCCATCCTCGAGCAGTTGACGCCCGCCCAGATCGAGTACATGACCTCCCGCATCCCCATGCGACGCACGGGCACGCCGGAGGAAATCGCGGCTGTGGTTCATTTCCTGGCCAGTCCCGACTCGTCGTTCGTCACCGGTCAGGTGTATGACGCAAGCGGCGGGCGAGCGACCTACTGATGCTTCTCAGTCCTGATCAATACGCTCAGGCATCCGTTCTTGAGCTTCTCCGGGAGGCGGCACGCGGACGAATCCCGCTCGATCAGCGATGGGTGCGCGCCATCGTGGAGCGCGGCGAGTCCTGCGTGGAGGACCTGCTGACCTTCCTGCGCGAGGACGACGACTACCTCTTCGACCTTGAGGAAGACGTCGTCCTTATCGCCCGCCACCTGGCTTCGCCCGCCATGTTGCCCGTGCTCCTGGAATTGGCGGAACGCTATGGAGACCGGGAGTGGCCAGACGAGCTGGCGGATGCCTTCCGCGTCGTCGGCGCACCCGCGCTGGAGCCGCTGCTCGAGCTGCGAAAAAAGCTGGAAAATCCTTTCGGGTTGAACGACCTGCTGGCCACACTCGGCGTGCGCGATCCACGCATTCTTCAGGCGCTGGTTGAAGAGCTTGAAGTAGACCCCTTGCTGGGAAGCCTCGCCCTCAGCCTTTATGGAGATCCCGCCGCCAGGCCCTATCTCGAGAAGGCCTTGGACCGCGCGACCAGCGAGCCGGAGCGCAGGGAGATCCGGGAAATCATCGAGCGTCTGGACCAGCCTCGCGAACCGGAGGCCCCTGAGCCGTTCGATATCTGGTCCGGGTACCCCGAGGAGGCCGATCCCGACTTCGAGCACCTGCCCGTCGAAGATCTAGTCGCGCTGCTGGAGAGCCCGGTGGCCCGCTGGAGACTGGGTGCGGCTGACCAACTGGGCAGGCGTGGCGAGCCAGCTTCGCCGGCAAAGGGCAAGCTCTACGAGCTGGCGACAAAGGACGAGGACCCCGAGGTCCGCGGCGCCTGCTGGCGGGCTTTGGCGCAGATTCAATCCGAGGGTCCCTGGCGCGAGGAAATGCTGAAGAGGCTCGGCGATCCCGCGGTCCCGCTCGCCGAACGCCGATTGATTTTGCTCGGGCTGGCGCAGCGCGACGAAGACGACCCTCTGGTCCGCCGCTGGGTTCTGGACTTCTACGACAACCGCGAGACCCGCGCCATGGCCATGGAGGCTATGAGGCTTACGGGCAACCCCGGCTTCGCCCGGTTCATGATCGAGAATCTCGAAGACCCTGATCTCGAGATCCGCCGGCAGGCCGTTCTGGGTGTGGGCACTTTCGGTCTTCGCGCGCAGTTGCACCGGCTGGAAAAACTTTTTTCCTCCCCGTTGCGGCGGGAGGCTTTGGCTTCCTACGCGGCGCTGGTTCCCATGGAGCCGTCGCGTCTGGAAGCCCGCCGTACGTTGCGCAAGATCGAAGAGGCAGCCGGTGGCCTGTCGGAGGAAGAGGGATGGATCGTCACCGACGTTTTGAACGACCGGCTCGTCACCGCCGGCCACCCGCCTGTGTTTGTTGATTCCGAAGAAGAGGAAGAGTATCTCGAAGAACTGGGGGAAGGGGGTAGCAGGCCTCAGATCCGGGCAGAAAAAGTGGGCCGCAACGATCCCTGTCCCTGCGGCAGCGGCAAGAAGTACAAGAAGTGCTGCGGCGCGTGAGGAAGGGGAAGGGTCGCCAGCCCGCACGGCGGTCCGGATAATGGGAACAGGATGCCCGGCGTCCCGGCCCTGCTTCTGCTCGCCATTCTGGCTGCCGACGCGCCGCAAGAGGGCGGCGACCTGCCGCTCGCTCTGCGAGAAATCACGAAAGTGTACGCAGTCGTCGAGAGAATGGCGGCCGACCCGGTGGACCCTGAAAAGGCGATCTACGGGGGCGCGATTCCGGGCATGCTGCGCCGTCTCGACCCGCACTCGGTCTTCTTCGATCCGCAACAGTTCGAGCAGCTCAAAGAACTGGAGCGCTCGACGCGCAAGGGTTTCGGAACGATCGTTTCCGTGCTGCCCGGGCGCGTCATCGTATTGCAGGCGTTGCCAGGAACGCCTTCGGCCCGCGCCGGCATCGCTCCCGGAGATGAAATCGTAGCCATCAACGACATTTCCCTCGATCGGCTCGATACCGACCAGCTCGTCGCCCTGCTCGGCGAGACGCGCCAGCGCCCGGCGAAGCTGGAGGTGCGGCGGCCGGGCTCGCCGGGTCTGCTCACGCTCACGCTGACGCCGGAGGAACTGCAATCGCCCAGCGTGGAACGCGCCTTTCTGTTGCGTCCAGGCGTCGGATACATTCGGCTTGCCAGCTTCGACGCCGAGACCAGCAAGCAACTGCGGGACGCCATCGAGCGCCTGGGTGGCGCAACGCTCAAAGCTCTCGTGCTGGATCTGCGGAACAATCCCGGGGGCATTTTGAGTTCGGCGCTGGAGACCGCTTCCCTGTTCTTGCCGCCGGGCGCACGGCTGCTGACGGCGCGGGGGCGGGCCGTAGGACCCAAGGAAGAGAAGGTCCCCGACAACGCCACCCCGTATACATTCCCGCTGGCCGTTTTGATCAACGGACGCAGCGCCTCGGCGGCTGAAATCGTGGCCGGCGCTTTGCAAGACCACGGCCGCGCCGTCATTGTCGGCGAACCCAGCTTCGGCAAGGGTCTCGTGGAAACCGTGTATCCGCTTTCCGACAACACGGGGCTGGCGCTGACCACCGCCTATTACTACACGCCGAAGGGCCGCTCCATCCAACGCCCCTTGCCGGGAACAGCCCTGGCCGCCACCGCCGGCGAGCGCACGGGAGGCATCCAACCCGATGAGATCGTGTACCCGGAGCCGCTAACCGCCTTCCGGGCCATCGTCGAGGCGGGCGGCGCTTTTACCTCGTTCGCGACCGACTACCTGCGGCGGCACAAGGTGGGCGAAGATTTCCAAGTGACCCCGGAGCTGCTCGATGAGTTCCAGGGATATCTGGCCCAGCGCAATATTCAGCCTTCGGTGGCGGAATGGTCGCGCGAGCGCGAGTGGATCGCCACGCGATTGAAGACCGAGATCTTGAACCAGGCCTTGGGAGTCGAAAAAGGAGATCAGGTGGAACTGGCGCGGGATCCTGTGGTGCGCGCGGCCTTGCGCTCGCTGGGCGTGGACTGAGGGCGGCAGTTCGGTTCAGCGATTCAGCGGTGCGTTCAGCGATTCAGCAGATAGAAGGTCAGGATAAAGACGGCGGAGAAAATCAGGCCCGTCACCACGACAACCGTCAGATCCCGCCACAACGCACGGGCGGGCGTTGCGGCCGCGATCGTTTCGCGCAAGTCCTCGACGCGTTCCGTTTCCGGTTCTGCGGGTTCCGGTTGCGCTTCTTCCGGCGCGTGCGATGATGCGCCAGGCGCGGCCGCGACTTCGTGGGACCGGATGCGCCGCTCGACTGAATCCCTCAGTTGATCTGCGTCCAGCTGAAAACGGCTGCGCGCGTTTTCGGGGAGGAGTTCGCGAATTTCCTCCAGAGAGCGGGGCCTCAATGGAGGGGTCACCCAAAAGCCCAGCGCGTCCGCGAGCTGGCAACCAAGGTAGACGACGCCGGTGACATCGTCCACCGGGCCGCCTGGCTGGTCGTGGTGCCGTCCCGCGGCAAGCCGGATATCCTCGGGAAGATTCCAGCGCTCGGCCAGCATCCGCCCGACCTCACAGTGATCCGCCCCGAAGACCTTGCGCTCCAGCTCCAGCGTGTCCAGCCCGCCTTGGGCCGCATTACGCAACATCTGGGCGTACTCGGCAGGATGAGCAACCAGCAAGCCCAACCGGCCCACGTCATGCAACAGCCCGGCGGTGTAAGCGACGTCATCGGGCTGCCCGCAAATCCGGGCCAATTCCTCGCTGATCAAGGCGCAGGCCAGGGTGTGACGCCAGCAGCGGTAAAGCTCCTGGATCTTGAGCGCCGCCTGCATGTAGTTGGCGGTGGCCACCGTCATCGCGAGGCTGCGGACGCGGCGCAGTCCCAGAATCACCAGCGCGTGCTGGAGGCTCTCGATGCGCGAGTGAAAACCGAAGAGCGGGGAGTTGGCTAGGCGCAGGATCTGGGCGGAGAAGGCCGGGTCGGCCGTGAGAATTTCCACCAGTTTGCGGACCTCGACCTCCTCGCTGGTCAGCAGATCGAATACGCGCAGGACGATGGGCGGGAAAGCGGGGATCTTCGCCAGCGAAGGAAGGTCTTTGAGCGCGCTCTCGGTGACCGGCTCGGGCACGACAGGCTCCTCCCGGTTTCATCGGGCGACAGGGGAAAAACTTTAGGGGAAAACGCCGGCGGCCTTCTGCGCTTCCTGGAAGATCGCCCGCGGAAGGAATGGGCGATGGTCTTGACAACCTGTCAGGCGCGAGATGACAATTTCATTCGGATGAGCGAACCTTGGCGGCGGTGGATCCCAGGTGTCTTAAACAGGGAGCAAACTCGGGCGTTATTTAACAAGGAACTGATCTCTGGATCCCCAAACCTCGAAACGCTCCTCGACGAGTCCTCGTTCGACCTCACGCTGTCCGATGAGGCCTACCAGATGCTGCATGGTTCGGTGAAGCCGTTGCGCGGAGAGGAGTACTCCAAGGTGCTCCGCGATAAGGACCTCGCGGAGGAGGCGAAGCCGGAACCTGACGGCACATATGTTCTGGAGGCCAAGAAGACTTATGTCTTCCGACTTAACGAGGAGCTCAACACCAAGAGGCTCGCCGAAATCGGCATTTATGGACAGGCGACCGCCAAGAGCTCGGTGGGACGCGTTGACGTGCTCGCCAGACTCATCGTGGACGGCATGGACAGCTACGAAGGGTTCACTCCGGAACGGCTGCAGGGTGCGTCGGGTCGCCTCTATCTGGAAGTGACTCCCATCACGTTCTGGGTGAGAGTGCGTCCCGGGGTAGCATTGTCTCAACTGCGATTGTTCTACGGCGACCCGAGAAGTGTTGAGGTTCGCAGCCCCTGGTTGTATCGCGCGGTGTTCCTTGGAGACAAGGACCAAGAGGACGAGAGCCTGACGGTGGACTTGGACCCCGTGGACATCGGCGGAACCCATGCCGCAGCGTTCTGCGCCGGGGCTCAAACGCCCGATGTCGGCAGCGCTTGCCCGATAATGCTATGGGAGGATCCCGATCTGCCGAAGCCCGATCCAACGAAGTATTGGCAGCCGGAGTCAGCGAAGCATGGACGTCTCACGATTGAGAAGGATAAGTTTTACATTCTTCGCTCGAGGGAGCGAATAGCGGTACCGAAAGGCATCGCTGTATACTGTCGAGCTACTGATGAGACGATCGGGGAGATGCGGATTCACTACGCCGGATTTGCACATCCTTGTTTCGGCGACCGTGAGCAGGGGACTCCTCTGATCTTTGAGGTTCGAGGACACCAGGTGGACGTCAGCCTGGCCCACGGCGAGCGGCTGGCTAACCTCATCTTCTACCGAATGTCCGAGGATGCCGATCCCGACAAGGTCCAACAGACTGTCTACCAGCGCCAGACTTTGACCTTGTCCAAGTTCTTTGCTAAGTGGCCACGCACCGGGGTCAGCAATGACCGTGAAGGGGAGTGAACCAGTGAACAGAAGTGAGTTCGCTGGGGTGTGGGACCAGGCTGCCTTTTCCATTGTGCGGCTTCAGGAGGCCGACGCGCTGAGCGGCAGCGACCATCTGCGCGCCCTGCGCTCGCTCGTCGTTACTGACCAACTGGGTTACCCAGGGATCCGGAGTTGGTTTGACGGCAAGGTGGTGCACGGTCTCAGTACGGGCGAACGAACAGCTTATGTCGCCTACGTGCGCGGGCAGCCTGTTGCTTCCGCCATCCTCAAGCGAGGACGAGACACCAAGCTTTGCAATCTGCGAGTCCGCGAGGAATGGCAAGGGCTGGATCTAGGGCGCATCTTGTTCAGCCTGATGGTGCTCGAGGTGCGCGGCATCGCGACCCAACTCCACTTCAGCCTGCCTGAGAGCCTGTGGGAGACAAAGAGGCCGTTCTTCGAGGCATTTGGATTCACCTCCGCCCACCAGGCTCGGAGGCAATATCGCCACGGTGATCCGGAGCTGGTCTGTTCCCAGGAATTTTCCCGTGTCTTGCGCTCAGTGGTACAAATTCTCTCGAACCTGGCTACTACCGACCCAAGCCAGACTCACTTGGACCCCCCAAGCCTGCTCATGAGCATCAAGCCGGCGTACTGGGATCAGATTGCCGCCGGAAAGAAGACTTTTGAGTTCCGCAAGCGCTTTAGCAACCGCTCAATGGGGGTGCGCGCGCTGCTCTATGCGTCCCGACCTGTATGCTCTCTTGTCGGGGAAGTCAAACTCCAGGAAATGATTTCCGGGGATCCCCACCAGGTCTGGAACCGGTGCGCGCAAGGTGCCGGCGTTGAGCAAGGAGACTTTGAAATTTACGTGAGGTCCGCGCGGGAGGTTCGGGCGATCCAGCTGACCGATGTCCGACCGTTTGGACGTCCTGTCCCCATTGCAAGATTAGCAGAACTGCTGGGGTGTACCCTCCGTCCGCCCCAGTCTTTTTGCCACCTCCACAAGCACAACTGTGAAGCGTGGTTGGCCGCAGCGTCTCTTGCTCGGCTGCTCCAATATTGCACTCCCGGGTTGACTCGGGCCTGAAGCCGTGGTCGTGATGAAGGTATGCGGGTCCGGGTGCGGCGACCGAACGCGTCCCGCTCGGCAGTGGGAGAGAATCCCGTTACGCACTCTTCGCACCCCAATCAGGCCCAATCTTGCAGCCTGGACCCACGCCATGCCAGCCCGACGGGCTTCCTGCCCCAATCGGTAGGGTAGCCGCCCTCCGTCAGGGCCTGTCGGGGCCAGTGGCGGCAGAATCAAACGTCAGCAAGCCGCGACCCCAACGATGGCCTTCACTCAGGCTTTCCGCGCTGGCTGGCCCCCCTGGGGATACTGGCGGGTCGGCGTGAACCTTAAACTGTTTTAATGACAAAGTGTCACCCCTTGACAGGGACCCTCCGGAATTGGTAGCTTTGTGGATTCGTTCACAGGCAGTTGACGGAAGGGTAGACCAACGGCGGGTGGAGTGCCTTCGCGTACGGCCCGCACCGGTTACGAGAGAACTCCATGCAGCAGCCGTACTTCGTCGTCATCCTGGCCCATTCCCTGCACGGCAGGCTCCGCAGGTTTCAGGTTCCCCAACGGGTGGTTTACCTGATCCTGGGGTTCGCCCTGCTGGGCTGCGTCTCGATGTTCGGCTTCGTGACCAGCTACGTGCGCATGGCCTGGAAAGTGGCGGGCTATAACTCGCTGCGCGAGGAAGTGCAGGCGCTGCGGGCCCGCTACGAAAATCTACAAAGAGAAGCGCACCAGACCCAGGATCAACTGGCCACGCTCCAACTCTTCGCTACCCAAGTGTCGGTGGCCTACGGCATCAAGGAAAAGCTCGAAGGTCCCGCCGACATCTCGGGCGAAGGCCGCCTGATCCCCACCTTCCACGAAACGCTCCAGGAGTACAGTTTCCTTCGCACGGCAACTTTCTCGCGTTTCCGTAATTTCCATCCGAGGTGGCGCGCCAACGCCCGGCCCGACCTATGGCCGGTGGAAGGCCGGCTGCAGGGTTCGTTCGGCATGCGGATAGACCCGTTCTCGGGTGAAGGCAGCTTCCACCGGGGCGTGGACATCACGGCGCCCTACGGTACCCCGGTGCGCGTCACCGCGGACGGCGTGGTTGTCCAGGCGGGCTACCTGAGCGGTTACGGGCGGCTGGTCGTCGTAGATCACGGCAACGGCATGCAAACCTGGTACGCGCACTTGTCCCGGATCTCGGTCATCCCCGGCCAGGAAGTGCGACGGGGCGAGATCATTGGCGGAGTGGGAACTTCGGGGCGGGTGACCGCGCCGCATTTGCACTACGAGGTTCGGATCGCCGGCAATCCCGTCAACCCGTATCATTACCTGCGCAGCTCGCTCCTGGGGCCGCCGCGCCGGGACCTGCCTTTCTGAGGAGCGTGGGCTTGCCAACCAGGCTGGCGCAATAGCGTATACTACAGGCTTTGGGCTGGTAAATCCCTGCGATGGAGAGCGCCGATGGCCGCTGTGAAAACTGCGCCCTTGCCCGCCCCGCCCGAGACCACAGGGACCGACCCTGAAGCCGACCTTGCCTGGCGTTTCCTGCACTACATGTTCTTGATGCGCGAGGTCGAGGACCGCATCGAACGCAAGCTTTATCGCCAAGGCAAGATCGTGGGCGGCGTGTACTCCGGCCGCGGTCAGGAGGCGATTTCCGTGGGCGTCGGGCTGACCGCCGAACCCGAGGACGTGCTCTTCCCCTCGCACCGGGATCTCGCCCTGTATTTCATTCGCGGAGTCCACCCGCGGGAAGTGTTCGCCCAGTACATGGGTCGGGTCGGCGGGCTGACCCGCGGCAAGGACGGCAACATGCACATGGGCGACATGAAACGCCGTCTGGTGGCCATCATCAGTTCGATCGGCGCTTCCCTGCCGGTGGCCGCGGGCGCTGCTCTGGCCCTGAAATACCGCGGATCCCGCAATATCGCGTACGTGTTCTTCGGCGACGGCGCCACCAGCCGGGGCGACTTTCATGAGGGCATCAACTTTGCCGCCGTGCAAAAGCTCCCGCTGGTGCTCGTCTGCAACAACAACCAGTACGCCTATTCGACGCCGCTCGAGTTGCAGATGGCGTGCGCCAACGTGGCGGATCGCGGTCCTGGTTACGGGATTCCCGCCGAAATCGTGGACGGCAACGATGCCTTTGCGGTCTACCACGCCGCCAGACGCGCTGCCGAACACGCCCGTCGCGGGCTGGGACCCTACCTGATCGAGTGCAAGACCTTCCGCATGTCCGGCCACTCGGCCCACGACGCCGCCGAATACGTTCCCAAGCACCTGTTCGAGGAGTGGGCGGCCAAGGATCCGATCCTGCGCATGGAGTCTCTGATGCTGGAGCGCGGCTGGGCCGACCGGAAGGATCTGGACGCGCTCTACGCCTCCTTGCGGCAGCAGATTGACGAAGCCATCGAGTGGGCCGAAAACAGCCCTTATCCCGATCCTTCCGAACTCACCGCCAACGTCTACGAAGCGAGCTGAGCCATGCTCGTCACCTATCTGGAAGCCATTCGCCAGGGCATCTGGGAGGAGATGGAGCGCGACCCGGACGTCTTCCTGCTGGGCGAGGACGTGGGCGTCTATGGGGGTCCCTTCAAGATCAGCAAGGGGATGCTGGAGCACTTCGGGGCGCGGCGAGTCATTGACACGCCGCTGGCCGAAGCAGCCATCGCGGGCGCGGCCATCGGGGCGGCTCTGATGGGCTTGCGGCCCATCGCCGAAATCCAGTATGCCGATTTCCTCTCCTGCGCCTTCGACCAGATCGTGAACTTCGCAGCCAAATGCCGTTACCGCTGGGGTGCGGCGGTCCCCATGGTGGTGCGCGCCCCCTGCGGCGGCGGCGTACATGCCGGTCCCTTCCACTCGCAATGCAACGAGGCGTGGTTCGTCCACACGCCGGGACTGAAAGTGGTCATGCCGGCGACGCCGCACGACGCCAAGGGGCTCATCAAGGCCTCGATTCGCGACAACGACCCGGTCATTTACTTCGAGCACAAGGCGTTGTACCGGCGCATCAAGCAGGAAATCCCCGAGGGCGACTATACGGTGCCCATCGGCCCCGCGGCCGTGGTGCGGGAGGGTCGCGACCTTTCGATCATCACCTACGGCGCCATGGTCTGGGTAGCCCAGGAGGTAGCCGACACGCTGGATCAAGAGGGCGTCTCCGTGGAAATCGTGGACGTCCGGACGCTACTGCCCCTGGACGAAGCAACGATCCTGGCCAGCGTGCGCAAGACCTCGCGCGTGCTGGTGCTGCACGAGGCCACGCTGACCGGGGGCGTAGGCGGCGAGATTGCGGCGCGCATTGCCGAGAAAGCTTTTGACTGCCTGGATGCGCCGGTGGTGCGAGTGGCAGCGCCGGACACGCCGGTGCCTTTCAGTCCCCCTCTGGAAGAAGCCTTCCTTCCCAACGCGGCCAAGGTCCTGGAGAAAGCCCGCTGGTTGCTGGCATATTGAGATGACAAAAGAGCTGCCGCGGCGCAGCCGAGCCTCGGGGCACACTTCAGTGTGTCCGTTCGCCGGGCGAACCGTTGGGCCGGGGAGGCGAGGAGGTGGATTTACGGACGAAAAGACGACGGGGATCCAGCAGGTGCTTGGGCCGGAAGCGGCGCTGCGACCAGGCATAGCCAGGCTCGAATCTGATGCCCACGAAATACCCGGTGTCGCGAAAGATGCAGTAGCGGACCCGCCCAAACAAATCCAGCTTGGGGTGTTCCAGGCGGAGGAGGGTATCTTCGGCGATGGGGCTATCCAACTGGAGGCAAGCTCCCGAGTGCGAGATGTCCTCGAGATTGGCTACCGCTTCTCGCTGCCGGCCCGATTCATCGGTCCAGTGAACGCGAATCAGGTCGGCGCAAAGCATGCGCGGTTCCGCGCGGCGCTCCTGCATACATCCCCATGATCGGCGGGGCGCAGCCAGACTTTAGAAAAACAAGGGGCTGAGCCCCGCCGGAAACCACGCTTAGATCCGGTTAAACATTTCCACCACTTTTTGCAGTGACTTGTACTGCTTGATTAAGGGGACCATCTTGGTCTCCCGGGCGTCAATTTCCTGAGCCCGCTTGAGCACCTGCTCGGCCTTGTCCGCAGGGACCACCACCACGCCGTCCTCGCCCGCCACGATGATGTCGCCCGGGCGCACGGTGACGCCCGCACAGGTCACAGGAACGTCGCGCGCCACGCTGGCGTAGCGGCCGACGCTCGAGGAGGGCACCACCCCGCGCGCGTAGACCGGCAGCGGCAGGGCGCGGAGCTCAGCCACGTCACGCACGCTGCCATCAATGACCACGCCGACCATGCCGCGGGCTTTCGCCGTAGTACCCATCAGGCCACCGAGCGCCGCCACATCCAGGCTCCCCTCGACCACGATCACGCCTACCTCGCCGGGACGGGCGGTGTCAATCATCTCGATCGAGTGTCGGGCGCTGAGGGTGGCAGTGGCCTTTTCCGGAGGCGCGGGCCGCAGCAAAGCAGTCCTGGCGCGCCCCACGAATGCGCCCGGCACTTGGGGCCGGACGTCGTGGGCCATGAAACCGCGCTGTCCCACCACCTGATCCACCGCGTCAGCGACCGAGGCCACAGTGGTCTTCTTGAAGCCTTCGATCAGGGGATCGGCTGCCGGGGCCGCGGCCCGTTGCGCCGCCTGAAATCCACCGAGCAACAACACACCAGCAGGAGCGAGCAGAATTGCGTAACGACGCGTGATTTTCATGGCCTACATTCTACACCCGTCCGCTGCTTGCGATAACGCCGCTCGTATTCGCTGCGCGTAGCGAGGCTCATGCGGTCCAGGGCGCGGTCCACGGCCAGGATGCCATCGAGGTGGTCCATCTCGTGCTGAAGCAGCTCGGCCAGCGATCCCTCGGCGTCCAGGATTTGCAACTGACCCGCGGGATCCAGGTAGCGCAGGCGCACGCGGCGGGAGCGCTCCAGATATACGAGCAGATCAGGGAACGAGAAGCAGTCGTCCCAGAGCCGGAACTTCTCCTCGCTCAGGAACTCCCATTCCGGATTGATCAAGGAATAGGGCGTGCCTTCGAACTCAAGGTAGATCACGCGCACCGGCTCACCGATTTGCACGGCGGAAATTCCGCGTCCGAAGCCGTGGGTGCGGCGGAATTCGTGCAGGGTCGCGCGCAAATCGCGCAGAATGAGGAGAGCATGCGCGGGCGTCTCCACAGGCCGGGAGACTTCGCGCAGCATGGGATCGCCCAACTGAAGGATCCGTCGCGCCGGCATCTTTTCCATGCTAGCGCCGGCGGGCAGGCGGCTCCGCTATAGTAGTCGGGTCCATGAGAGCAGGCGAGAAAGCGCTGCGGCTGGCGATTCGGCTGACCGTTTTCACGGTGCTGAGCGTGGCGGGACTGCGGCTGGTAGGCACGCTGTTTTACTGGCTCTCCAGCAACCTGCTCGTGACGAGCGTGCTGGCGGTCTTTGTGACGGCGGTCGTGTGCAACGGCCTGCTCATGCGAATCTACGAAGGCGCCGGACTGGCGCAGGCTGGCCTCGGCTGGAACGCCGTGTCGCGGCGGAATCTCGTGCGAGGACTGGCCTGGGGCGCCGGGGCCGCGCTGGCTCTGATCGCTGGCGCCGTACTCTCTCCCGCGGCCGAGTTCCAGGCTCTCGCGACCGATTCCTCGGGAGCGCCCGTAATTTTGTTCGTCGGCGTCCTCCTGTTGCTGGGCGCGGCGGGTGAAGAGATGCTCTTCCACGGCTACGGGTTCCAGATCCTGATCAGGGACGTGGGACCGTGGGCAGCGATCCTTCCCGTGAGCGCACTATTCGCGGTGGCCCACACCGGCAATCCCGACATTAACCTGCTGGGGCTGGTGAACACCTTCGGCTGGGGCGTGCTGCTGGGGTACGCTTTCTGGCGCAGCGGCGATCTTTGGTTGCCGATCGGCCTGCATGCGGGATGGAACCTGGCGTTGCCGCTGGCTGGAGTGCCCCTGAGCGGGTTTACAATGAACTTGACGGGCTACGCGGTGCGCTGGAAAGCCGGGCCGCTGTGGAGTGGGGGCGAATACGGACTGGAAGGGAGCATCCTGACCAGTGGCATCCTGATTCTGCTGTTTGTGGCCCTGTGGCGTATGCCCCTGCCGCGCCAGACCCCTTTCCTGCTGCAAGCCCGTGAGGAGGGCTGAATGCACCGCCTGGCATGGTGGTTGGTTCTCGCGATGGCGGTCTTGGCGGTTGCGCAGGACAAGCCGCGGCCGTTGACGCCCGAGGAACGCATCGAGCTGATCCGCGGCCTGACCGCCGAGTACGCCACGGCGAAAATCCTGCTGCCTCGCTCCAAGAGAGCGCTGACCGTGGACCTGAACGGCTCCTACGACAAGGCCGAATGGCAGGCCCTGGCGCGCGAACACGGGCCGGCAGCGCGTGCCGGGGACCTCGTCCAGATCACCAAGGTCTCCCTGGAGGATGACCGCATCGTTTTCGAAATCAACGGCGGCTTCCGGGGCGGGCGCAAATGGTACGAGCGCATTCAGGTCAGCGGCGGAGTAGGCATGCGCACGGTGCCTCTGGCGGGCGGGCCTTATACGGTCGCGCCCGGCGGAACCTCGATCGCGCTCGTATTCAACCGCCGGCTGCCTCCCTTGAAGCCGGCCGAAGTGAAAAAGCTGCTGGCGCCCCTGCTCGACTTCGAGAAGCGCTCGGCCACGGAGCAGTACGTGGAAACCCTGCCGCCGCCCATTCGCCAGGCGATCCAGGAAAAGCGCGCCGTGGAAGGCATGGATCGCGACCAGGTCCTGCTGGCTTTGGGACGTCCGGTCCGCAAGGTGCGGGAAACCGTGGACGGTCGTGAGCTGGAAGACTGGATCTACGGCCAGCCTCCCGGACGCATCATCTTCGTGACCTTCGAAGGCAACAAGGTGATCCGGGTCAAGGAGACCTACGCCGGGCTGGCCTCGGAAGCGCCTTCGCTGCCCGTGCCTCGCTGAGCGGCTGCCGCGAACAGGCGATAGCCGGGATTGGGCGGGAACCACAGCTCGAGCAGTTCGAGACGTTCGCGTAACCACTGGGCGGGAAGGTGTTCGGGACCGGAGCGCACGGTGACGTCGTGCCAGAGACAATGGACGTATTCAGCTGCCGTCGAGGCGAAGGATGCACGCGCGTAAGCTTCGAGGCGGCGCATGCTGCGCGCGGCGGCCGCAGAGGCCAGCAGCCGCTGCTTGGCTTCCAGCGCCAGCTCGTCAATCTCGCCGGTAACGCCCGCCTCTAGTTCGCGCCGCAGGCGGTCCAGCCACTGGTTGCGCTCCCCGCCGGTCAACTCTTCCCAGAGGATCTGGCCGACGCAGATCAACAGCTCCATGGCGACGTCATGCGGGTCAGCGTCGGTCGCCAGCCAGATTTCGGCTGCCTCGGGGCTCCGTTGCCAGCGTGAGCTGGCCTCCGGGTCGTCCAGCGCGGGCGCGACCCGGATGAGCCGGATCCTTGTCCGGGCCGCCATGCTCGCCGGCACGGCGCGAACGGCGGGACGCAGGTAGTCGCGAATCAGCTCGGCGGGAACCCCGCCTTCGATTTCCATGCGCCAGTCATGAGCCAGCCGGAGCAGGTGGGCCATAGTGCTATGATCGCGCAGGGATGCCGGCGGCGATTTTCGAAGCGCTCGCGGCGGCAGCGTTTCTGCTGCACCTAGCGTTCATTGCGTGGGTTGCGCTCGGCGGCGCCTTCGCTCAGCGCGGACGCACTGTCGCGGGCTTACACCTGGCTTCGCTCGCTTACGCCCTGGTGATTCAAATCGGACCGTGGCCCTGCCCGCTCACGCTGGCCGAGCAGTACTTCCTGCGGCGGGCCGGCCACACGCCTTACCAAACCGGCTTCCTGCTTCACTACCTCGACAGGCTGATCTATCCGGACGTGCCCGAGTCGTGGCTGCTCGCCTTGACCGTGATCGTCTGTGCCGGCAACCTGGGACTCCACGCGCGAGCCTGGAAGCACCGGGCTGCCGCGAGCGCGCCGCCTGCCTCAACGCCGGGCCTCGATCCGCACCGGCCCCATCAGGCCTGAACGCAGTTTGTCGGCCTCGCGCAGGATGTTGCCATCGTGCCACCACCGGCTGATGCGGTTGGCAATGGCGGAGTCGAAGATATTCCACCGCATCTGGTTGGCCAGCAGGTTGGCGACGAGGACCACCAGCTCGTTTTCGCCGCGACGCACCGCGCGCGTGATGTCGGCGCGGTATGGCGGCCACGCAAAGAACTCCACGAGCTTGCCGTTGAGCCAAACTTCGCCCGTGTAACGCAACTCGCCCAGATCGAGCATGAGCTGCGCGCCGGAGTACTGCTCGGGCAGGTGGAAGCGCGTCCGGTAAATCATGCGTCCCGAATACCAGTCCAGCCCAAGATCCTGCCAGTCGCCGAGCTTGCCGGGCGCCGGTCCGGCGTGGAAGACCAAGGGAGCGAGCAGGCCGTCGCCCGGGTCAGCCAGCCGGACTCGCAAACGCAGCTCGCGCGCGCCCGGCGGAAGCGACACCGGCCCCGCAGAACCACGGGCCAGCGGCTGCTCATCGGCGAACATCTCGTACTCACCTTGCACCTGCGGCGGTTCCACGCTGCGAGCACCCGGCGGGATGCGGACGCGGTACCAAACCGCCGGCGGCAGCTCGGGTTTCGTCCCGGACAACGACGGCTCGCCCCAGTTGCCGAACGGCGGGTAGGCGAGCGGGTAAGCGGCGCGAGGCTCCTCGCCGGGAGCGTTCACCTGCCAGTCGCCATCGGTGTAGATGCCGACGCATTCGCCACGCGCGGAACAAATCTCGCCCTGCGCCAGCAAGTAGCCTTGGCCGCGAACCTCGATCGCCAGCGTGTTGCGTCCGCGACGCAGGGGCAGCGAGGAGAAGCGCCGCACCGCCATGGCCTCGCCCGAGCCGGCAGCTGCGCCGTTGACTTCGAGTTCGAAGCGCCCATCAGCCACCACGTCCAGGCGCGACGAGGCCGGATCGAAAGGCAGGTCGAGCTGCTTGTGAAACCGCAGCCGCGGCCCGCCGAAATCGCCGAAGTGACGCTGGTAGACGTATCGGGTGATCCACCAGGCGTCCCACGCAGAGAGATAACGGGAAACGCCGCGATGCGGGTTGAGCGAGTCATGAATCTTGAGGCGCCGCCAGGGCGGCTGGCGTCCGGCTCGTTCGAAGCGGAAATCGGCGACGGGAACCTCGACCCGCGTCGGCCCGGGATCCGGCTTCCATGCGTAGTCGAGTTCGGCAGGGCAGAGCTGGATGGTCCAGGGTCCTTGAAGCTCGAACGCTCCTGCGCTGGCGCCGGTCGGCTGCGGTTTAGCCTGCTCGCGGGCGCCGAAAACGACAAACCACGCCTGCCAGGGCAGAAACTCGAGTTCCACCGCGCCGTTGCGAATCGGGAGGGCAGTAGCCGCGCCGGTCTCGGGATCCCATTTTTGCGCCCACCCGCGAGCCCGGAAGCGTAACTGCCAGCGGGCGGGCTGCCGCTCGGAATTGACCAGGAAGTAAACTTCGCGGCCATCCACGGAACGGTGCAGGTAACGCAAGACGCCGCGCGGACCCGCGACCACTTCCACATCGGGCTGGAACTGCTGCCGGAGCCAGCGTACCAGTTCGTCGCTACGGGCAAAGACACGATTGCCGCCGGGAAAGAGCTTGTCAGAAATGCGAATGACCTCGGGGTCATCGCCTCCGTTTTCTGCCGAATGGCGCGGCGGCTCGCCGAGCGCCACTACGGTGAGCCCGCCGGCAGCCAGGTCCGCGATCTTGCGGTAAGCGGCCAGCGAGACCGTACGCGCCCGTGGAAGGATCAGGACGCGGTAGGTTTCCGTGCCGATGCGTGCCTGACCTCCAGGCTGGGCCACCGCGCGCACGATGCTGTCGGTATCCACCAAATCGCAGTCCAGCGGCTCTTGCACGAGCCGATCCACCAGTTCGACCACCGGCGGCTGGCCGGGCGGCGGGTTCTTCATCCCGTGACCCCAGACTTCCTCCACCGGATAAAGGACGGCCACGTCAGCCACGTGACGGCCCTGGCTGGTCAGATACGAGATCCGGCGAATATAATCCGCGAATTTCTTGAAGTATTTCCAGTAAGGATTCTGGTAAAACCACGAATTGGGCCAGTCGTCCATGCTGAGCGGAGTATCCATGGCGTAGTGGAAAAGGTGGAAGATGAAGTAATTGATTCCGTAAGCCGCGAGCATGTTCACGCCGTAGCGGGCCTCGTCCAGAGTAATCGCCCAGCCCGCGCCGCCCAGGGACTCGGCCATGGCCCGCGGCTTGTTGTAAACGTGCGCCACGGAACTGAGTTGTTTGGGCTTCCACGAGCCGATCACGCGTGGGAAGGTATAACGGAAGTCCTCGTTATCGGTGCCGGGAATCTGGGGATGGCGCCAGGTCCGGAAGTAATCGCCCTGATCCTGGATCGAGTAAAGGTTTTCGTTCGTGTGGCCCGTGAGTTTGAGGTTGTGCCGCTCGCACCAGGAAGATAGCTGCCGGAACCAGGATTCCTCATACAGGCGCGTAAATTCCTCGAAATAGTCGCAGCGGATCCGGATGGTTTCGGGACCGCCGTCCAGGAACAGCAATGGCAGGACCTTGCGCAGCTCATAACCCTTGCGCTGGCGGAAACGCTCCTCGAGCAGCGGGTCCCAGGGCAGTTTGAGATTGAAGATTTCGTCGAAAAACGAGCCGGGGATGGTTTTGCCGAAATGGGAGCGGAAGCGCGCAGCGTACTGCTCGTAAGTGTTGCGGATGAACTCGGCCACCATTTCCGGATTCAGGTAATTGGGCAGGTCTTCGCGCCCGCGCACGGGTTCGAAAATCGAGATGAGCCAGGTACCTTCGGGCACGTCCCAGCTTGCACCGCGGCGGTTGATCTCGGTGAGGTCGGTGAGGGTGTCCGAGGCAATGCGGCCGGGAGCTGTCTGGCGCGCAGCGACCACAAATACGGCGTCGGGAAAGCGCACCGGCGCCCGCGTCGGGCCGTGCACGCTCTGGGTCCGGTGCTGCAGGCCCATGGCGCGGAAGCGAGCCGGGTTCGCCGCGATCGTGCGGCCTCCGGCCGCCCCGCTGGGCCATTTGTCCTCGTCGTAAATCCAGGTGCGGAAGCCGCGCTGAGCCCCGTACTCCACGCTGACGCGCACCGCTTCCCAGAATCCCTCGGAGAAATAGGGTGTACGGCTCTCATCCAGGCCGGCGCGAGCGTGCATGTAGGCGCCGTAAATGCCTTTGTCCAGCATCTGGTCTATCTGCCAGCGCAGGCGCTCCGGCTCGAGCGTGCTGTTCCAGGACCAGAAAGGCTCCATGGAGTATTCGCGGGGCGGCTCGCGGAAGGCCTGGTAGAGAGGGTCCGCAGCCGGGGCCAGCAAGGAGCACAGGGCGAGAAAGAATCCGGCGACGCGCATATCGGTGCCAGCATAGCAACGGAACAAGCCGCCGCGGTTTGCGAGAGGCCGCGGGAGAGTGCTAAATACTCTTATTGAATTCCCGCATCCCAACGGCCTCGTTGCTTCGCAACCGTCAACCATGAGCCAAGCCATGGCGCCGCCCATGATCGAGGCCATCGGCCTCAGCAAGTTTTATGGCGATTTCGCCGCCATCCGGGACGTCACTTTCTCCGTCCCGCAGGGCCAGGTGGCGGCGTTCCTGGGCCCCAACGGCGCAGGCAAGTCCACAACCATGAAAATCCTCACCGGCTACCTGGCCCCCAGCGCGGGCCAGGCGCGCATTGCAGGCCTGGACGTCAACGGAAACCGGATCGCCGCCGCCGAACGCCTGGGATACCTGCCGGAAAACGGCCCGCTCTATCCGGAGATGACGCCGCTCGAGCTGCTCAAATTCTTCGGACGGGCGCGCGGACTCTCCGGCGCGCGACTGCGCGACCGCATCGAGGCGGTGACGGCGTTGTGCGGGCTGGCGCCCGTGCTGGAAAAGAGCATCCGCAAACTTTCGCGCGGCTACCGCCAGAGGGTGGGCATGGCCCAGGTGCTGCTGCACGAGCCGGATGTGCTGATCATGGACGAGCCCACCAGCGGTCTGGATCCCAACCAGGTGCGCGAGGTTCGGCAAACCATCCGCGAACTGGGGCGCACCAAAACCATCCTCCTCTCCACGCACATTCTCCAGGAGGTGGAAGCGATGGCCGACCGCATCATTTTCATTGACCGCGGCCGCATCGTCTTCGACGGCACGCCCGAAGAGATGAAAGCCGGCTACGCTTCGCTCGAAGAAGCCTTCCACGCCCTCACCCGGGGCGAAGCGGAGGACAGAAAGCCATGCGCGCCCGGCGCCGCGTGATCACTGCGATTTTTCTGCGTGAGCTGGGCAGTTACTTCGGCACGCCCACCGGCTACGTCTTCATCACTCTTTTCGTATTCGTCAGCGCCATGGCGGCCTTCTGGCAGGAGCAATTCTTCGCCGCCAATTTGGCCAATCTCGACCAGCTCAACCGCGTCTTTCCTTACCTGCTGGTCTTCCTGATTCCCGCCATCAGCATGGGGCTGTGGGCCGAGGAAAAGAAACAGGGTACGGAGGAATTGTTACTCACCCTGCCGGCCACGGACCTGGAAATCGTCGCGGGCAAATATCTGGCCGGCCTGGGAATTTACACGGTCGCGCTGCTTTTCTCGCTCAGCCACCTTGTCGTGCTGTGCTGGCTGGGCGATCCGGATCCCGGGCTGATGGCGGCCACTTACTTTGGTTACTGGCTGGCGGGCGCTGCTCTGCTCGGCCTCGGGATGCTGGCTTCCCAGTGCACGGACAACCAGACGGTCGCCTTCATCCTGGGCGCGGTCTTCTGCGCCGTCCCTGTATTCGCCGCGCGCGCAGGCACGATTCTCAGCGGGGCATGGCAGCAACTGGCGGAGCGGCTGTCGGTGGTCGAGCAGTTCCGCGATCTGGCGCGCGGAGTCATCACGCTGAGTTCTCTGGTCTACTTCGTCGGGCTGGCGCTGGCGACGTTTTACGTGAACGTGGCGCTACTGGGTCGCCGCCGCTGGCCGAGCGGGCCCAAAGCGCCCCGGCTGGGCGTGCACGTGGCTCTGCGGGGACTGGCGGCCGCGGTGATCGTGGGCAGCAGCACGCTGCTGGCCGCCCATGCCCGCATTCGCCTGGACGTCACGGCGGAGCGACTCCACACGCTGGCGCCGGAAACGCGCGCCCTGCTTGCCAGCCTTTCTCCGCGGCGGCCCGTGTTTATCTATGCCTACCTGAGCCCGCAGGTGCCGCGCAGCTACATGGACGTCCGGACCAACCTGGTCAACATGCTGCGCGAGTTCGACGCGGTGGGCGGTGAGGCGGTCCACGTCAAGATCATCGAGACCCTGAAGTACTCGCCCGAGGCCCGGGAAGCGCAGGAACGCTACGGGATTCGCCCGTACCGGGTTCCGGTGACGGAAGAGAGCGCGCGAACCACGAACGAGATCTTCCTTGGCCTGGCGTTCGTCTGCGAGGGCGAAGAGTTCGTGATTCCTTTCTTCGATCGGGGATTGCCGGTGGAATACGAGCTGATGCGTTCGGTGCGCGTGGTCTCGCGGGCGCAGCGCAAGAAAGTGGGAATCCTGGACACGCGGGCGCGCCTGTTCGGGGGCTTCGACTTCCAGAACAAGATCCAGACCAGCGAATGGTCCGTGGTGGCCGAGCTGCGGAAGCAGTACGAGGTGGTGCGCGTGGATCCGGACAGCGAGTATCCGGCGAACCTGGATGCCCTGGTGGTGGCCCTGCCCTCCACACTCACGCAAGCGCAACTCGACCGGCTCACCGCGTACGTGCGGCAAGGACGCCCGGTGCTCGTTCTGCTCGACCCGATGCCGGCGTTCGATCTGAACCTGGCGCCCAACGAGATCCCGTCAGCCGGATTGCTAGCGAGTTCGGCGCCGGCGACCCCGCGGGCCGACCTGCGCGCCTTTCTGGAAGCGCTGGGCGTGATCTGGCAGAGCAACCGCATCGCCTGGGATGACTACAACCCGCATCCCCAGCTAAAAACGCTTCCCAAGGAATTTGTTTTCGTGGGCAAGGAGGGCTTCAATCCCAAAGACCCCGTCACCGCCGGCCTGCAAGAGCTCGTCCTGCTCTATCCCGGCGTGCTGCGGGGGCGCAGCGACGTCCGCTTCACGCCCCTGGTGGAAACCACGACCGACTCGGGCACGGTGCGCTGGGAGGATCTGGTCCAGCGCACACTCTTCGGCATCACGATCAACCAGAATCTGCCCCATCATCCCGGCGGCGCGCGCCAGGTACTGGCCGCCCGCGTCCGGCGCGAAGACGCCACGGGGAAGGTTAACGCTATCGTCGTGGCCGACGTGGATCTGATGGGCGAGCAGTTCTTCGAGCTGCGCCGCCGCGGGATCGAGCAGCTCCAGTTCGACAACGTCACCTTCCTGCTCAACGCCGTGGACGACCTGGCCGGCGATCCGTCGTTCATCGCGCTGCGCAAGCGGCGACCGAAGCACCGGACGCTGGAAGCGGTGGAGGCGCGCACCCGCACTTACGAGGCTCAACGGCTCCGGCAGGTCCAGGCCGCCGAGGCGCTGGCCGAGCAACGGCTCAAGGAGGCCCAGGCGCGACTGGATCGCGCGGTGCGCGAGATCGAGCAGCGCCCGGACCTGGACGAACAGACGCGAAGGATCATGATCGCCAACGTCCAGTCGGTGGAAAACCGGCGCTTGCAGGTGGCGCGGGCCAACATCGAGGACGAAAAGCAGCGGCAGATTGAAAACAGCCGCGCCGAAATGGAAAACGCCATCCGGCGCATCCAGAACACGATCAAGCTGCTGGCGGTGGCCCTGCCGCCGGTGCCTGCTTTCCTGCTCTTCATCGCCGTCTCGATCCGGAAAATGCGGCGGGAAAGGCTGCGGATTCCAACGGACCGTCTGGTGAGTGCGCGCGCCCCGGAGGGAGGCAATGCGTGAGACGGTGAAAACGGCGGCTTGGCTGGGCGCTGCCGCATTGATGGCGATTCTGGCGGCATGGACGCAGCCGGAACGCGTCACGCCGGCCATCCTCAGCGACCAGGGCGAGCTGTTCTACCCGAACTTCCGCGATCCGCAGGCCGCACGCGTGATCGAGGTGATTGACTACGAGGAGTCCACCGCCACCGCCCGTCCTTTGAAAATCGAGTTCCGGAAGGGCCGCTGGGTGGTGGCTTCCCATCACAACTATCCCGTCGAACTGGGGGACCGCCTGGCGCGGCTGGCGGCCGGGCTGGTGGACCTGCGCAAGGACATGGTTCGCTCGGACTCGGCCGAGGAGCACGCCCAGTTCGGCGTGATTGACCCGCTGGACACTCGCGTCGCCACGCTCACTGGGCGCGGCAAGCGCGTCACGCTCCGCGATGCGCGAGGCGACGTGCTGGCCGACTACATCTTCGGCAAGCCGGTCGAGAACAAGCCCGGCTACCGGTACGTCCGCATCCCCGGACGGAAGCGAACCTACATCGTGAAGACCGACGCAGATCCTTCGGCGCGCCTGGCCGACTGGGTCGAGCCCAACCTGCTGCGGCTGGCGGCTTCGGCCATCCGGCGCATCGTCGTGCAACGGTACTCGATTGATGAAACGCTGGGCCGCATCGCACGCGCAGAAACCCTGGCGCTGGCGCGGCAGGAGGGTGGCTGGAGCGGCGCGGACAAGCTCAAGCCGGGCGCGCTTCAAGCCTTGCTGGGCACTCTCGAAGGCTTGCGGATCGTTGATGTCCGGCCCAAGCCGCCCACCTTAGCCGAAGACCTGCGACAGGGACAGGTCCGGCTTACTCTGGACAGCGCGCTTTCCTTCCGCCAGTACGGCTTCTTCCTGACGCCGCAAGGTCGCCTGCTGGGCAAAGAGGGTGAACTCAGCGTGGAAACCGCAGACGGCCTGGTCTACGTGCTGCGCTTTGGCGAGGTGGCCACCAGCGGGGGCGAAATCAAATCGGCGGGTGGGCGCGGCGAGAACCGGTACCTGATGGTCACCGCCAGCTACGACCCGGCGCGAGCGAGCAAATACGGGGGCGATGGCGCTGCCGGCGAGCGACGGGCGCGCGAGCTCAACCAACGCTTCGCCGACTGGTACTACGTAATCAGCGGCCCGGATTTCGAGAAACTGCGACCGCTGGGAGGAGAAACGCCGGCCGCCCAGCCCGCTCCGACCTCACAAAATCAGCCGCAGCCCTAACTGGAAGACCCGCCCGTCGTTGAGCGTGTTGGTGATCCGTCCGAAGGAAGGCGAGCTCAAATTGCGCTGCGGCTCGTCGAACTGAGGGTGATTGGCAAGGTTGTAAGCCTCGGCGCGAAAGGCCAGCGTCCACTCGCGCCCTCCGTTCCAGCGCCATTGTTTTCCCACGGCCGCGTTCAGGTTGGCGATGCCGTCCTTGCGGAACGTGTTGCGCCCGAGGTTGCCGCGATGCTCCCCAGGTCGGATGAAGGCGAAACGATCCCGCCGCAAAATGCTCGTCGAAGTATTCGGATCGTCCACCGTCCGGCCCAGAATGGAAGGATCCAGGATGTTGGGCCGATCGCCGGGGCCGCCGTCCACGTTGCCGAAGCCGGGCGCGTCGGAGCCGACGTACAGAGTGAACGGCGTGCCCGACTTGATGAGCGCTGCGGCCGAGACCTGCCATCCGTTCAGCAGTTGACCGAACAGGCTTCCCCGCGGCGCCGGCGAAGGCAGGTCCCACACGGCGTGCAGCTCGAGGGCGTGCGGCGAATCGAAGTTACTGAGTCCCTTCCGGTCGCGCAACTGATCGTACTGCCACTGGCTGCGACCCTTGGTGATGTCGGTGTTCGCCGCGGTGGAAGCATAATCCGCGCCCTCGTCTATCGCTTTGCCGAAGGTATAACGGAAGCCGCCCGTGAAGCCGCGACGCAGCGGGAAATCGAGCGCGAGCTGGGCGGCGTCCAGGTATGCGATGCCGGCGTTGACCACGCGCTTGATCTCGTAGTAGCGCGGATCCGGCCGGCGCTCGTCCACCGTGGCGGTCGTCAGCGGGATGCCGGGCACTGGCTCAGCGCGGTTCTGGATAAAAACATTGAGCAACTTCAGCGACCGACTCCCTACATAGCCCAGGCGCAGCACGGCCCAGTTGCCGACCGGGCGCTCCAGGGAAAGCCCGTACTGGTGGGCGTAGGGAGAAACCAGATCCGGCGACAGCCAGGTGGGGGAACTGCGCGTCTGCGGATCGTCCAGGCGGATGCCGCGCAGCGGATTGAGCGGGTCGGGATGCTGGACCTGAATATAGCGGACGTTCGGCAGATTATTCCGAATCTGCTGGTAAGTTACCGGCAGGATTTCTCCGAAAGAAACCGAGTAACTCGTGCGGAGCGTCCAGTTGCGCACGCCCCAGGCCAGTGAGAAAACGGGGCTGAAGTTATTGCAGTCGCAGGGATAGGGAATGATATCCAAACGGCGCACTTCCACGGGGCGCGTCAGCGCGTTGTATCTGAGGCCGAAGTAAAGTTGCAGACGCTGGGCCGGGCGCCATCGGTCGCCGAAGAAAGCGTTCAGTTTCCAGTTGCGGAAGCCGCGCGCCAACTCGCCGATTGTAACTTCATAAGTCGTCGGCGTCCCGAGGCGGAAATTTTCGATCGCGGTGCGCCCGAAATTGTTGGTGAACTGGAAATAGCCGCGCTGGTTGTTACTTTCGACTCCGTTCAACTGCACGCGGGCCAGATCGCCGCCCCAGCCCAGGGCGTGCCGCCCGCCCCTGAGTTGCCGCCGCACCAGCAGCGCGCCGCCGAAAGTGTTCTGGGCGCGGTCAATCGGAAACATGCTGTCCGGCCCCAGCTCCTCGATCTGAAAGCCGATGCGGATGCGGGGACCGACGGCGCGCGGCTCCGGACGCAACCAGGAACGAACCCGATCGAAGGACAGCCCGGCAGCGACCTCGGTCGCCTCCGACGGAGTGATCTGCCAGGTCAGCCGGCTGCGATGGGCGTGAATGTCGGTATCCGGGTTCTGGCCGGCGACCAACTGGAACGCCGCCTCGCGCTGGCGACTCAGAGCGTGGGAAAGGAAGAGCCGGGAGCGCGCGCCAGCCTCGCGGTCCAGGCGAATTTCCGCGTCGGTTTCGTCAATGCGCTGGGGCGCGTTCGTGTTGAGGGCGCGCGGATCGAAGTCCGGGCGATTGGGCAGAAGCGGCGGGTAGGCTGCGAGCCAGCGGCTGATGAGGGCCCGCAGGGCCGGGTCCGTGGCCAGCGGGGTGCGCTCTTCGGCCAGCGGGACCAGAACGTTTCCGTTGACCATCCCGCGGATCTTGCGCTGGGAAGCCGCGAGGCTCAAATGACCGAGCGGCCCGGCGCCGCCAGCGGCGCGCAACCCGTAAAAATTGCGCCGGGAAGGCTGCACCGGCCCCACCTGAAAAAAAGTCCTGGCATTGAAAACGCTGTTCTGATGCCACTGAAAAAGCTCGCCGTGCCAGTCGGGCGCGATGCGCCGCGGAGCAAGCAATGGCTGCCGCACCGGGGGCCGCCCATGCTCGACGGCGAAATGGCTGGCCTCGGCGGGAAGTTCACCCAGCAAAGTTACGTTCGTGCCCAGGCGGATGTTGGCTTCCTTGATGGCGTCGTTATCAATTCGATGGACCTGAATGTTTTCGTTGCGCTGGGCCGCGGAGGCCAAACGCTGCGGCGATGCGGGTTTCGGCGCGGGGACAGGCTTTGGAGGCGGCTGGGCGAGCGAGTACGCGGCAAACGCGATCAGAGTCAGGAGGAAGCGAGACATGCCAAAAAATTCATGATAGCAGCATGCCCCGCTTCCACCGCGGAATTGGCAAGTGAATGTGAAAGGCTCACCTCGCCACCTTCAGGGCAGCCGCTTGAAGCAGAGGAACCAGTCCACGCAGCGGACGCCCTCACCGGGTTCGGCGACTCGCTGCTCGGCGGCGCCGCAAGAGGTCGGCGGCGGCACGATGACTTCCTCGCCCGGCTGCCAGTTGGCCGGCGTGGCTACGCCGTATTTGTCGGAGGTTTGAAGCGCGATCAGCAGGCGCTTGATCTCCTCCATGTTGCGCCCGTTGCTTAGCGGGTAGTAGAGGATAGCGCGGATTTTGGCCGCGGGATCAATGATGAAAACCGCGCGGACCGCGTGAGTGCTGCTGGCCGCCGGCTGGAGCATCCCGTATTTGCGCGCCACCTCCATGGTGAGATCCGCGATGACCGGGAATTTGACTTCGACGCCTTTCATCCCGCGGAACTCGACCTTCTCCTTGATGGTGCGTAGCCACGCGATGTGGCTGTAGTTGCTGTCAATCGAGAGGCCCAGCAGCTCGCAGTTCAGGGAACGAAACTCCTCTTGCATGGCCGCAAAAGTCATGAATTCCGTGGTGCAGACGGGGGTGAAATCTGCCGGGTGGCTGAAGAAAATCACCCACTTGCCGCGGAAATCGTCGGGAAAGCGGATGTGGCCCTGGGTCGTTTCGGCCTCGAACGCGGGAGCATCCTCACCGATCAGGGGCAACCGGTTCACAGTCTCATCCATGCTTGTTCCTCCTGTGAACTAAGTTCATGAAAGCCTTCCCTAGCGTAGCACTGGCGAGACCCGGTCATTTCGCCTCGCGGGCAGGGGCAACGTACAGGGGGCGGCCCTGAATTTCCTTGCTGGCGGTGAACACCAGGCGGTCGTTTTCCACCCGGCAGGGGATTCCGGCGCCGCGGCTGCCGGGAGTGGATCCCTCGGCGACGAGCTCGACAGGGGTTGAAACGCCAACCAAGGGGATACGCACCGTCCCTTCCCCCTCTACGATGATCTGAAGCACGGCCCCGCCGAGCACGCGACGCCGCGCACTGACGGGCGCCCAGGCGATCAGTTCCATCGGTTGATCCGCGAAGACGGTGCGGCGCCCGTCCACCGTGATCTCCCGCGTCCGGTGGCCGGCAAAGGCCACGAGCCGGCCCTGGGCGTTGACCCGGAAAGCAACCGCCCTCTCGCCTTCGTAGCTGACCGTGTGGCCGTGGACTTTGAACTCCCGCAGGCGGATGGCTTCCGAGGGCAGCGCCAGGCGAGCCACGATCGCCCGATCAGCCTCGGCATCGCGCGCGAACCCGCCGGGCCAGTCTTCCTCCAATTCGCGCAGGTGCGGGGCCAGGGCGATGGCGCCGTTGGGAAACCGGCAGACAAAGTAGGGCCCCGTGCGCGACAGGTGCTCCGTGTTGTCGTTGACGCCGGCAAAGCGGCCCGTTGGCGGATAAGCTCCCAGCGCCGAGAGGACCTCGAACCAGTTTCGCGAATCGTAGCCGAGGCTGCGGGATTGGTCGTCCCGAGGACGGTAACCGAGAAAGGCGGCCAAACCACCGCCGGGGTAACGCCGCAACGAACCGACCACGTGGTTCTTCACGCGCGCGGCGGCTTCGGCTTGCTCGAGCTGGACGGGGTAGATGCGGTCCACCAGGAAGTCCGTGAGGATGATTTGTGGTGCGACGCCGGCTAGCGGGCCTTCGAAACGAACGAGCTGCCCCGCGGCGATCAGGCCGTCCACCGGATCGGGCTTGAAGGAGACGCCAAAAATGCTTTGCCAGACAGGAAGAGCCGGTTCGCCCTCCCAGGTCAGCAAAGGAGGCGGGCCGGACCAGATCAGCCGCCCACCGCTCCGCACGAATTCGCTCATCAACTCCAGCAGCCTGGCGGGAGGAAAAGGCTCGAACAAAGCCACCAGCGTCGTGAAGCGGCGGCCTGCCATCTCAATCGCGCCGCCGCGCACCGCTCCGCGCTCCAAGAGTTTGGCTGCGGTGACGTAATTCGCGTAGCCGTATTGCGTCATCCACGAGCCGAACCGTTCCTCGACCGCAACCAGATCGAGCGGGTAAAGCATGAGCACCTCCACGTCGCGGTGTTCCATGTCCTCAACCAGGGCAAACGGCAGCGAGGCGCCGGCGCCCGAAGCGTTGACCAGGGAAGCGCGCCGCCGACTGATCTCGGCGGGCATGCCCCAATGCGCGGCGTAGGAGTAAGGAACTTCGTTGAGAATTCCCGTGGAGGCAGCTAGCGCGAGGGCGAAATAGTTGCGGTCCAGCCAGCCGCCTTCCGTGTGATCGTTGCCGTTGCCGGTGAGGAAATCGCCCCACTTGAAGTAGTCGTAGCAGGCGGAAGCCGCCTGGTGAACGGTGTTCGACCAGACGAAGTTCGACGTGTACTCGTACTGGTGACGGGCGCGGTTCTGCCGCCCGACCTCGTAGTAATCAATGGGCGGGCTCTCGGCCCACGTGGCATGCGCGCGGGCGGGCAGCCGGCGGCCGAACTTGCGTTCGGCGTAGCGCCGGGCCGCCACGAACAAGTCCACCACGCCGTCCTGGAGCAGGCGGTAGTAGCGGGCACGAAACAGCGCGGTCCGGCGGATCTCCTCCGGCGAGGCGCCGAACACGTGCATGACGCCCTGGCGGGCGCTCAAGTCATTGGCGAAATCCTCCTGCCCGTAGGTGAAATAAATCAGATACCGTGCGAAATCGCGGTACTGAGCGCCGTAGCGTCGCGCGAATTCCTGCTCGAGGCCGGGACTCACGTAGCGCAAGGCGAACTGGCCGGCGTCGTGGTGGCTGAAATAGGCCCAGTCCTGCTGGATATGCATTTCGTCCGAGTAGAGCGCGTGGAGGGGAACGCCCGCGGCGGCGTAACGGTCAATGAGCTCGGTGAGGAAGGGCAGCGCCTTGGGGCTGAAGTAATCCATTTCCGGAGTGCGGTACTGCTGGATGACCAGCACGCGATCGAGGCCCGGCTGGCGGGCCGGCCCGTTCGAGTAGACACGGATGCGCTCGGCGCGAAAATCGCCCGCGCGCGCCTCCACGTTCCCGAAGCGCTCCACGCGGACGTCAGCCGTAACTTCGACCATCGCGGCCGGATCCACGACGCGGTACGGTGTGCCCGAAATCCGGCTTTCGCGAAAAGCGAAGGCCCGCACGCCGGCATCCTCGACATCCACCGGCCCCTTGTTGTTGGCCCACCGCTTGTGCCGCCACAACTGGACGCTGAAAGCGCCCGTGACGGGATCGCGCAGCCCTTCACGGTAGTGCATCCAGACGCCCGATTCGCCGGTGCGAGCAGCGTAGGCCTTGCCGATCTCCAGCGGGCTGAGCAGGCTGAGTTCCAGGCCCAGCCCGTAACGCTGGGCAAACTGGCCGATGGCCGCCACACGGCGGATGTATTCGTCCATGTCGGGCATCAGGCGCCTGGGCGCGTCCTGTCCGGGCCGGTACTGGCGGAAGAAGTGATCGAAGGCCAGCGTGAGGGTGCGGGCGCCACGCGCCTGAGCGCGGAGGCACACCTGGCGAAGGCTCTCCATGCGCGGCTCGCGGCCCAGCGTCAGGTTCAGGACCGCGTCCGGATCAGAAAGAGCTTCCAGCTCCTGGTCGCTCACCAGGATGATGGCGGCGTGGGGCAGCAGGAACGACCAGGGGCCTGGCCAGGCTACCAGTTCTGAGCGATGAGTTTCTTCGCGCGGCTCCTGCGCGAGGGCGGGCGCGCCAGCCAGAGCGATCACGGCCATCAAGGCCGACCATCCGGGGTTTGGCATCGGGGGCATTTTAGCAGGCGCTCGTGCGCGTTCCGGCAGAGAAGCTCGATACAGGCATCCGGGAACGGGCACAACGGCGGCCTTCCGACCCCTGTCGGTCCCCGAAGCCGGACTGCGCGGGGCGGAGGAGGTTGACAGGGTCGGCCCGGGTGTGTGAAATTATTCATTGTGATGAATATTCATACAGCCCCGGCCTCCTTCCCGACGGATACCCTTCCCAAAGCCTCCGTCCGGCGTTTCGCCTGGGATCTGGACCTTTCCCAGGAAGAACTGGTCCAACTGCTCGATCTCACGGCCACGCTCAAGCGCTCGCCCGCCGCGTACGCGCGCGCGCTCGAGGGCCGCTATCTGAGCCTGCTCTTCGAGAAACCCTCGCTGCGCACCCGGCTGACCTTCGAGCTGGCCATCAAGCAACTGGGGGGTGACGCCGTCTTCTCCAGCGGCCCCATCGCCGAACGCGAACCGCTCAAGGACGTGGCGCGCAATCTGGAGCGCTGGACCCACGCCATCGTGGCCCGCGTCTTCTCCCAGCAGACTATCGAGGAGCTGGCGCGCTGGGCGTCCGTGCCCGTGATCAACGCGCTCAGTGACCTCTACCATCCCTGCCAGGCTCTGGCCGACGTCTTCACCCTCAAGGAACGTTTCGGCGAGCTGCGCGGGTTGAAACTGGCATTCGTGGGCGACGGCAACAACGTGGCGCACTCGCTCATGCTGACCGCGCCCCGGCTGGGGATTAATCTGGCGGTCGCCACGCCGCCGGGGTACGCGCCGAATGCGGAGATCGCGGCCACAGCCGCAGGGCTGGCGGCGGCCTGCGGGACCGAGCTGACCATCACCACCGATCCGGCCGCGGCTCTGGCGGGGGCTGACGCGGTCTACACTGACGTGTGGACCAGCATGGGGTTCGAGCGCGAGGCCGATCAGCGCCGCCGCGTTTTCCAGCCTTACCAGGTCAATGCGCAGCTCATGGAGATGGCGCCCAACGCCGTCTTCCTCCACTGTCTGCCGGCCAAACGCGGCGAGGAAGTCACCGACGAGGTTATCGAATCGCCCCGCTCGCTGGTCTTCGAACAGGCGGAAAATCGCCTGCACACGCAGAAGGCATTGCTGTTGATGATGCTGGCCTGAGGGGCGGCGTCGCCTGTTAGAATTTCGGTAAGTATGGAGAAACCCAAGAAGGTAGCACTGGCTTATTCGGGCGGCCTGGATACTTCCGTCATCATCCCGTGGCTCAAAGAGAACTACGGCTGCGAGGTCGTGGCCGTGTGCGGCAACATCGGCCAGGGCGATGAGGAGCTGGCCGGTCTGCGAGAAAAGGCTCTTCGCACGGGCGCCTCGGAAGTATACATCGAGGACCTGCGCGAGGAGTTCGTCACCCAGTATTTGTGGCCGCTGGTTCGATCCGGCGCGGTTTACGAGCACAAGTACCTGCTGGGCACTTCGATCGCCCGGCCCCTGCTGGCCAAAAAGCAGGTGGAAATCGCTCTGAAAACCGGCTGCGACGCGCTGGCTCATGGCTGCACGGGCAAGGGCAACGATCAGGTGCGGTTCGAGATGGCCTACAAGGCCCTGGCGCCGCACCTCCGCGTGATCGCTCCGTGGCGCGAATGGGAGATTCGCTCGCGCGAGGACGCGCTGGCCTACGCGGCACGTCACAACGTCCCGGTGACTGCCACGGCGACCAAGATCTACAGCCGGGATCGCAATCTCTGGCACATCTCGCACGAGGGCGGCCCACTGGAAGACCCGGCCAATCCGGCGCCCGACGACGTCTGGATGATCACGCGCAGCCCGCGCGAAGCCCCCGACGAACCGGCCGAGGTGACCATCGGATTCGAAGCCGGGCGCCCCGTGTCGGTGAACGGCGAGCGGCTCTCCCCGGTGGCCATCGTGGAAACGCTGAATCGCATCGGCGGCGAGCACGGCGTGGGGCGCGTGGACCTGGTGGAGAACCGCTTCGTCGGGATGAAGTCGCGCGGCTGTTACGAAACGCCCGGCGGCACGCTGATCGTCACCGCGTACCGCGAGCTGGAAGCGCTCACGCTCGATCGCAACCTGATGCACTACAAGCAGCGGCTGGCGCTCGACTATGCCGAGCTGGTCTACAACGGCTTCTGGTTCACTCCGCTGCGCGAAGCCCTGGACGCCTTCTTCGAAAAGGCGGCCGAGAGCGTCACCGGCGAAGTGACGCTGCGCCTGTTCAAAGGCAACGTGGAGCCGGTTTCGCGCCGCTCGCCCAACTCGCTTTACGCCGTGGAGATCGCCAGCTTCACCATGGGCGCCGGCTACGATCAGAAAGACGCCGAAGGGTTCATCAATCTGATCGGGCTGCCGGTACGCGTGCGCGCGGCCCTGAAGGCTCGCTGAGGCGTGTCCATGAAACTGTGGGGCGGCCGCTTCGAAGGCTCGCCGTCGGAAGTCTTCGAACGCTTTTCCGGCTCGCTCGCTTTTGACCGGCGCCTGATCGAGGCCGACATCGAAGGGACGCAGGCCTGGGCGCGCGTGCTCGAGCGCGCCGGCTTTCTCCGCGCCGAGGAGCGCCAGGCCATCGAGTCCGCTCTCGCCCAACTCCGCGAAGAAGCCCGCGATCCTGCCTTTTTCACCGGCGCTCGTGACGAGGACGTGCACACGCTGGTGATCCGCAAGCTTCGCGAGCGCGCCGGGGCGGTGGCCGAGAAGATCCACACCGGTCGCAGCCGCAACGAGCAGGTATCGCTCGACACGCGGCTCTGGCTGCGCGGGCAGATTGACCGGACGCGCAGCAGGATCGTCGAGCTGGCGGCCGCGCTGCTGGATCTGGCCCGCGCCTGGCCGGATGCCGTGATCCCCGGCTACACGCACCTGCGTCGCGCCCAGCCCGTGCTTTGGCCGCATTATCTGCTGGCTTATTTGGAAATGCTCACGCGGGATTGGGAGCGGTTCGGTGAGGCGCGTGCCCGCACGAACCTGCTGCCCTTGGGCGCCGGCGCGCTGGCCGGAAGCGGCTTCGCCTTCGATCGCGAGGCGCTGGCGCGGGAACTCGGCTTCGACGGCATCACGCGCAACAGCATGGACACGGCAGCCGATCGCGATTTCGTGCTCGACTTCCTCTACGCGGCCGCCGTCACCATGCTGCACCTGAGCCGTCTGGCCGAGGACTGGATCCTTTACTCGAGCGAGGAGTTCGGCTGGCTGGAGCTGGGCGACGAGGTCACCAGCGGCTCCAGCCTCATGCCGCAGAAGAAAAATCCCGATTCGCTCGAGCTGATCCGGGGCAAGTGCGGCCGCGTATTCGGCTGCCTGGTTTCGCTCTTCATGACGCTGAAGGGCCTGCCGCTGACCTACAACCGCGACATGCAGGAGGACAAGCCGCCGCTGTTCGAAGCAGCCGACGAGCTGGAGGGGTCGCTGGAAATGGCGACCGTGGTGGCCCGTTCCGTGCGCCTGTACCCGGAGCGCGCGGCCCGCGCGGTCGAAGAAAGCTGGACAGTGGCTACCGATCTGGCCGAAGCCCTGGCGCGCGCCGGCGTTCCTTTCCACCGCGCGCATCAGTTGGTCGGCAGGCTCGTCCTGGAAAGCATCAAGCAGGGGCGCACGCCGGCGGACTGGACCGCGGAGGAACTCGCGCAATTCACGCCGGAGTTCGCGCCCGAGATGGCGCGGCTGCTCGATCCGCGCGAGGGGATGAAGAACCGCGAGATTCCGGGCGGCACCGGACCGCAGGCGGTCCGGCGAGCCCTGGAGGAGGCGGCCGAGCGCCTCGAGATGATGCGGCGCGCATGCGCGGAGGGGCGATGAACAAAGCCTACCGCCAGGGCCAGATTCTGCGGCTGATCCGCACGCGGACCATTCGCACCCAACAAGAGTTGGCCCGCGAACTGAGGCGGCTGGGCATCCGAGCCACGCAAGTCACGCTGTCGCGCGATATCCGCGAACTCGGCCTGGTCAAGACACCACAAGGATACCGGCAGCTCACGCCCGGCGTCGGGGGTCCGGGCCTGGCGCAACTGGCGGCTGAGTTCCTGCACGACGCGCGCGCCGCCCAGAATCTGGTGGTGCTGAAGACCTCGCCGGGCCACGCGAACACGGTTGCCGTGGCTCTGGATCGAGAGGACTGGCCAGAGGTGGTGGGCACGGTCGCCGGCGACGACACGATCCTGGTAGTGACGCCCAACGCGCGCAAGGCCCGCCTGGTGCAAGACAAGCTGCTCAAGCTGATAGGAGGCACCTCATGATTACACGCCGGGAATTCACCGCGGCGCTGGCCGGCGCGGCCATGTCCGCCGAGGATTTCCCCCTGGTGGACTACCACGTTCATCTCGACGAGCAGATCACGCTTGAGAAGGCGCTGGAGATCTCGCAGCGGCGCGGCGTGCGCTTTGGCATCGTCGAGCACGCGGGCAAGCCCGGGCTCGGCTACCGCGGCATGCTTTCCACGGACGACGATCTGCGCCGCTGGCTCGACAAGCTGGCGGGCAAGCCGGTCTACCGCGGCATCCAGGCCGAGGGCCTCGACTGGATGGAGTGCTTCTCGCCCGCTCTGGTGGCCGAACTGGATTACGTTCTTCAGGACGCCCTCACGGTGCCGCAGCGCGTGTTCCGCGGAACAGGAGGCGACGAACCGCTCATTAAACTGTGGACGCCGGCGGCCAGGACCATCGAAGATCCCCAGGGCTTCATGGATCGCTACGTGGACTTCCACGTCGAGCTGATGCGGCGCGCCCCGATAGACATCCTCGCCAACCCGACCTTTCTGCCTCCTGCCATCGCCAAGGACCACGCCGTGCTGTGGACGCGCGAGCGCATGGAAAAGGTCATCGAGGCAGCCTTGCGATATGGCGTCGCCATCGAAATCAACTCGCGCTACCGGCTACCTGCCGAGACCTTCCTGAGGATTGCGCGCAAGGCCGGCGTGAAATTTTCCTTTGGCTCCAACATTCACGGCCCGGACGTCGGCCAGCTCGACTATTGCGTGGAGATGGCCAAGCAGCTCGGGCTGACGCGCCGCGACCTGTTCGCGCCCGCGCCCCCGGGACAAAAACCCATCCAGCGGCGAGCGCGGGCCTGAAGGCGCCGGGATGCCTCATCCCTTCTTGGCCGGCGGGCCGAAGTAAGGATAGCGGTCCCAGCGGTCGTCGTCGGTGGTGGCGCGAGGATCGCCCGTTTCTTTCATCCATTGCTCGAGACGCGCCCGCAACTTCCGCTGAATCTCTGCGTACTCGGGCCGACCGGCTACGTTGACGATCTGGTCCGGGTCTTTGCGCAGATCGTAGAGTTCCTCGGCGGGACGTTTGGCAAAACACAGTTCGAAGTAGCGCGCGAACTTGGGGTCCGAACGACGCTCCAGGATGTAGCGCTTGGTGGGACTGTCATCGCAATCGCCGAAGGGCCCGACCGAGTGGTAGAGCTCCGGGTCCCCCGCCGGCCAGCGATCGGGCCGGAAATTGCGGATGTATAAATATTCGCGCGTACGAATGGCGCGCACCGGGTAGGAGAGATCGCCGCGACGCACGTTGGCGTGACGTTCCCGTTCCAGAAAGACCTCGGTGCGCGTGCCCGGCTTCTCGCGCTGGGTGAGCAGGCCCATCAGGCTGCGCCCGGTCATTTCCGGCAAGGGCTTCAAACCGGCAGCCTCCAGGAACGTCGGCGCCAGGTCCGCAAGATTGACGAAGTCCTCCAGCGTCCGACCCGAAGGGACGCGCCCGGGCCAGCTCACGGCGAGCGGAACGTGCGTGCCGCCATCGTAAAGGTTTGCCTTGGCGCGCGGGAAAGGCCAGCCGTTGTCGCCGGTAACGACCACAAGCGTATTTTCCAGCCGGCCCGCTTTCTCGAGCATGGCAAGGAGCTCACCCACTTCGCGATCGAACCGCTGGACCTCGAAGTAGTAGTCGAGGATGTCCCGGCGCACCTCGGGCGCATCGGGCCAGCATGGCGGGACGCGAACGGCCTCGGGCCGCATTCCCGCCTTCAAGCCGGAGTCCGGTTCGTAAGGCCGATGCGGATCGTGGCTGCCGAACCAGAAGCAGAACGGGCGGTCGGGTGGCGCCGCGCGCAGGAATTCAGCGAAATTCTTGAAGTCGTTTCCCGCAGGATTCCGCCGCCGGCCTCCGGCTTTGAAATCGCCCGGCCCCCAACCCTTGCGCGTGAAACCCACGAAATAGCCGGCCTCTTCCAGCAGGTCGGTGTACACGGGAAAGCGTGCGGGCAGGAACCCCCAAAGGTTGCCGCCTTCGGCCAGCCGGTGCGGCGCCTGCCCGGTGAGAATGGCGGCCCGCGACGGCGTGCAGGAAGGGGCTGCGCAAAAAGCGTTGGTGAACAGCACGCCTTGCCGCGCGATGCGGTCGAAAGTGGGCGTGCGGACGACGGGGTCCCCGTAGATGGAAGCGTGCGGCCATGCCCAGTCGTCGGCAATGCACAGCAGGATATTGGGACGCTGCGCGGCGGCCCCGGCCCTCCAGGCGCCCGCCAGCGCGGGAACGGAAGCGAGAAAACGGCGGCGATTCACGGCTTCTTCTCCTCGGCGGAGCTGCGGGCGGCCCCATACGGCGGCGGCCCCACGGGTTCGACGATCCAGTCGCCGGGGACCAGCGGCACGCCCGCGATCAGCTCCGAGCCCAAATAAATGTGCTCGGGACCCGCGCCCGAACGGACGCGGTAAAGAGTATTTTCCTCCACGACATACCACTCGGGAAATTCGTTCAGCCGGACGTAATTTTTGGGAAAGTTGAGCACGCGGCGGTGGCGCGCGTAATCGAAGCGGATGCGGCCCTGCCAGCCGCGGGGCGCTTCGAGACTCAGGTACAGTCGGTTGCCTTCGCGCACGGCGCCCACGCGCAGGCCGGGGACCCAGCGATCCGGCCGGCAGCCCTGGCTCTTCATGTCCATGTAGAGCAACAGCGTGCGGTTGAAGTTGCCTTCGCCGTACCAGTGCTCGATCAGGCCCGAGGGCTGCTGCATGTTCATCATCACGCGGATCTCGGACTCGATCCAGTCCAGGGCTTGCGGCACGGGTTCGCGAGCCACCAGGTAAAGCGCGCTCTCGATCGAGTCCGCGTAACCATCGAAGGAGCCGTTCTCCCAGTCGTAGTTGCGATATTTGGTCAGGTTGGAAAGCACGCGGCGTACGGCGTCGCGGTACTTGGTTTCACCCGTCGCCTGGTAAAAGGCATAAACAGCGCCGTAAACGTAGCCCCAGTTATCGGAAAGCCCGGAATTCAAGGGTTTCAGCGTAGCCGCGTCAATCACGTTGTAAAGCAGTCCGTCGGGGTTGGCCGATTCCAGGATGCGATCCAGCATCCGCGCCACGACGGGGCGGTAGCGCGCGGCCCGCGGCGTGCCGTAGTCCTGCTCCAGAGCGTAAAGGAGCGCCAGGCCTACCACCATTTCGTTGCCATGATCCCGCAGCCGGACCTGGCGATCGCCCTTGTGTTCGGTAAAGTCCCATTTCGTGGCGGGCAGACCGTGGTTGCCCGGCAGGACCTCCTCGATGTAAGCATCGCCGATGCGCCGCGCCCATTCCCAGAAGCGCGGATCCGAGGTCATCGGCGCCAGCCGGACCAGCGTTTGCAGAAAGTCACCGTTGAGCTCGGAATCGGATGCGGGCAGATTGCCGAACGCCGACGGCACCGGGGCGTGGTTCATGGCGTCGGCGATCATGTCCGTCATGCGGTAAAACCAAGGCGTGCGTCCCAGCCGTTCGGTCACGGCGATGAGGCCGTCCTTGGCGTACTCGCCGGCGCCGAACAGGCTGGGCGGACCGAGCTCGCCGGTATCCAGGTTCAGGTTGGCCGGGATGGAATCCTGCGCGGTGGTGAAGCGCACCTCGTTGCGCAGCATTTCCATCATGCGGCCGTGGTAAAGCTCAGGATCGGTCAGCTCCGCGGTGAGGATCAGGTACGGGTAAAGGTCGGCCCCCGAGTTGTGCGGGGTGTAAACGCGGGGCGCGCCCGGCTTGAGGCCGCGAGGCCCGCCAGGCAGGCGGTCGGGCAGCAACAACGTCTTTGGGTCGGCGTGTTTCATCCAGGCATGCAGGACGCGGCGGGCAGCGGCCGCGCACTCTTCCCAGCGCCGCCCGTTCTCGCGCGCCTGGGCGAAAGGATCGCCCGCCCCGGAAAGCGGCGCCAGCATCAAGGCTGAAATAATAAGTCGCGTCATCATGAGCCGTCGCCTCCGGGCCATCTTAGCAGAAGCGCTTTTGGCGGCCTGCGCCGCAGGAGCCGATCTTGCGGGCCTGTTCCGCGATCCCCCACGAACTTACTCGCTGATGCCTTACTGGTACTGGAACGGGCGCATCCGCGAAGACGAGACGCGCCGTCAGATCGGCGAAATGATCCGCCAGGGCGTCTACCAGGCGGTGGTCTTCCCCTGGGACGGCATGGAGCCGGAGTATCTCTCGGAAGAGTACTGGTGGCAAGCAGGGGCAGCCCTGCGCATTGCCCGCGAACTCGGCTTCACGCTCAATTTCGCCGACGAGCTCAACTGGCCGAGCGGGCATGCCTGGCGCCCCCGAGGCGGTCCCGAACTCAGCCGCGTGCTCGAGCAACGGCCGGACTTCCGCATGCGCCGGCTCGACTACCAGGAGCTGGTGATCGAAGGCCCGCGGCGCTGGCGATTCAAGCCCAGGCCTCCGGCGTGGTTCGCGGTGGTGGCGCGAGAGCTACCGCAAGGCGCGCTGGATGCCGATACGCTGCGAGTGCTCGAGCCGGTGCGGGACGAGCTGCGGTGGGACGCGCCGCCGGGACGGTGGCGAGTGACGCTTTACCGTTTGGTCGCGGCCGTGGGAGCGCACAACACCAGGGTGGATTTGCTCAATCCGGAAGCCGTGCGTGTGTATCTCGAGTTGGTCTACGAAGAGTTCGCACGCCGTTTCCCCGATCATCTCGGCCGCACACTCAAGCTGACCATCGCGGATCACGAGGGCGCTTACGGCGAGCCCATCGCCTGGACGCCGCGCCTGTTCGACGAATTCCAGCGGCGTTATCACTACGACCTTCGGGCTGCCCTTCCCCTGCTCGTGCACGAGGCCGCCCAACCCGGTGCAGCCGCCAAAGTACGGACCGATTATCTGGATCTGATCTCCGACCTTTACGTCAACTCCTTCACCCGACAAGTTACAGAGTGGTGCCGCCGGCATGGCCTGGGCCACGCCGTTTCTCTTTACGAGGAGCAACTCTGGATCCAGATCAGCCTGGCGGGTGACATGTTCCGCCACTGGCGCGCAGGAACGTTCGTGATGATGGACGCGCTGCTCGAGCGCGCCCGCATGCCGCTCGATTTCAAGGAAGCCGTGACCGTGGCTCATCTGGAACGCATGCCTCTGGTCGTCGAAAACCAGGGCCTGCAAGGGCACGATTCCTTCCTGAGTCCGGAGAAAATGCGGCGCGGAACCAATATGGCGCTGCTCTGGGGCGCCAACCTGCTGGTTCCTTACTTCGATTACGATCCCCGCAAAGTAACCTGGCCCCCGCAGTGGTTCCTGGGCCAGCCTTTCTGGAGATACTTTCGCCGTTACGCAGACTATGTGCGGCGCGCACAGTTCATGAACGGCCAGGGGCGGCACATTGCGCCGATCGCGATTTACTATCCACTGGAGACCGCCTTCGCCCACTCCGCGCCTTTGTTCGCCCGCGAGCGCCGGGAGCTTCTCTGGAATAACTTCATGGACGAAGTGCAGAATTTCTACAGCGCTCTTCAGCTCGAGCTGGCGCGCGGCGGCTGGGATTACCACATCCTGGATCGCCACTACCTGAGCCGGGCGGAAATCCGCGCCGGCGCGCTGCACCTCGCCGACGAAGAATTTCGCGTCCTCATCCTGCCTCCCATGACCCACATAAACGAGACCGCCGCAGCCAAAGTGCGCGCCTTCGCAAACGCCGGAGGCGCGGTGCTTGCGCTGGGCCAGCAACCGCCGGGCCTGGACGGCCCAGCCATCCGCCGCTTCCCGGTCCGTCGCCATCCACCGTTCATGCACCGGCTCGATTACGTACACCCGACCGAAGTCCCGCAGCCCGTGCGCGAGGACTTGCAGCCGCTGCTCGATGCGCTGCGCGCGATCGAGCCGCCCGCCGTAACGATCCTGGAAGGCGATCCCGCCGGCATTTATTTCTCGCGGCGCGCCGGTAAGGATGCGGAATGGTTCTGGTTCGTCAACGACAGCGATCGCGACCGGTGCGTTCGGGTTCACATGCCTGCCGCGGCGCGGTGGGAGAAATGGGACGCTGAAACCGGCGAGCGCTGCACGCTGGGCCACGGCGCCGAGCTGCCCTTGCCCTTCGGCCCGTGGGACGCGTACTTCGTGGTGCAGCATGCCGGCGCGCCTGCGCCTCCGTGCGATCAGCCACGCGAACGCGAGCTTCTCAGGTTACCCCGGTCCGGCTGGCGGCTGACGCTGGAAGAGGGCCGCGTCGAGATTCCCTATGCCTTCACCGCTGACGGGCAGGCCATCTGGCTGGCCCCCGAACGCGAGGGCATCCGAACCTGGTGGCTTGTCGGACCCTTCCCCTACGACGATCATCGTGGGTTTTTCCGGCCTTTCCCGCCCGAGCGCAGCTTCCGTCGCGGCAAAACCTATGACGGCGCGTACGGCAAGGTGAGGTGGCGCTGGGTCGAGGCGCCCGGATATCGCATAGCGCCGCGCGAGCTGCTGGGATTGCCGGGCGATCGGGCATTTGGAAATTATTACGCCTTCGTGAATGTTTATTCGCCCGCCACGCGTTCCGCCCGGCTGGTGGCCGCTTTCGCCGACAGCCTGCGCGTCTGGTGGAACGGGCGCGAAGTCCTGAGCGTGCACCGGCATCCGAAGTGGCTGCTGTTGCGCGACCCGTGGGCGGAGACCGCCGAGGTCGAGGTGCGCCGCGGCTGGAACCGGCTGCTGGTCAAGGTCGGCCCCAGCCTCATGGTCCCCACGGCCTTCTCCCTGCGCCTTGTGGGCGAGGACGGCCGGACGCTGCGCGACCTCGTCTTTGCGCCCGAAAAGAAACTGCGGACCGAACCCGGAAAACGGCCTCGCCTGACAGTGGAAGTGCCGCCGGGCGCAGTCGCCATCCAAGGCGATCTGGCCGGAACGCCGATTCCTCCGGGCGCCACGACCATCACACTGGAACCCACCCAGATTCCCGAACATCCCGTCGTATTCCGAACAGCGCCTGCTGAGTTCACCTTGGCCAGTTGGACGGACAGCGCTTTGCGGCATTACTCCGGTACGGCGCTTTACGAAACCGAGTTCGAGATTCCCGCGACGTGGCTGGGGCGCCGCCTGGCGCTCGATCTGGGAGAAGTCGGCGTTGCGGCCGAGGCCTGGCTCAACGACCAGCCGCTGGGCGTGCGTACGTGGCGGCCTTTCCGGTTCGAGATCACCGGTCTGGTGCGCGAGCGCAACCGCCTCGTGGTGCGCGTAGCCAACTCCGATGCCGGTCGGCTCGCGCAGGGCGATACGATTTACCCGCGCGGAAGCTGGGGACTGAAGTTCGAGACCGAGCGCGACCGCCTCCCGCACCTGCGACCGAACGGACTCGAGGGACCGGTGCGCGTTCTGGCCCTGGACTAAGTGCCTGCTCGCCAGCCTGGAAGCGAGCGGCGCCCCCGTGCTTGAGTTCGCTTCAAGCCGGCGGTTATGATTGAAAGATTACGCGCCGTCCAACAGGCGCACCACGTCGAAGGAGAGCGTAAGAGAGTGAGCGTGCGCGCGTTGCCCAACCCGGCATGCATCGTTTGCGGTCCCGAGAATCCGCGGGGATTGAAGCTACAGTTTCACGCGCAGGAGGATGGCGTGATCGTGGCGGAGTGGACGCCCACGAGCGACTGGGAGGGATTCCGGGGAATCATCCACGGCGGCATTGTCTCCACCGTGCTGGACGAGGCGATGTCGCAGGCGATCAGCGCGCGCGGGTGGCCGGCGCTGACCTGCGAACTGCGTGTCCGCCTGCGCCGGCACGTGGCGCCGGGTCAGACGTTGCAGGTGCGCGCCTGGATCGTCGAGCGCCAGAGACGAAAGATCCTGACCGAGGCTGCGCTGGCGGCGCCGGACGGGCAGGAACACGCCCATGCCTGGGCCACTTTTCTGGCGCTGCCGGAATGATGCGATGCGCGGGCCGCGGCCGGCCCGCGCCGCTCCGCTTCACTTGTTGCGGTAATAGTTGGCGTTGATCTCGGCGAAGTGCGCCTTGTCCGGGGGCAGTTCCTCCAGCACAAAAATGGAGTTGGTGGGGCAGACAGGGACGCAAGCGCCGCAGTCTATGCACTCATCCGGATTGATGTAAAGCTGCGGAACCGAATCAATGTCCGGCTCGTCGCTCTTGGGATGAATGCAATCCACTGGGCAGGCGTCCACACACGCCATGTCTTTCGTGCACGTATCAATGATCACGTAAGCCATAGAGCGGTTGGTCTCCTTGTTTTCAATTTCATTCCGGTTGCCGCCGCAGCCGGCGCGCAGGCCGGGAAACTATGGCGTGCTCACAGCAACCGAATTCCCAGTTTGCCTCAAAAACGGGGGCAAAGGCTAGTCCTGCAAGCAGCCCTTAGCGGACGGTCTTGAGCAGATCCTCGGCCAGCACCGCCGCCCGCTCGGCCAGGGCCCGCGCCGTCAGCAAATCCGTGGCGCGCAACTGGCGAGCCTGCGCCAGAAAAGCCCGGATCCGGGTGATCGAGGTCATCTGTTCCGGCGTTGGCTGTCTCTGCCGGAACAAGGCTAACACCTGTTCCACCCGTGCCTCAGCGCGCTCGATGGCCTGGTTAGCTTCGCGCTGCTGTTCCGGCGTCAGGATTTGTTGCAGGGCGGGCAGCGGCGCAGCGGGCTTGGGCGGCTCGGCAGGCTCCGACGACAGGGCAGGTGCAGGCGTGGCCTTGCGCACGGCGCGTGTACGCCGGGGGGCACGGGGCGCGGGCGGTTTCGGCGTGAGCACCGGCGGGGGCGGGACCGGCGGCAGCCCGGCAGGCAACTGTGGGGGCGGCAGCATTTCGGGCTCCGGAGCGGGCTTGGGCACGGGCGGCGGCAGAGGCCTGGCGGCTGGCGCAGCGGTTGGCGCCGGCTTCGTCTTGGGCGCGCGCCGGAACCACCGGCAACCCGGTGCGGCCACACTCAGCGCCAGCACGGCCGCAAGCGCGCCTCGGCTCAGCCTCGTACCCACACGCAGCTCTTCCCGTCAAACCCGGGCGTTCGCAGGCTCCCGGTCGCGGGCCGGAAACCGCAGCCGGAAGGTCGTCCCGCGCCCGACTTCCGTCGTGAAGTCAATCGTACCATTGTGCAGCTGAACCACCCGGAAGGTGACCGCCAGCCCGATGCCTGACCCCTTGCCCTTCGTGCTGAAGTAAAGTTGAAAAATCCGGTCGCGGATTTCTTCCGGGATGCCCGGCCCCTGATCCTCCACCTCTACTACGCATTCCTCGCCGCTGCGGTGCGCGGCCACGCGGATGCGCCCGCCCTCCTTCATGGCTTCCACGGCGTTGACCACCACATTGAGAATCGCCTGCTTGAGCAGGTCGCGATCGCCTTCCACAAAGAGCGGCTCCGGCGCCTCCAGCACGAGGCTGATGTTCTGCCGGGCAGCCGAAGGCTCCACCAAAGCGAGAATCTCGCGCAACAGGCCTGCGACCTCGACTTCGCTCATGCGCAGCTCGACCGGCCGCGTGAAATCCAGGAAGGTCTTCACCACGCGGTCCAGACGGTTGATTTCGCGGCCGATGGTCTCGATTTCCGGCAACTCGGCCAGACCCTCGTTGGCCAGCCTGGAACGAAGCACTTCCAGATGCACGGCAATGGCATTCAGAGGATTCTTGATA